>OJLB01000259.1_pt1 | contig 28498 bp, 24 predicted proteins | sample 1596861 | NCBI WGS metagenome assembly OJLB01 (sample SAMEA3904681, study PRJEB24821) | metagenome | biome: Builtin; feature: hospital; material: surface | place: USA | collected 2013-06-06
GTACTACGCAAGTGGGAGAGTATGTCGCCGCCTTCTTATAAAAAGAGCAATCTAAATAATTAGATTGCTCTTTTTTTGTTAAAAAAATGAGCTGTATACTACACTAAACAAAATATCAAAGAACATGTTTTTTAGACAGCAAAATTGCAATTATTTTTGTTCTTAGGCAAATAGTTGTCTCTTAGTGGAACAACGTTGTAAAGAGAAAAATAGTTAATATACTTATTTGCAGTTTTCTTCTTTTCTTTCTAATATAAAGAAGTGGTAAGTGGTTTCAAAAGGTTTTTCTACGATGATTTCAAAAAAATAGGCTTTAGAATCAGCAGTGTTCCTAAACTTTTCTTTAAGATTTTCTTTCCACTTATAATTATTTTTGTCTAATGATAATTCTGAAAAGATAGTTTTTTTAGGCAGCCACCCTTTTTCAAAACTTTCTCTTTCTTCAGTGTTACTATTGCAAACAATAAGTATAAAACCATTACTTTCTCTATCATCAAAGTGTTTTTGAATAGATTCTTGATACTTTGAAAACTCTCCTTTATCTTTTGGGAAATGATATTTTAGCTCTATTTTAAAAGGATTTTCTTTGTTGTTTTTATTTACTAAAGCTAAATCTATACGAATATCTTTATTAGGAACTCGATATTCTGCAATAGCTCTTTCTTCTCCCTTGAAGTCTCTATTGAAAAGCTCGACAAGCAAGTTTCTAATGTGAATTTCTTGTTTTAGATTAAAGAAATTGTCGTTGAGTTCATTTAGTTTATATTTGAACTCATCTGATTCGATGATGCTTAATAGCTGGTTAAACATTTTGTTCATATTATTATTGTTTTAGTTATTACTTTATGTTTGATTGTGCAAATATACTAATTTTCTACTATAGTACATTCTTTTCTAAGAGGAGGTTACTCTTAAAGCAACCTCCTCAGTTGTTTTAACTGCGTTTTACCCAAGATAAACCTCCATTTTTTGAATAGTACAAACCTTTATCGGTTTGTGCTAAGATTTCATTACTGGAGACTGTTAAATCTTGAAAGATATAACTGCTAGTGTAGCGACTACCCAAGAAATTCCATTATTCTTAGAAGCCTCAATTTTTTTTGCATTTTTTGGACAAATGCGAACCACTTCGTTTTTGAATGTGACCATTAAACTCATAATTAAATATAGTTTTTAGTGAGTGCCTACTCTATATGGTTTTCGGCTTCCCCAATGTTTTACAAAAATAGTTTGCGGGCATACCGTTTTGCTTAGCTCGAAGCCCGACCAAAGGCATAAGTACAAAGCAAAAGGAACGCCCGCATATGCGAACGCTTCCGTCTTTACTTTCTTGTACTTATTGAAAAATTGGTCGTATTTCGAGTCTAGAAAATAAAAGCGAAACGCTACTAATATGTTTATTTTGTGTTTATCTGGTTTTTACTATAAAATATGTTTTATGAGTTTCTGCCAGCAAATATACAAAATTAAATGATAGATGCGCCCTTTTGCCTTGTTTTTTTATTTCAGGGGCAAAATTAATACCCACATAGGCTCTAACTTGTCGTTTTGAAAAAATCTTTGTAGTTTTGTAAAAAAAATTGAATATGAGTTTAGCAAAAACGTTTTTAAAACACCGTTTTATTATTGAGCAGTTGCGTCGGAGACCTCAAAAACTCATTGAGTTAAATGCTACTTGGAAAGATAGTGAAGATAACGTTGAAGGAGGAGATCTTTTACAACGTACTTTACAACGCGATATTCAAGTTATTAGAGAGGTTTACAATATAGAAATCAAATGTAATAGGTCTACTAATGAATACGAAATAACAGAAGATAACGACCTCTACGCTCAAAATCTATTAGAGGCGTTTGATGTATTTAGAGCCTTGCAGAATTACGGCAATCTTTCTGAGGTTATTCAGTTTGAAAAGCGATTGCCTGCCGGCACTGAATATTTGTCGCCCCTGCTTAGGGCTATTAAAGAAAAGCGACAAGTAAAGCTACACTATTATAAGTTTTGGGACAGAAGCTCACAAACCCAAGAGCGTACTATCGAACCCTATTTGCTGAAAGAAGCCCAAAGGCGTTGGTATGTACTGGCGTGGGATGTGGAAAAAGAAGCGTTGCGGGTTTTTGGCTTGGATAGAATTAAGCACTTGGACGATGAACGTGGGGTGAAGTTTCAGCATCCTGTGCCTAAGGGCGTAGAACATTATTTTGACGATAGTTTTGGGGCTTGGGTAGACAACGAGCGTACGCAAGCCGAAGAGGTAGTACTCGCCTTTAGAAAGTTGCCTACCGATACCGTTTTTATACCCAATCCAGCAAAATATCTCGAAGCAATGCCTTTGCACTCTTCGCAAGAGATACTAAAAGATGAAGAGGAGGCAATAGTATTGCGATTGCGTATTAAAATTACCCCAGACTTTATTAAGGAACTACTCTCATACGGCAAACAAGTAGAAGTACTCACCCCCGCCCATTTGCAAGAAGAACTGACAGCCAAACAAAAATAACAGTCAATAAAAAAGCGACTCCCTTAAAGTAGGGAGTCGCTTTTTTTGTGTCATTTTGTTAGCCTAAAAAGGTAGATCATCTTCTTCTATAGGAGCTGCCGCTGGTGGCGTAGCTGCTTGCTGAGGCACTTGGAAAGACTGCTGTGGTTGCCCTAATGGCTGCCCTTGGGGCATCGACTGAAAAGGCTGAGCAGGAGCCTGCTGATACTGCGGTGGCGCTTGCTGATACTGAGGTTGTGCGTATCCCTGAGGCGGATAGGCAGGCTGTCCGTATCCTTGTGGAGGGTATTGCGCATAGCCTTGTGGCGGATAAGCAGGTTGTCCGTACCCTTGAGGAGCCGCCTGTGCCGCTGCCATAGCGTCTTGTATGCGCCATCCTTGCAAGTTCACTATATATTTAGTTTCCCCTTGTGGATTTACCCATTCTCGTCCTCTTACGTTGAAGCTGATGAGCACCACTTGTCCTTCGTGGAAGTTATCCAATAGGCTACATTTCTCTTGTACAAAATCGAATGGTATGTACTGAGGGTACTGATCTTCAGTCATAATTACCACATCGCGACGTTGAAAACCGTTCTGACCTACCATTTGGGTAGCGCCTATTTTGATGATTTTACCTTGAATTTCCATATTTGCCATATTTTGGTCTTACATTTTAAATTTCTTGTCGGCAAAAGTACAACATAATTTGCGAATTAGCAAATTTGTGAATTACCAAATACACTAATCTGTAGTACCCTTTTAGTTTTTGGGGTTACCCTAAAGCGGTGGTCTAAGCGCTTGCCCACCACCCATACTATACGGTCGCCACTGCACAATAACCACTGCTGCTGACGCCCTATCTGGCTGTATTTTTCGTCTATAAAATACTTGCTCAGCTTCTTAGCACTGCCCAAGCCTATAGGGTAAAATACATCGCCCTCGCGTTTGTGTCGCAATGCTAATGGGAACTCTAATTTATCAGCATCTACACTGATAGTATTAGGGTCTTCCGATATGCCAGCGGTAGGGGGCACCTCTTCAAATACCAAACGTATAGGGGTTGTAACCTCGCGCGTGCCTTCAGCTATCAGAAAAGGCGTTTCTTCTTCGCCCTCTATTGGCAACAGCCATACCCATTCTTTGTCCTTTATCAGTTGGTGAGAGGGCGAACTGAGCATCTTGCCCGCTTCTGCCGTAAATAAAAGCTGCTGCAAGTCCTTTACATTGTTAAAACCATAGGGATAGAAGAGCCTATGCAACACCAAAGGCAGTTCAGGCACTTGCAGTAGGGGAGAGGGGCTAATGCGAATAGGATCCCCCTGAAAACACTCATTTCTTATCTTTTCGATATAATAATCAATAAAACGAGCCGATTGGTGCAAATATTCTTGCGTTTGATTGAAATTTTCTAAGTAATTAGGGTGTACGTAGCGCATTTGAGGTATAATTTCGTGCCTAATAACGTTGCGCACGTACTTATTCGAAGCATTCGAACTATCCTCACGCCAACTCAGCTGCTTTGCTTGGGCGTACTGGTATATTTGCTGACGCGAAAACGAAAGTAACGGACGTATTAGCTTGCCATTTTGCTCAGGAATACCCAAAAGACCGTCTAAACCGCTGCCACGCGATAGGTTAATAAGAAAGGTTTCGATATTATCGTTAGCGTGGTGGGCGGTGGCTATATAAGCGCAGGCATAAGCCTGAGCCATACGGTCAAACCATTCATAGCGAAGCTCACGGGCAGCCAATTGGGTGTTGAGCTGGTGCTCTTTGGCGTAAGCGTGGGTATCGAAGCGCTCTACCAACAGCTGTACTCCTAAGCGCTCGGCAAAGCTGCGCACAAAAGCCTCATCGCCATCGCTTTCTTCTCCGCGCAAGCTAAAATTGCAGTGGGCGAGTATCACCTCGGCACCGTGACTGTAGAGCAGGTGAGCGAGCACCACGCTGTCGATGCCCCCGCTGATAGCCACCAATACACGCTGGTGCTTCAGCGCTTCTAAAAGGTTCGTTTTCATCGGTATATAGGGTTAAACTATCCCAAAGCGGGCAATCGTATTGAGCTTGCCTATTAGGCTTTTAGTTGCCGTATGGGTATAAGTCTTTTTGCGGTATTGGCTTACGGGCTGTATGCCTATAAGGCTGTTGGTGATAAATAGCTCATCGGCTTTTTGCAGTTCAAAAGGCGAAATAGAAGTCTCCTCCACCTGATAATCGCCTGTTTTTTGTAGCGATTTTATAAGCATCTTGCGGGTGATACCATTCACAGCACCATCGGTTAGGGCAGGCGTCTTTAGCGTGTTGCCATTTACTAAAAAAATATTCCCGTCCAGCGCCCCTGCAATGTTCTTTTGGCTGTTGAGCAGTATGCAGTTCTGATAGTCGTTTTCTTGGGCGAAAATACTGCCCAACACATTCACTATCCGGTTGGTGTGCTTAATGTTAGCCAACAAATCGGGTTGTATATAAAAATCCTTAAAAAGTTCCACCTCGTACGGCTCTTCGTTTAGCACGTAGAAAGCGCTGCTTAAAGGCTGTGTTTCAATAAGATATTCTATGTCGTTATCAGTAGGGGTATAAGTGTTGCCGCTCTTTCTAAATATGCTGATGCGCACCCTTACGGGCTGACTTTCAAGGGCATTGCTGCGGATAGTTTTCAGTATTTCCTCTTCAATGTATTCCATCGAAAAAGACATGGGTATATTCATACGCAGCACGCGCATGCCTGCCATTAGGCGCAAGTAGTGTTCTTCCCAAAACAACAACTGCTGATAGCTGTACTTGCTTACATCGGTTACGGCATCGCCGTAGGCAAAGGCGCGGTTGTGCAGTGCAAGTATATTGCCCTCTGCACCGATAAGCGCGCCATTATAGTTTATATTCATTTATTTTTAAAAGTGATTTATTTTTAGTTAAGGGTATTTTTAGCCGCCAATACGCGCTTTTAGGTCAGCAATTTGCAGCCTCCACATCTGTTTTGCCTCTTCTATCTCATCAGGATAGGCAAAATCGACAATAACAAGCGATACTTCTTGGGTAAGTTCATCTACATTGATACGAATTTCGAAGAAAGTATTCGCAGGGTCGTCATCTACCCAATGAAAACGTATGTATTCGTCTAACTTAGTGCGCATCAAGATAGCTTTTTCGGGCGATTTATTCCAGAAAAACAGATATACATCGGCATCAGCGCGTACATCGTCAGCGTACCACGAAGCCAATCCTGCCGGAGTGGATATGTACTGGTAAAGCAACTGCGGAGAGGCATTAATGCCCACTTCCAATTGGTATTTTTCTTTCGTATTCATATCGGTAGGGGGTTAGGGGCTTTAGTGGGCGCAATATACAACATTTTTTTTAATTAGCATCAATCCCGCTACTTTATCTCCTTTAGTTTTTTAATAACTTCTTCAGTATTAGCGCGTTGGGTGTAGTCAGCATTAACAAAAGCATATACTATCACCCCCTTTTGGTTAATGATATAAGTAGCAGGCATCGGCAATTGGTTCAAATGATTACCATTGTAAGCCGATAGTCCAAAACCTTTTTCATACCTAACTGCAGTGTTCTCATCTAAGGTGAAAACTAATCCGTAACGGCTGGCAACTTCGTTATTAAGGTCTGTTAGTACTTCAAATGTTAACTGATGTTTTTCTTTGGTCGATAAGCTGTAGTCAGGAAGCTCAGGGGTTAAGGCTATAAAGGTAGCACCTTGTGCTTTTATTTCGGGTAAAACTTCTTGCCAGCCTTGTAGCGCCCTATTACAATACGGACACCAACCTCCGCGATACCAAGTTAGCACCACATTCCCATTTTTCAGTAGGGTAGAGAGTTTAACCTTTTTGCCTAAGGCATTTTTAAGGGTGAATTGAGGGGCTTTATCCCCCACTTTTAGCGCTTTAGAAGCGTCTTGCCCATAAATAGGCGCTACTGCCAATAAGACAGCAAATAATAGTGTTTTGAATATTTTCATTAGTTAAATAAAATTAAAATTTCCTTAAAATAGCATCAAAAATTATACCATTTGCCTTCGTCTGACAGCAATAATAATAGCGATACAGAAACGATATAGGAATGATATAGGAACAGCGAACGATGAGCGAACGATGAGCGAAGGATAAGCGAACCGTTACCGAAGTGAAAGCAGCTAAAAAAAATATATTTTTTAATGCTGCTAATTTGTTAAAAATATCTTATTTTTGCACGCTATTTATGAATTGAAAAATGAAGAAATATCATACCAAAACCTTCCTTTTTGCACTATTATTAATCCTCCTCATTTGCGCAGGGGCGGTGGTCTTCTTCTTTACTCATAAAGAGGACTATACTTCTGTAGAAGCTGTTGATACTGTGGGGCATAACAGCTATGTGGGGGCTACTTCCTGCCGAGAATGTCACCCCAATGAGCACCAGCAATGGCAGCTATCCGACCACTTCAAAGCGATGCAAATCGCTAATGATAGCACCGTATTAGGCGATTTCAATACTTCGTATACCGCCGATGGCATCACCTCGCGTTTCTTTAAGCGAGATGGCAAATTCTTTATCAATACCCAAAACGAAAAAGGCGACTACCAAGACTACGAGGTGCTATACACTTTTGGCTATTACCCTCTGCAACAATATATTACCGACTTCCCTAACGGAAAAAAACAAGTCTTTCGGCAGAGTTGGGACAGTCGTAAAAAACAATGGTTTCACCAATACGCTGGCGAGGTAATTCCGCCTGACGACTATCTGCATTGGACGCAAGCAGGGCAGAATTGGAATCTGATGTGCGCCTCTTGTCACAGCACTAACTTACAGAAAAACCTTGACCCTTATACCGATTCTTACCATACTACTTACAGCGAACTCACGGTGGGCTGCGAGTCTTGCCACGGAGCTGCTGGCGCACACGTACAGAGCAAGGGCAAAGCGCCTTTAGTGCCGATGCAGCAGCAAGGGCAGGAACTCACCGCCTGTATGCCCTGCCACACAAGGCGCGGCGAGGTAAGTCAGCATCACGGTTTTTCGGCTGAAGTGATGGATAACTACATACCCGAAGTGCCTGTAACCGACCTGTATTTTGCTGACGGACAGGTGATGGGCGAGAACTACAAATATTCGTCTTTCCTACAGAGCAAAATGTATCAGCAGGGTGTGCGCTGCACTTCTTGCCATTCGCCCCACACGGGCAAGCTAAAAGCCGAAGGTAGCAAGGTGTGCCTGCAGTGCCACACGCCTAACTATGCCACCACAGCCCACACTTTCCACAAGGGCAACGATGCCGAGACTGACTGCCGCGTGTGCCATATGCCCACTCGCACCTATATGGGCAACGATGTGCGCCACGACCATAATTTCTATGTGCCACGCCCCGATCTCAGTGCTAAGTACGGCACACCTAATGCCTGCAACGCTTGTCATAACGATAAGACTGCCCAATGGGCTGCCAAAGCAGTGGTGCAGTGGTATGGCAAAGAGCGGAAGCCTCATTTTGCCGAAGACCTCATTATCGGCAGTAAGCAGACTGCTGAGAGTCTGCCCCGACTGCAATCGCTATTGCGCACCCCTAACACCCCCGATATTATACGGGCGGCAGCCCTGCATTACTTAGGGGGGCAACCTTCAGAAGCACGCTTTCCGCTGATAGTCAAAGAGCTGACGGCTGCTGATGCCCAAACGCGTTATCGGGCGGTGATAGCCCTAAGCGATTACCCTCTATCGCGCTACGATGCCCAGTTGCTACCGCTGCTGACCGATAAGGTGAAGGCGGTGCGTATGGTAGTTGCCAATGTGATACTTACCCAAAAAGGCTGGGACAATGCGCGCGCTATGAGTCCGCATTTCGAAAAAGCCCATCAGGAGTACCGCGATTTTGTACTCTCGCAAGCTGATTTCCCGTTAGGAAGTGCTACGGCAGGCGACTATTTTGTGAAGATAAACCAGCCCGTTGAGGCTATCCGCTTCTACGAGCGCGCGCTTCAGAAAGACAAAAATCTGAACTATCTACGGCTGAACCTCGCTACCCTGTACAATGGAGAGGGGCAAAACGACAAGGCAGCCGCTGTGCTACATACCGCCTTGCAATACGAGCCCAAAAATGCTGAAATATACTACTTTTTAGCGCTACTATACAGCGAAGAAAAGCAATATATAGAAGCTAAAAACGCCTTTGAAAAAGCGATGCAACTCGGTATGAAAGACGAAAACATACAACGAAATTATAGAAATTTATTGCAGCTATTGGTAGGTATAAAAAAATAGCTTATATTTGCCGTGCGAAACAGAAAAAACACGAAAAAAAATGAATAAAAAATTAATGACCTTTGGAGCCCTTGCTACCCTTTTAGCAGCTCCTAACTATCTTGCTGCTCAAGAAGCAGACGAGATGGCACCTAAAAACAGTATTGACATCACTGCGCAGATACGTCCGCGTTTCGAGTACCGCAATGGGGCTTATCTGCCTTTGCAAGACGGCGAAGCACCTGCTATTTTGGTGAATAACCGCACTCGTCTGAACTTTGAGTACAATAACGCTGACCGTCTAAAAGTGTACGTGTCATTGCAAAACGTAAACATTTGGGGGCAAGCACCTCAAATACAAGCTACTGATAAAACAGGGGGTATGTCAGTATTCGAAGCGTATGCGGCATTCCCATTAGCTGAGCAAGTAAACATCAAATTAGGACGCCAAGTGATAGCCCTTGATGATGACCGTATTTTTGGTTCTCTTGATTGGCACCCAGCAGGTCGTAGCCACGATGCTGTAAATATCAACTGGGCACCTAACGAAGATTTTACCCTACGTGGCTTTATAGCTTACAACCAGTCGGCTGCATCTCCACTAAATGTAAACTTCCCTAAAGGACAGTTCTTCAATGGAGGACAATCCTACCAACACTTAGAAGCGCTACACGCTCACTACCGCATCGCTCCTACCCAACAGCTTTCATTCTTATTTGCTAACTTAGGCTATAAGGTTGATGCTGCTAAGGCTAACAATATGCAAACTTTTGGGGCGCACTACGCAGGCAAGAGCGATGAGGTAACCTATGGGGCTACTGCTTACCTACAAACCGGCAAAAACGCTGCAGGTGTTAGCAAAAGTGCTTATATGTTTGCGCTTAATGCAGGATATCGTTTCTCTCCTATCTTTGCTCTTACAGCAGGTCTTGATTACCTAAGCGGTAATGCCTCTGATGATACTTCAGGCAAAGACAAGGCTTTCGATCCTTTCAGCGGTACTAACCACAAGTTCTACGGCTTTATGGATTACTATTTTGTAGGAGCTCCTGGTTCTAACAATGCTCCTGCACAAGGATTGCTAAATCCTTACCTTACTGCTAATGTACGTACAGGGGAAAAGAGCAACCTAAGTGCTACTTACCACTTCTTTGCTCCTGCGGCTAAATATCAAGTAGGTACTAAAAAACACAGCAGCTATGGTAGCGAAATAGACTTAGTGTACAGCTTGAAAGTACAACCTTTCGTAGGATTACAATTAGGCTACTCTACCTATTTAGTTAATGATGGTACTAAAGCGCTTAAAGCTACACCTAACCCACGTGCTTACCAAGACTGGTTATGGTGCAGCCTAAACATCAATCCTAAGATTTTTTCTGCTAAATTCTAATTAGAGATAAAAGACGAAAGACGAAATACAAACGTCTTTCGTCTTTTGTATTTTGTCTCCTTGCCTTTTGTATTATGAAGAAATTTACTATCAGCTTATTCTTATTGCTACTTATAGTAGTTGGGGGGGTATACCTCTTAGGCTACGGCTATCTGCTAAAAGCCGTAAGGGTAGTGTATGCCACAGGGCATAGCACTACTTTTTTAGATGACTATACTTATTTTGATAACCGCACTATCAGTCGCAGTACTACCCCGCAAGCGTGGGCGTTCACCGCTGACTATAATAAAGTGGCTGAAACCCCTGAACTGCAAAACGCTCATCAGAAATATGGTACAGTAGCCTTCCTCATCATCAAAGGCGATAGTATATGGCACGAACGCTATTTTGATAACTATAACTCTCAGAGCAAGAGCAACTCCTTTTCAATGGCGAAAAGCTACGTGTCAGCACTTTTGGGCAGGGCTATAACCGATGGCTACATAAAAGGGCTTGACCAGCCAGTAAGCGACTTTTTTCCGCAGTACAAAGAAGGCTTGGCAACTAAGCTAACAGTAGGCGACCTATCGTCTATGGCATCAGGTCTTGATTGGGACGAGGCGTATTATGACCCTTTTTCTATCACCACCCGTGCTTATTTTGATGGGCATTTTCGCGAAAAGATGCTACAGCTGAAGATTACCTCTGAACCGGGGAAGGCTTTTAAGTATCTCAGTGGTAACACTTTCCTGTTAGGAATGGTAATAGAGAAGGCAACAGGCAAAACCCTTAGTGAGTATCTTGCGCAAGCGCTTTGGCAACCTATGGGGTGTGAGGGTGAGGCACTTTGGCAGTTAGACAGTAAAGAAAGTGGATTGGAGAAGGCTTATTGCTGTATAGCCTCTAATGCCCGCGATTTTGCTCGTTTGGGCAAGCTCTACAGCGACAAAGGCAAGTGGAACGGCAAACAGCTATTAGATAGTGCATTTGTAGCTAAATCGGTACAACCCCGCTTTGCTGACCACCCTGAGTACGGCTATGGCTGGTGGTTGTTAGATTACAAGGGCGTTCACTTCTTTATGATGCGCGGACATTTGGGGCAATACGTTATTGTCAATCCAACTGATAGGGTTATCATAGTGCGTTTAGGGCATAGTCTCTCAGACGAAGCCCCTGAAGGCAGTACATTTCCATCTGATATTTACACCTATATCGATGAAGCGTACAAAATGATTAATGGGAATTCATAATTTATAATTCAAAATTAAAAGAAGGTGCTCCATAAAATAAATCTCGAAGATATACTTTTTTTAGATATTGAAACAGTTCCTCAGTACCCTGATTACAGTTGTGTGCCGGCAGCTGAGCAAGCCTTATGGGAAGAAAAAACGCAATACCTGCGCAAGGACGAGTATACTGCTGAAGAATATTATAATCGTGCAGGCATATGGGCTGAGTTTGGCAAGATAGTATGTATATCGGTAGGTTATTTTTCTTTCCGACACGAGCAACGCACCTTTAGGGTAACGTCCTTTACAGGTGAAGAAGCCAGCTTATTACGTGATTTTGTGCGTTTGGTAGAAGAACATTTTTCTCGCCCTAACAAACTCTTTTGCGCTCATAATGGCAAGGAGTTTGATTTTCCTTATCTCTCACGGCGTATGATTATCAATGGAGTTCGTATTCCGAATAAATTGCAACTCTTTGGCAAAAAGCCTTGGGAGGTACCCCACCTCGATACTCTCGATCTCTGGAAGTTCGGCGACTATAAGCATTATACTTCTTTAACTCTCTTAGCCCACACATTGGGTATTCCTTCGCCTAAAGATGATATTAATGGCAGTCAAGTACGCGATGTATTTTATGAAGAAAATGATATACACCGCATTGCTACTTATTGCGAGAAAGACACTATAGCGGTAGCCCAAATACTATTACGACTACGCTACGAACCGCTCTTAACAGACGATGAAATACTTATCATTCCGCGCTAATACTACCTATTAGTATTTGCTTATTTTAGATAAGTAGGTTCGAAATAAGCAATATCTTCAAAATTAGCGGCTTTATACTTCTCTATAGCAAAAGGAATCATATCTTTAGCCTCAGGGAAAGCTCCTGCAATAAATGTAGCATTAGGATGTTGGCAGATAGTAGCAAACTTAGTACTACCATCGCCCAGAAATGTTACTTTACCCTTATCCAAATACTCTTTATAGCTGTCTGCATCAAGAATTTTAGCTTCAGTAGGAGATACAAAACGATATTCGCTATCAAATACAGCGCTATAAACCTCCATACGGCGCGCATCGAGCATAGGAATAATACAATCAGCCTGTGTTACTTGGTGCGCAAGGATTTGCAAAGTAGGAATGCCTATAAGAGGCTTGCCAAGAGCAAAACATAGCCCCTTGGCAGTAGCTACCCCTATGCGCAAACCCGTATAAGAGCCTGCGCCTGCACTTACGGCTATAGCATCAAGAGAAGAAAGAGGTACCCCTGCTGTAGTCATCACAGTTTCAATAAATAAATGTAGATTTTCAGAGTGCGTGAAGTGTCCTGCATTCTGAGCTTTAGTAGCTAAAATTGTGTTATTATCAGTAAGGGCAACTGAACAGTTCACCCCTGATGTTTCTATATGAAGTAATTTCATTATCTGTTGGTTATTATCTATTCCCCGATAAAACGAGTACTATTTCCCCTTTGATATTTTTGTCTTTATAATACTCTAATAACTCTTGTAGTGTACCACGCTGGGTCTCCTCGTGCACTTTGGTAAGTTCTCGCGAGATACTTGCTTGACGGTCAGCCCCGAAAGTAGTGATAAAATCGGTGAGGGTTTTAAGTAATTTGTGAGGAGAGACGTAGAAAATCATCGTTTTAGTTTCTTGTGCTAGAAGTTGTAAACGTGTTTGACGCCCTTTTTTGTCGGGTAAAAAGCCTTCAAAAGTAAAACGATCATTAGGTAAGCCACTACTTACTAAAGCGGGCACAAAGGCAGTAGCCCCAGGTAGGCACTCTACAGCTATCCCCTCGGCTATACAAGCCCTTGCAAGTAAGAAGCCAGGGTCGGAAATAGCAGGTGTACCAGCATCGGTGATAAGTCCTACCGTAGTACCCCCCTTGATACGTTGTACCCAAGCGTCTACCACCTTGTGTTCGTTGAACAGGTGGTAGCTTTGCATTGGGGTGTGAATATCATAGTGCTTTAGCAATTTGCTGCTAGTACGAGTATCTTCGGCCAAGATGACCTCTACCTCTTTGAGCAAACGTAGCGCACGTAGGGTTATATCTTCTAAATTGCCGATAGGAGTCGGGATAAGATACAATTTGCTCATTATTCAAAACGGCGTAGAATAAGGTGTAAGAAGCGTTCTTCGTACTCTTCTTTGCCTTTCCAATTATTATAAGTAGGTTTTACTTGCTGTTGAATATATTGCGCCGCCTCTTCTAATGAGTGGAGTTGGTTTAAGTGTTGTAGCACACGGTTATACTCGCTTTCACTTCCGAAGAAAAGTTTTTGTATGAAAGCCAACTTATCGTTTAGCCCTATTTGTATTTCCTTGCTGAAGCGGTCGTTTAGCGACTGTGCGGGTTTTACCTCCTCAGTATGGTCTTTTTTGTCGAAAGCTGTAGCTTTTGATTTTGCTAAAAACTCTTCAAGCGAAGGTGTCTGACGAAGTATTTGTTGCTCTTCTGTCAGATGCTGTTGTTGAATAAAGTTTTCTGACTGTGCTGACTGTACAGGCTGAACTACAGGTGCTTGTGCAGCTGCTGTAGGTTGCGCTGCCTGATGTGGGTGCAAACGCTCAGCTGTTAGTACTTGCTCTACTACTGAAGTAGGAGCTTGCTCAGGTGCTGCTGAGTGTATTGGCTCGTGTACAGTCTCTGCTTGTTGTGGACGAGGAGGTACTATAGGTTGCTCTATTGATACAGCCCAATCAGGAGTAGAAGCCTCGCGCAATGGTTGCTGTGTATTGATAGTAGTAGTAGTAGGAGTTGTGTTCTCTACTGGCTGAGCCACTGCTTGTGCTACTGGAGCGGCTTGCACTGGAGCAGCTACTGTTGTTTGTGCAGGAGCTACTTCTGATGCAGGGGTTGCTGCAGGGACTGGAGTTGCTACAGGAGCAGAAACTGGTGCGGCTACTTCTGCAGGTGGATCATCAGGAAGAGTGTAAGAATGCCAATCGTTCCAATCTTGATATAAAGAGGTAAGATCTTCTTCAGAAGTATTGGTTACTGGTTGAGCCGCTGCGGGTTCAGTTATTGCAGCTTCAGGAGAAGCAAACTGTGTCATCTCTACTACCGAATCTGTTGTGGTTTCAGGAACTTCAGCAGGAGCAGGTTCTGCCACTACTTCAATAGGAGCCGCTGCGGTCTCTATAGGAGGAGTAGCAAAGTGAACAGGCTCAGCAGGCGCTGGTTCAGCTGCTGGCGTTGGTTCTGCAGGAGTAGTAGTAGAGTGAATAGGTTCTACATGTGCAGGTTCAGCAGGAGGAGTAGTAAAGTGAATAGGCTCTACAGGTACTGGTTCAGCTGCTGGAGTTGGTTCAGCAGGAGGGGTAGCAAAGTGAACAGGCTCAGCAGGTGCCGGTTCAGCAGGCGCTGGCTCAGGTGTTGGTTCAGGAGTAGGCTCAGCAACCTTCTCAGCTATTGGTTCAGCAGCAGCCTGAACGGGTGCTGGTTCCATAGCTACAAAAGCAGGTTTTTCAGCCGGTGTTTCTTCTATCAAAGGCTGCTCAAGAGGTTGCAACTCTTTGAAAGCTACATCAATATTGAAGATGTTTTCCTGTTCATCAATAAAATTAGCAACCTTTCGCAAGGTATAAGTCATACGTTGCTCTGAGGTTCTTAGCATTTGGTAGTATTTTTCGACAAAGCCCAATATAGTGATTTTCTCAGAAATCTTATGTGCTTTTTGGCTAAGCTCGCTGAGATTTAATCGCCCTTGATAGGCTATAATTTCGGTGGCTAAATCAACTAATTCTTGCTCTAATGTTTCTTTCATAGCAAATGGAGTTTATGATGTGGCAAAGATACAATTTTTTTTGGTAATCTCTTACTTATTTTTCTAAAAAACTTTCTTATTCTTTTTATAGCTCTCTTTTCTTTTTGTGCTTCAGTAGTTTAGCTGTACATTTCTCTAATACTTTTAAACTGAAAAAGACTTCAGCTCTCTTATTGAGGGCTAAAGTCTTCTTATTTTATTAGGTGTCTCTTTATGCTACTTTCTGTGCGGCTTACTTTACTGAGGCTTCGTAAATACCCTCAATGGTTTCTGCTAACATTTGGTTGAATTCTGTATCTGTTTGTTGAGCAGAAAGTCCTTGAGTGAGGGCACGAGAGAAACTAGCGATTACTCCTTTGTTCTTAGCTAATATTTCATTGGCTTTTTCGCGAGGATAGCCTCCAGAAAGGGCTACTACACGTACTACACGAGGATGCTTAGTAAATTCTTTATAGAAATTATCAATAGTAGGCAAAGAGAGCTTGAGCATCACATCGGAGGTGTCGTGCAAACGATCTAAATGCTTTCTGATTTCATCGCGTAGGATAGCCTCAGCTCTTGATTTATCAGGAATGGTAATGTCTACTTCTGGCTCAATAATCGGAACAAGCCCTGCATCGATAATGACTTGCGCTACCTCAAACTGTTGGGCTACTACTTGTGCAATACCTTTGGGAGAGGCTTCTTTGATTACTGAACGCATCTTAGTGCCGAAAATATGTCGCTCGTTGGCACGCTTTAGTAGGTCTGGCAGTCCATCAATAGGCTTCATCAGTTGTACCCCATCGCTATCAATATCTAAAAGACCTTTATCTACTTTGAGGAAAGGAATAATGTGTTTTTCTTCCCAAAGATAATCAGCCGTGTATTTACCGTCGATAAGGTTATCCATTGTCTGTTCGAAGAGGATAGCCCCAAGTATTTTTTCACTATTAAAAGCAGGACTTTTGATGATACGAGTGCGCATTTGGTGAATAAGAGCAAACATTTCAGCATCGTTAGTATACTGACTTTCGTCTATCCCATAGAGCTTTAATGCTTTAGGAGTGCTCCCCCCACTTTGGTCGAGTGCCGCAATAAAGCCCTTTCCATTTTTCATTTGTTCAAGTTGTTCTTTTTTCATTGTAAAAACCTTTATTTAATGCCACAAAGGTACAACATATTTTTCTAAAAAACAAATGTACTTGTAGGTAATTCTTCTTCATTTACCAAATTGGCGTCAGTGACGGGGCTCCAAGCATAGCGTACCGACTTAGGGATACGCACTTGCTCGCAACTTACTTTCACCTCATCGCCTACTATCTCGGCAGTGGCAGGATAGAAAATGCCATTGCCATCAGAAAGCTCAAAACCACGTATGGGCTTATTGTCGGAAGTGTGCAAGCCTTTGGCGTAATTGAAGCTAACAAAGGCAGCTCCTTCGGCAAAATGTACGGAACGCAAAAGAGGTCCTGAGGGTGTAATATGCTGCTTATCGTATGTTCGATTTAACGCCCAACGCGCTAAACGCTCGCCTATAGGCTGCTTGTTTTTGGGGTGTACATCGGTAGGGTGACCGTAGTCGTAAGACACTGCCATACCGCTATAGGGCACCTCGGAGAGCAGACGGCGTTGCGAATCGCGGAACCAACCCCAAGAAGGGCGGTTGATGCTCGATAACTGCACATAGTAAAACGGCAACTTAGGATTTTGAAACGTTTCGCGCCAACTCTTCACTAATAGCTTAAATAACTTAGAATGAGCATCTTTATTATGAGCATTCGACTCTCCTTGATACCATATCACTCCTTTGATAGGGAAGTCTTTTAGCGGCAATATCGCTGCCTCGTATAGATAAGCAGGCTCATAGGGGTGGCGCTGTAGTTTATCTGTACTCTTTTTGATATTCTGAGAGGCGCGCTCGCGTACCCATTGCATTATAAAATCGTTATTACGCCAATCGTATAATATGCGAGGGAAATCGTTTTCAAGTGTGTTTCTGCCTACCCACGCTTCAGTAGGAGAGCCTCCTACAGCATTGCAAATCAGTCCGATAGGCATATCTAAATCTTTTTGTAGCCATTTACCGAAATAATAGCCTACAGCTGAAAATTCGGCTGCGGTTTTGGGTGTACATTCTTGCCACTGCGTATCGCGATAGTACTGCAAGTGGTTGAGCGAATCGAGGACTGTGGCATTCCACTCTACCGCATCGGTACGCCAGCGGGCTTTCATATCGTAGAAACGTATGTTAGGATTGGTAGCTCGTGGTATATCAGTGGCTCCGGTAGTAGTTTGTTTGAGCATAAACTCCATATTTGATTGCCCAGAACAGAGCCATACCTCGCCAGCTACTACATTTTTGAGTATGCGTTTCTGCTTGCCGGCTACAATGCTAAGCGTATAGACTTCTTTGGCTTTCAGCGGGTCTAAAACTACTTGCCAATTGCCATTTTCGTCGGCTATAGCGCTGTATTTCTGTTTGCCTATACTTACCATTACCTTAGTGCCTGTATTGGCGGTACCTTTTATCGGTAATGGCTGTCCGTGCTGTAGCACCATATTATCGGTATAAATAGCAGGCAATTGCAGTCCGCCGTAATCGCCAGTGATAGCGCTGTATACTACCTTAGCCAAGAGAGCAGCGCCTTCAGCATTAGGATGCAGTCCGTCGGGGAGCAACTGCGGATAAGGGTAAAGAGGCGTGTGGAAATCTATCAGTTGGGCTTGAGCCTCGCGGGCTACCATCGTAATAGCCTCTTGAATCTCGGCATGCCAATCACGGGTGCCTGACTCGAAGCGTAGGTGTCGATGTGAAATAGGACTCATCTGCGCCAAAAGGATACGTGCCTGAGGATTCACTTCCTTGAAAGAAGCGATAAGCTGTAGATAGTCGTTTACAAAATCATCGCGGTAGTTAGGCCAGTTGCGAGGGTCGGTATCGTTGATACCTAAATGGATAACCACTATATCGGCAGCAAAAGCAAGTGCTTGTTTATACTCATCTTGCTGAGTGTAGGGGCGGTGACCTTTGTTGAGCAAGGTAGCCCCTGATTTGCCAAAATTGCCTACTAAATAAGCTTTGCCTAAAGCGCGCTGCAATACCGAAGGGTAGGCATCTTGGGTTCTGTTTTCGAGCAAATAACCATAGGTAATGCTGTTGCCTACACAGGCCACTTTAGTCAGTTTTTTTTGAGCTCCTGCCCCCAATGAAAGTAGCAGCAGCATTGTCAATAATATTTTTTTCATTCTGATATGGTTTTTCTGTTGTTATAGTCCACCGATACGCACTAAACTACCCAATACAACCATTGTAACCCCTAAGAGTGTTACACAGATGATGTGCACTGCCATTTCAGGTAGTTTTTTGATATTTCCTTTGCGCAGCTGAGGTAGTACGCGCGTTTGTGCCGAGATGGCAAAACACACAGAAGTAAGCAAACAAAGGAGTTTTAGGGAAACTACTTTTTCTATTGAAAAATCGAAGTGCAGCCAAGTGCTGAAACTTACTCCGTAGTCGTATGCCATTAGTATACCCGTGATAACCAACACTAAGAGTGATGGCATTCCGATAGGCTCGTACGTTTTTTCGAAATTGCCTATATAGCTAAAATCGTTGTGCTTAAGCGCTTTAGGGAGGTATCCTATAGCCAACACTAAGTGTCCGCCTACCCATATAGTAGCCGCCACTAAATGCAAAATTAAAAGGATATGATGTGTGTACATTACTTATTATTAAAGGTGTTCATTGTTATTGCAAGTCCCGCTAAGCCATATGAGAGTACTGCCTCGGCACATTTAGCTACGCGCTCAGGGAGTAGGGCTTGTTCTTCGGGTGCCCACTCGCCTAATACGTAGTCTATCTGTTTACCAGACTCGAAATTACTACTGATACCGAAGCGCAAACGGGCGTACTCTTGGGTACCTAACTGATACTGAATATCTTTAAGTCCGTTATGACCGCCATCGCTACCTTTCCCTTTGATGCGCAGGGTGCCGAATTTTATATTGAGGTCATCGCAGACTACTAATAGATTTTCAGCCGTCAAGCGTTCTTTTTCGAGCCAATAGCGTACTGCCTTGCCACTGAGATTCATATAAGTAGAGGGTTTCAGCAGTATAAATGTACGCCCTTTCACCTTTATTTCGGCGAGGTCGCCCAGCTTTTGAGTGGTGAAAGAAGCATTATGGTCTTTAGCCAACTTATCAGCTACTAAAAAGCCGATGTTGTGGCGCGTATTAGCATATTCAGCCCCTATATTGCCGAGGCAAGCAATTAGATATTTTTTCATAGCTGCAAAGATAATAATAATTTGCTAATTAGGCAATTTATTTGTGTGTTTGCACCACAGGCTCGCCGTAGAGGTCGTAATCGGTGGCATCGATGATTTTTACTTCTATAAAATCGCCTATTTTTACGTAGTGTTTTTTGGCATCGATAAGTACCTCATTATCGACATCGGGGGAGTCATATTCGGTACGCCCTACAAAATAATTGCCCTCTTTGCGGTCGATGAGACAACGGAAAGTCTTGCCTATCTTTTCTTGGTTGAGTTCCCACGATATTTGCGACTGTATCTCCATTATCTCATTGGCACGAGCGAGTTTTACCTCTTCGGGTACATCGTCTTCAAGCTCGTAGGCGGTGGTATTCTCTTCATGACTGTAAGTGAAGCAACCTAAACGGTCAAAACGCATTTCTTTCACAAAAGATTTTAGCGCCTCGAAGTCGGCTTGGGTTTCGCCTGGGTAACCCACAATGAGGGTGGTGCGTATTGCCATTTCGGGCATCGCCTCGCGGAATTTCTTCAGCAGTTTAGTGGTTTTCTCTTGGGTAGTGCCACGCTTCATACTCGCCAAAATAGGGTCGGAGATGTGCTGCAGCGGTATGTCTAAGTAATTGCATATTTTGGGCTCTTCTTTCATCACCTCTATGACGTCCATAGGGAAGCCTGTAGGGAATGCGTAGTGTATGCGTATCCACTCGATGCCTTCGACTTTTACGAGGGCGCGAAGCAGGTCGGCAAGGGCGCGTTTTTTGTAGAGGTCAAGTCCGTAGTAGGTAATATCTTGAGCGATGAGTATCAGCTCTTTAACGCCTTTGGCAGCGAGCTTTTCGGCTTCGGTGACAAGCGCCTCGATAGGGGTGGAAATGTGCGCCCCACGCATCAGTGGGATAGCACAGAAACTACAAGGGCGGTCGCAGCCCTCAGATATTTTGAGATAAGCGTAATTTTTAGGGGTAGTGGTGAGGCGTTCGCCTATGAGTTCGTGCTTATAGTCCGCCCCCAACACTTTTAGCAGTGCAGGTAGTTCGCTAGTGCCAAAATATTGGTCGACATCGGGTATTTCTTTTTCTAAATCGGGTTTGTAGCGCTCTGAAAGGCAGCCCATTACGAATACCTTGTCTATCAAGCCTGCTTCTTTCTGCTGCACATACTCTAAAATGGTGTTGATGCTCTCTTCTTTGGCGTTATTGATAAAGCCGCAGGTGTTGATAACCACAATATTACCCTCTTGCTCGTGTACTACATTTTTGCCGCCAGCCTTTAACTGCCCCATAAGGACTTCGCTGTCGTATACGTTTTTAGAGCAACCAAGGGTTACTACGTTTATAGTGTTTTTCTTTATACTTCTTGTTCGCATTTGTTGTTAGTTTCAGGCTGCAAAGATACGGATAATTTGCTAATTAGGCAATTTGTGGATTTCGTTGATGGGAGGAATGGGAAGGCTATGAAGGCTGAGAGGGCTGGAAGAGGAGCGGTAATAGGAGGTTTGTCCTTCAGTGTTCCTATAGTGTTCCTATATTGTTTGTATATCGTTTGTATAGGGTGTAATGAATTATTTTTATCTTTGCGCCCTTTAAAAAAACACATACAAAAAAATGAAGAAAAGATTTTTGATAGCGGCTTTTTTTGCGCTATTTTTAGGAGGTATTGCCGTAGCACAATCTCAAGAGCAAGCCTCAACCCTTACTGAACTACAAGCTGAAAAAGAAAAATTAGAAGCTAAGCTCGCTAAAGTTATCGAAGAGAAAGAAAATGCAGAAAATTCTTTAGTAGGTAAATACAAAGATGTAGCGTTTGCTTTTAATAAACATATCAGCAAAAAACAGAAAAAGTTTGCTAAGATTGTTTTGCGAGGGGCTAAACGCAAAGAAAAGCGAATTAAAAAGGAATTGAAAAGGCTTAACAAACGCATTGAGAAAATTAGCAAATTAGAGAATTAGAAAAATCCCCGCTTATAGATTGTTCTATAAGCGGGGGTTTTTTATGTTTATTCGGGGGCAGAATAGGTTACTATATCAATACCGATGCCATTAGGGTCTACAATGGCAAAATGGCGGTCGCCCCAAGGCTCTTCGCGTAAGTCTATGGCAATGGGTACGCCCTGCTCTTTTAGGCTGTGGTAATACTCATCTACATTCTCTACTTCAATGGTGAGGTATACGCCCTGTTGGGTAAAAGGTTTTTGGAAAATAGGCTGTTGCGAGGGGTGATTAGGCAACAAAAAACTGATTTCTGCCTCGTGATTTGGGGTGTGCAACAGCAAATAAAAGTCGTTTTCAAAAGTAACACCAAATTGCAATACTTGAGTGTAGAAAGCCTTGCTCTCGGCTAATTTCTCGGTGATAATACCTGCGTTTAATTTCATTCTGATAATATATTTGTTATTCGGGGGCAAAAGTACCGCAAGCGCAGGGAATACGATTGTAAAAAACGGACATTCTTAGCCTAATACCTTGCTAGGGGTATCGCCATAGAATGTTTTAAACGATTTGATAAAATGGGCTTGGTCGTAATAAGTGTCTAAAAAAGAATGGTTGTGATAGGCTTTTGCACTTAGTATATGCTGGAAGCGCACAATATTGCTAAAAGTCTTTGGGTTATCGCCTATATAATAGTCGAAAAGGCGGCGCAACTGTCGGGTGCTGATGCCAGTGTCCAACTCACTGATGTGTATGGTGCCTTTGCTTTGCAATATCTGCAAGAGTGCTGAGAAAAAGCGGTTGTCAATCTGCAAAGGGCGTTGTGATAGGTGCCGGAGAAAATAGACGTCCAAACGCTGAGCAATGGTAGCTAACGAAAGGGGAGTTTCCAACTGCTGAGCGATAAAAGTAGCCAAAGCGGGAACTACCTCGCGCAAGGGGATTTCTTGTGCGCTGATTTCAAAAGCATCTTGACCGAAGAGTAACGGAAAGGCACTGGGCAGAAAGCGTACCCCCACATAATGAAATGCGCCCATTATGGGAATCTCTACATACGTATTGCAATAGCCCATAAGGGAGCTTATTTGTGGGTTATTGCATTCAAAAAATAAGTCGATGCAGCCATCGGCAACTACTCGGTAAAAGAAAGGTGTGTTACGTGGAGGAGATTTCAGTTCCCAATAGCAATAGATAAATGGACGCAAAGCCTCACACGGAAGGAACTCGGTATAGGTAACCTCTTTTTCTTCCGCAGGAATAACCGATTGCATAGGGTGATAATAGGGGCGAAGGGATAACACGTGTATTGCTATTGATTGAGTGCAAAAGTACAAAGAATTAGCCAATTAGGCAATTTGTGGATTTGGTTGATGGGAGGAATGAGAGGGCTGAGAGGGCTGGAAGAGGAATGAGATAATGATATTTTCAAGTTTATAAAATCCCCGCTTATAGAACATCCTATAAGCGGGGATTTTTTGATTTTGCTAATTGTTAGCGGCTAATGACAATCCATTGTCCGGTGGTGCGGGTGTTGTAGCGGTTGTTGTACATCGCTTCGGCATAAGTGCCTGGTAGATAGTATCTACCTGCGTATGATGCGTTTAACTTCAGCTTTATCACCTTAGTTTCGTTGGCTCTGAGCGATAGATAGAAATTAGCACGGTCATCGCGGAAATCGGCGTAGTCTATATACTCATTATCATCAGCTCCGTAATCGGTGAAGCGGGTGTTGATAATCTCAAACCCTGAAGGGATAAGCTGTGTAAGAGCAACGTTATCTACCCGCTCGTTGGTGAGGTTGCGCACCTCTATAGAGGCGGTTAGCTCGGTGCTTTGACGTAGGGTGCTGACATCTATCGTTTGTCCCTTATTATTATGGAAAACTGTTTTGATAGAAAGTCCGTTTTGCATAGCTAACTCTTGTCCCACAGGTAATACTCCGCTGCTAATTAGGCGTACGTAAAGCGTTTGCTTTGAGTTGTTTTTCACCTGTACAGGCGTTTGTCCCTTGGCATTCAGGGTTACTTGTACCATTGGTTCGCTTGAGCTTATTTTTTCGGTCTTGCCATTTACGGTATAGGTAGCCTCGAAGCTCTTACCGCTCTTATTTACTGCTACGTATTTCGCCATAGCATAAAGCGAATAAGCGGTGGTTTGGGTGCTGAGCCAATCGTTAGAAGATAGTTTTTCGGCTATCTCGACTGCCCAACGAGCGGCATCGGCTTTTCTGCCTATCAGTAGGGCTGTTTCCATAGCCATAGCCTTGTTGCGCCATACGGAACCATAGTAATAATCGCTGTCCTCATCTATAGCAGTGGTGAGGAAGAGTTTTTCGGCCGTCTGTTTCTGACCAATAAGAGCATAAGCCGCTGCTAAAGTACGTTTGGCATTTTCGCTTATATCTTTGAGTTCGCGTAGGCGGTTCATAGCTCCTTTATTAGCACTACCGGCTAAAGCCAAAGTATAGAGGCGGTAGGCTTGCGCAAAATCATTCTGATATTCGGGGTCGTAGTGCCATTGGCGCGCTTCAGTATTCTGGTAGTCTAACCACTTCTGTTTGCTGCCAGAAGGTAATACATAGCCTTTTTTCTCGGCTTCGATATAAAAATGACCAATGTATGAGGTAACCCAATTATCGGCATAACGACCGCCTTTCCAATAGCTGAAGCCTCCGTTGCTCAATTGGTTTTCGTGTAGCTTGCTAATAGCCGCTTTGACATTCTTGCTCACTTCGTCGGCTTTGTCTTTGCTAAGCGTTATAAAGTCGGCTAAGAACAATTGAGGGAATGCGCCTGAGGTAACTTGCTCGCCACAACCGTGAGGGTAACTGATAAGGTAGCCCAAACGCTGGTGTAGGTTCACCCCTGGGAAGCTAGAAATCTCGAGTACTGTTTTATTCTTTTCACCCAAGGCTGCTGTGTTGAGGGTCTGTGCTTGTCCGCCAGTAAGTACTGCATTTTGTACCGCATAGGTAAGCGGATTAGGGTTGTAAACACCCATTTCGACCTCGTAAGTAGCTTTTTCTTTGCCAGAAGTAGCGGTTATTTTGACCTTGCCTACCCCTTGTTGGGCAGCTTCGAGTTCAAAATAAGCCATTTGCTCTCCGTTTTTGGTAAAGGTGAGCGACTGTTGGCTATTGCCTACTACCTTGAACTGTCCGTTAGTGCTAACGCTAAGGCTTACGTTGCGCACGTGGTTTTCCATAGCAAATACAGTTACCGGCAATACTACTTTTTCGCCAGGTACTGCTTTGCGTGGCAATGAACCTAAAAGCGATAATGGGCTAGTAACCGGAATGTCTTTCTTCTCGGCACTACCATAGGCGTTGTTCTTGACATCGGCTGCTACTACCATTACACGGGCAGAACCCATATAGTTAGGAATCGCTACGGAGTGGGTATTGCTGCCGCCTTTTTTGAGTTCGAAAGGGCCTTTGAAGATAACGAACGGTTTAAACCTATTGGCTTTTTGGGCTTCGCTACCGCCCAAATCTTCGTCGCCCCCTATACTGAATGCCTGATTGATAGTACCTCCATAAGCGCCTATCACATCATTATATACGTCCCACGTTTTTACGCCCAAAGCGATTTTAGAGAAGAACGCATTCCAAGGATTAGGGGTGCGGAAGCGGGTGAGGTTTAGCAAGCCGTCTTCTACAATGGCTAATGTATAGTGCATTGGTTTGCCTGTTTTTTCGCTTACCTTTATGTTCACTTTTTGGTTAGGGGTGAACTTGTCAGGGGCTTGTATTACAGGGGTTAATATGGTATTAGGGTCTACTACCTTTATAGGCGCTACCCCATAGAGGCGTATAGGGGCATCGTTGGCAGTTTGGTTGTGCGGCTGCAAGAGGGTAACGTATAGGTATACGTTAGGGGTCATCTTGCTAGTGATAGGTAGGGTGAAGTTGGTTTCTTTGTCGGTTGTTTCTACCCAATGCGTTTCGAGTACATCACTACCGTTTTCTACTGATACAAGAGCACGTCCGCCTTTATCAGAAGGGAATGAAAGAGTCGCTTTTTCGCCTACGCTATACTCTTTTTTATTAGTGCCCAAGGTTAGCATAATGGCTTCGCTACCTTCGCCGCCGCGAGACTTGCCGCTCCAGCTACCCCAATCGAAATAGACGGTAGTACCACAACGGTGACCGCTTTGCTCATCGGTGAGTAGGACAAAATATCTGCCCCAATTATCGTCAGAGATGTTGAGGTTAAACTGCGCCTTGCCCTGACCATTGGTTATTAGGCGGTGTTGCTCGTACAAAGCATTGCTACTGCTGCTGTTGTAAGTAGAGATGTTTTGGTTAGAGGCGTCCCACCACCAATTCCAACCTACTTTATAGACTGCAACGGTAACCTCTTTGCCTTTTAGGGGTTTGCCATTTTCGTCTAACACTATGGTTTCGAAAGTATGGTCTTGCTCGGTGTCATAATAGTCGTATTTGTTTACGGCAGGGAGGTGTAGCCCCACATACTCGCTATAAGGTGAATACATAGCCGAGCATACATCGGTACTAAAGTCGCCACCACTTTCGTTGGCTTGGGTTAGGAAGTTCACCTTCAGCATACCAGGGGCTTGCATTTGGTTAGGCTTGAAGAAGAAAGACGCATAGCCATCGGCATCGGTACGACCTTCGTATAGGTTGAACTCTTCGCCCTCGAAATCGTAGGCTTTGTTATTGAAGAGGTATTTTTCATAGCCTTTGAAAGCTGTTTCGGTAGGGTAGAATTTCGCTTTTACGCTTACCCCAGTATTGCCGGCTGGGCTGCCGTGTAGCCAAAGCACTTGTAACTGCGCATTGCTACCATTGGCACTGATGCGCTTGCCACTGAGGTTGTTTTCTATCTTTAGACGGTTAGGCTTGATGGTTTCTATCTTTATGAGCTTGCTGAACTGAGAAGCACCGGCACTGATGAGGACATTCCAACCTCCGGTAGGCGCATCGGCAGCTGTTTTGAGTCCGAATACGTATAGGTTGTTTTCTTTAGCCCCTTGCATCTGCTCGCTGATTACCTTGCCATAAGGGTCGCTAAAGCGCAATTTGATAGGTAGTTTTTCGGGGTTCTTCTGAGCAAAATCGTTAAGCACAAAGCTGAGGTGTATGCTATCGCCAGGACGGTATACGCCGCGCTCGGTGTAGATAAAGCCATTTAAGCCCTTTTGTAGCTTGATGCCATCGATGTCATAATTGCTGAGCGATAGAGGAGCGCCCTCGTCTAACTTCACGTAGGTAGTGAATTTGTCTTTCTTCACCTTAGCAAAGTACGCACGGCTGCTGAGGTCTAAAACTGCCAACCCCTGTTTGTCGGTTTTGGCCTCTTGTATTTTTTGTTGCTGATAGGTGTACACCTCTATGGTAGCCCCTGATACGGGTTCGGTAGAAAGCAGGTTGTTCACCGCAAAGACATAGCTGTTGTTCTGTCCTTTTTTCACTATAACGCCAAGGTCGGTAGAAAGCACATTGGTAACCGCCTTTTTGTTATAATAATACTCCTCATCGCAAGGGTTTTCGCTATAGCCCCAATAGTCCTCATCGTCATCGTAATAATACTCGTTGTAGTTGACATCATCGTCATTAAGCGATTTTTGTTCGTATGAGAGGTCTAAAGGCTCGGTATTTTGTCCTTCGCAGGCGTAAAGCGAATAGTTTTTCTTCATACCTATTTCGACTCTATAGATAGCACCAGGTTCGGGAGTGATGAGGCTGGCGAGGTCTAAGGCGTAGGTATTCCAATCGTGTAGGGAATTGCGCACATCGTGGTCTAAAGCGATGACCTTGCGCGCAATAGGTTTGCCCACACGGCGCAGGCTGCCATCGGTGCTGCCCAAGCTGTTGTCTTGCAAAAACTGCAAGATATTATTTTCATAAATACGCGATACCTTTACGTGTACTGCACGCAGATTGATAGCCTGAAAGTTGATTTTGAGGTTAGCCGAGCTAGGCAGCAGCGTACCACTGCGCACCAAGCGTACTTGAGGGTTGAGCGGAGGGAAGGTGATAGGTATATAGCGGTCTTTTGCCAAACGCTGTCCGTATATGTTCTTCACCCCTTGCATTACATTGACAGTGAAGTTGGAAGTGGTGTTTACCTCTTCGCGCATTACCTTTAGCACGTTGCCATTTACGCTGTATTTTTGGCTAACGCCGCTAAGGGTTACCAATCCTTCGAAATCTTGGTTTTTCTCTAAAGGGTCAGAGAAATTTACGCTGAATACGCGGTTAGCTGAATTCTCATCGATGCGGACATTCACCACCTCGAAAACTCCTTTTTTAGGCAGGTTGAAGCTAAAAGGCAGTAAGTTCTCTTTTTTGACCCCTGAAGCGTCCCACTTCACCTCTAAGGTTTGTTCTTTATCGGTGCGAGGGAGGCTGTCGAACACTATCGCAAAGCGGTTAGACATTTGATTAGACTGGAATTTAACAGCTACCTTTTTGCCGCCCACAGTAGCCGAAAGGAGTTTTTTAGCCTCGTTATAAGTAAGCTGGTCGTTAGCGAGCAACTCGGCATTGAGGAAGTAGAGGTCTGGGCTGTAGGACTGTAGGTCGCCTTTTTGGATACGGAAAGCCTGCTCGAAAGTTTTGAGCGTGAAGTTGAACGCCTCGAGGGCTTTGTCATTGACCTCGAAGAGTTTTTTTAGCTGAAAAGACACTTGGTATTTGGTGTCTTGCTTAAGAGGCTCGTTAGGGATAAAAACTACCTCGGTAGGGGTAGTGCATACGACTTTACCCTTGACGCTAGGGGAGATGCTGAAGAGGTCGAGGCTCTCGATTTTGTCCATCTTGTCTTGCGCAATGGGTTGGTTTAGCAGGATTTTTACCTCGGAATGGGCTGATACCAAGCCAGAGGTGTAGCCTGAGATATAGGCTTTGAACAGCATAGGGTCGCTGTTGAAATTAGCATTTTTCTTACATGCAAAAAGGGTAAGTAATGCTACTAATAATAAACTAATTTTTTTCATATAATTATAATTTTTTTTGAATGATATACTACGGGTGATTTTGGCGGTAAAGGTACGAATGATTTTGGTAATTAACAAATTTTTTTTTAACATCCCGCTTTGTAAATAAACATCCCCCCTTTGCACATACTCCGCTGCGCCAGCTCGTGGACTTCCTTCAAAGGGGGAGAAGTGATGGTTTGTAAACTTAACATCCCCCCAGCCCCCTTCAAAGGCAGGGCTGTTACAAAGTTTTGTAAGTTATTTTAAATTACTATTTTTGCATT
>OJLB01000261.1_pt1 | contig 28437 bp, 40 predicted proteins | sample 1596861 | NCBI WGS metagenome assembly OJLB01 (sample SAMEA3904681, study PRJEB24821) | metagenome | biome: Builtin; feature: hospital; material: surface | place: USA | collected 2013-06-06
ATAGTACGGCAAGGCGAGGCAACGCCGTACTGGTTTAAAGTTAATCCACTATAATCCTCTATTGCAAGGAATGTTCATGATACCCCAAACCGTCTTAGACTTCTGGTTTGCCGAAGAAAACCGTCCTTTTCTGTTTGCCCAAAACGATGAATTCGATGCCGAGATTCGCGCGCGATTTTTTGATGTCTGGCAACAGGCGGCCCGTGGCGAGCTTGCACACTGGCGCGACACCCTGCAAGGCAGGCTCGCCGAAATCATCCTGCTCGACCAATTCTCGCGCAACCTGTTTCGCAATAGCCCCCAAGCATTTGCCCAAGATTTGGCCGCACTTATCCTTGCCCAAGAAGCCGTCCGTCAGCCCGGTTTCGCCGACCTCCTATCGCACGAACGCCATTTCATGCTCATGCCGTTGATGCACAGCGAAAGCCAAGTTGTCCACGAACAAGCCGTTCCGCTGTTTGAACGCTATACCGACGGACACGCATTGGATTTTGAAATCAAACACAAAGTTATCATCGACCGCTTCGGACGCTATCCGCACCGCAATGCCGTATTGGGGCGTGAAAGCACGGAGGAAGAGGCGGAATTTTTGAAACAGGAAGGTTCGTCATTTTAATTTGGGTTTTAAAATTTGAAGGTCGTCTGAAAACCATTTTTCAGACGACCTTCTTTCATATTGCCGCATTCAATAATGCGGCGGAATTTCATCACGCAGGCTGTAAGGTTCGCGCTCTCCATTTGCGCCTTTGTCCTGCATTTTCTGATAAAGCAGCCTCAACTGTGCCTGCTGCAAATCCAGCGTCTGCTGCATTTTCGCCACCGTATCGTTCAGGCTGCCGATTAAGTCTTCCTGAAGCGCGGTTTGGATTTCCAGCTCGGTGATGCGGTGTTCCAATTCGTGAAGTTCGCTCATTTACAGCACCATCGCGGCAACCCAGCCGGCAATCATTAGCGGGATGTTGTAGTGGATAAAGGTTGGGATGACCGAATCGCGGATGTGGTCGTGTTGTCCGTCGGCGTTCAGACCCATGGTCGGACCGAGCGTCGAGTCGGACGCGGGCGAACCAGCATCGCCCAACGCGCCCGCCGTGCCGACGATGGCGACGGTTGCCAGCGGCGAGAAGCCGAGGCTGATACACAGCGGCACATAAATCGCGGTAATAATCGGCAAAGTGGAGAAAGAAGAGCCGATACCCATAGTAACCAATAATCCGACAAACAACATGGCAAATGCCGCCATGCCTTTATTGCCGCCGAAAAGCTGCATACTGTGTTCGACCAGCGGTTTGATTTCGCCTGTCGCGGTCATGACTGCCGCAAAGCCTTGCGCCGCAATCATGATGAAACCGACCATCGCCATCATTTTGATGCCTTCGCCGAACACATCGCTGGCAGCGTCTCGGTTCATCACGCCGAGCATCATAAAGACAGCAAAACCCAGCATCGCGCCCAAAACCAGCGAATCTTCATACATCAACTGAATCGCAAAGCACACGCCGATTGCCACCGCCGCCACCAGACTGCGGTAAGCCGAAGGCTGGGGCTGTTCGGATGCTTCGCGGTTGTCTTCCGTATCGACGGTATTGGTTTGATAAATGCGTGATTTGCGGTAGTGGACAAACGCCGCCAGCAGCCCCGCCACCATACCCAGCGCAGGAATCGCCATCGCATGCATGACGCTAATGCCTTTTACGTCCATGCCCGCAGATTTGATGTTGCCCAAGAGAATGTCGTTCAAGAAAATCGCGCCGAAGCCGAAGGGCAGGAACATATAAGTCGTAACCAATCCGAACGTAATCACGCAAGTAATCAATCGGCGGTCAACTTTCAAACGGTTGAACACCAGCAAAAGCGGCGGAATAATCATCGGAATGAAGGCGATATGGATAGGCACGACGTTTTGACTCATGATGCCCATCGCCAGAATAATCAGCAGCAGCGTCCATTTCACCGAACTCTCGCCTTTCGCGGCATCCTGACTGCCATTGAGTTTGCGGATAATACCGCCCGCAAGCTGCTGCGGCAGCCCCGAATAGGTAATCGCCATCGCAAACGCACCGAGCATCGCATAAGACAAAGAAATCCGCGCGCCGCCCTTCAAGCCTTCGTTAAACACGGGAATAATCCCCGACTGAGTGACATTGCCTGCCGTATCCACGACGTTTTCCAGCGGCATTCCCGCCACCAAGCCGCCGACGAACGCACCGACAGTCAGGCTCAATACGACGTGTACGCGCGACAGCGACAACACGAGCATAACGATTACTGCAATCACTACGGCATTCATGCCTTTTCTCCGTTTCAGACGACCTGTCGGCCATCTATTTATATATTAAAAGAAACATCATAACCTAACATGATTTAACACGCTAGGGCAAACCGCCTTTCAGACGACCCGCCCTACCCCGCTGCCTAAAATAAAGGTCGTCTGAAAACAAGTGAAACAAGTTTTCAGACGACCTTGGATGGGTTTTGGGTTTCAAGCACCGCGTGCGTGCGTACCGCACACACCCTGCACCCGATGCCCAGTTTCAGTAGGTTGGATTCTCGAATCCGACGGCTATTTGAGATGGCAGCGGCTTTTGTCGGATACAAGTATCCGACCTACTGCTGGCTAATCCTTCTTAATCGGCGGATTGGCATTAATCGGCAACGACGAGCGGGACACTTTAACATTTGGATAATGCTTGCGCATTAAGTGCTGAAACACTTCCGCCTTGCGATGATTTCCACTCTTTTCGTAATTCGTCCCCAAAATCACTTCATCCACAATATCGCGTATATCGGCATAAGGCAGATAGACGGATTTTGTATCCTGACAATATTTAATGTCTTTAGAACCAATTTGTTCGATTTTCAGCAGGCGGAACTCTTCCTCATCGCGGAAAGCAAAATCTTTAAACAGATAGCGGATATATTCCAAAGCTTTTCTGTCTTCATCACTGATATTAGCTTTACCCTTGAAAATTTTAATTAACTGTTTCAATGCTTCTTCAAGTTTACCGATACGATACTCATGCCAACCCTTATTTCCAAAGGATTTCAAACGGATGCCAAATTTTGGATTGTCTTTATTCGGCAACCATATACGGCATTTTTCTTCAGCAATATATTCATCCTTATAAGCAATATAAGCCACTTGATAAAGCGGCAAGTTAACAGCTAATAGGTCTGACACTTCCGCTGATGTTTCAGGGGCTTCATCCGATTTATCCGTAAGTCTTCGGAATGACTCTAAAACATTGGAACCTTTCAACCACCTCACTTTTTTATTGAATACAAGACAACAGCCCGACGCTTCCACACTATTTTCTTTACCATACAGACGGAACTGGTTCAAATCGTTTATGCGGCTGGAAAAGCAGGTAAAGAAAGCATTATAGACAGGACAATCAGCCTTATTCTCCAATTCCAAGTCTTGAAGATTTAATAGCTCCATCAATCCTTCCCCTTCTGTCGGATCATTCATATAGGTGGAGCTACCTATTCTCATCGGACTAGCTTCTTCATAATTACCAATACCAAATAATTTTTCACATACAAAAGGTGAAGTGTAATGTGAAAGGGGAAGCTCTCCCAATTCGATAGGAGTAATATGTAAAACTGCTAAAATAGTTGATATAACATTAGGTGTTCGTTTTCCATTAGGTTCAAATAAATCGTTCTGTATTTTCTTCACTTTCCAGTCAAAATATCGTTCCCATTTTTCTTGACTAAAAGAAACTTTGATTGAGAGGCTATTGTTCTCTTCAATTTGCAGGCTATCTGAATCCTGGCCTTCTGACTTCACCGCCTGTTCAAAATAACAGCGGCCTAGCCAAGATTGGGCATTGTTCTGTTGCTGAATACCGTTTTCGCCCTCCAACTTTTTGGCAAGATGCAATCGCTGCTTCTGGTGTTTAACAGCCTGCTCAAACAACCGTTCAGAATCCTCTCCTTCTGCTTGCATCGCCTGTTCAAAATAACAGCGGCCTAACCAAGATTGAATCTCATTTTGCTCTTGAATTTGGCTATTTTTATCTTCAACTCCATCTAAAGCCTGATTCAGCTTCTCAATCGCTTCGTCAAATTTTTTGTTCTTGAATAACGCTACACCTTCTTTAATTAAATCTCGAACATTCATTACTTTATCCCTTTCTTAAAATAATCTGTTAAACGCCATACTATCTCAATGCGCCTCTTCCCAATTCATCCCCACGCCCACTTCTGCCACAAGCGGCACGTTCAACATCCCTTCGTCCACTTTCGCCATAATCTGCGGCAGTTTTTCTTTGACTAAATCCAGCTCGGCTTCTGGGACTTCCAGCACCAGTTCGTCATGCACCTGCATAATCAGTTTGCTTTGCAAGAGGTCGTCTGAAAGCCAGCGGGACACGTCTATCATGGCGCGTTTGATGAGGTCGGAGGCGGTGCCTTGCATGGGGGCGTTGATGGCGGCGCGTTCGGCTCCGGCGCGGGCGTTGGCGTTTTTGTTGCGGATGTCGGGCAGGTAGAGGCGGCGGCCGAACAGGGTTTCGACGAAGCCTTGGGCGGCGGCTTGTTCTTTGGTGCGCTGCATGTATTCGGCGACGCCGGGATAGCGGGCGAAGTAGCGGTCGATGAAGGTTTTGGCGGAGAGGTTGTCTATGCCCAGCGATTTGGCGAGGCCGTATTGGCCCATGCCGTAAATCAGGCCGAAGTTGATGGTTTTGGCGTAGCGGCGTTGTTCGGACGAGACGTTTTCGGAGGCGATACCGAACACTTCGGCGGCAGTGCGACGGTGTACGTCTTCGCCGTTTTGGAACGCGGTAATCAGGGTTTTGTCGCCGGAGAGGTGCGCCATGATGCGCAGCTCGATTTGGGAATAGTCGGCGGAAACGATGACGCTGCCTTGCGGTGCGGTGAAGGCGCGGCGCACGCGGCGGCCTTCGGCGGTGCGGATGGGGATGTTTTGCAGGTTGGGGTTGTTACTGGCGAGGCGGCCGGTAATGGCGACGGCTTGGGCGTAGGTGGTATGCACGCGGCCGTCTTTGGGGGAAATCATTTCGGGCAGTTTGTCGGTGTAGGTGGATTTGAGTTTTGCCAGGCTGCGGTTTTGCAGGATGATTTTGGGCAGGGGGTAGTCGGGAGCGAGCTGTTCGAGCACGGCTTCGTTGGTGGAAATGCCGCCTTTGGCAGTTTTTTTCAGGCCTTTGGTGGGGATGCCCATTTTGTCGAACAGGATTTCTTGCAGCTGTTTGGGCGAGTTGAGGTTGAACGGCTGTCCTGCGGCGGCATAGGCTTCTTGTTCGAGCTTCATCAGCTCGGCACCAAGTTCCGCGCTTTGGCGGGCGAGTTCGGCGCGGTCGATTTGCACGCCGTTGCGTTCCATTTCAAACAATACCTGAGCGACGGGCAGCTCCATTTTTTCATACATTTCAAGCTGTTTGGCGTCCATTTGCGCGCGCAGGTGCGCTTCGAGGCGCAGGGCGAAATCGGCGTCTTGGGCGGCGTATTCGGTCGCCTGCTCGATGGCGACGTCGGCAAAACCGATTTGCTTCGCGCCTTTGCCGCAGAGCGATTCGTAGGTAATGGTTTCCAAGCCCAGCCAGCGTTCGGACAATTCGTCCAAGCCGTGTCCGAGATGGCTCTCGATGATGTAGGAAGCGAGCATGGCGTCGCCGGCGATGCCGTTCAGGGCGATGTCGTAGTTGGCGAAAACGTGTTGGTCGTATTTGAGGTTTTGCCCGATTTTTTTCAGGGCGGGGTTTTCCAAATGCGGTTTCAGACGACCTAATACGTCTTTTAAATCAAGCTGTTCGGGCGCAGCAGTCAGGCTGTGTCCTACGGGGATGTAAACTGCTTCGCCCGCTTGGAACGCGATGCTGATGCCGACCAGCGAGGCGTTCATCGCGTCTAGGGACGTGGTTTCTGTGTCGATGCCGATTTTTTCCGCCTGAGCCAGTTTGTCCAACAAGGCGGCAAACTGCGCTTCGGTGGTAACGGCTTGATAATCCAGCTTTTCGGGGGCGGGGGCATGTTCTATGATTTTTTCAGACGACGTTTCCATATCCAACGCCGCCTGTTCGCCTATCGTATCGCTGCCGAACAAATCGCCGTCTGCCGCTTCGTGCATACGGCTTTCCGCTTCTTTCAGCCAAGTGCGGAAGCCCCAGCGTTTGAAATCGACCGCAAGCTGCGACCATTTCGGCGAAGTGCGTCGTAGGCTTTCGAGGCCGTCTGAAAGCTCGGTGTGCAAGTCCACATCGGTTTTAATCGTCACCAAATCATACGAAAGCGGCAGTTGGGGCAGCGCGGCCTGCAGGTTGTCGCCGACCTTGCCCTTGATTTCCGCAGCGTGTTCCATCACACCGGCCAGCGAGCCGTAGGTTTCCAGCCACTTCACCGCTGTTTTCGGGCCGCACTTCTCCACGCCCGGCACGTTGTCCACCTTGTCGCCCATCAGCGCGAGATAATCGCGGATTTGGTCGGGGCGCACGCCGAATTTCTCCTTCACGCCTTCAATGTCCAGCGTTTCGCCGCTCATCGTGTTCACCAGCGTCACGCGCTCGTTCACCAGCTGCGCCATGTCCTTATCGCCGGTGGACACCACCACATTCCAACCTGCTTCGCCTGCCATCGCCGCCAGCGTGCCGATAACGTCGTCCGCTTCCACTTGCGGAATCACCAGCACCGGCCAGCCCATCAGCCGCACCAAATCCGGCAAAGCTTCCGCCTGCGGGCGCAAATCGTCCGGCATTGGCGGGCGCGTCGCCTTGTAGTCGGGGAACATCTCGTGGCGGAAATTCTTGCCCTTCGCATCAAACACCACCGCGCAATAATCATGAACATAATCCGCCCGCAGCCGGCGCAGCATGTTCAACACGCCATAAAGCGCACCCGTCGGCGCACCGTCAGGCGCGGACAACTGTGCCATCGCGTGATAAGCGCGGTAGAGATAAGAAGAGCCGTCAACAAGGAGGAGAGTGGGTTTGGACATGGTGAACCTGCTTGAAATGAGTGAAAAATAGATGGACGGATTATAAAGGAAAAGACAAGAGGTCGTCTGAAAGCAAGTTTTCATGGCATAACACGTTCCACTCAAAACGCCCGCCCCTTTCTACATCCATACCGTTAGACATTGCCGTAAAAAAGGTCGTCTGAAATTTCAGCCGACCTTTTCATATACCCGCAACACGCTATTCGTCAATATTCCGCCGAATGCCAAAACGGCTGCCCTACGGTCGGCGTACTTGCTTGCGCTTTGGTGCGCGCCTCGACCGGTTCGGCTTCAAATGCCAGCCGTCCGGATTCGACGGCGAGTGCGAAGGCGCGCGCCATGTTGACGGGGTCGCCGCTGCGGGAAACGGCGGTGTTCAGCAATACGCCGTCAAAACCCCATTCCATCACTTGCGCCGCCTGCGAAGGCAAACCCAAGCCTGCGTCGATAATCAGCGGCGTGTCGGGCAGGCGTTCGCGCAGGACGTTCAGCGCGTAGGCGTGAACCGCGCCCAAACCCGTGCCGATCGGCGCCGCCCACGGCATCAGCGCCTGACAGCCCGCGTCGAGCAGGCGGCGGCAGGCAATCAGGTCTTCGGTGCAATAAGGCAGCACTTTGAAGCCGTCTTTAATCAGGATTTCCGCCGCTTCGACAAGCTGGAAGACGTCGGGCTGCAAGGTGTCGTCGTCGCCGATGAGCTCGAGTTTGATCCAATCGGTTTCAAATACTTCCCGCGCCATCTGCGCCGTCGTTACCGCTTCCTGCACGCTTTGGCAGCCTGCTGTGTTCGGCAGCACGGGGACCCCGCTTTCTTCCAACAGCGACCAAAACCCCTGACCGTGCGCCTCGCCTCCGCTTCCCGCACGACGCAGCGAGACGGTAATCATCGCGGGGCGGGCGGTTTGGACGGATTGTTTGAGGATTTCAGGGGTCGGGTAGGCCGCCGTGCCGAGCAGCAGCCGTGAAGGGAAAGTTTCTCCGTATAGGGTGAGCATGATAGGTTCCTTTGTAAGGTTGTTTTTGGAGACAGGGGTCGTCTGAAAAGGCAAAACCGCCTAGCCGCCGACCACCGGCCGCACAATATCGACTTTGTCGTTTTCGTTCAAAACCGTTTCCGCATACGCGCCTTTGGCGACAAATCCGGTATTCACCGCTACGGCAAAAGGTTTTTGCGGCGCGGTTTGGGCGATGAGGTCGGCAACGGTTTTGCCGTGAAGTTCGGCGGGTTCGCCGTTTAAGATGATGTTCATGGTTTCTCGATATTTCTGTATTTATAGCGGGCTAAGTTTTGCCTACACGGTAAATCGAATCTTTTTCGCTTTCTCAGGTCGTCTGAAATTTGGTTTTCAGACGACCTTATTCATTCCACAAAGCCTGAAACGCTTTAACCACAGCCTCGGGATTTTCCGCTTCGGTAACGGCGCGGACGACGGCGAGGGAGGAAACGCCGGTGGCAAGGACGGCTTGGGCGTTGTTCAAATCGATGCCGCCGATGGCGACGACGGGCGTGCTGCCTGCCTGTTTCACATATTCGCGCAGTTTGTCCAAGCCTTGCGGGGCGGTGGGCATTTGCTTGGTCGTGGTCGGGAAAATCGCTCCGCTGGCGACGTAGCTGGGGTGTACGGACAGGGCGTGGTCGAGTTCGGCAACGGAGTGCGTACTCAAACCCAAACGCAAACCGGCGGCGGCGATGGCGGCGAGGTCGGCGGTGTCCATGTCTTCTTGTCCGAGATGCACGCCGTATGCGCCTGCTTCTATCGCCTCGCGCCAGTGGTCGTTGATGAAAAGCTGGGTACGGCTGCCCTGACAGGCGGCGACGCAGCGGGCGATTTCGCGTTTCAATTCGTTGCCATGCAAGGTTTTACAGCGCAGTTGCACCGTGTCGGCACCTGCTTTGACCATGCGCTCCACCCAATCGGCGGTGGGTACGACGGCGTAGAATTTGAGCGGGGATTTTAGGGGCGGGAAGGTCATGGGGTGTCCTTTTAAGTTATCGCTGATGACGTTCTTGCAGGCGCTCGGTATGCGCCCGCAGTTTTTCACCGTCGGCTTGGTATTCGTTTGAAGACAGCACGGCAGTTGCCGCTTCTATTTCCTGCGGCAGCAATAAGGTCGTCTGAAAATGTCTGATATAGGATGCTGCCTGTCTGATACGGCAGACATTCGGCGGCATTTGCGTTTTCAATTCACAATCGCCGAGAAAAACCACCATCGAATGAAATTTTTCTTCCGGCAGTTGCAGCAGTTCGGATAATGCCTTGATGTGTGCGTAATTCTGGCGCAACGGATTTTGAAAGTAGTGTTTCTGCTTATAGACGACTTGTGTCCATTTCGATTGCTTCTCGCTGCCGAAAATCCAACCTGTGTAATTCTTGGTTTCTATGACAAATATCCCGAAAACCGAAACATAGATATGGTCGATTTGCGTCGTGCCGCTGCGGGATGGAATAATCAAATCATGAAATTCGATATAGGTTTCTTCATCCAAATCTTTTCCGATTACTGAACGGACTGCCCGTTCGCCTATGCGTCCTTTCACTTTGGGGTTTTGGAGCAGCGCTTTCAAAAGAAGCAGGGGAATGACGAGCAGGAAAATCCAAAAGATACCTGACAGGTTTCCTATTGCTTGTTCAATCATGACGTTTTCCTTTTTGTTTTATTGTTTAATGAAAGTGAGCCTGGTATAGCCATCTGATGAGGTCGTCTGAAAACATCGAGTATTCACATTCATACCGTAGAGTAGAAGACGGATGACACTTGATGGGAAGCTCCCCCTTCTTATAACCAACGGCGAACGCGCCGACAGTAAGACTCGTATTCTGCGCCGAATTTCTGCGCCAAAACGCGTTCTTCGGGCATGATTTGAAAGCGTGTCATATAGGCAACAAATGCAGCCAAAAACAACCACGGCAGCGGGTGCGCCAAATAGCCTGCCCATGCGACCAGCCAGCAGCCCATGCCTGCATACATCGGGTTGCGGCTGAAACGGTACACGCCGTCTGAAACGAAGTGTTCGGTTTGTTCGGGGTTGAACGGGCTGATGGTCGTGCGCACACGGCGAAACGCCCACACACCCAATACGCCCAACAAAGTCCCAAACACCATCAAAACAACCGACAGCAATATAGGAAAGCGCGGCAGTATGCCGGCCAAAGCCGACACTTGGACAGAAATGTACATCAACAACGCACAAATAAAACATATCGCCGGCGGCGGAATTTTGGTTTCTAAATTCATATTGTTACCTTTATAAAATTGATAGCACGACGTTTTCAGACGACCTCAAACTTATTTCTCAATATACGCCAAACCGCTTTCTTCATCACGTTCGGGCGCGTCTTTTCCGTCAAACAGTGCCACTGCCAATCTGACGGCGGCGGCGGTTACGGCGGGGGAAATCATGAAGCCGTGCCGGAAAAGGCCGTTGATTTCAATCAGGCGTCGGGCGCGGCTGTAACGGATTTCGGGGTTGTGGTGGTTGAGCGTGGGGCGCAGGCCGGTGGCGATTTCGAGGATGTCGGCTTCGCCGAAGGCGGGGTGGACGGCATAGAGTGCGGACAAGAGTTCCAACCCTGAACGCACGCTGGCGGGGGCTTGGCTTTCGCTTTCGATTTGGGTTGCGCCGATAACGAAAACGTGGTTTTCTTTCGGGGCGATGTAGAGCGGATAACGCGGGTGCAGCAGGCGCACGGGGCGGTTGAGCGTGATTTCGGGTGTGTAAACCCGCGCCACTTCGCCGCGTATGCCGCGCAAGGTGCTGGTGTGTTCGGGAGGTTGGTTCCACGCGGTTTTTGCGCCGTAGCCGCGGCAGTCGATCAGCCAGTCGTATTGGGCTTGCAGGTCGTCGGGTGCACATTCATGTTCCCAGTGGCAAGGGACGTTCAGCCCGTCCAAAGCGTCGGCAAGCGCAGACAGCATCTGCCGCCCATCGAGCTGACCTTCGGTCGGCAGGTAAAGGCCATCTGAAAAACGTCCTCCGAGTTGCGGTTCACGTTCGGCGATGTCGTTAGCGTGCCAACGGACGATTTCGTCATCCGCCACGCCGCCGCGTTTGAGATGGCGGACGAACTCGCCGGATAATGGTTTGTCCTGCCCGTGCCACACGATCAGGCTGCCGTTCTCCTGCATCATGGTCGGTGTTTTCAGACGACCTCGTATGTTGCGCCAAAGCGGAATGCTCTGTCTGCCCAGTTTGATGACTTCAGGCGTAGCTTCGACTGCTTCTGCAGCTGGTGCGAGCATGGCGGCGGCAACATAAGCGGCGGCGTTTTCGCCTTTGCGCCCGCCTTTGTCAAAGAGGGCAACCGATAAACCTTGTTCTGCAAGTTGTAAGGCAGTCAGACGGCCGCAGAGGCCGCCGCCGAGAATGGCGATACGGGGCATGGTGGATTCCTTTGCAGTATTTGGGCAGTCGGGAGGACGAAAGATAAGACGGAAGCGGAATCCACCGAATGGCGGGAAATGCGGGAAAGGGAACGGAAGCCTGAAAAGGCGTTTGACAGCTTGTTTCCTACGCAGGCATTACCCCGACAGGTTCTACGGATTCCGCTGGCGCGGTCTCAGCTGTTTGCGGGAACAAGCAGCACTCCGACAAGAAAAATATGAAGTTTATACAGATTTGTTTATTTTGGCAAAAGATCGTCTGAAAATACAAGTTTTCATAAAGTAAATACTTTAAAAAGTAATTTTCCAAATCAATCTTGGCACTTTGTCCAAATGAAACGCTCTATTAAAGAAATTTGTTTCAAAACACGAAAATGAAAAACTTCAAACACAAACAAATAACGATAACTAAATAATTACCTAACTAAAAAATAATTTATAGCATGCAATTCAAAATCTTGAATTACCAATAAAAAATGTCATCCGCAATGCGGATGACACTTAATTTCAAAGCAATTATTCGCTAACTGTATTATCAGCTTTATCAACTAGTTCAACGAGTGCTAACGGGGCATTATCGCCTTTTCGGAAACCATACTTCAGCACACGAACATAGCCACCATTTCGGGCAGCAAAGCGTGGACCCAATTCATCAAACAATTTAACCACAACATCACGATCACGAGTGCGGTCGAATGCCAAACGACGGTTTGCCAAGGAAGGTTTTTTACCCAATGTAATCAAGGGTTCTACTACGCGGCGCAATTCTTTAGCTTTAGGCAAAGTTGTCACGATAGTCTCGTGAGTCAACAATGAGTTCGCCATATTACGCAGCATTGCAGCGCGATGGCTGCTTGTACGGTTTAATTTGCGGTTACCATTACGATGACGCATGTCATTATCCTTTAATCTTCAAACTTACGGCTTTTCTAAGCCTACAGGCGGCCAAGCTTCCAATTTGGAACCTAGTGTCAGACCTTTAGATGCCAACACTTCTTTGATTTCATTCAAAGACTTACGACCCAAATTCGGAGTTTTAAGAAGCTCTGTTTCAGTACGTTGAATCAAATCGCCAATATAATAAATATCTTCAGCTTTTAGACAATTAGCTGAACGTACAGTTAATTCCAAATCATCTACCGGGCGCAGCAGGATAGGATCAATAGGAGGAGCTTTTTCTTCAACTTCTTCTACTGGAGTACCTTGCAAATCAGCAAAGATAGACATTTGATCAATTAAAATACGAGCGGCACTACGTACAGCTTCTTCAGGATCAATAGAACCATCAGTTTCAATATCTAAAACTAACTTATCTAAGTCCGTACGTTGCTCTACGCGCGCAGGTTCAACTTCAAAGCTAACACGACTGATGGGCGAAAAGCTCGCATCCAACTGAATTGCACCAATCTGACGGTTTTCATCACGGACGACACGACGACCGGAAACAGATTGGTAGCCACGACCCTGCTCAACTTTGATTTCCATCTCAATTTGACCGTTCTCAGCCAAATGACAAATAATATGTTCAGGATTTAAAACTTCCACATCATGTGGCAATTCGATATCACCGGCAACAACTGCCCCGGCACCTGACTTTCTCAAAGTTAACTGAACTTGACCACGTCCATGCAGCTTAAATACAATACCTTTGACATTCAATAAAATATCGACAACATCTTCTTGAACGCCATCAACAGTAGAGTATTCGTGCAACACACCGGAAATGGCCACTTCAGTAGGAGCAAAACCATTCATGGATGACAGTAAGATACGACGCAAAGCATTACCTAAAGTATGACCAAAACCGCGCTCAAATGGCTGCATAGATACTTTTGCACGAGTTGTAGATAAAGTATCGACATCAATTTGACGAGGTTTCAAAAATTCGGTTGTGCTATTTTGCATTTAACTGTCCCTCACTGAGCTAGCATTATTTAGAGTAGAATTCTACCACCAGCTGTTCATTAATATCGCCAGTTAATTCTGAACGATCTGGCATATTTTTAAATACACCTTCCAATTTGTCTGCATCAACAGAGACCCAGTTTGGCAAACCAATTTGAGTTGCCAAACTTAAGGCTTCTTGAATACGAACTTGTTTTTTAGCTTTCTCACGAACAGCTACAACATCACCTGCTTTAACTTGGAAAGAAGGAATATTTACAACCTGACCGTTAACGGTAATTGCTTTATGAGAAACCAGCTGACGTGCTTCTGCACGAGTCGAGCCAAATCCCATGCGATATACTACATTATCCAAACGAGACTCTAACAATTGCAACAGTAATTCACCGGTAGAGCCTTTACGTCGATCTGCTTCTGCAAAATAGCGACGGAATTGACGTTCCAAAACACCATAAATACGACGAATCTTTTGTTTTTCACGCAGTTGCAAGCCATAGTCAGACAAACGTGGTTTCTTTGCACCATGCTGACCAGGAGCTGAATCAAGTTTACATTTAGAATCCAAAGAACGACGAGCGCTCTTCAAAAATAAATCGGTGCCTTCTCGACGTGCCAATTTACATTTAGGGCCAATATAACGTGCCATGTTTCAATCACTCCTTTAAATACGACGTTTTTTAGGCGGACGGCAACCGTTATGAGGCAACGGAGTAACGTCAGTAATACTGGTAATTTTAAAACCAAGAGCGTTGAGTGCACGTACAGAAGACTCTCGACCAGGGCCAGGACCTTTTATACGAACTTCTAAATTTTTAACGCCATATTCTTGGGCAACTTTACCAGCTGCTTCTGCAGCTACCTGAGCTGCAAATGGTGTACTTTTACGAGAACCTTTAAAACCAGCGCCGCCAGAGGTAGCCCAAGACAATGCATTGCCTTGACGGTCAGTGATTGTAATGATGGTATTGTTGAAAGAAGCATGTACATGCACAATACCTTCGCTTACGGTTTTACGTACTTTTTTACGTACACGCGAAGCTGTGTTTGCTTTAGCCATTAATAAAATTCCTTAAAAATTATTTTTTACCAGCAATCGCTTTACGCGGACCTTTACGGGTACGAGCATTTGTGCGAGTGCGTTGACCACGACAAGGCAAACCGCGACGATGACGGAAACCACGATAACAACCCATGTCCATCAATCGTTTGATGCTCATCGTTACTTCACGACGCAAGTCACCTTCTACTTCATATTTAGCAACTTGTTCACGCAAAGCGTCTAATTGAGCCTCGTCCAAATCTTTTGCTTTAGTAGTGGGAGCAATATTTGCTGCCTCGCAAATCAATTTAGCACGAGTAGCACCAATACCATAAATAGCCTGCAAGCCAATTACGATATGTGCATTATTAGGGATATTCACCCCTGCAATACGAGCCATATTTTTTCCTTTAAACGGCAAAGTTCGTCACTATACCACAAAGTCTTACTAAAAGAAAAGTTCCCTTAGCCTTGACGCTGCTTGTGACGAGGATCAGTACAAATTACACGAACTACTCGATTACGACGGATAATCTTACAGTTGCGGCAAATTTTCTTAACAGACGGTTGTACACGCATTATATTTCCTTATATCGTTCTATCTAGCTCGAAAAACAATCCGAGCTCGAGTTAAATCATAAGGTGTCAGTTCTACCGTCACCTTATCCCCAGGAGAGATCCGGATATAGTGCATACGCATTTTCCCGGAAATATGACCTAATACAACATGGTCATTCTCAAGCTTTACTTTAAAAGTTGCGTTAGGTAGAGTTTCAAGAATCTCCCCCTGCATTTGTATGGTATCTTCTTTAGCCATAATTCTACTTACGTGATAAAGATTTCATATCAAGACCGCTCATTAAACTCTCATATTGTTGAGTCATGCGGTAAGAGTTAATTTGGGTACTAAAGTCCATTGTCACTACAACTAAAATTAGTAAAGATGTACCACCCAAATAAAAAGGAACATTCAAAGCTGTTGTCAAGAACTCTGGAATTAAACAAATAGTTGTAATATATAACGCACCAAATAAAGTGAGACGCAACACAACCTGTTCCAGATATTGCGAAGTTTGCTTACCTGGTCGAATTCCTGGCACGAAAGCACCACTTTTCTTTAAATTCTCTGCCATTTCTTTTGGGCTAAAAACCAAGGCTGTATAAAAATAGCAAAAGAAAATAATTGCCACTGTAAATAGCAAAATATACAAAGCTTGCCCATGCTGAAGCAAACCAGCAATTTTATGCAACAAACTGCCTGTATCACTAGGACCAAACCAACTTAACAAAGTTGATGGAAACAAAATAATACTTGATGCAAAAATGGGAGGTATTACGCCTGCCATATTCAACTTAAAGGGCATATGCGTATTTGAACCTTGCATTACACCACTACCAACTTGGCGTTTTGCATAATGCACAGGAACTTTACGCTGAGCACTTTCAAAATATACAACAATATAAATTAACAGTAACGCACCAATAACAATTGCTATGGGCAAACCAAATCCTCGACTCGTTAAAGCTAATAATCTCGAGATACCGGAAGGAATACCGGCAGCAATACCAGCAGTAATGATCAAAGAAATACCATTCCCAATTCCACGTTCTGTAATCTGCTCACCTAACCACATCAGGAACATTGTACCTGTGACTAAGCTGACTACAGTAGAAATATGGAACTCCAAAGAATTAGTAACAACCACACCTTGCTGGAATACAAAGGTAGCTACACCAAAACTCTGTAAGATGGCCAATAGTACCGTACCATATCTTGTATATTTCGTAATAACTTTTCGACCAGCCTCACCTTCCTTTTTTAAGGCCTTTAAAGAAGGAACAATTTCAGAAGCCAACTGAACAATTATTGATGCTGAAATATATGGCATGATGCCAATTGCAAATATACTAAAGCGCTCTAACGAACCACCAGAAAACATGTTCAACATGCCTAGTATGCCGTTCCCAGCGCTTTCGTATAATTTAGCTAAAGCAACAGCATCTACGCCAGGTACTGGAATATGAGCACCAATACGAAAAACAACTAACGCCCCTAAAAGAAACGTTAGGCGTTTTTTCAGATCTCCAAATTTGGACAAGCCTGATAAAGATTGTTGATTAGCCACTATAATGCAAGCCTTATTCTTCCACTTTACCACCAGCAGCTTCAATCGCTGCTTTAGCACCCTTAGTGGCCTTAATGCCTTTCAAGACAACAGCTTTTGAAAGCTCACCAGAGGCAATAACTTTCACATTAGAAACAGCTGCAGGAACCAACCCAGCTTGCTTGAGAACCAATACATCAATCTCATTTACAGCAAGTAAGTTCAATTCATTCAAACGAATCTCAGCATTTGCAGCAGCAGTCAATGATTTAAAACCACGTTTTGGCAGGCGACGTTGCAAAGGCATTTGACCGCCTTCAAAACCTACTTTATGAAAACCACCAGAACGGCTTTTTTGACCTTTATGACCACGGCCACCAGTTTTACCTAAACCGCTACCAATACCACGACCCACACGACGACGGGCGTGGGTAGCACCCTCAGCAGGTTGAATAGAATTTAGAAACATATCAAGACTCCACTTTCAACAAGTAGCTGATTTTGTTAATCATACCACGGTTTTGAGGGGTATCTAAAACCTCTACTGTATGCTCACGATGACGCAAACCTAAACCACGAGCACATGCACGATGAGATTCAATTGTACCAATCAGGCTCTTCACCAATGTAACTTTAATCTTTTTTTGCTCAGTCATGGCTTGCTCCTAAAATGTCTTCTACTGTTAAGCCACGTTTAGCAGCAATATCTGCAGGTGTATACAACTTAGACAAGCCGTCTAATGTAGCTCGTACAATGTTATAAGGATTTGTAGAACCATGCACTTTAGCAGAAATGTTATGAATACCCATAGCATCAAAAACTAAGCGCATAGGACCACCTGCCTTTACACCACTACCTTCTTTAGCAGGCTGTATAAAGACTTTGGTAGCGCCATGACGTCCAATAACCTCATGATGAATCGTACCATTTTTTAGAGGTACTTTAATCATAGAGCGACGAGCCTGATCCATTGCTTTTTGAACAGCTACCGGCACTTCTTTTGACTTACCTTTACCCATACCAATACGACCATCTCCATCACCAACAACAGTTAGTGCAGAGAAAGCCATGATACGACCACCTTTAACTACTTTAGTCACGCGATTAACTGCGACCATTTTTTCAATCAGGCCGTCACCGCGTTCTTCAATTTCATGTTTTGCCATCTGAAAGTCTCCAATTATTAGAAGCTTAAACCATTTTCACGTGCAGCTTCAGCCAAAGCTTTCACACGACCGTGATATTGGAAACCTGAACGATCAAAAGCAACTTTTTCTACACCTACTGCTTTAGCTTTCTCAGCAATACGCTTGCCAACCACTGCAGCTGCTTCGACGTTGCTACCAGATTTCAGGCTACCACGTACCTCAGCTTCCAATGTAGAGGCTTGAGCCAATACTTTATCACCTTCAGCACTAATTACTTGAGCATAAATATGATTATTGCTACGGAACACACATAATCTTACCATTTTCAAGTCCGCAATTCGCGCACGGGTTTTGCGTGCACGACGGAGTCGGGTTGCATGTTTATCCATTAGTGAACCTCAATTATTTTTTCTTGGCTTCTTTCATCACTACCACTTCGCCTACATAACGAACACCTTTACCTTTATAAGGTTCAGGAGAACGGAAAGCGCGAATTTCAGCAGCGACTTGACCAATCACTTGTTTATCTGCACCAGTCAAAACGATTTCTGTTTGGCTAGGGGTTTGAACAGAAACACCTTCAGGCATTTCATATACGATTGGATGGGAAAAACCTAAAGACAAGTTTAAAACTTTGCCTTGAGCTTGAGCACGGTAACCTACACCAATCAACTGCAGTTTTTTCTCAAAACCTTCAGAAACACCTTTAACCATATTATTAACTAATGCACGGGCAGTACCAGACATAGCATTTGCCTGTTTACTATCATTTTTTGCAGCAAAAGTTAATTTACCATCGTTTAATTCAATGGCTACATCAGAATGCAAAGGAAAAAACAACTCACCATTCTTACCCTTGATAACCAATGCTTCTGTTCCAAATTTTACTTCTACACCAGCAGGAACAGTCACTGGGTTTTTTGCGACACGTGACATTTACTTTTCTCCACTAGGCTACGATGCACAACAACTCACCACCAACACCCTCAGAACGGGCCTTGCGGTCAGTCATAACACCTTTAGAAGTACTAACAATAGCGATACCCAAGCCATTCATAACATTAGGAATTTCGCTAGAAGCTTTGTAAATACGCAAACCTGGACGTGAAACACGTTTAATTTGCTCAATCACAGGGCGACCTGCATAGTATTTCAATTGAATTTCCAATACCGGTTTCGCATCAGCAGAAACCGAAAAATCCTCGATATAACCTTCTTCTTTCAAGACTTTTGCAATTGCACACTTTAATTTGGAAGAAGGCATGGCAACTACTACCTTATTGGCACGTTGCGCATTACGAATACGAGTCAACATATCGGAAATAGGATCATGCATACTCATTATTAATACTCCTATTACCAGCTAGCTTTAACAACACCCGGAATCTCGCCACGCATAGCGATTTCACGGATTTTAATACGACCCAAACCGAATTTACGGAAAGTACCACGAGGACGACCTGTCAAAGCACAACGACGGCGTTGACGTACAGGAGCTGCATTACGTGGAATGGATTGAAACTTCAGACGAGCTTCAAAACGCTCTTCTTCAGTTGCATTCGCATCATTAATAACAGCAAAAATTGCCTCACGTTTGGCTGCAAACTTTTTCGCCAAAGCTTGACGTTTCAGTTCACGATTAATAAGTGCTTTCTTAGCCATGATTATCCTTTAAACGGAAACTTGAACAGCGACAATAAAGCTTTAGCTTCTTCATCAGTTTTTGCAGTAGTTGTAATAGTAATATTCAAACCACGCAAAGCATCAATTTTATCGTATTCAATTTCCGGGAAAATGATTTGCTCGCGAACACCCATATTGTAATTACCACGGCCATCAAAAGATTTGCCACTTACACCACGGAAGTCACGCACTCGAGGTAATGCAATAGTAATCAAACGATCTAAGAATTCGAACATTTGATCACGACGTAATGTTACTTTGCAACCTACAGGATAATTATCGCGAATTTTAAAGCCAGCGATAGATTTACGAGCAACAGTAACTACTGGTTTTTGACCAGCAATTTTTTCTAGATCAGATACTGCATGCTCCATAACTTTTTTATCAGCAACAGCTTCTCCAACCCCCATATTTAAAGTAATTTTTTCAATACGAGGAACTTCCATTACTGACTTGTAACCAAATTGTTTAATCAATTCAGGAACAACTGTATCTTTATAAAACTCTCTCAAACGAGCCATGTTATCTCCTTATGCTCCAATAACAGAGCCATTTGATTTGAAGAAACGAACGCGCTTAACTTTACCTTCATTCTCAATCAGTTTAATACCAACACGGTCTGCTTTATTAGTTTCCGGATTCAGGATTGCAACATTAGAAATATCCAACGGCATTTCTTTGAAAACAATACCACCCTCAACACCACGCATGGGATTAGGTTTTTGGTGACGTTTTACAACGTTAACACCTTCAACAACAATTTTACCACCCAATACGCGAACTACTTGACCTTGCTTACCTTTATCCTTACCAGTGATCACAACAACTTGGTCACCTTTAATGATTTTATTCATCGCGCTATTCCTTATAACACTTCAGGCGCCAATGAAACGATTTTCATAAATCGCTCAGTACGCAACTCACGGGTTACCGGACCAAAAATACGGGTACCCAGAGGTTCAAGTTTATTGTTTAACAACACGGCGGCGTTGTTATCGAATTTAATCAACGCACCATCAGGACGACGCACACCTTTAGCAGTACGAACAACAACTGCATTGTACACATCACCTTTTTTGACACGACCACGTGGGGCCGCATCTTTAACTGCGACTTTAATAATATCGCCAACAGAAGCGTAGCGACGCTTAGATCCACCCAACACCTTGATACACATCACACGACGTGCACCAGAGTTATCAGCCACATCTAAGATGGTCTGCATTTGAATCATATTAGTACCTTTAAATTAACCAACTTAATTTACCATTTTCATATAGCTCGCTCACTTATTTAAATTAAGCTAACTAAATGAAACCATCACGGTTCTAGTAAACCAGTCTTGGATCCCGAAGGGAAGAAACTTCCAGAAGAAACTGAAAGATAAGAAACGAAGTTTACACGCAAATTCACTTTGGCGCAACACTTCGTTTCTTATTAAAGCCAACTGTCTTAATTCTTAAACAGTACGTGCTTTCTCAACCAGCTCTTTAACAACCCAAGATTTGGTTTTTGACAGTGGACGAGATTCCGCAATTACTACTACATCACCAATTCCATATTGATTATTTTCATCATGGGCATGGATTTTAGTTGATAAACGGATGATTTTACCGTACAGAGGGTGTTTTACTTTACGCTCAACCAACACTGTAACAGTTTTGTCCATTTTGTCGCTTACCACTTTGCCTTGCAAAGTACGAACATTTTTATTTTCGCTCATTACTTAGCACCTTTTTCAGTTAAAATGGTTTTAATACGAGCAATATCGCGACGTACACGTTTTAATTCGCTTGGTTTACCCAATTGACCAGTTGCGTTTTGCATACGTAAGCCAAACTGAGCTTTCAACAAGTCCAACAAATCTGCATTTAATTGCTCAATAGATTTGTCTTTCAATTCATTTGCTTTCATTATTGACCTACCTGTCTTACTACAAAGGTCGTAGGAATAGGCAATTTGGCAGCAGCCAATTCAAATGCTTCGCGAGCCAAAGCCTCCGGAACACCGTCCATTTCATACAACACTTTGCCTGGTTTGATTTCGGCAATGTAATATTCCACGTTACCTTTACCGCCACCCATACGAACTTGAATTGGTTTTTCAGTAATTGGTTTATCAGGGAATACACGAATCCAAATACGACCACCACGTTTAATGTGGCGAGTCATTGTACGACGAGCAGCTTCGATTTGGCGGGCAGTCAAACGACCACGACCAACGGCTTTCAAACCGAACTCACCGAAACTTACTTTGTTACCGCGAGTAGCAATACCAGTATTGCGACCTTTTTGTTGCTTGCGGTATTTCAGTCTAGTTGGCTGCAGCATTACGTCCACCTGCCTTTCTTTGTTTCTTTTCATGCTCAGGCTTAGCCGAAGTCTTTACATTGCCTTCAGTATAGACCCAAACTTTCAAACCCAGCACGCCATAAGTAGTATGAGCTTCGCTAGTTGCATAATCTACGTTTGCACGCAAAGTATGCAGCGGTACACGACCTTCGCGATACCATTCGCTACGAGCAATATCTGCACCATTCAGACGACCTGAGGTCATAATCTTGATGCCTTTTGCGCCTGAACGCATAGCATTTTGCATTGCGCGCTTCATAGCACGGCGGAATTGAACACGTTTTTCTAATTGCTGTGCAATACCATCAGCAATAATTTGCGCATCCAATTCAGGTTTACGGATTTCTTCAATATTGACATGAACGGGCACACCCATCAGGGCTTGCAAATCACGTTTCAAAACTTCGATATCCTCACCTTTTTTACCAATTACAACACCCGGACGGGCAGAGTGGATGGTAATGCGTGCAGATTTTGCAGGACGTTCAATAACTACGCGACCAACAGAAGCATTCGCCAATTTTTTACGCAGGTAGTTACGAACATCAATGTCTTGTTTCAAAACAGCAGAAAAGTCGGTGCTTTTAGCAAACCATTTTGAAGCCCAGTCTTTAGTTACCGCCAGGCGAAAGCCTGTAGGGTTAATCTTTTGTCCCATAGCTTTTCCTTAGTTGCCCACTGTCACGTTGATATGACAAGTTTGTTTTTCAATGCGGTTACCGCGACCTTTGGCACGAGCTTGGAAACGTTTCAAGCTTGGACCTTTGTCAACAAAGATAGTTACCACTTTCAACTCATCAATGTCGACACCGTTATTGTGCTCGGCATTTGCAATAGCTGATTCCAATACTTTTTTAATCAACTCAGCACCTTTTTTAGGACTGAAAGTCAAGATATTCAAAGCCTGGGCAACGTCTTTACCACGAATCAAATCAGCTACCAAACGAGCTTTTTGAGCTGAAATACGGGCATTTTTATGTTGTGCATTTACTCTCATGATTCACCTTATTTCTTTTTAGCCTTTTTATCAGCCAAGTGGCCTTTAAAGGTACGGGTCAATGAGAATTCGCCTAATTTATGACCAACCATGTTATCACTGATAAAAACGGGCACATGAGTGCGACCGTTGTGTACAGCAATGGTCAGACCGATAAAGTCAGGCAGAATGGTAGAACGACGAGACCAAGTTTTAATCGGGCGCTTGTCGTTGCTTGCACGAGCAGCATCTACTTTTTTCAGCAAATGCAGGTCTACATATGGGCCTTTTTTCAATGAACGAGCCATACTAATTAACCTTTATTTGAGTAACGACGACGAACAATCATGTTATCCGTGCGTTTGTTATTACGAGTGCGGTAGCCTTTAGCAGGAGTACCCCATGGGCTAACCGGTTCGCGAGCTTCACCGGTACGACCTTCACCACCACCATGCGGGTGATCGACAGGGTTCATGACAACACCACGAACGGTCGGACGAATACCACGCCAACGATTGGCACCGGCTTTACCGATTTTCTTCAGGCTTTGCTCTTCGTTACCGACTTCACCGATGGTTGCACGGCAATCTACGTTGATTTTACGAACTTCGCCAGAGCGCAGACGGACTTGAGCGTATGCACCTTCTTTAGCCAACAATACCGCAGAAGCACCGGCAGAACGTGCAATTTGTGCACCTTTACCAGGTTTCATTTCGATACAGTGGATAGTCGTACCAACGGGAATGTTGCGGATCGGCAGAGTGTTACCTACTTTGATGGCAGCTTCAGCACCGGAAACCAATACAGCACCAGCTTGAATACCGCGAGGAGCGATGATGTAGCGACGTTCGCCGTCTGCATAGCACAACAGTGCGATGAAGGCAGTACGGTTAGGATCGTATTCGATACGCTCTACTTTTGCAGGGATACCGTCTTTGTTACGTTTAAAGTCTACAACACGGTAATGGTGTTTATGACCGCCGCCTTTGTGACGGGTGGTGATATGACCATTATTGTTACGACCGGCAGTAGAATTTTTCTTTTCGAGCAAAGGTGCATAAGGCGCACCTTTGTGCAAACCTTCTGTTACCACGCGAACCATGCCGCGACGGCCTGCAGAAGTTGGCTTCATTTTAACGATTGCCATTTTGTTTATTCCTTATCTGCAGCTGCAGCAGCGGCTTCCAAATCCAACTCTTGACCGGCAGCCAAGCTTACATAAGCTTTTTTAACATCGCTGCGGCGGCCCAAAGTACGACCAAAACGCTTAGTTTTACCTTTAGTAGTAACGGTAGTTACAGAAGCAACTTGAACACCGAACAGCAGCTCAACAGCAGCTTTGATTTCAGGTTTGGTTGCATTTGCCAAAACTTTAAACGTCATTTGGTTGCGTTTTTCAGCCAATACGTTGCTTTTTTCAGAAACGATAGGTGCCAAAATCACTTGAGTCAAACGTTGTTGATTCATACCCATTGCTCCTCTAATTGTGCAACCGCATCTTTAGTGATGATTACTTTTTTGTAACGCAGCAAGCTGTAAGGATCAACTTGTTGAGCTTCCAAAACCAACACATTTGGCAAGTTGCGTGAAGCCAAGTAAACATTCTCATCGAACTGTTTAGTTACAAACAGCACTTGCTCCAGACCCAGATTTTTCACTTGTTCAGCAAAAACTTTGGTTTTAGGAGTTTCAGCAGTCAACGCTTCAATAGCAAACAAACGCTCGTCACGAGCCAATTGGGACAGGATAGTCGCCATACCGGCACGGTACATTTTACGGTTTACTTTTTGAGTGAAGTTTTCGTCGGGTTTGTTCGGGAACGCACGACCACCTTTACGCCACAGCGGAGAAGAAGTCATACCGGAACGGGCACGGCCGGTACCTTTTTGACGCCATGGTTTTTTGGTTGAGTGTTTTACTTCGGCACGGGTTTTTTGAGCACGGTTCCCAGAGCGGGCGTTTGCCAAGTAGGCATTTACCAGCTGATGAACCAACGCTTCATTGTATTCGCGAGCGAACAAAGCATCAGAAACAGACAGACTGCCTGAAACTTGTCCTTTAGCGTCAATTACTTTCAATTCCATTACGCACCTACTTTCACGCTAGGACGAACTACAACATCGCTGTTGACCGCACCCGGAACAGCACCCTTAACCAACAGCAGTTGGCGTTCTGCGTCAACACGTACAACTTCCAGTTTTTGAACAGTTGCTTTGGTGTTGCCGTATTGACCGGCCATGCGTTTACCGGGGAACACGCGACCTGGGTCTTGCGCCATACCGATAGAACCTGGAACACGGTGAGAACGGGAGTTACCGTGGGAAGTACGTTGGGCACCGAAGTTATGACGTTTGATCGTACCGGAGAAACCTTTACCTTTAGAGGTACCGGTTACATCGACCAGTTGACCGACTTCAAACATAGAAACGGTGATTTCGTCACCGGCTTTCAATTCAGCCAGTTTTTCTTCAGTCAAAGCAAACTCCATCAAACCGCGACCGGCTTCAACACCTGCTTTTGCAAAGTGCCCAGCTTCGGCTTTGTTGACACGGTTAGCTTTTTTCTGACCAAAGGTAACTTGAACGGCAGTATAGCCGTCAGCATCTTTGGATTTTACTTGTGTAACGCGGTTGGCAGACATATCCAAAACGGTTACCGGAACAGAAACACCCTGTTCGTCGAACACGCGGGTCATACCAACTTTGCGTCCAACCAGACCTAAAGTCATGATTATTTTCCTTTTAAAGTAAAGGGGCGGGCTACGATTGGCCTGCCTTCGGACAATGATAAAACTTGGCACAAATGTACCAAGTCCGCCATTATAATCGACAAATCAAGCAAATACCAATCTTTTTTTAACACAGGGGCTTACTCGTGCTTTTTATCCCTATAAATTGATATTTCGCCGTCTATATACCCGAGGGAAGCGGCGTGTTGTTTACACACAAATCACCTTCCATATTTAACAAAAGGTCGTCTGAAAACCACAATCACAGGTTTTCAGACGACCTTTTTATCCTACCGATACATTCAAACAGCGGACTGCTTCGCTTTATCACCGTTCCAAGGTGCAACTTTAAATAGTAGTAACATCCCCGGAATTCCCAACATGAAACACAGCCAGAAGAAGTTGACGTAGCCCATCGCCTCAATCAGAAACCCTGCTGTCGCATTCATAAACGTACGCGGTACGGCGGATAGGCTGGACAGCAGCGCAAACTGTGTGGCGGTAAATGCGGTATTGGTTTGTTGCGCCATATACGACACAAATGCTACCGTACCCAAGCCTACACCAACTGCCTCGGCAGCAATAACGACTGCCAACATGGTTCGTTCCGATGCACCCACATACTCGAAATGTCCGAAACTTGCCAGCCATGCAAAACCTAAAATCGTCACCCATTGCACCAAACCAAAAAGCCACAATGCACGGTTCACGCCTAATTTGTTTACCCAAATACCGCCGATAATCCCGAAAATCACCGCCGGCCACAAGCCTGCATTTTTCGCGATCAGTCCGATATCAGTTGCTGAGAAGCCCATATCAATATAAAACGCGGGTGCCAGCGCAGTTGCCATATTGTCGCCCAGTTTATACAGCACGATAAAAGCTAAAATGATCAACGCCTGTTTAACGCTTTGACGGGTAAAGAAATCGCGGAACGGCTCGACAACGGTATCTTTCAATCCTTTTGCACTGACGGGTTGTTGTGCCGGTTCTCGCGCGACGAATAAAGTAGCCAATAAGCCCGGAATCATGAATAGCGCGGTAATGATGAAGACGGACGACCAAGGCATCCTGTCGGCTAAAATCAAACTCAATGAAGCCGGGATCAGCGAGGAGATACGATAGGCATTCACATACAGCGAGTTACCCAAAACCAACTCTTCATCGGATAACACTTCTCGGCGGAAAGCATCGATCACAATATCCTGACTGGCGGAAAAAAACGCCACTACCAAAGACAGCCCCAAAATAATGGACAAATGTTCTTGCGGGCGGACAAACGCATAGGCAGCCAAAAGCAGCAAAAGCGCTATCTGCATCACCAACATCCAACCGCGCCGCAAACCTAAAAACGGCAGGCGTACAGAGTCCAGGAGTGGCGACCAGATAAATTTCCAAGTGTAGGGAAAACCAATCAGGGCAAACAGACCAATGGTCTTCAAATCAATCTTTTCGAGGCGCAGCCACGCCGGAATCAGGCTATATAGGAAATAAAGCGGCAGCCCCGATGTGAAGCCTGTAAAAATACAAATCAGCATATTGCGCGAAAAAATCCGCTGCATCGTGCTTGGTTGTGAAGCAGTCATAATGGGTGAGCAATATCAAAAAGAAAGGCGCATTGTAACAAATCCTGTTCAAACAAACTTTAAACTATGCATAATAATCAAAAAGGTCGTCTGAAAACCGTTTTTCCGTTTTCAGACGACCTTTGTTTTTTGCTTTGTTTAAGCGGTTTACGCCGTTTTCTTTTCGCGTATCGGCAGGTTCAGCAACGCCGCCGTTCCCGCCAGCACCGCATCGGCGTACCACATCCAGCCGTAATCGTTGAACCGGTAAATCACGATGCCGCCGATATACGAGCCTAAAAAGCCGCCGATTTGGTGGCTCAACATGGTCAGCCCGAACAGGGTCGCCAAATAGCGCGTGCCGAACAGTTTGCCCGTAATCGCAGCGGTGGGCGCGACGGTGGCGAGCCAAGTGAAGCCCAGCGCGGCGGCGAAAATGTAGAAATTGACGTCGGTTCTCGGGGCGGCAAGGTAGATCAGCACCATCGCCACGCGCGAGGCGTAGAGTCCGAATAAAACGTATTTGCCCAAAAACCGCCCCGTACACCAGCCCGAAAAAATGCAGCCCGCGATGTTCGCCAAGCCGATAATCGCAATCGAAGTCGAAGCGACCGAAGCGGGCAGACCGCAGAGCGCGATCTCGTTGGGCAGGTGGGTTACCAAAAACGCGATGTGGAAACCGCAGGTAAAAAAGCCTAAGTGCAGCAGGATGTAGCTGCGGTCTTTAAACGCCGCTTTGACCGCCTGCCCCAGCGTTTGCCCGTTTTCAGACGAGGTGTGGTGCGTGGCGACAGCGTTTTTGCCGCCCGCCAGCCACCACGAAATCGGCAGGATCAAAAGTGCGATGCCGCTCCAAACGTAAAACGTCCCCGTCCAGCCGACGGCGGGCAATATCAACAAACCCTGCACCAGCGGCGCAAACAGAAACTGCCCCGCCGAACCGCCCGCATTGACCAGCCCCGAAGCCAAACCGCGTTTGTGCGGCGGTACTTTCGCCGCGACCTGCCCCATGATGATAGAGAAACCGCCCGCGCCCGTTCCGAATGCAAAAAGCAGCCCGATTGCCAGCATCAGTCCCCAATACGTCGGCATCTGCGGCACCATCAGACAGGCAGATGCCAGCAGCAGCGCGCCGCCGCCCAACACCTTAAATGCGCCGAAGCGGTCGGCAAGCGCGCCGGAAAGCGGCTGGGACAAGCCCCACATCAACTGGAAAACGGCAATAATCAGGCTGAACTCTTGGATGCTCAGCTCGGTAGAGTCGACGACCGGACGGACAAACAGCCCCATAGTCATGCGCATACCGATGGTAATCAGCAGGATGGAGGCGGCAGCGGCGATAACCAGCCAAAGGTTAGAGGATTTTTGCTGTGTGTGTGTCATGGTTATGATTTGTTTCTATTGGAAAATGCCGTTCAATCAACCGGCAAAACGACGGATTTTAACAAATGGGCTGATGCGAGCTAAATAACTCATAATGCTTTGATTATAGCCAAAACCTGACGTAAGTAACAAAATGGAGGCTAAAAATCCCCGCAAGCCTTATCCTATAAGGCTTTAAAAGAGGTCAAAGGCTTTGAATACAAAAAATGCCC
>OJLB01000264.1_pt1 | contig 28147 bp, 20 predicted proteins | sample 1596861 | NCBI WGS metagenome assembly OJLB01 (sample SAMEA3904681, study PRJEB24821) | metagenome | biome: Builtin; feature: hospital; material: surface | place: USA | collected 2013-06-06
CGAGATCATGCCTAGTCTCGTGGGCTCGGAGATGTGTATAAGAGACAGGCGGGGAGGGGCGCAATGGCGAAAGCGATGATGTCACCGACGTTCATCGCCCAGCTATGTATTTTGCTGGCCACCAAGACCTGTGTGATGCATGACTAACTAACCAACCCAGTATCAAACCGTTTGCCTAGGTTTAGTGTGGAATACGTTCACATCGAATGAACGTCTTGCTCGGATCGTGGGGTAGAATGCAAAAGAAGCCCATAGACTGCATAGTCTGGAATAGTTCACGCGCTGGGATGGTACGGACCGTGTCAGAAGGTATGCGATGATGCATACGTACATTCGAGCGAGATCTTGGCACACTGTTCTTGTCCATTAGGGAGCACGCGGCACAGCTTCGACGATGGTACACCACGCTCACTGTCAACTTGTTAGCACAGAGATCAGGCGACGGAGAAGAACAAACAACCAAGTACTCACCCGTCTAATGTGAATGTCGAACTTTTGCCACCCCGACTTTCGGCATCCTGCGCAATGAGGCGGCGCACTTCGTCATGCTCTGGCTTATTGAGTCTTTGCACGAGGTTGGAGCTCTCCATCGACCTGTTGGGTATAAGCAACACAACACGTAGGCAATGTGCCCCCACACGTACATGCTGGGCTTTTCACTAGATCAACAAAAAATAAAAAAAGACCGATGGAGGCGCTCGTGTCCGACGACGCCACGCTTCGCTCTCCCTGACAGATCAGAGCACTGTTATCGGAGAGGGGGGGCCGTTCTTGCATCGCCCCAGCCTTGTCGATGCACTTACATAAGCCATGCTGAACAGGCGCCGAATGGGTCGGCGCCGCGATAGACGGGCCACGCGCGAATCATGAAGCGTAGACCCTGGTTCGTTCGTGGCTTGGCCTGCGTCTCTGCACGGACCGGGGAATTTTTGCATTGCGTACGCGTGTGACACGCGACGCGTCAGCTGCGCAGGGCGGGGGCCGATGACGGGCGTACATCCTTGACTCGCGGGGCACACAGCACACGACAAGCGCGCCCCAACGAAGTGCGAGAGAGGAGTGAGTGTATATTAGGGCCTATCGTAGTGAGTGAGTTGGGAGGAGTGGTGGAGCGGATTGACGTTCCAGGCAAAAAAAAAATCAAGCACCCAAAGAGAGAGAGAGAGAGAGAGAGAGAGAGAGAGAGTTGAGCGAGACGGCTTGAACGTGATGAGTATGCCAACGGGACTTCGGGTCCAGCTGGCTTCGTTCAATGCGAACCAGATGTTCGATGGCACGGGCGTGCCGGATATGCGGGAATGGCTTGTCCCCACAGTGAACGAGAGCCGGCGAAGCGGATACATGACGACGGACGAGGGCCGCGAACTGACTGCCATGTCGCTTGGTCCACGCGAAGCGCCTGATATCTATGCAGTAGCATTCCAGGAGTTTGCGCCACTGCACAAGGCACTGTCCGGCACAGTGTCGCAAGCGCGAACGCAGGCCGACCTGGCGATCCGTCGATGTGTGCGTCATCACCAATCGATTGTGCGGGATGACAAGATGTACGATCCTCTTGAGCTCGGAGGCGGGCCAGAGAACTATGCCAAAATAGCCGACGTCAACCATGCGGGACTCGTGTTGTTTGTATATGCGCGCGAACGAGCGCCGCAGCGTGCTCATGGCACACAGATCAGTGCAGCGCACCGGGTGAAGGAGGTGCGTGCATCGTTCGTCGGCACCGGGCTCGGCATGGTCATGGGCAACAAGGGTGCGGTGGGCGCACGAGTTGTGCTGGCGTCAGCGGTGCCTGGAGGACGGGACGAGGTTCTCACGTTTGTAGGCGCGCATCTCGCTGCGCATGACCACAACGTGGCACGCCGGAATGCCGAATGGCGCTCTATTTGTGAGCGGATGGTGTTTGATTTGATGAGTGTGCAGCTGCTGCCGGTGTTACAGGAGCCGCCGAGTCTCGCTGGCGATGACGGCGACGAGAAGCACGGTGGGAACGGCGACGGAAACGGCCATGGCGGCGGTCGTGGTGTTCATGTCGAGTCAGTGCCGACGATGCGTGGATGCGCTACTGAGTTGCAGAGCGATGCCGACGCAGCCGACGATAACGAGTACTCGCTCTACGATACGCACCATCTGTTTGTCTTGGGCGACTTGAATTATCGCGTAGCGACAGGCGTCCACGGCGTGTCGCCCCGGGGGCAGCGAACAGTGCCTGGCAAGTACCCGCCCATCACCAAGAGCGATGTGCATGAGGTGGCGCGGTCATTCCAGTCGGACCGGTGGGCGTCGCTCGTGCCGTACGACCAGCTCCTGTTGGAAAGGTATGCGCCGACGCCACGCACGCTTCATGGACTCCATGTGCCAGACATGGCGCAGTATGGGATTCCGCCGACGTACAAGTACAAGGCACGCGGTGAGATGGAGCAGCTGAGCAAGAAGCGCCTGCCTGGGTGGCCGGATCGCTTGCTGTGGGGCACGAGTGATGCGTCGTATGCCGCCAGCGGCACGCTGCGGTGTGAGCTGTACCGGAGTCTGATGCGGTACACGAGCTCCGACCACAAGCCTATTACGGCGATCGTGCAGCTGCCGCATCATCTGCATCCGCTCTCGGACTTTCTGCCCGTGCCGTACGCGCTGCATCCCAACTGGCGCACATGGCGCTTGGTCGGCGTCGTGCTGGACCGGCTCGTTGGGTATGCGTGGTCGTGCTTGCTCTTGCTCGGCCATGGACATCTGTACGTGGCCGTCGCGGAGCTGCTTCTTCTTACAACAGTAGGCTGGTACTATGTACAGGGTCGTTGGTAGTCGATAGATCTATCACGTCGTCCGACTCTGGCGGTGGTTGTGGTTGCGTCTCGTCAGCGACGCGCATCGCAAAGTCGTACGTGTCGCCGTGCTCGTCTGGCGCATACAACATGTGGTACCAGGAGCGCATCGCCTGTAGACAACGTGTATCATGCGCATGGATTTCCGTCGCGACGAGAGAGGCAGCGGCGGCCGTGTGAGCGTCGGACGATGTGTCTTGGCGTGAGGCACCGTCCGCCGTGGAGTCAGGAGGGTGTGCCTTGTGCGATTGGTCATACTCGGCGATCCGAGCCGCCTCCATCGTGGCGATGTCCATCTCCGGCACAGTACTGAGCAGGGAACCGAGCCAGTTGAGCTTGGTATCGGGGATTGGCTGGCACGGATGCACGGCCAAGGCCGGGAGCTGACTTTGCGGATCTTTGTCTTCGATAGGCGGCCAAGCGCCTTGGTTGTCGCCAGCCAGCAGGGTATCCATTCTGGTGGTGTCCTCGCCAAACAGGTTGGCGTCCTGCGCCTCGTTCTCGAAGAACGAGTGGAGCGTCGCGAGCTGCGACGTCAGAAAGTGGGGTGTGGCTGACTGCAAAGCGGCGGCGATCGAAAATGTGTGCGAGAGCAGGTTCGCATAGTGGGTTTGCACGGACGGCCAGTCTTCGATGCCGGGTGTATGGAGTGTTTGTTCGCGCAATAGAGCAATGGAGTTGCGCAGAGAATCGTACCGCTGATACAATGTCATGAGGTGCGAGATCGGCGGCGTCGCCGACTTGAGCGTCAAGTCGGTCCGTGCTCGTGATGACAGCTTGGTCGCTGGCATTTGGTTGAGCAGCGTGATGTGAGTACTCGCGTGATCAACTACCCAACCACACACACACACACACAAAGTCTACGACGATCCAAGTGCCGACCTTGTGTGTATGAAGGGATGTGGAGAATCCCATCACATCGTTCGGTCGCGGCGGCAGCGGCGTTGGCGGCAATGTCAGGTCCTTATCACACACCCTCCTCCGTGGGTCCAAGGTTCAGCGGCCACATCAGCGTATAGTGGAGGAGGGGTGGGGGACCAACAAGGACAGGGGCCAAAGAATCGCCAACAACTCACCCCATGCTTCCTCACACGCATCAACAACAACCACGCGTCGCAACAACTCATTGCTCCAGGTCGTAGCGGAGGGAGGCGAGGCGCCGAGGACGATGAGCGACGCAGATGGGATTGATCTCGTGCAGGAGCATCATGAGCGCAGTGCGCACGTGGACGAGAGTCTTGGGCGATATTCCGCATACACGATGCGGCTCAAGACGCTCGTGACGTCAGTGTCTCGGTACATTGCGTACACGTCGGACGTCGGCGAGGCATTTCGGCCTCTGACGCGGCCGATCGTCGTGACAAGTGCATATGCCATCAGTTGGGCGTACATTTTCACAGACGTGGGATGGACATGCTGGCAGGCTGCGAAGCTCCAAGACCGCGACTCTCCCACGCTGGCTTCTGACATTGCGTGGATCGCTGCGCGTCGCGGCGCATTCCAGTCACTTGCATCGCTAGTCCTGCCGGCCGTCACGATCCACAGCGTCGTCAAGCACTCAGCGCACCTATTTGCCAAGTTCAAGTCGTCGCGCGTGCGAGTCGCCGGACCGACGGCCGCTGGCCTCCTTGTTGTGCCGCTCTTGCCGATCGTCTTTGACGACCCTGTCGAGACGGTCGTTGAGCGTGTGTTTGATGCGCTCGAGTACCGCCTCGCTGCATATAGGGGCGATGAACATGCACGCATGTCACTTGAAAAGGGCAGCTTACTGCGTGGCTACCACATACCCGCGGCTGACGAGTCCCAGGAACATGGTGTAGACCCGTCTCTTGCAGCGCAACTTGCGATTCTTGGCGTCGGCGTAGACTTGGTGCATGTGCCGCGCATGCGGCAGCTCGTCGCCCGGCATGCACGCCGAGTGCATGCCCTTTCCTTCGAGCCACTCGCTACTGTGGCGCCGTCCTGGATGCGAGCGTCTCGCACGCCCACCGACGATGGGCCTTTGGCGTCGACGTCTTCGTCCGACACTGTATCTACATCTCTCTCGTTGCGCATGGCTGCACAGCATTTTGCGCGCCGCACTCTTTCTCAAAAGGAATGGGACTCGTTTGTCAGCGCACCGTGTCTCACGCACGACGAGCGCCTGCGGTTCCTCGCTACTCGGTACGCAGGCCACGGCAGGCACTGACCACATCGGCTCTACAGGTGGGCATGCAAGGAAGCTGCATTCAAGGCCACCTACCCCCACATCTACCTGTACGCGAAGGATCTGTCGCTGCTTCGCAACACCGGCAGGAAGCCATCGCTTGTCCTCACGCGGGAGCGGGCGTATCGAGATGCAGATGGGTCCTGTGCGATCGCACTCGCGAATGCTCTGCGATTCCACACGAGTGTGTCGCATGATGGCGACTATGTTGTAGCCTCCGTTGTCGCCGAGACACATGTGTGATGGGGACGTGGATGAGCTCGCCCCAGCCAAGCCCAGCCAGCGAGACGTTGTCTTTGGGGCGTAGGGTCCTAGTCTATCGCAGATGGTACCCATGCTGCACACATGCGCTGTGAATCTGCGACCATTGGTCATTGGCCACGGCAAGGGCCACGGCAAGGGCAACGACAATGGCACCGACGCCGTCACCGACATCGTCACCTAAGCAGTGGCGATTACCACCAGCACCAGGACGACCGGCACCACCACCACCACCACCACCACAAGGCATGCCCTTTTCTATTCACATCCAAGCGTTGCCTCATGTACAATTCTACCATAGAAAGGTCTACATACGCTTAAGCAGCAAACTTGCTGATGGCGGCCTGGATTTATGCGTTAGTCCTGTCCGTGCCGGTGCGGGGCTGTCTTTTCCCACAACCACGCTCGCGTGCTTTGTATACATACCTGGAGCTTCGATGGGTCAGCGCCAACGACCGTCTCGACCTTTTCGCCGTTCTTGAAAAAGACAAAGCTTGGCATAGCGCGGATACCGACCTCCGACGAGATCTGGCTCTGCTCATCGACATCGACCTTGTAGAAGCCGATCTTCTCGCCAGCAGGCGTCTCGGAGATCTTCTCAAAGATCGGGCCGATCATCTTGCAGGGACCACACCACGTAGCCCAAAAGTCGATCACAACAACCTTGTCACCACCGGTCACCTGCTTGAACTGGTCGTAGGAGGAAATCACTTGCACACCCATCCTAGCTAATGTATTGTGTGTCTCAATGTAGAGAAGTGAAGGAGCAGCTGGTGGCTGCCCCGGTTCCCCCGCTTTTATGTGTATTCGAGCTCCGGGCGGGTGACTAAGCATGGCGGGATCGGTCGTCTTCTTTGCCACAGAGTGCTTGTCTCCACAATGCCCATGCCACACGGCTTACAGAGGCGGTGTGTGCATGTGCTCCGTGGAGAAGCAAGTAGCGGCGACATCGGGCGTTTCGCTGGTCGCGAAGCGCCGTGATGCTTCGATGGAAAATTCTATAGGCCTGGCCCTGCGCTGCACATATGACTCACACTTATTTCCTGAGCTTGACGTGGCAGAAACGTGCATCTTGACTGCGCGGTCGCTTGGGTGCAAACTGCAATGTGATGGGCTTGCCGTGCGACGCTAAAGACAGGCTGTCGACAGAACAGACAGATGTAGAGACGGTGTAGCTGAAGCATGAAAGCATGTATGAGTGACAACGTAAAAAAAAAAAAAAAAACTATGTGAAAGTGAAGGAAGAAATAAAGAATGCAGATCATCGATGAGGAGTTGCAGAGACGAGAACAAAAAGAAACATGAGAATGGCCATCAAGAGAGGCAGGATGCATTGCGCTCGACGACCCATGCTGGCGGCGACGGCACATACGGAATGGTGCCGAGGCCAAGGGCACAGCCGATTTTCTGCCAGATCGTCGATACAGGGTGCGACTGTCCTTTGGCAAGACCCGTAAATGCAAAGTCCTTCCACACAGGGAACCAGCAGCGCAGGGCGAACTTCCACTGCCAGTCAGGGTACACGGCCGACACGCGGCCCGACTTGGGATCACGGTACCAGGAGTCACATGTACTAAACACGGTCGACTCCATCTTGGTGTCGATCCAGTTTCGCTCGAGGAGCTCAGCGTCCAACTTCACGTCAAACGTCGGGACTGGCGCACCAGCAGCTTTGTATGGCGTACCAGGCACATGAGCCACGGCCTCATGGCTGGGTGCGGGTGACGTCAGTACGTGTGCCGCCACGCTCATCAACAGCTCCTGCTCACGCTCGGACGTATAGATGATCGACATGTGGCCGGTGCCTGCATTGGGGCCGATCAGCATCGCCATGTTGGGGAAGCCAGCGAGGAACGATGTGCGGTACGCGAGTCGCGAACCGAACCCGTACCTGTCATAGTGTTCCTGTTGCGTCATAGTGGCACCACGGACTTGCAGTGGCGCACCTGCTGCCTTGACGGAGAATCCATTGCTCATGACAATGACGTCGGCGGGAATGCGACGGCCGTCAGCTGTCACCACAGCGTCAGGCTCGATGCGCACAAGTTGGGTAGTTTCCAGATCCACATTCTCCCAGTTCAGACATGGCAAATACGCGTTGTCGAGAATGCGGCGGCGGCAAGCCACCATGAGCTCATTGTTGCTGGGGATCAGCTGCTCATGGTACTTTTCCGGGGCCGTGCGAGTGACGTAGTCGCGACAGACCCTTTCCCATTCCTCACGTTTCTCCTGGCCCCTCTTGGAGCCTGTGGCCATGCAGAAATCCGACTCTAGCATATACCATATGTAGGCGCGCAGCAGCCACATGAGCCATGGCACGTTCGTCAACAGCCAGCGGAACCAGTCCGTCTTTGCAAACGCAGCATCTGGCAATGGCGCGTACCAATGCTTGGAGCGCACAAACTGCGTCACATGCTTTGCTTCTTTGGCCACTTCAGGGACAATCTGCGTGGCTGAGCATCCGTTGCCGACGACGATTACATGCTTGTTTTTCAGGTCGACAGAATGATCCCAGCTAGCTGAGTGGAACAACGCCCCTTGGAACGACTCGTGCCCCGGGATGTCACACTTGTTTGGTTCCGACAAGCCGCCGACCGCCTGGATCATGAGCTTGCACACGTAGTGAGTGTGCTTTCGAGGTGCGCGCGGGTTCTTGGGATCGAACGTCGCAGAGAGAATGTGCCAGAGATGCGTTGCGTCGTCATAGCGCGCCTCGAGCGCCACAGTATGAAAGCGGAACAGGTGCCCGATACCGTACTCGGCTACCACCGTGCGCACGTACTCACGGATCTCGGGCTGTCGAGGGAAGAGGCCACTCCAGTCGCTCTTCTGGCGAAAACTCAGGCTGTACAGCGGTGCAGGAATGTCACAAGCACACCCTGGATACGTATTGGCCTCCCATGTCCCGGCTGGACCCTCGAGACGCTCGAGGATCGCCATGTCAGGCACTTTCTGGTACTTGTTCTTGAGCTTGCAGGCAATGCTAACGCCACTCAGGCCACCGCCAATGCACACACAGTCATGGTACTCCGTGGGGATGTCCGACAGGTTGACGGGGTCGTTCACTAGTTGGACGCCTGGAGGAGCCTTGGTAGGATATCCTTCCATGGCTCGCAAACCGTGCGATAATCCACTCCGAGGGGAGGTGAGAGGGGAGAGGGCGGACCTGGCTCCTCAGAGTCCGATTCGATCTCTTGTCGTACTTGTTTGATCGGATCGGGTTTCGATCGATCGATTTCACGCTTGTCTAGCTCGTAGCCGGCCGGAATTGTTCTTTCGGCTGCTGGTCCTGTGGAGCACCACACCCCACAGAAGCCCTTCTTTCCTCTTCGTAGGCGGCTGTGGAGAGGGTGGAAATCTATCCATCCCCCTCCTCTTGAGACAGGTGGGAAGAACGAGGAACATGAATCAAAAAAAAAAAAAAAAATTACAAAACTTGGCTAATCAAAGACTATTTTCGTGCCTTGCGGTTTGGCCGTTTGTTGGGCCTCTTTGGCTCGTTGCTTGGCTTCCCAACTGGGATGGACAGCCGGTGGGACATGGTGTGAGTGGGCAGAGCTAGCCGCTCGCGCGGCTTGCATCCCTGGTTGCGATTCATCTTTCGTTCGGGTTCGTTGCTCTTGCTTGGCACGCGCGTGGGACGGAATCAACACCGGGTCATGGTGGGTGATGCGTGTATCACGTCGGGACTCGACTCCGCGCACCGAGTCTCTCGGCGTGCGCTTCGTAGCTTTGCGTGGTTCTTTTTCACGTAGCTTCAGGTGATTCGCATGGCGGCCGTACTTTTTCTCCCAGATCGCTCGGCGCTCTCGCTGGCCCCGACGGTTCTTGCGTTGCGATTTGGCTGGTCCCTTGCCGCCTGTATCTGCATAGTCAGCTTCGGCGTCACTCCAGTCATCGCCATCCGCAGCGGGGATAAACCCTGTGTTGAGACTAGGAAGAAAAGCATCTTGATGGTCTGTCTCAATGTCGTCGTCGCCATCATCATCAGAGTCACGCGGTCGCTTCTTCCGCGCATGGTCCTGCGAATCACTGTCCGATTCACTTTCTGTGTCGCTGCCTGAAGCTACCATGGCGTCTAGATTGGCTCGGTCCCATGTCATGTCCGTGTTCCCCATTCCATCGTCGCTCTCGTACTCGTCTGCAGCAGCAGCACCAGTTTCACTACGTGTCTTTGTGCTCCTGGGACGAGATGACAAAGTGGCACTGACGGACCTGGCCGTCTCTTTCGCCTTGGTCTCGTGCTTGGATGTCTCCTCAGGGGCATGGGCATGTGCCTTCGAGTCAGACTTGGGTGTGGGATCATTAGAATGTGCAGTGTCCAAAGACGCAGGTATGTCTGAAGCTGGCATGATCAGGGGTATCAAGGCGCGGATGCATGCAGCCAGCTCAGCAGCGAGGACTTTGGAGCTCAGCACCTGGTGCGCGACACGTTCGTGTGTCTTGTCGTGGGACACTTCCAGAGACTCGAGAGAGACAGCATCGATACGTGCTTCTCTCGCAAAGGGAAGAAGTGGGAAACGCTCCATACTTGCTTCCGTGCCAGACTGACTTGCCTTTGGGAGGAGTTTGCTTTTCACAAGCTTCGAGGAAAGTGCACGCAGTGACAAGGAATGCGTGTCGAGTGATTTGAGGTGTGTGAGATCCTGCTCAAGCTCCGCACGTTCAGAGCCTTCGCTCTGCTTCAGACGGCGCACATGTCGTTGCAGCTCGTGTTGCTTGGCTTTTTTCGTCGCTGATTGTGCGACTTTGATCGTGTGATGCTATGACGCATGAGTCATTTGTCCCCGCCGTACGTACGAATTTGGCCCGGACGCGTTTCTCGTCCACAGCTGTGTGATTCGACGAAGTGGACGCAGATGAACCACTCTCTGTCGACGTCATGTTTCTTGTGCGTGCCGCGAACGTCCGCACGGCAGTCAACAACAACCACCGTTCACACGCTCTGCCTGTTCTCCAACGTGCACGGTTGGCGTTTGAGTATGTCGCTCGTGCATAAAAATGGGCGGACAGCGAAATTTTGTTAGAAAACAAAAAAAAATTTTATGTGGATGACACACACACGTGACGCTGAAAATTTTGCTCCTCACTGGCAGCGACGCCAGGCCAGTGTGTGATGGATCGATCGATCCACCGAACTTTCTAGCCACGATGGCGCGGATCAAGAAGAGAGGCGAGTCAGGCGCGGCGAAGAACTATATCACACGGAACCAGGCGCTCAAGAAGCTGCAGATCACACTCGCCGAGTTCCGGAGGCTGTGTATTCTCAAGGGGATCTTTCCTCGGCAGCCTCGGCATGTGAAGCGAGCGAACAAGGGGTCGACAGCGCCGACGACGTTTTACTATACGAAGGACATTGCGTACTTGCAGCACGAGCCGGTGTTGCAGGCATTCCGAGACCACAAGGCATTTGCAAAGAAGGTGAATCGAGCGATTGCACGTCGGGAATGGCATGCAGCGAAGAACCTCGATGAGAATCGGCCCAAGTACCGCCTTGACCACATTATCAAGGAACGGTACCCGACGTTTGTCGACTCACTGCGTGATCTAGATGATGCACTTTCTACGCTCTTCTTGTTCGCCAATATTCCGTCGCAAAAGAGCATGGCGCCCGAGATCACCGCACACTGTGCGCGACTGTGTGCCGAGTGGCAGCTGTATGTGATGCGCACGCACTGCCTTAGCAAGGTGTTTCTGAGCATCAAGGGCATCTACTTCCAGGCGGTCGTGCACGGGCAGGAAATTACGTGGCTCGTGCCATACATGTTCACGCAAACGATTCCTACGGATGTCGACTTCCGTGTCATGATGACGTTCTTGGAATTGTACCAGACGCTGATGGGCTTTGTCCTGTTCAAGCTATACACGGATGAGAATCTTGTGTACCCGCCGAAACTGGACGAGAGCCTCGACAATCAAGGTGCTGGCTTTGGCTCGCTTATGCTGATGGCAGCGGACGCGGATGTCCTTACTGGCAAACATAGTCTGCGGCCCATGGACGATGCAGCAGCGGCAGAAGCAAGCTCAAATGCCATTACACGCAAGGATGGAAAGAAGCTCTCGACGCGGGATGTAAAGCGCCAGATTGCGCAGCTCACGCGCTCGGAAGACAAGGCAGAGCACGAACCTGAAGACGACGAATCGATGCCCGCTCTTGATGCGACGATGCAGGATCAGGACAGCGATGAGGAGGCAGATGACGAGGCTGGTGCCGCTGATGCTTTCGTCGCTCATGCGTCCAAGACCCAAGGCGCAGGCGCCGACCAACTGACGACGCTGAGGGATCTGCAAAAACAGGCAGGAGAGGATCCACTGCCGATGCTGTTCAGCCGGTATGTGTTTTATATATCGCGGGAAGTACCGCGAACTGTGTTTGAGTTTATCCTGCGCTCGTTCGGTGCGTCGCCGAGCAATGTCGGTTGGGATCCTGTTGCTGGAGCTGGGAGTCAGGTGGCAGTTGATGATGAGCGCGTCACGCATCATATTCTTGACCGGCCAGTCGATGGCATGTCGTTAGACCATGCTGGCCATCGTGTGTACATCCAGCCGCAGTGGGTCGTTGATTGCGTGAATGCGCGTCAGATCCTGCCGACGGATCCGTATCGCCCGGGCCAGACGCTTCCGCCGCATCTCAGTCCATTCGTGGACGACCGCGAAGTGGCACGGAAGGGCGGCTATGTGCCTGAGGAAGCGAGAGAGAAGCTCGGCTTGGAAGCTGAATATGTGGGCGGAGCTGACGAGGATGAGGACGAGGACGAGGACGAAGACGAAGACGAGGATGAGGATGAGGACAAAGCTGGCAGCGGACGTGGCGATGATAAGAACGTGGCCGCGAGAGAGCAGGATGCCGTGGAGAAAGACGACAAGACGCCAGCACGACCAGCACTCGAAGCACTCCTGGCTGATCCCACGGGGGCGGGTCTGCTTGAAGCAGCTGAGCTCGAGGCTGAAGCAACGGGTGGCGAGGATGCTCTGCTTGACTTGCGCGCGAAGCACGCAGCATCACTCAAGTCGCACAAGAAGAAGAAGCGGACGTCGACGACGCAATCGCCACAGCTAACAGAAGAAGCTGAGGCGCGTGACATGGCCAAGACGCTGCTATCGAACAAGCAGCGCAAGCTCTACACACGAATGGGCCAGGCTACAGGAAAGAAGAAGGAGGAAAAGATGCGCTTGGAGGCCAAGAAGCGCGCTTTGTCAAAGAACAAGAAACCATAGAGAGCTGCCACCACGGACAGTGTGTCTCTCTCGCTGTAGTATGTATGTACGTAGAACCAAAGGCCTATGTGGGTCGGTCCCACAGCCACGAAGCTGGGCGGATCGAAGAAAGGGAGTGATCGGGGCCGCCAGATCGGGTCGGCGTCGCTGACTGGCCAAGCGGGTGGGTGGATGGATGTAGCAAACGATGTACATGCACCGATTTGTCAGCGAGATGTTCCTAACGCAAGGACATCTCACCCGTGGAGATCAACGGCTGGCTGTCGAACGACGCGCGACGAGTGAGTGTCAGGTTCGTGACGTGCAGCGAGCTTGCAACGATGCCGCAGAGCCAAGCGCCTGAGCCGAACGAGACGCTGTACATTCAGAATCTGAATGAAAGTGTGACCGTGCCCGGTACGTATATGCAAGAGGGGAGTGAAGGAATAAAAAAAAAAAACAGCGTTTCTCGCGCTCGCAACTCCCCCGCGTTCAGACATCTAACGTTGCGCGCGATAGTGATGAAGCAGTCGTTAGAAGCCCTCTTTTCGAACTATGGACCAGTCCTGTCCGTCGTTGCACATCGTAACCTGCGCATGCGTGGACAAGCATTTGTGAGTTTCCAAGACGTTTCCACGTCGTCCAAAGCTCTGCAGGAAGTAAATGGGTTTCCGTTGTATGGGAAGAGCATGGTACGTTGAAGCTGAACGAAAAGGTAACATGCGTAGCGCATATCCTATGCACGGACCAAGTCCGACAGTGTGGTGGAATATCAGGGCGGCGCACCAGGCTCGAATGAAGCGGCATCGGCGCTTCAAGAGCACAAGTCAGCACGCCTCGCACATAAGCCCACACAGAGGCGACGAAATGTAATTCGGCAGCGCATGTGGGAGCGGAAAAAGGCACAACAAGAGGCTATGGCACGAGGCGAAGTGCCAAGTGTACTTCCAACCAAGCGCTCATCCACGGCTCGCACACAAGCGAACCAGCTGCCAGACGAGTATGTGCCACCGAACCGGATTCTATTTTTGCAGCAAATGCCCGCAACTGTGACGCACGAAGAGCTGACACGGATCTTTGGTCACCTGCCCAATCTATACCAAGTGCGTACGATCCCTGGCCGCACCGATATTGCGTTCGTCGAGTTTCACGATATTCCTTCCAGTGTCGCCGCACGCGAGGCTACGAATGGCTATGCATTCCCCACAGGCGAGCATCTCAAAGTGTCATTCGCTCGTGCATAGTGTGCGACATACGGGCATCTTTGGTCATGGGCATCCCACACGCTTCGTCTTGTTCGTCATCGAGGTCATCATTATCATCATTATCATCATCATACCCAAGGCTTCCGTCCTGTCTCCTACGTTTTCACCACAAGGCGTGCTGGCTTAACGGTCGCAGGTACTGCCACGTGGCACCAATGCACTGGTAGGTAGATAGTGTCGCTGTTGGTGGAGTTGGGTGGGAGAGCGGAGGGGGCCTGTGCGAGATGTGGATGGGGAGGGCGGCCACCTCGTTCATAGGCTTCAATCGCTTTCTGGTTGGCTGCTCCGGGACATCCCGGCTACGCCTGCATTTCCCAGATTGGCGTCGATTGACAGTGCGTCGTTTCTCTCTGTTCTAGTCCAACTCCATCCCCAGCATCATGATTGTTGCTCGTTCTGTCGTTCATGCCATGCCAAAGAGCGCAGCCCTTCGCATGCCAGCGCGCATGGTCGGCTCAATGCGCATGCCGGTGCGTGCGCTGTCGACGACGCGCGCTGTCGCAGAGGGAAGCAACGGCTCATTCCGCACGGAGCGTGATACGTTTGGTGACTTGCAGGTGCCATCAGACCGGTACTGGGGTGCTCAGACGCAGCGCTCCTCTATGAACTTCAAGATTGGCGGTAAAATGGAACGCATGCCAGAGCCGATCATCTCGGCCTTTGGTGTGCTGAAGAAGGCTGCTGCCACAGTGAACAAGCAGTACGGCCTGGACCCCAAGATTGCCGATGCGATTTGCGCGGCAGCCGACGAGGTCATCTCGGGCAAGCTGCATGACCACTTCCCGCTCGTCGTCTTCCAGACGGGCTCTGGTACGCAGTCGAACATGAATGTGAACGAGGTCATTTCCAACCGTGCCATTGAGATGCTCGGTGGCGAACTCGGCTCGAAGAAGCCCGTGCACCCGAACGACCACGTGAACCGCAGTCAGAGTAGCAACGACACATTCCCAACGGCCATGCACATTGCGTCCGTGCTGGAGATCACAAAGGAGCTCCTGCCTGCCCTGCGCCACCTGCACAAGGCGCTCCGGGCGAAGGAGGATGAGTTTGCTGATATCATCAAGATCGGCCGCACGCATCTGCAAGATGCGACACCCCTGACACTTGGCCAGGAGTTCAGCGGCTACGTGCAGCAAGTGTCGAATGCGATTGTTCGCGTGCAGGACGTGCTGCCGCGTCTCCGCAAGCTTGCGCAGGGCGGTACGGCTGTCGGCACGGGTTTGAACACGTTCAAGGGCTTTGACGTGAGGGTCGCAGCTGAGATTTCACAGATCACAGGTGAGACATTTGAGACGGCGCCCAACAAGTTCGAGGCGCTTGCCTCGCACGATGCCATGGTCGAGGCGTCGGGCGCAATGAACACGGTGGCCGTGTCGCTCATGAAGATTGCCAACGACATTCGGTACCTCGGCTCGGGTCCACGCTGTGGTCTTGGTGAGCTGGCGCTGCCTGAGAACGAGCCTGGCTCGTCGATCATGCCGGGCAAGGTGAACCCGACGCAGTGTGAGGCTCTGACGATGGTCGCCGCGCAGGTTATGGGCAACCATGTGGCCGTGACGGTCGGTGGCTCGTACGGCCAGTTTGAGCTGAACGTCTTCAAGCCTGTGATTGCAAAGAACCTGCTCTCGAGCATTCGTCTGCTCGCTGACGGTGCAAACTCGTTCACGGACCACTGTGTCGTGGGCATCCAGGCGAACAAGAAGCGCATTGATCAGCTGCTGAACGAGTCGCTTATGCTTGCGACAGCCTTGAACTCGCGTCTCGGCTACGACAACGTCGCCAAGGCGGCGAAGAAGGCGCACCACGAGGGCCTCACGCTCAAGGAGTCGACTGTGGGTCTTGGCCTCTTGACAGCGGAAGAGTTTGACGAGCAAGTGCGTCCTGAGCTCATGATCGGACCGAGCGACCCGCCGAAGTAATGGAATAGCCACATGTCGTGTATAGAGGTGACGGAAGAGCGAGAAAGAGAGAGAGAGAGAGAGAGAAGGAGTGAGCTGGTGAGTCTCGAGCTTTCGACGTAGATGACCCCAAGTAGGTTGGTGACCAGCGAAGAACAATAGCGGTCAACGGCTGGTGTGTAGGCGTCGCTATAGACAGAAACGTGCGTCAGAGGATGAGCTGAGTGGCTATGAAATAGCGTTTGGTACGGGATACCTCGTAGCGAATGTGATGCTCTGGTAGTGTGGTCTGCTCTTGCATCAGGGCAAGGCGCTCATCCTGGGTTCGCTTGTATGCTTGCGAGTCGCATCGCCAAATCCATGCTGTCCTAACGAAGGGTGCAATGGTGGTCAAGAGCGCATTGTGCGTAGGAAAGAGGAAAGGACGGGGGCATATGGGCATAGGGGGCGGCAGGCGGCAGAGAGCCCGCGGTCAGCGGCTTTGAGACGAGCGTTCTCATCACAACCGTATGAGCGGTCCAGCTGTGCTCTTTGCAGGTGCTGGTTACTTAGGTCATAATCGAGTTGATCCGTTGGCCAAGTAGCAACACTCATAGGTATCATGGCACCTCGGGAGACGTCGAAGAACGAGGCATAGTGTTCTGTTGTGCACAGGCGGCATGAAAAAAAAACAGAGTGAAAAAAGGAAGTCGACATCGATAGACAACCACCCATGGAGCATATGCATAGGATGATGCAGTGGATATCGATGTGTTTATAGTCGCTGAGCTACGTTGAGCCCAGCCTAGCGTCCAAGCCGCGCTTCCATGGAACACGGCCTTGAATGGCGATAACAATGGCGAGGACTCCCGTCATGACTGCCGCACCCAAGATCATACCAAGCACGATGAGACTTTGTTTCTTCGAGGCCGAAGAGTCCTGTACCGCACCATGTGAACCGGTCTCGGTCGTTGCGAGAGAGAGAGCCGATCCAAAGAGGTCTTCGAGTCCACTGGCCATGCGTCCACCACCAAAGCGCTGGGGTCCCATCTCGATCGTCGGGATGTCCATGGGCTCAACGTCCATCGCCTCAGTATCAGGCACTTTGGTGTGTTCAAGGAGCGAGTCAAGTGGCGCCTGTGGGCATCGATCGTCACTGAGAGACATGGCAGCGAGGGGATCCTTTCGAGTATCGCCATGTTGTGTTGGCACATCATGCGAAACCAAGCTAATGGGCGCTTCCGTCGTGACGTGCCGAACATGATATGCATAACAAAGAGCCTGTCGATGGTAAGTCATGATGCGATGGAGGAGAGAGAGAGAGAGAGAGAGAGAAAGCGACGATCACGTACGATGACTTGCGTCCCACTGGATGCCCAGGCCAAGAATGCACAAGAGTTTGTGCGCATGGTGCCGACATAATGAGCGATGCGCGCGAGCCAAACACTGATATTTACAAGCTGCATAAACGGACATGTGTGAGTCGAGAGGTGCGAGTGATACGTACTGTCCAGCGCCATGTTCCATGCGAGTACATCCGCACATCGCGTGCACGATACAGCTGTGCGCGGAGCCAGCAAGGGTCATACGGTCCTGGTGGAAGACATGAGAGAGCTGCGACCATCAGGTCATTCGTACATAAGGGTATACAGAGGCCTAGTGAGTGGGCAAGAAACCACCAACTCTGTTCGCAGCGCCAGCGCCACACGCCACGAGGAGTATATACAGGTGTGGCGGGCACATGGCGTCTGACGAGCCATTCGTCGAGAGATGCGCGTTGGATTTGCTGGTCCTTTGCCTGAATAATGGACTTGGCACGCGCGCTGCATGTGGCACAGACCATTGGATACCGTTCTTCCAACGAGCGCTTGTAGGAGGGAAAGGCTCGCATGCGCTCGTCGTCAGCCACAGAGTCTTGACTGCCATTGCCATTGCCATCGTCATCAGGCAAGTAGCTAGCAAGCAAGTTGGTAACAAGGGTCTGGTTAGCCAGGCATTTCCGGCAAAATACCGGCTCGCCGGCGTCCGTGCTCGTTGTCGTGGTAGGCGTCGTCGCAAGCTGGCTCCGATTCACCGAGGCATCCCACATCGGCCGCTCATACAGGTCCATAATGCGCCCTTGAGCATCTGTATGGTTCCAAGACTCACACGCGGAGCAGAACCAGCGTGCACGAGTGCCTGACGACAAGCGCACGGGGCTTGATGTTTGGGCAACGCGTGCCGTGCAAGCATCGCCATACGGCGGCACGAGAATCGATTTGGTCCCGCAGAAATGACACGTTGCTTCAGCTGTCTTTCCTCTGCGCCAGTTCCATGTGCGGCGCATGATACAACTGCCCCAGTGTGAATGGACAGGCCCCAAGCGTGATCGGACCTAATGTGTGTGACTCTAAGCGAGCGTAAATGTGGAGGAGAGCGGCGTTTGTGAGAGGGACGCGCGTCGCAACGCCCGATCGTGATGGCGATTGCCTGCGAGCGTAAAAATCAAGTGTCTGTGCCAATCATAGGAAAGTGCGCGTGTGTTGATTTGCGGAGCGCAGCGAGTCAGTCAGGGAGGAGTGTGTCCTATAGTGCATGCATGTATGCAATTTTCTTTTCGTGCTTCTCGACCTCATCAGGTGGCGCCAAGGCAAGCCAGCACTTGACTGTATTGGATAGGAACGTCCGTTCGTCCCGCACTTCCACAGTTCTTTTGCACCATGCATCGTTCGTTTGTGTGGCGTATGGCGGCTCATGTGCCAGCCACATGGCGTCCACGAAAAGTCGCACGTCTCGAGCATGCAGCAGAGATGAGTGAAGCTCTTGGGTCAGCGAGTCCTGCTGACACGTCGCTTCGGTATGCCTTTCTGCGACACTCGGATGACACGAGTGCATCTTCAGCGACACAGCGCATGTCGCCGGCTGCTCGGCTGGGCAGTAGCAAGGTCGACGGGAACGCGATTGTGTCGCTGCCTGAAGGGCTGCGCACGAAGCTCGAGGCTCTCGTGCTTGCAAGCAACAAGGACCAGCTGCGTCGTGACGCAATGCATGTATCGGCGCTGGATCGTGCGCATCATGACAAGACGGGACTCCTGCCTAGGCATTCACAGCACTTTGTCCATGCACTTCCGCGACAGCGCGCTGTGCCTCTGTACGTAGCCACGCACTTCGCGGCACGCTATGCCATCCTTGTGCGCGTGTTCGATGAGGCTCGGCGGCGACTCTTCTCGGACCGACCAGATGGTTGGCGCCCATCACGGCTCGTGGACTTTTCTTCGCACACATCCGAGGCACTCTGGGCGTGTGCACATGTGTTTGGTCCGGAGGCATTGCATGAGTATGTGGCAGAAGCGCGATCTGGCACGATGCTCAAGGCGCATGTCGATTTGCAAGATGACGACTGTTGGAAACACATGCGAACGACGTTCCGCGTTCGGGGCGATAAGCCGCATGTATACAGGGATGTGCCGCTTGCGTCCGTACAAGATTCGTCCTTGACGCACCCGCCAACAACGCAGCCCATGTCTGGCACCACGATCGGTGTCCATGCGTTTGGGCTCAGCTCTTTATCATCAGATGTCGCGAGAGAACGGGACGTATTGCGTACGTGGAAAAGCGATGCCGATGTGCTTGTTTTCATTGAAGATGCGACGCCACGGGGATTTGCCTGCATTGCCGCAGCGCGCTCGCAGCTCCTTGAGCTGGGGCGTCGCTCGCCAGACAGGACATGCCATGTCGTTGCACCCTGTCCACATGACCAAGCGTGCCCGTTGCTTCACGCGTCGTCGTCGGACATGCCTCGAAGGACGAAGGGCATCGAAGTTTGTTCGTACGCGCAAATGTATCAGGTGCCACCATTCATGCGTGCGACATTGCGGCTCCTTCGTGGCGACGCTGTGTCCCAGTACTGCTACCTCATAGTGCAGCGAGGTCCGCGTCCATCGTTAGCGTCAGCTACGCATGCATGGGCGCACGCCATGCCGAAACACCTTGCGCGCTCTACGCAAGATGGTGTAGAAGCGCTCCTTCAGTCCGCACGAACCGGCGTGCTGGATCAGATCCGTGGAGGAGGCCAACAGCGAGTTGTGGTGTCTGTGGACAGGGACGAGCACGAGATCGACGGGGACCATCAGCATCATACACAGCTGAGCGGAACGGATATCGATGCATGTACGTCCGCGTTAACGTCCATGGGTGTGGATGAACGTCGTGTGATGCAGACAGATGCATATGCATGGCCACGGCTCATCCGACCGCCGCTGAAAAAGGGCGGTCATGTCACGATGGACGCATGCTGTGCAACTGGGGATATACGGCGCTTCACCATGCCGAAATCCGCTGGGCGCCAGGCGTACCAGGATGCACGAAAAGCACTCCACGGCGAACTGTATGCGCACATGCAGGATGGGAGCCGTGCGACTGTGAGTATTCGAGCGCCGTCTAGCGGCGGCGACGGCAGCAGCAAAGACTCGGCGCAGATCCGAGAGGGCGCGCATCCTGCGCACAACACAGATGCCATGACGGTGCCCAGGGAAGCCGCGACAACGAACGACGCACCACAGCCGCTAGTCGCTGATGCCGCCGACGTCAAGAGTCCTGCCGAGCAAGCGTTCACGGAGCACATGTATTTGGGCCCGGATGCACAATACGAGTCACGCACAACAGGTCGCGTATCGAAGCGCGTCTCGAGTCGTGCGCCGAAACGACGCCGAGCTATCATGGCGTCCCTTGACGACGAAGCACGGTCAACACGCAAGCAGAGTCGGACAGATCTGGAGGAGGCATTGCGTCTGTGGAGTCACGAGTCCAACACATGAAGCTCTATATACAAGATACCATGACAAGGAGGCACGGCTGCGAGCTCCTAGTCCATAGTTGGCTAATGTACATTGTGACCATGGGTGCGTTGCGTCGTGTTGCGTTGCGTGCGAGTTCGAGGAACCTCGGTCTTTTTTTTTTTTTTCATCACGCATGTCTCTAGCACTCTCGGACCAGAGTCATTAAGTACTTTGATGCAGTGTCGCACACTCCTAGAAGTCTGACTGTGCTTTGGCGCTGGCGAGGATTTTATGGTCCTGTCCTGCATCAATTCGGTGCTGGATAGCAAGCACCATGGCAGACCACGACCCACGACCCACAAGACGTTTAAGACAGGGCCTCCACACATGTCGAACGGTCTCGTCACGCCACCGAGGAACTCGTAGAAGCGATGGCCGACCTGCCAGTGTCGTTGCCAGAGGTAGAGCAGGGCAGCACACGCGGGCAAGTGATTGTGCCGCCGCGCGTAGGAGAGCGCACGGCTCGTCGGCAAACGGTGCTGGACGAAGAAACATACACGCGCGGTCTCTCGCAGATCATTCAACGAGACTTTTTCCCTGACCTACCACGATTACGTGCACAGAATGCATACTTGCATGCACTGGAAGAAGGCGATGTCGACTCGATCGAGTCGTGTGCGCGAGCACTCGTCCGTGAGGAAGCTCGTGCTGGTGTGCTCGAAGACATGACACGGCGTGGCGAGGCTGGCAACACACTCACCCCTGTGGCGATGGATGGCGATGCCACGCCCATGTCAGATAGCGGCTTTTCTGATCTGGATTTGGATCTGACTGAGCCAGGTCGTTCGGCCACTAGCACTCCTTTTGCCGATGCAGGTGCGGACGGCTCGAAAGACGGCTCGATGCCATGGCCATCACATGGTAAAAAGCGACGGTTTCCACTTTTACTCATGAGCATGGGCGAATACCAAGCTCGCTATACGACAGAGGACAATGCGTCTTTCGCGCAGCTGATGGATCTAGATCGAAAACGACGGCGCGATAAGTACCAGTGGGCGTATGACGCCGCGCATGTTGAACAAGCCAAGCGGGTTGCTCGGATCGACTCTGCTCGCTCTGAAGCTGAGCAGGGTCGACAACTTGCGATGCCGGAGCGCTTGCTGATAGATGCGCCAGCATCGGCACGAGTAAGCCATGTAGGTACTCCCAGCAGAGCTGTGTCAAATTCGGCAGCCTCGTCCGTGTCAGCGACATCGACTACATCGGACTCTGTCTCCCTGATGCCACCGCCGCCACCGCCAAGTCGAAAGCGTATCGAGGCACGCACGTCGTCATCATTGTCGTCACAGAACGCAGCTCCGCGTGTACTGCATGCAAATACCCGGCTGCCTGTGCAAGAGGCGAGCGAGACATCTGAGCCATCGACACCCAGCAGCAGCGTATTGGATCGGGCGATGAATGCGTCCAGCACACCCCGAATTCATGGCTACAACTTTGTTAGCGCTACATCGACTCCGCGGGCCGAGCACATGAGTGAACGGCGCCTTGAGCAGCTGATGACATGGGGTCAACTAGCCGCGACGCCCCGTAGACTCGACACGCCAGAGCCACCGACGCCAAGCTCCGTCATGACAGATGTGACGCCTCTTGCGAGTCAAACGCCAAGCCAAACGCCAAGCCGAACACCTTCGCACATGCCATCGGCGACGCCTAGACGGTCCTCAGGTGCTGCGCCTCGTACACCGTCGACTCGGCGCTTGCATGATTTAAGCCCAGCGGCCCGATCACTTCTGCATCGAACGAGCCGGAGTGCCTCTTCGCTGTATCGGATGCCATCGTCCACAGCAGCGTCATCAGCATCGACGGCTACGCCGTCCAGCAGCCGAGGCACACCCCGCTGGACTCCGACACCTAGTCCAGTAACGCGCCGGTTCTAACTGCTATGTATCCACCATATATCCCATTACCGTCTAGATACCCCATACCATAGCTTTTCCATCCCATGCGGCTGTAGCGAGATGCGCCCCGTTAGGACTTGTGCGTGTGCAGGCGATACGCGCGCCGTGACCTGACAAGACGCTGACACGGTCGCCACGCAGTGTGTCCCAGACGACGATCTTGTTCGACTCGTACCCACTAAACAAAAGCCGGCCAGACTTGGAGAACGACACGGACGTCGCCGGTGAAGACACGTCAGCGCCCATCTCCAATGCCATGAGATCACGATCGGCACGCATATCGAATAAGCGGCACGTCGAATCATCCGAGGCGGAGCCAATCGCATAGCCGTCAGGGAACATGTCGACAGCATTGATGTCGGTCTGATGAGATGAAAAGGTCTGCACAGCACCGGTCGTGCGCTTGTCCCACACATGGAGACGCGCATCTGAGCCACCTGAGACGAACACGTTCGGGTCTGTCGGCGACGTCGCGAGACATAGCACATCGCCACGATGGGCCTCCATGATGGACAAACACCGCTCTGTCTGAACGTCCCAATGCACGACGGATCCATCGCCGGACGCTGTAAGGATCTCCTTGTCACGGTGCAGAAACTTGCACGCACTAATGTAGCCAGAATGCTGTATGAGTGAGTGCGATACAGGTACATCCATTGGGCTCGTCCGCGCTGCTAGATTGTATATGGTGCAAGTATTATCGAGGCCGCCAGATGCCACGTACTGGCCTGATGGCGAGTATGCGCAGCACATGACCCACGAGACTGGCAGCGTGATGGCCTGGACCTTGTAGCCCTGCTGAGCGTTCCACACAAGCAGGTGGCCATCATGTGAGGCTGTCATAACGTGGCGCGAATCTGGCGACCAGTCAAGAGCGACGACTTTGGGCGACTGGCACTTGAGCACGGCACGCTTCCGAAGCGATAGGTGCTTGATGGGGGTTACGCTGGACGCGCACGCACGCACTGCTGCATTAGTACACAAACACACACACATATATACACATGCCATGTTTTGTTAGTGATACGCACGAGAAGTATCATTGAGCGTCTGTGCTCGCTTGGCAATGTCGCGCTTCAATGCATTGGATTCGTAAAGCTGTGTATCAACAGCCTCTTGCAATGCAGCTGTCGGCATGACCAGCTCGGCAACGTCTAGCGCAGAATTCCGGGCAAGCAGACGACCAGGCTACACACAAGGACTACTTGGTGCTTGGATTGAGGGCTTCTGAGCTGGCTGTGGCTATACTTGGCCGTGCCGCCGTTTACCACTTTTTCTCTCGCGACCTTGCTTTGTCCCAAAACCAGCGGGGGTCACATCCGCTGGACCTCCACTTGTCTTTTGCCACCATGTCCTGGGGTCGACGGAGCCGCAGCGATCGGCCCACGACATGGCATGCCCGAACGCCGCGGCGCTCCGCATTTGAAAACTTTGACGAGTCGTGCTGGCTCGATGGTGTTCGAGAGAACTTGCGCAGTGCCTTGCTGCATCGATCTGCGCCGTCAAGCCCGCACTCCGCTTACGTCGCGCACGCTACAGAAGATGCAGACACCGCGGACGTCCCTTTCGTGCGCGCACAAAAACGGCGCCGCATCTTGACACTTTCATCATCTTCTGAAGGAGAAGAGGAGGAGGAGGAAGAGGAAGAGCCACCTGTCGAGGAAGACGTGCGCGCCAAAAGCCACTTTCATCGCACTGCCCAGGCACTTGAAGAGCTCCTGTCTCTTGGCGGTGTTGTAGATGACGAGCAGCAAGGTCCTGTGCACTTGGACGGATTTGCAGAACAAGTGTGGCGCGTTGATAAGCCGCCGAATGAAGTATCATCTCCAGCGCATGGATCGGCGTCCTCTTTGTTTTCGTCCTTCATGAATGCCAAGACTGGTATCGTCGACGTCGATGCGTTGCTTCGTTCGCGTGCCAGTCCTACAAAGACACCAAAGCGCATCATTGAAGTGCTGGATTCTAACCAGAATGCCACGGAATCGGGGAGCGCATCTTCAGATCAAGAGTCCGAGGTGGATCAAGACACTGAGCGAGATGATGAGGATGTGCTCGAGGAGGAAGTCGACGATGACGACCAGGATGAAGCAGAAGAGGAAAGTGATATAGACGATGATCTCGATGGAGAAGAAAAGACTGGCGATGCTAATGACTCGAGCGCTCAAAAGGCACTTGAAGTTGCGAATGTGAACAAAGACGAGGAACAGGGCACAGGTAATCAAGCGGTCGATCCTGAGCAGGAAAAAGGCCGGGCAAAAGGCAAGGCGAGATTCGGCGATGTGACGGACAACACGCATTCAGTTGATCCACCTGTGAGCGAGGTGACCCATCACGACAACCTGATTTATTTCTCTCATGACAACCGTGACACGCCTCCTGAGGCCGAGAGTGACTCCGTATCCCTCTTTCATCATCTTGCTCATCAGGATGTCTTTTCTATCTCGGGCATTCATGCTTCTCATTCGAGCGATCCATTTGTTTCGCATCATGACAAATGCGTAGTTCATACGCATGATTTGGATACCGAAAGGCATGCACCGGCTCTTGCTGACTCGCTCCTTTCGACTGATTCAGCGTATGAAAACCTGTCTTATTCACCTGAAATGCCGTCCATGTTAGCATCGGCGTCTTCTCAACTGACCAATCCAGTCGCAACAAGACTATTAATGGACTCTCATGCGCCGATCGTTGTACTCTCTGACAGTGATGAGGACAGTGGTCCCATTCTATCTAGTATACCAATGGGTCACGAGCCTAGGCAGGTGGATGGAGAAGCTAGTTTGTCCGACAACGTTGAAGATTGGGATGACTTTGTCGAAGAAGACGAGCTCCATGCGCCCTCTACACAAGGCGAAGAAGAGCATGCTGCCTTTGACGAAAATGAGTCCGAAGAGAATGAGCCACAAGAAGAACATCTGGACGTGCAACATTTCGATGGACGTGCGCCAGAGACTGAACTCAATAAGTCTGCCTATGCGAGTGTGGACTACGGACATACAAATTCCCCAGATGGTCCAGTGCACACGGACATGAAAATCGAGCCCCGCACAGAGGCTACTGCTGTTGATCAACTATCTGCAGAGAACCATGTGCAGCCACAGCCCCCGCTGTCGAAAAGCTCCACACATGATAGTGATCATATACCCGAGTCGGTGCACTTGAACACTATGGATGCTGCTTCGTTCTCGCCAAATCGAGATGAAGAGACTGGGCAGCAAAATGCTGATGATATAAGGACGATGGATCGTTTTAACCAAGCTCCAGCCCGAAACCGTCCGAATGCAACGGATAAAATTGCAAGCGTAGATGTATCATCATCGAATCTATCTCATGCAGACGCGTCAATGCTCAAATCATCAAACGTGGATGTGAAAGGTTCAACTCATGAATGCGACGAAGAACCTGGAAGAAGGACACAACAGCCGTTGCACACCGAGTCGCTCGAAGCATCATTGAATGAGCCGCTGAAACAAGCCCCAGACTATTCAAGCTACGAACAAGACACAGCGTCCGATGCTCATGTACGCGAATCAACAGAGCGGCATCACATGGGCAACGAAGATGCTGATGGTGATTCAGCGCAAGAGTCAAAATGTACGGAAACAAGTCCAAAAGCAGAGTCTCAAAAAGACTCGATGCATCATGCAAATACAGCAGCCGACAAAAAGAAAGAAGAGAAAGACAAAGATGAGGGAGAGAGATGGGAGGAAAACAAGATAAAAGAAGGAACAAAGACGGATGATGGGAGAGAGACAGAATCCTTGACAGAATCGCATCAGGATCTTCCTGAGAGCTCTCATGGGGCCAGTCGACCCACAGAAAGTCCCGACACACAGAAAGCTTCTTCTGCTTCTAAGGCGAAGACTGATGTCTCTCCTTCGCATGAATCCACTCTAGAGGGATGGCGTGCTGGAAACCTAGTTGCTTCCTCACATGTACAGCACGAAGCCTCACAGGATGTGGCTGACTCGAGTATGGAGCTTCCCATTACTCAATCGAAAAGCCCACATTGCACACGCTCGCAATGTCCATTGCAACGCCTTACTCTCACACAGTGTACAGGTACACCAACCTTCCTTGTCCGCTCATGCACGCTGGATCCACAGGTCTTGGAGGAAGAGGGCGCTGAACAGCATGATGTTCTCTTGGACAGCCTCGAGATGCAGCCACTCGATGCTGATGCTCTACCAGAACCTGTCTACCATAAGCTATGCCGAATTGTTGGTCCAAGCATGCTGGAAGACGTGTATGTTTTGCCCAAGAGCATGGCGGAGCAGTGGATGCGCTCCGATGAAAAGGAGCAAGAGACAGAACGGAAACGTTCTCGCCGGTCGTCACCAGTCTCGCCTCTTCGTATGCGGCTTCGAACGCCGCAGGAACGCCGGCGACCTAGGTATTATACGCCTGACGCATAATGCTCGAGACCTTGATACCCTGCATTTCCTTTTATTCCGTGGATAGAGCGATGGCATGATCTTTTCATTTTTTGTGCATGGACTTATATCCTGGCAAAGGTCCTGATACTCGCTCATTCACACATAAAAGAGAGCCAGTATATTCAGTTTACGCACTATTATAGACGAATCATGTGTATTACGACAGGTCGAATGTATCTGCTAGTAGCAGCGTTATTGCGTAAATCGTCATGGTTGGATCCCTATGCATCCATATTCATGTGCTTAGAGACGTACAGGCCTCTGAGGCTTTTTTTCTTTGAAATACATGCAGCCCAATATCAGTATCTTTTACCAGTACTTTTTGGCGTGATTGCGCAGCCATCCCATATATAATGATAGTCACGGAATGTGGCTGAACCTTTGTGGGAAAGCACGAAACATTTCGTTTATCTACATCCTTCTCATTTCATTTTTTCTTTTCTGTAGCAAATATGTATATTAGACATGTGTCATTCTTTTCGGATCTAAGTATAGAATATCTATGTCACGAAAGACCCCAGAATGATCTTGCAGCTTGTGTCGACAATATTCGGCACACCTAGTTTTAAATCGCGAAACTGTCCTGGCACCTTGATTGTGGAGTTACAATGTGGGGCCCATGCGAATACTGCACTTGTACCTGACGAATCGACAAGCTGGAATTGGGATCGCCGATCAGCTCTTTGTGTTCTACTTGTCAAACTCGTCTCGTGAGGATTGGTATATGGACGGGACCAATTAAGCGAACTCTTGTACAAACTTGAAGCCATGATCAAAAAATAGTGAGAAGGCTCTTTGCGACGCAGGTTACTGAACTGACCTATTCGAACAAATAGATCCAGGAAAAAATTGCCAGTAGTTGATTTTCACATTCCTCTGCTTGTCTGTTAGGACTACAAATGCATTTCAAAAATAAAACCAGTAGTAAGGATTTCTCATCATCAATTGAAAACATGGGGTGAATCATGAACAATATAGCCGTTCTAGTACTCCTACTATTAACAATGGGCTTTTTTCCAAGTATGTAGTAACGTTGGCACACGTATGGACTAAAGTGATGATTTCTAGGCAACGATCGAGCGACCCTATCATGAATCATATAGTAAAGAAAAAGTATTAAAACCGACGAAAACCACATGCTTATCAACCCCAAGAGCATCAGAATTATATGGGAAGTAAAGAATGGTGTTGTCATAATACTTTAAGGGGAGGAAACCATCAACTCATAAGCTGTACATTAATACGTCGTCGCTCGGCATAGAAGGATCTAAACGAGAATAACAACCAATGTTGCCATCAGAACTGCGAGAAGCTGGGCCAGTAAAGGAGTTAAATGATGGAACGATTCAGACGAAGAGTTTGGATCCTTCG
>OJLB01000266.1_pt1 | contig 27968 bp, 20 predicted proteins | sample 1596861 | NCBI WGS metagenome assembly OJLB01 (sample SAMEA3904681, study PRJEB24821) | metagenome | biome: Builtin; feature: hospital; material: surface | place: USA | collected 2013-06-06
GTGGGCTCGGAGATGTGTATAAGAGACAGGATGTGAATGATTTTCGATCCTTGGAGGCGAGCGAATGGCTGAGGTTCCACTTTTCTCCACACAAAGAATCGAGTTGCTAGCTGGCTGGCTCGTCCGCTGGTTGGTTGACTGGCTGGTGGCTGGTAGCTGGTGGCTGGTGGCGGCTGGTCGAATATCTTGACCTAGTGACGACCAATTGTCGCAGATAGAGCCCTGAAACAAACGGCTTGTTACAGCCGTGGAGTGTGAGTGACGCTGGGGCGTGTCGCACCAACAACTCCCGAAACCAAACACATTCACGCCTTGCAAGACTGAGCGCAGCTCGCGCGTTCCTACCATACCATCGACGAGCTTGATGGTGGGTGTGGCAGCGGCGGTCTCATCGACATTATGCCCACAAGAAACGCCACTCACGCTATGTCGAGCAGCAGCAACAGCATCATCATCATCATCTCCCACACCTGCGAAAGCGAAAGCCATAGCGCAGAACCAATCGCACCACAAAGGATGGCGCTTGAGCTACGTCCGCCACACATACTCGCTCTTCTTCCTTTTTCTAGCCTTCATGACGTTAATGCAGTACGCACCATGTGCGCATGCCGAGAATCAGAACAGTAATAGCGGCAGCATCAACACCAATGTACTTGCAAGGAACCGAACGCTGTACACATCCAGTGTTGCCTATTGCGGAGCGCCAACTACCGTTTTTTTAAAACGCTTGGATCTCCGATACAAGGGCGATGAGCAGCAGTTCGACTTCGATGTGCAAGTCTCATCGACCAGGGGCGATGAGGACTTTGATATCATTTTCGACCTGTATGTGTATGGCCGCAAGTACATCACCGTACATCAGGACCTGTGCAAGATCGGCAATGGAGAATTATGTCCTATTCCTAAGTACAATTTCACAGGATCGTCGCATATCAAGGTGCCAGACTCGTTCGCAGCCAAGATTCCTAACATTGTCTTTGATGTACCAGACATTGAAGCGTTGGCTATGCTCAAACTGTACGACCAGCCCACCCAAAACCTGTCAGGCTGCCTCCAGGTGCAATTGTCCAATGCCAAGACCGTTGACCTGCCGGATATCACGTATGGCCTCGCGGCTTTCGTCGCAGCTGCCGCGTTGGCATCGCTCGTGACAACGGGATGGTCGCACTCGCTATCGTCACTTCAGTGGCGCATCGTTGACATTGTTACGACCATCCAGCTGACTCCGATGGTGTCGATGATCACCATGATTGTGCCACGGGTGATCCACGTTTTTTCTCTGCGCTTTTCGTGGATCATGGGCCTTGTCCGAATCGAATCGATTTACGAGTCCATCCTCGACTCGCGCAAAAGCACCGGCAGCGACGACGTTCATCTGGTGTTTGGTCAGCTTATGGAGGCCGAGTATAGCCGGCTAGCGAACTATTACCCTGCGTCGGTGCTGAATGCAAATAAGAGTGCCGAGATCCTTGATGTAAATGGCATCTCGTCGCTGGATCTCCATACCTTGCAACCCCGCAAGCTATACGCGCCTAATACAGGCCCGGGTGGCGAGCTGGACCCGGGTGGTGCCGGGGACAATGTCGTGTGGGCTGTGTCAATGAATGACTTCGACCAGTCCGGCGTTTTTTACTATACAGAGTCGCTCAACATCTCGCCATACAGTGCGTTTTTGATTGCGCTCGTGTCCTGGCTCCTTGTCGTGTGCATAGCACTGTGCATTGGCATCCTCGTCGCTGGCTTCGTGGGTTTCTTGTCCAAGCGGGACCGGCTGCACAATCTGCATCGCTTGTACTTGCAGTTACTCAGGCCGACTCTCCTCCGTGTATACGAGTGCGCAACACCACCGCTTCTGACTCTGGCGTTGTTCCAGTTCGTCAATTCTACCTCATGGCTCTCTCACTTCATTGCCGCTCTTACCTGCTTCGCCTTGGCGTGCCTTTGGTCGATTATCTTCGCCCAGCAGTATGTACAGGCACGCCGCGCAGGTGCCGAGTCTCTCTACTACATAAGGACTTGGCCGTGGGATATGACGTCAGCCGCCCTCCATATTGGCTCTATGTCGCATCCATGGAAGCCCCGGTACTGGTGGTTCTGGTTTCTCATGCTAGGATGCGGTTTCCTGCGCGCTTGCTTCGTGGGCATCCCTCAAAAGCATAACTATGGGCTGCGACAATCTGTCGGTCTCCTCACGATCGACGTTCTACTTCTGATCGTTTTCTTGGTCTGTCGACCCGCACGTGATGTAAAGAACAACATTGTCCAGTGCATTTTGTGTATCTTCCGCGTAATTGCATGGGCGCTGTGCGTGTCGCTAACTACAACAGCAAATGTGTGGGGCATTCCTCGTGCAGTTCTTGGCTTTGTCCTCTTGGCTGTTCTCGCCCTTCCGATTGTGTTTTTGTTCTTAGTGTTTCTTTATGAGGTGGTGGAGGCACCTCTGGCCAAGAGCCAAATTTGGTCTCCCGACCATTTGGAACCAAGGATCCAAGAGCAAGGCGAGGAAGACTGTACTGTGACAACTCCTCTTGTCGCGAGCCAACAAAAATTCGAGTGATGATGATGATGATGATAAGTGTAATACGGTGGGGTGGGCACATTCGTCTATGCGGTTTCCTATTCACGTTAAGAGAATGCGTTGGTTCATACGTCCTCTCTGCGCCTGACCTATCTCTGTCACTTTTCCTGTGCCCCCTTCCCGACCACCCTCACGGTGTGCGACTCGTCTAAGCCAGCTTCATAAACGCTACCTGGCTCTTGCTACCTCCACAAAGCTTGTAGTATAGCTAGGATATGTAGAGTTTCCAACTTGTACATACAGGTACGACAGCCACTTGGTACTGCTGCATGACCTTGTATGCATGTGCCGTCGATGACGCATCCACGCCACGGACGCAGTCCTCCAGAACAAGCGTCCGGAAGCCAAACTTGGCAGCGTCAACCGCTGTGTGGCAAACGCAATAATCTGTGGCCAAGCCACACACGACCACCGTGGATATCGGCTCGCGCGCTCGATGCAATATGGACGCCAATTCCGTGAACTGTACGTAATTCGTACATGCAAAGCCAGAGTAGCTATCAATGCGCTTGTCTGTGCCCTTATGCACGTAGTGAACAGGAACACCAGAAGTACAGCGAGCATCTAGCGCGGCTTGAATTCGTGCATGCATCTGAGAGCCTCTTGTTCCTGCAACACAGTGGTCAGGCCACATCATTTGGTCAATTGATGCGCTGGGATCATAGGGATGTGGCACACGGTGGGTTTGGAAAGGTTCCCGCCCGTGCACGGACGCAAACGAGACATGGTCTGACGGATGCATGTCTTGTGTTGCTACGATGCAAGTCCAATCATACTCGTTGATGAGACTCTCGATTCGAGGCACTATAGCTGGCGCGTCGCGAACAGATACTGAACAAGTTAGAAATGAGAGTCCTTTCGCACGTGGCACCGCGCAGCTAGTCTACTTACACGCGCCATCGATAAAGTCGTTTTGCACATCCACGATCAATAATGCAATTCCGGACTTTGGAGGTGCAGACATCAAGTTGGCTCTTGCTGCGAGTGTGGAAAGAGCCCGCGCTGGCAAAGCCCGTACTTCACGATTGGCGCGTGCGCACTAGCACGGTGGAGGAGCCGAACAACTCAAAAAAAAAATTAAAAATTTCAGCGGAGATTTATTAAAAATGGAAAAAAGCGACAAGAACAGGATTCGAACCTGTGCGGTCAGAGACCAAACGCTTATCACCAGTCGGTGTAGAACCAAGTTCTAGGCGTTCCCGTTAACCACTCCGGCACCTTGTCCCACTGTTGAGGGTTTCGTCCCAAATATAATATTTACTTGTTTCAAACGTCTGCCGATCATGCTTCAAGCCTACAACACACGAAAAAAAAATTTGTTCACATTTCGATATTCATAATCTCCTTGCGTTTGGTTCATTCATATCCCTACAGTTCCCCGGCGTGGGTACGCAGCGACACACTGTATCTGCTGGCGCAAACAGGCGGTGGGTTATGGATGCTGAGGCATACTCATTGTATGAAGTTCTCGAACTCGGAATGGCGTCTGGCAACGACGGTACTGGACGGCCACAATCGAATCCGAGCGACGCAGCATGTTAGAGTAGTGGGCCGTGGACTGTGTGCATCCGCGCGGTGTACGGCACCCATGGAGCATCAAGCGTCTCTGGCGGGGTCGAACCAGCAGATGTACAGTCGCGAACACTTTGGCACACGGACCAATACATATGTCTTCCACACAGGCGCGTATGGCATACCGAAACCTCGACCCCGACGCGAAGGAGCTAGAAGAACGAAGCCAGCGCACCAGAGCAAGGGACTTTTGGCGCCCATAGCTGATTTCTTCTTGGGAACAAATGCGTCGACCACGTCCAGGGCCCAGGGTGGCACTGCGAAGGAGGGCAACGACGACGATGACCATGACACACCGCATCCACTACCGTCGTCACTTGCATACCTGCACGGCAAAGGGTTGCAGTCGGCTATACGGAGCGACGGTCGCATCGTCAAGACACGACTGCAGAGCAAGGACGTTGGCGAAGATGCGTACTTTCTAAAAAACGATGCCATGGGCGTGGCCGACGGTGTGGGTGGATGGGCATCCAGAACACGCGCGGACGCATCGCTATTTTCGCGATTGCTCATGCACTTTTGCTATGCAGAGTTGTACAGACAGGATCAGGCTACGCAAGCGTCATGGGATGCGCAGGAAGTGGAAGACGCGCAGAGCGCGTGGTTCAACTGCCATCCCGTGGACATTATGCAGACGGCATGGGAGCGGTGCGTGCGAGCGTCGAAGCGCGAAGGGATCCTTGGTAGTGCGACGGCACTGATGGCCGTCCTACGTGGAGACGAACTGCGCATCGCCAACATGGGAGACTGTGTGCTGGTGCTTATCCGTGATGGCGAGCTCCTGTTTCGCAGTGCTGAGCAGCAACACAGCTTCAACTTCCCATTGCAACTGGGCATGATGGACGCAACGATCGAGAGTGTGACACTATCGAGCGCGCTGTGCATGCACCGGAGCGGTATGATTCCCGACGGCGCGACAGACTATGAACTGCCAGATGTGAATGAGAAAATGAGCGACTACATCCACTCGTATGATCATGTGGGAAGCCAGACTGAATTTGACACGCCTAAAAACGATGCAGGACATTGGGCACTCAAGGTGCAGCCGGGCGACCTTGTTATCATGGCGAGCGATGGCTTGTTTGATAACCTGTTTGACGATGAAATCCTCGATGCTGTGCATGATGTGATGGCTCTGTATCCGCCGGACGATCTACAGGCCATGCAGATGCACCTACCAGGCGTGCTGTCGGAGAAGCTGTGCCACATGGCACGCGGTGTGATGGATGATCCCCGCACGATTTCAAGCCCATTCCAACAGCATGCGAATGAAGAAGGTATCTACTATGTCGGTGGCAAGAACGACGACGTCACTGTGGTGATCGGTATCATTTCTGAGCAGAGCGACGTGCTTGGCTCGCGCGCGCTGTCGTCGTCCTCGCCCCCCGACGACGCGCGCCAAGGATGAGAGGATGACGACACAGTAGTCACGCTGGTGCGTTGTTGTCGCCGCCCACAACATGCTGACCTCATCCCACTAGGCCACACCCATTCACTCCATAATCTCGCTTGTACCTAATAGATTCTTTGTAACAACACCAACTCATCGCTAATTTGTCTGTCGCACACCACACGACGGGTGGATTTTCTCTCGCGAGCGTGAACACACACTGGGTTCAGAGAGCGTGAGTGTGGGCCGCGGAAATAGCGCCAAAGAGCGAGCGTGTTGCGCTTTGTGATTCGAAGCCACAGCATGTCCAGTGCATCAACAAGCCGCGTCACCCTCGATGAACTGCGCGACGAAAAGATTCAAGAGTGTGAAGCACAACAGCGGTACGTGTGATTGTGTGGTGTGAGGGACCACGAGCTAACACGACATGTAGTGCCACAGCAGCTTCGCACGGCACCTGCGTGCGGCAAATATTGTACCTACTCAACAAGGTAGAGTCAGACGATGATGCTACAGCGGCAGCAGGGAATGCGCCTGCTTCGGAGCCCATCCTTGATGAGTGTGATGCACAACTGCCTCACGACGGGTTGCCGAAAGAAACTGCCTATTTGTTGATGAAACGGGTACTGCGTGTGTCTCAATTTCTTCGTGAGCGCGCGTTGCATGTATTGAAAGATGCACAGCCAGTGTCTGAGGCCTCGGAAGCCAGTGTCGAAGCAGCACCAACGCCCACGACGGGTACGACTACGTCTGCGGTAAGCAAGCCGGTCGAAACGAAAACGCCAGCTTCCGCCGAAAGGTCTAGTGTTGACATCGATGCAGTCCGTCGTGCGCCATCGACTGCCGATTCGACCAGCAACACGGCCACGAGATCAACATCCAGGCTGGATCTCCCCGCATCCGAGCCGTTAGGTGTGCAAGCCGTCAAGCCACCACTGCCGTACGCGGCCCAAGCACATGCTCGTGGGCCAGTCCGATTACCGCCATCGCCCATGCCTCGCCCGGTCGAATGTGAAGCGACACTGCCAGCCATGACGCCGCCTCCAGCTCTGCAAGCGCTTGCGCCGAACCCGCTCTCAGTCACGTATGCATCGTCACTGCGGCCACTTCCACCCGATCCATCGCGACGTATCACCGGCATCGGGACAGGTGGCGGATCCGTGCACCACCGCACAAGGAAAAGTGCACAGCGACCAGGCAGCGTCGGTAGTGGCAGCGGCAGCTATGTAGCCGGCACGCCGAGTGCGAAAGCCGTGCAGAAAGCGAGTTCCCTTGCCCCTGACCTGTGGCGGTGGCAAGTACGGATCCAGGCCAGCTCAACGGCCAGCCTCGTCCGCAAAGCAAGCAAGTGTTTGTTGACAGGCGATTGGAAAGTAGCATTTGCAGAGCAAAAGTTCTTGCGTGCCATGATGCGGATCGAGGAACTGAAGCAAGAAGGCCACTGGAGTTTCCGTCAGCCAAAACGGATCAAAGGCCCTGTCGAGCGCAAGACGCATTGGGACTATTTGCTGGAAGAGATGCGCTGGATGCAAACGGACTATCGAGAAGAACGCAAATGGAAATTGGCTGTCGCTTACGAGCTTGCGCACCAAATTGCTCAATGGCACCGATCCACACCTGAAGAGCGCATTGCCATGTGTGCACCACGGCGGATGTACAAGGATTTGCAGGAGCCTATGGATGTGGATAAGAGCTGCTACCCGAGCATTCACAAAGAGGCATGCCCCGATGTCGATCGCCAAGCCTCACACGGTGCGTATGAGAACCGCGAGAGAGAAGAATACGGTCCACAGTCGACTGTATATGCAGTCGAAACCAAGAGCCAAAGACATGCAGACGTGAATGTCGATGTTCGCGGGCCTGACGCTCATGCCGAAGGACCAAAAATGGCAGCAATGCATGAACAACCGAGCCAGGGCGAGCCTCACGGCGCGTTGAGTGCGCAGGAAACTCCAGCTGTGCATCATGCCGGCGCTCCCCAACACATCAACAACCCGCCCAGTGCGAAAGGGAAGAACGCCGTTAGCGATGCCGATGCTGATGCCGATGCAGAAACAGATGCTGACGGCGAGGCTGACGGCAAGGCTGACGGCAAGGCTCATCGCGACAAAGACATGCATGCGCGTAGCATGCCCAGCATCACATACCCAGAGAGTGATATGCCACCAACGAACGAGACGCCTGCTCTTCGTTCACAGGCAGACAAAGAAGTGACACTCGTCGACAAGCTTCCGCTAGCGCTGGTGACAGCGATCCGAGCGCCGATCTTCAGTCTCGACCGAACGACCACAAGTGTGTCCCCATGGTCACTCCTAGAGACACTCGATCCCCAGACCAGTGCTGCGCTCACTCAGATGGAGCAAGCGCCGACATTGCGTGCTGAGGAGCTGGACTTTGCCAAGCTGTTTCCCGAGCTGCCCCAGTATTCACCGCCCCATGCGTCGGATGATCCTGCGTCGCAGAAACGCCGAGACGACTCCCATGCACCACCATCGCGCCTTGTACATGTGACGCGGCTCTTGGACTCTAGGCCTGTGCTTGTTAGCACACTAGATCCAGCCAACTACCACGAACATGGACTCTGGGTCAATGCAAGTGAGTGGGCGGAGCGTCTGCCGTCTGTGCCAGAAGGACTTGGTCCTGGAGCAGTGCCGCCACATTTCGGCATACAAGCGCCAGGCTCTTTGCTCTTCGCTCGACGGTCAGGCAAAGTGTCTCGTGAACACACCATGCTGGCTTTGCATGCTGGCGGACCACCTGCGCCGCCCGCACGGCCTGAGTCTCGTATTGAGCAGCTTTCATGGTCAGCGGACGACGATGCATTTGTCCAGGCACTTGCGAAGCAGTATCGCGACCATTGGGCACTCGTGGCAGACGTCTTTAATTCTGCACGCCTCGTGCTGCCGACAGAGAAACGCACGGCGTGGGACTGCTATGAACGGTGCAAGTGGCTGGCAGATGAGCAACGCGCGCAGCGGCCACCGCCCAAAGACACGAAGAAGCAACACCGACAGAACCTGCTGGATACCATGCGCAAGTGGGCCAAGCGACGTGAGCAGCTCCAGCGCCAGGCGGCTGCGACGGCGGCTGCCAATGCACAGACGAAACGTGCGTCCTTGGCAGCTCATGATACGCATACGCAGATCAAGATGTCTGCTACACCTACACCGCAAGCTCTCAGCATGCTCAAGACGGAGCGAGACCAAGCAGCGATTCGCCAGTTCTTTGAGCAGCAACGAGCGGCGCAATTCGCCCTGGCTCAGCAGCAACAACAACAGCGTATGCAAATCGTTCAGGCCCAGGCGCAAGCTCAAGCTCAAGCTCAAGCCCAAGCCCAGGCCCAGGCTCACGTCCAGGCTCAAGCTCAAGCTCAAGCTCAAGCCCAAGCCCAAGCCCAGGTTCAGGCTCATGCTCAGGTTCAGGCTCATACCCATACACAGACGTCGTCCAGCGATGATCAACAGCAGCGCCCGGCCACGTCAGTCTTGTCATCAGCCACCTCGCCAACACCACCAGCTGCACGCTCGCCTGTTCCAGCGACGCCCAGCACGGCGCATGCATCAGTGCCTCGGCCTTCAGTCACACAGATGCCGTCAACGCCCTCGCCTGTCCAGACGCAGCAGTACCTGGCGGCACTGACCGCGAATCAAAATGCCGCGAAACAGCATCCTATCATGGTGGCTGGTCAGTCGATGCCATTCGCTCGGACGGGTCAGCCAGTTTTTGGCATCGACACATCCTCGGCCTTTGGTAATAGCAGCAGCACATCGAGCATAAAGAACGCCACTTCCCAGGCCCAAGCGCCGTCAGCGGCACCTGGTACAAATGCGCCTCGCCCACCGCAGCCCATCGTGATTGCATCGTCATCGCCATCGTCTCAGACAGCTCGATTGAATCGCTCTTCTTCTGCCGCCATCGATGCACGTCCGCTAGGATTCCCTGGCTCTGCAACACCCACTGGCACTGCTAGTACATCGGCTTCTGGCTCGGTTCCTAGCTCAGTTCCTGCACATGATGCTTCCTCAGGTTCTGGCACTGGCGCTGCCTCCACACCTACCGGTATCACTGGGGCTACTGGGACTGCGGGACATGGAATGCCTGCTACTCCTTTGACGCCGAATAGGACAGCGATCGCAATGAATGGCGCTCATGTCCAAGGACGGCCAACCACTTTCACAGCTTCGATGCCGTCTAGAGCCACACCATCTCCTGCTACTGGGATGTCACCCGTAGGCCCAGCGCCTGCACCAGCGACAGCACCGCCCAACTTGCATGCTCTCCAACAGCAATTGGCCATCACCCTCGCTGCATCGCATCTGAGTCAGGAGCAGATCAATGGACTTGCGATACAGCTGTACAAGCAAGCTCAGCATCAACAGCAGCAGGCTCAGCAGCAAGCACAGCAACAGGCTCATCCGCATCCTCAACAGACTCCACCGACGGCCCACCCTCATCCGTCGTACCAACCTCAAGTACTTGCCCAGCGACAGGGAGCCACGCAGCAACAAGGCGCCCAGCCACAACGCGCAGGATACGAGACGCAGGGAGCAGGCCCATTCGCTGGCACCAACACTTCACGCTATGTGACAATGCCACAAGCGACAGCACCCATGGGGAGCCTGAATGTAACGCCTGCATCGCCTATTGTGCCAAGCGGCCAAGGCGGCCAAGGCGCTCAAAGCAGTCAAAGCAGTCAAGGCGGTCAAGGCGGTCAAGGCGGTCAAGGCGGTCAAGGCGGTCAAGGCGGCCATGGGGCCAACAGTCATCAAGGAACACCGTCACCACATCCCTAGACCATTACGTTCACTACATAGCATACCACAAGGCAATTGTCCCTAGCACGATCAACGCGCATAGCCAGCTCGGATCAAGCGGCCGCCGTACCGTCGACACCGTCGCCGATGACGCTGGGCCGGAAAATCCCTGAACACCAGCTTTTTGATTCACTGTCTGGAGGAACTCTGTACCACACAGCGAGCGAGCGTGATCATAGATTTCATGTTGCGACTTGAGCACGTCAGAATTCTCCAGGCCAAGCGCATACGGCGACGTCAGCTCAAACGCAATGTACGCGGCCAGCACGTTCTGAGAACATTCCGTACAGAGAGACGACTTATCCGATGACCCAGAGAGGAAGAAAAATGCCTGCTGTGGCTCGACTCCTGGCAACTGAGTTGTATTTGTGCTCGAGTTGCTGGGTGTCTTGGCAAAAGACACATTGCGGCTGCGTGGAATACTCTCCAGCACACGTTCCCAATACTCGTCGCTGTACACGTCAGCAACGATATCGTCAGGAACACTGCGCCGATACATGCGCGAAAGCTGTGAGTCTTCCTGTTGTGCCATCGTCTTGACTATAGACGAGAGACAATACTGGCCTGTGTGGTCCTTTGAGCACACGGCATCGTGGAAGGGATTGAAGATGTACAGATAATTATACAGCTTGAGAACCTGATCGTTCGGCTTTTCCAGCTCGTCCGAGCACTGGTCCCAGAATTGGCCGAGGAAATGCCTCACGAGCGAGCGGTCACACCCCGTGCCAGAGTCACACAACTTTCTCAGCGACGATTGCAGCGCATCTGACGAGTTCGCCGTCGTCGACTCGACAGCAAATGCATTCGTCGCATTGATAAGTGGCTCTGTACACTGCTGGAACAGGTTGTCCTCGTCCAGCTGCGTCAACAATGTCGAACAGTTCGACGAAATGTCATTGGGTATGTAGTCAATCGTCGGCATGTTGGACGAGCCAGCCAGTCCCTGCACGGCGAGAGGCACACTTCCTACGACGAGGCCTAGCCATTGTGCCCACATCGTTCTGCGCTCGCAAGTCGCAGCTGTACCAGTCCTGTGCTTGTGTGCGTATGTATTCAACGCATCTGGCGTTGTTCAACACTTGCGCTGTCTGCTGCTCATCATGCCGTACATGAATTGGCATGCATAGAATTACGCACTATCTCGTGCTACATAGCCAATCGCACGGTCTAATACCTCCACTAGGTGTAGCATCGACGCCTTCTCCTCCACAGCCAGTGTCTCGAACGACACCAGCCCGTACTCTTGAACAATGTCCCCCAACACTTCGTACATCCTCGCGACGCGCGGCTGGGTCTCGTGAAGATAGTCCGCCATGTAGTTCAAGTCCTGTGCATCGGTATAGTAGTCCAGAGAAAACGCTAGCGACATGAGAGAGCATGTGTCAGTGTGTGCGTGCGAGTCTCATGCGCGCGCGTGTGTATACGTACGAAGAGCTTCTTGCTGCTCAGCATCTAGTAAATCCATCTTGCTCAGCACATTCACGTGAGGCAGCTCCAACATCAACATCGCTCGCAAAGACAGGACAAGGAGTGCAATGTAGCGTGAAGGATCCAAGATGTTCGATGCATCTGCGAGATGAACGGCGACGAGCTGTTCCGGTTAGCCCTTGCACGCCTCGTGTTGAGCTGGGCACACAGCCACTCTATGTTCACGTACACGCCATTCATGCTTTCTTTGCAAGCGCTCGAGAATCCGCTGCAGGCTGGGATGATTCGTCGATAGCTCGACTTGCCCCGGCAGATCGAAAAGCACGTAGTCATGCTCCAATGCAGCCAATCGTTTCTCAAGCCAGTCGAGATTCTGCTCTAAATACTCCATGCAGTATAGCATAGCGCCATTTGGACCGAGATCCAGCTCGGCCATCACATCCGAAACACTGATGAGCTCCGACAGCGTTATGTCACATGGATACGGCACATGCTCGTTCGCTGGATCAAGATTCACGATATGCACACCGCGTTCTAACGCAGTAAGAAACTTGGTGAGACAATGTCAGTCCCGCTTCGCGTCCGACTTTGTTCATGCGCATACCTGGTACATGCCATGGCTTGTGCGTCAGAAACTGTGTTCGACATGCCTCGCTTTCCCTAGCCCACCACCCGCCTTTGGACAACGTACCAGTATGTTGTTTTCCCGGATCCTGGTGGCCCAACCTGTATGCATGTGTCTGTGAGCGTCTGCTCTTCTCCATAAGCCTTGCCACACACGTACAACTAGCTGCCCATACTTGACCATGTCGATGAGTGTGAGTGGAGGCGTGTGTCGACGTTGTAGCGCTCGGCGCCACCCGTTGGCATGAAGCGAATGAATGAATGGACGTACGTCTTCCATGACCAAGAATAGGCAGGGCATCGGAACCCAGCGCGACAACGCCTAGAGGTGGGAATCATTATGCTGCGTGCTACGTGAGACGCATCGCTAGTCGGGTATTCTGCGGCAAGTACGATGCATGCTCTAATGGATATGTACGTCACATGTTCACTCTATGCAAGGAACGTCCATCCATCACCCACAAGTCTCCAGCTCCCACGTCTCCTACATATAGCTCGCCAGTTCGCACGCGCATGTCTGCTGCACGCTGCTTACTTGGTGTGATGAATGCGCAACTTGCCGGGCGAGTACTTGAAGTTGGCAGCGTAGCTCTTAGGAGGGATTCGTGCTTTGTGTGGCTCCTGCACAAAGTAGTGCCAGCCCTGCTTCTCACAAAAGTGAATTGCATCCTCCCTTGTGTCGAATTTCATCACAAGCGCCTGCTGATGATCCGCACTGTCGATCGATCGTCGTTAATACGTCCTGCAGTATCGTATACGTACGTGCTGGCCCAGCCCATAAGTGGGCTTTCCCACCGGCCAGATCCCTGGAGAATATCAAAGTCAAGGCGCCAATCACGCGTACCAGCCTTGCCTGATTGCGTCGCTGGTTTCGACGGCTGGTAAATGCGCACGGTGCGCTGGTGCAAAGAGTCTAGTTACACTGTTAGCTTGCATGGATTCGCGGATACATTTGCAAAAGCAGGAGAGATCCGTGTGCACATGAACGAAACGTACTCGGTGCATCGTTTACGATTGCAGCAGGTGTTGGTTCACCAATGCGGTTCACCTGCTCTGCCACAAGATCTCGCTTCTCGCCTGCTGGCGGCGAAGCAGGCACTGGCTGCTTTTCTCTCATGATCCGCACGCTTGTGTGCATGGTGCGATGCAGCGATGGCCGCAGCGGCAAAATCTGTCGGCATGCAATCCTACTCATGGTTGTCGACGGCGTAGCCAAAAATCAATCACCCACACAAAAAGCGGATGGATCGCCCGTCGCTGCTGCTGCTGCCGCCGCCGTTGCCCAGACAAAGCCTGTGTGGACAATTGGCTACGGACGAGCGAATCGGCATGCACACATTTGTATCGTCACGTGAAGACATGTCCGACCGCTATATGAAGGTTGCCCCCTCCATAATACGATGGACAGGACGCGTGTACGAGACATTCCCTTGAGAAGACCTTCTTACCTGACACTGTCTGCGCTGGCCTTCATGGACTGCTCGGTCCAGTCCGCTTTCATCCAGTCACTAGCGCGCTACATAAACTACATTGTACGCACACATACGTGTTAGTCGGTGCGCATTATCAATATGCTAGCGAACCTGTCTCGGGTTAGCTCGTGTTCAGCGTTGTCCATGATGAAGGATGAAGATGAAAAAATAGGGCATCAGTCTCGATAGATAGATAGATAGAGACATCAAAGTGAAGGGTCACTCGGATAATGTGGATAAGAAAAAGAGAATGGCATCCTTTGCCAACAAAATCATATACATACCATGGACGAGAGATGCATGTGTATCTGCATGGAAGAGACGATGCGTAGGATCGTCGACACAGTATCTCGGTTTCTACATGCAGTAAGCGCCGACACGAATGGCAACAGCTCACATTGAAGACGAAGTGTAAAAAAAAAAAGACGGATGCCAGTCCAGTAGGCATAGGGAGGCACAGGGAGGCATGTATGGAGGCGTGCGCCCTGGGTCACGATGTCATTCTCGTGCAGACGCCATGCCAGACATGGGGTGCACTCCACCTGTGGAACGAGAAATCGGCTCATTTTTATGAAGATGAGAAATTACATCCTCAAGTCACCCCATCTTCCTCATCCGACACGGCTTCATATAAGATGGTGGTGGTGCTCCCAGGTGACGTGATCGCCAATGCAGCGCATGCAAGCGATCAAATCAAACTAGGACCTGGTGTGCTTCCAACGCCAGATGTGCCAGATACACCAGCGTCGCTTACATCTATCCATACTGGTGCACTGGGACATGTGGTCACGAAGCAACGCCGGCGCGAATCGCGCCCAGTGACTATGCACGGGTGGTATGTCGAGTCGGCGCAGCGCAGATATGTGCCGAGTGTTGGTGATCGTGTCATTGCGCAGGTTACGAATCGTGGCATGGAGTCTTACACGCTGACGTTGTTCTCGGCGCATCCAAGCACGTTGCCTGTGCTGGCATTTGAAGGAGCAACGCGGCGGAATCGACCGAATCTCCAGATCGGTGCGCTTGTATATGCGCGCGTGGTGAATGCAGAGCCATGGAGTGAGCCGGAGCTGAGCTGTATCGATCCTATTCACAATAAGGCAGATGGGATGGGCGAGCTGAAAGCGACGGAGCCAGATGTCGCAATGGTGTGGCAGGTAAGCCTGTCATTAGCACAAAGTATGCTTAGACCGCAACACACGCTTCTCCTGAACGTATCGAAGCACTTTGCATTCGAAGCGGCGATCGGGAAGAATGGCCTTGTATGGGTGCGTACGGCACAAGCAGAACATGCCATAGCACTGGGCCGGGTCCTTGCTGCGGCCGACAAGTCATGCCAGGTCCATGCGCTCGCCAGCGGTGGTCGTGGACAGGGCAACGAAGGCCATGCACGAGACACTGGGGAGGACAACGACGACATGGACGTGGACAACGACAATGACGACAGCGACATCGACGAAGCGAACGAGCACGACGAACGTGTTAAGAAAGAAGAGACGCCCAAGACGCTCCACCAACGAATCCGAGCGCGAGGTGAACTACGAAAGGAGGATATTGCCGAGCTAGTACGGACGTGAGGCGAGACGCGAGCGAGAGGAACAATGCGGACGCAGGAAAACAAGTCGCAGTGAGTAAGGGGGAATGGGGTTGGGGTGTGACGGCGATGTCACATGGGATACAGAGAGCGAGATGGCGGGGGGAGGGGGAAACAAAAACTATGCGGGTATGAAGACACTCTGAACGAGCTAGGGACGGCGCTGGCCCAGAGCAACGCCAAACATGCTACCGAACTTTTTCCAATCAGGCAACGAAAGAGCGGCAGCAGCCGTGCTCGACGACGACGACGGCGTTGTGGGCCGATGAACGAGGGATGCGTCGGGCAGATCGTCTTTCGTACGGTCGCCGAGCTCAGGCATTGCATACACGTCCGCATTTGGGTCGAGCTGGAGCGTCGAGAGCGCGGATGTGGTGGGAAGTGCATCGGGAGCACGGTCGATGGCGGCAAGAAACTCCTCGACAAGAGGATTCTGATCCAGTCGGCGTAGGCCCTGGGACATGCGTGTTAGTACGGAGCGGGGTCTTTGTCACACAGCTGCACAGTGGTGCCTGGCGTGCCGATATCGCATCACATAGACAGACATGCCCAGCATGTCGCAGGCAGACTGGCTAGCCAATGCATGTATACGTACCTTGAGATCCAAGAGTTTTTGAAAGTTGCCGAGCGACTGGTCGCCGACGCGCTGGCGGTAAGCCTCGACGAAGGCACGTGGGTCGTCGGGCGCTATCAGCATCGAGAGCACAGGCTCTATGCGGGCCATGGCCTTGTCAACAATGCGGCTGTAGGCCGTTTGCAGGGACTGTGGTTGAGGCGTGGCCCTGGAGCCTGTAGACGAGGCAGCGGCAAAGTGCGGCCATTCGAGTAGGAGGGTGTGCACATGGTGCACGTCGCGCTCGAGCTGCTCAGCCATACGACGGCGAATGGGTCGCAGCCTCACGATCGACTGCACGATCCGTGTCACGGTGAGAGCAGCAGCCTTGTCGCACCAGGAGCGAACGTAGCGCTTGTTTTCCACATGATGACGCACGATGACCCCGATGCTTTCGAGGCCGCTGGCAAGCAGGTCAACCCAGGCGCTTTTGTCGTCGACTTGGTCGCGCTGAGCCCAGGGAATCTCGGGGCGCAGCAGCGCCTGGAACGCAGGATCAAGCGCCGAGTGAAGAGTGCGCACGAGGCTTTGGAGCGCCGAGGTGATGACGTCGAAAAAGACGTCGCGCTCCGACTCGAGAACCACAGCGGGCGCCGTCTTGTCGAGGGCACGCTGTTTCTCGGTGAGCCGCTCAGCTAGTTGGGTGCATGTCGTCGCACAGTAGTCGGCCGTATTGAGCACGGTGCACAGATGCAACGCATCTTTGGTGTGCAGGGCCGGGAGCAAGACATCGGCAGCGTACTTCTTGAGCCACTTGCTGTACATGTTCGCAAGCTCACGCAGCGGTGCACGAGGGCCCAGCTGTGCGCAGCGCTCGAGTGTCTGGCGATAGAAAGTGACGAGATCCGTCGACGACACCAGCACACGCACAGGCTCATCGCCTATGTTCGGCTCGGCTGCGGTCGTCGCAGACGCAGCAAACTGCGCTAGCATGTCAGCGAGCTTGCGGTCCTGCGCATCGACGTAGATGCCGAGGTATGGCGTGAAGGCTGATGAGATGGGCCTCGACTGGGAGAACGTGATGCCGTACTGCCGAGCGACTTGGCTCTCGAACTCGTTTGTGACGTGCAATGCATGCAGAAGGACATCCACCTGAAGCCGCGGCTGCTCGCGCACGAGCACGCTGCGCATGTCGTCGTGCGTGATGTCGGCAAAGAGCGTGAGCAAGCGGTGGTCGACGTTCCACTGTGGGAGAAAGGCCGGTGCATGTTCGTCCGCATAGATGCGTAGCAGACGGCGGATCCACGCATACCGACGGGGCACATTGTCGAGCTGACCAGCCTCATCGACAGCACGGAACACGCGGCGATACTCGCGGAGCTGGCGCGTGCAGTACCAATCAATAAGCTTCTCACACACGTCGGGGCCCAGAGCATCGACGACGAGCGCAGCGTCTGGCAGCACGGACTCGCGGGCAGGCAAGCGGTGCTTGGCAGTCTGGAATACTGACTCATACTCGTCCATGACCATGCGATGCAGCTTGTCGCGCAGCACTTGGATATGCGTCTGCAGCTGCACAATGCACGGCACAGCGCGGAACTGCTCAAAGTACGAGAGAAGCGCCTGCACAGCTTGCAATGCGGACGCTGCCTCGCGATATTGTTTGAGCTCACACAGCTGCTCCAGATGCATTGTGCTGCTGACGAGCATTTGCAACCGGCGCAGCGTGACGATCGACAGGCCGACGTTGCGTTTCGCCATGTCGAGCCAGCGGATCTCGGCTGTGATCTCACCGACGCTAGCCTCGGCACGACTCGCATGTTTTTCCAGATGTGCAAGAGACGTCAGCAATTCCTGTGCATTCTGATCATGGGCGTCCGGCACACTGTGCGACGCGGTGGCGAGGAGCGCATGTGTGTTTTGCCGATTGAGCGCGAGTTTCGCATGGATTTCGCTCTGTGCACGCTGAACGTGTGGTATGCTGAGTTCTTGGATTTGCGTGCCTGGGCCGGTCGGTGTGCTTGCTTGGTCGCTGGGGTCCGTGGACTGGCTCTTGGCACTCGTGCTGCTCTGGACGCTGTCAAGCAGAAGTGCATCAACTTGCGCAGCAACGTCGTCTTGGCTCGCTGGTGTGTGAGGCTCACTCGTTACTGAGCGCACCGAGGCAGCTTTTGGGCCGGTCGTCGCTGCAGCTGCCATCTGACGCGTGCGCCGGGAGCAAAGGATGACAGGCACGCGAACTTCGACGACGGTGGAGGAAGAGTGGGTGGGGGTGAGGGGCAAGGCTCGTCGATAGGTGCCACAGATCGGCAGCCGTGCGACGTCAAGTTCAGTCGCGAGTCAAGTCGATGGGATCGGCTACGTTACGATACGCTACGATACATTGCGTCGCTTCGCGTCGCGTCGCGTCACGTCGCGATACGCTACGCCTCGCCGCGTAACGCCACACACGACACTGGTTCGACTACAGGCAACTCTGATCATGTTGGGACACAGGGCCCCGCTTGGTCGGTTTGCGCATGTGGAGGGAACTAGCGGGGCAGCTCAGAGGCGGCGGCGGTGGCGGCGCTGCGACCGGCACCGGCAGGCATGGATGTCCAGTTGAGCGATTGAACCAGCACGGATGGCCACGTGCGCACCGCGGGTCAGCCGTGCGTGGATGGACCGGCCAGCATAATTCCACAAATGCCCCACATGCTTTCTTTCCCCTTCGCCGCCGCCCCACGCGACGGTGCGCGGTCGGCCGTGGCCGGATTCGATTCAGGCGGGGAAGGGGCGGGGGGAAGAGAGAGAAAGAGAGAGAGAAAGGGAGAGAAAGGTCCGTCCTCGTGTGGGCACACAAAGAGGGGGAAGAGAGTAAGGCCGGTCAATTGTGGACGGACCCAAACTATTTTTTTCCCCGCCCCCGCCACTATGGATATTGGCAAGAAGCGCGACGCAGACTTGACGGCTCCAACGCCGCAGAACACGCCCCAGACGAATGCGCCCATTCAGCGCGAGCGGCTTACGCGACCGACGGTCAGTACGATCGGTGAAGAGGACGAAGGAGCGTCGGGTATGGCCGCAGCGGCGCTTCCGAACGCAGCACTGACGGGCATGATCCAGGATCGTCTGTCCAGCTTGGTCGGTCAGTCATCTGGATATATTGAGGCGTTGCCAGAAGAGGTGCGCCGCCGGGTGGAAGGACTGAAGGGTCTGAATGTGCAGCACCAGAAACTCGAGGCACAATTCCAGCGCGAGATCCTTGCGTTGGAAAAGCGGTTCGCCAAGCTTTATGCCCCCCTCTATGACCGACGCAAGCAAATTGTACTGGGTGAAGTGGAACCGACGGCGCAAGAAGTAGAAGAAGGCGAGGCTACGGACAAGCCGGACGACGACGACGACGAGGAAGAAGAAGGCGAGGACGGTGTCGGCCAGAGCCGCAAGTCGCTCGCGAACATGTCGATTCAGACAGATGCACCGAAGGGCATTGCTGAGTTCTGGCTCACGGCGCTCAAGAACCATGTGGCACTCTCGGAGCTGATTACAGAGCGCGATGAGGGTGCACTGCGTCACTTGATCGATGTGCGTCTGCGGTACTTGGACAGCGCCAGTGAAGACGGCGCCGGTTCTTCTTCATCGGCTGCTGGTGTGCCCGCCCCTGGTCAAGTGCAGCAAGGTTTCCAGCTGGACTTCTCGTTTGATGCCGACAAGAACGAGTACTTCAAAAACCCCGTGCTTACCAAGACGTACTTCTACCAGGACCAAGTAGGCTTTACTGGGGACCTTGTGTACGACCATGCCGAAGGCACGTCCATTGATTGGACGTCGCCCGAGAACAACCTCACACATCGCCTCGAGACGAAGAAGCAGCGCAACAAGAATACCAACGAGACGCGCACAGTGAAGCGGTTGGTACCAACGGACTCGTTCTTCAACTTCTTCTCGCCACCAAAGCCGCCGCGTGATGATGATGAGGACGAGGCCGACGAGGACGAGCTGGACTCATTGGAGGAGCGGCTTGAACTTGACTATCAGATTGGTGAGGACTTGAAGGACCGCATCATTCCTCATGCCATTGACTTTTTCACTGGCAAGGCGTTGCAGTATGAGAACCCAGATGAATGGGACGATGACGATGCGTTCGACGACTATGATGATGATGACGATGAAGATGGCGATGACGACGATGTGCGTGCGCAAGCGGTTGGCGGCAACGCCTCCGCGGAACGTCAGAATCCGCAAGAATGCAAGCAGCAGTAATGCGCATACGCTCACACCCACACCCACACCCACACCCACACCCACACCCACACTCACACCTACTCTACCTCCTACGTCCACGTCCATGCCCACATCCCTATCCATATCGACATCCACAACCAGGTCCAGGTCCACATGTAGTACATGCGAGCAGCGAGGGTGAGGGCGAACTGTGGCCGTATTTGATTTGTAGCGTTGTCCTGACCTATAGCTTTATTGTGATTCGCGTTGTTGTTTAGCTTGACGCATTGCTAGATGAAATGGCTGATTCTGTTCGTTCCAATTCTTTTGCGTATGATACATTTTCGTTAGGCCATCGTCCACCCGCTGTCATCTACGTTGTCGTCCACGCCAGAATGCGCAGCCACTCGATCGCTATGACCATCTTCTGCTTTGTGAGTTCTATGATTGTCATCAACATCACCCTCGCCACCCATGCTCATAGACAGGCGGTAAAAGCTGGGCATGTTGTCGGCGACGTCAAAGAGTCGCGTCTCCGAACTTTCAATCCGTGCTTGAAGATCTGTCAGATCACTTGCTTGTTCGCATACAAAGCCCAACAGCATGCTTGGGTCCATCTGCGAGATAGGCAGCAATGATGTATGGGACGTGTGGAAACTGTCGAGCTCCTCTGCCGTATACGCCTCCTCAAACCAGGGGGACACAGTGCTGGCCAGGTCGGTCGATGTGCCGACGCCGGCCCTGGTCATCTTCGGCGGCGAGCGGAATGGCACACAGGGCCGAACATGGTGTGGGTCCAGGCACAGCAGATGTTCGCGCTGCACACCGACAAAGTACAGGGATGACCGCGGCCGACCGCCAACAACGCCAACAGACTGGGGCATCGTAAAAGACTGTTTGAGAGCAGGGCGATAGTGGGGTGGCACCTCATCCAATCCCAGTCGCTGGACAAGAAGAATCAGCACAGGCCGTGTCCATGCATCACTGCGTCCAGGGGCGAACGAGGCGACGACGACCTGTTCCTTGTACAGCATGCCGTCGTTCGTCACAACGACGCCCAGGCCGCATGCGTCGTACGCTTGAATAAGCTTGCACAATGCAAATGCTGCGGTGCTGGGCCCGAACCAGTCGCCTGCCTGCACGCCAAGACGTTGGCCTTCATCAACGAGCCGGTGGATACTAAAGGGGCACTCGAGACTTGGGTCGTCCATGAACCAAGACAAAATTCGTGCGTATTGTGGATGTGTCTTTTGCTTCGCGCGTCGGCGCCAGTGACGCCCGAGATGCACACGAATCAACGCATTGGCCAGCATGCTCTGAACAGAACGAAGCATGCAGCCCCAGCCCTCGTCGCTTGTGAAACATGTCCGATGTGTCAACGAGAGAATGTGCTGAAAGACAGCATGCACGCTGTGCCATACACCCGGAAATGCCGTGTGCGCTGTCGGCGAGGTATACGGCACACCATGCGACGCGAGGAGCTCCCAGCCACGCGCTTTGAGTTGGTGTGCGAGCCAGGTGACGGACGTCGGCAGGGTATCGGAGGAGCGGAGTACCGCCTCGACGAGTGACAAGAGCGTCGAGACAGGCTGATGATCCGGTATGAGCTGCTGAGACGAGTGCATTTGTGATGGACATAAGGGCGTCTCTTTGGCACTTGGGTCGGACTGGTGACTCGAATCGACAGCCGTCGCGGTCGACGGGGTATCGGGGGAATAGGACGACGTCGAGAGCACTTCTGATGCTGCTGAAGCGGTATCTTCGCTGGGTATAGGTGCAAAGTTGCTGCGGTACGTACACCAGACGAGGCTTGCAATGCTGCAATCCAGGTCGGCTTGCACTTCGCGGCCCGTGGAATGAGACGTGTGCTCGCTCATGCTTGATGATGCATCACTAGCACTCGAGCGAGAGACGGAGCTGCTTGGCTCTGATGTGCCGTAAAACTCGCCCATGAGCCAGACTTGTGGATCAGACGATGGCCATAGACGCCACAAGCGATCGCAAGTCATCTGCCACAGAGCCGCTGGGACCTGGCCGCGGATCCGATTCGAGACCCGGTCCAGTAGACTCCATTCCGATAATGGCGCCAAAGACATGGGGCGCATCACACGGTTTCGGCGCGGCCGGTGTCGTGAGCGCTGGATTTGAGTGGCAGAGTGGCGGCGAAACATGGAATAAGGCGACGGCTCTTCGTCACTTCCTCGCGGCTTGGTTGGTGACGAGCCGTTGTGGGTATGGTGCTGCTCAGGGTTGTATGCAGACACGTTCCTTGCTGCCGTCGGCTCGGAAGCATGCATAGACCCTGGCAGGGAAACTGGTTCGTCTGCCTCCTTGACACGTGCAATCCACTGTCGAATACGTCGGTATCGTGCACGATCGACGGGCACCGGTGGCTGCTGCGCACCAACACTCTCAGGATCGCTATTGCTGCTTAATATGGACCGCGACGGTAGCCTGCTTTCCGAGAACGACGGGCTGCGGTGCCCATGTCGTTGAGGAGAATGGGCAGAAAAGGACCTTTTGGACGTAGATGCGTCGTCTCGACTGGGAAGGCGTCCGCGATGGCAGGAAGAACTGATACTGCGATCATGACACTGCCGCGTTGGGGCGGTAGCCATATATGATGCGATTGTCTATGGAAACGCACTTGACCGGAGCTGCTTTGACGGCGCCCTCTCGCCTTTCCTCGCAGCCACACGCACACTTGGCTTTCTCCCACAGTTTGTGTATGTGTCTGTGTGTGTGCCTGAGACTTGCGTGTTATCACCCCAACGACCTGAGCGATTGGCCAAGAAGGAGGACACGTCCACGTGGGAATACTCAAAGTTTTTTTTTGGGGCGGCAGAAGTGGAGATGATGAACGCGATCATGCATATTACATATGGTTCGCGCAGACTCCAGCGAATAAGCCGACAGACATACACGCCCGATTTGACGCAAGCCTTCCTATATGAGATCGAAATGTGACTGGAGGCAGACACGGTACGAAAAGGCCAACCAGCTAGCTAGAAGGCTCGGGCTGTGGCGAGACGCGTCCCCAGTAACCACGACTGCCGCGTGTGGGACGTCGTTTCGTGCATCTATGCATGTCTGAGCATGTTCTTGGCACTGTGCCATCCACATTGACACCACCATGCCTTGGCGTCGCTGACGAACCGTCTGAGACGCCGATGCCGATGCCGACTGGGACATCCTACCTCGAGACTGCGGCTGCGTGGGACGATGACGCTAGCTTTCACCGTCGCATGGGTGGCCCATCGGGCCACAAGGCGTGCGTTGAAGCAGATGCACAGACACAGAAAATGTATGGAGGGATACGTGTGTGTACGTTCTGTGCGCACACGGACATGCGTAGGGCACGAAGCTAACAAGATCCATGTAGCATCCACGATGTATCGAAAGGGTCCAAGTTCTATGAGAACCAGCGCCGACGGCACGAGGCAGTGACACGGCGCATAGAGCGCATGCTGCAGCGAAGAGATCGAGCGCTCAGGGAGCTCACCAGCGACGAAGCGCGCGCGCGTGCAGAGCAGCATGTGTCTCGACTCGTCGCCGAACTTGAGCGGGAACGCGACCTGTCGCGGACGATCCTGCACTGTGACATGGACATGTTTTATGCAGCTGTGGAGCTCCAGCGGCGGCCTGAACTTGCTGGTGCATGCTTTGCCGTTGGACATGGCGTTTTGTTGACGGCTAGCTATGAAGCACGCCAGTTCGGCGTGCGATCGGCCATGGCTGAATTCGTCGCTCGAGCCATCTGCCCTAATCTTATTGTTGTGCCAGCGCATATGGATGTGTACAAGCGAAGCAGTGAGGCCGTCATGGCTGTGCTTGCCAAGTACGACGCGCAGCTGTATCAGCGCAGCCTCGACGAGGCCTATTTGGACATCACGTCCTACTGTGCCGAACATGGGCATGCACATCCCCGCGACGTCGCGGCACAGCTGCGAGCTGATGTTCTTGCAGCGACCGGCTTGACTGTAAGTGTGGGCATTGCGCCTAACCGGTTGCTAGCGAAGATCGCGAGTGATCGATGCAAACCAAATGGCCTATGGTACGTGGCACCGACGCGTCAGGATGCCTTGGCTTTTATGCACGACCTGAGTGTGCGGAAAGTGCCGGGCATCGGTCAAGTGATGGAGCGCATGCTGCAAGCCATGTCGATCCACACATGCCATGATCTATGGGAGCGGCGCATCGAGCTCAGTCTGTGCATAGACTCGTATCGTATGCTCCTGGCATCGGCACTTGGCATTGGCGATGCGCATGTGACACTTCCCGCTCGCACCGCGCGCCGCTCCGTGGGCCGCGAACTGACATTTGCACCGACATCGGACCCGACGCACCTGCATGCCAAGCTGCGTGCGACTTGCGAGCAGCTTGAGCGAGATCTTGCCACTCTCGAGTACCGTGGCCGCACCGTGTCGTTGGTTGGTAAGCATGACACCTTTGAGCGATTTACTCGCGCACGTGCATGTCCCCAGGGCGTGTCGTCTTTTGACGATCTGTACGGGGTCGTGCACGCGTTGCTCGAACAAGAGCGAGCGTCGTTCCCCGTGCCGCTGTGCCTGCGTCTTATTGGTGTACGAGTGTCTTCGCTCATTGACTTGCAAGTGGCTCGAAATGGCGTGCTGGCACAATGGCTCCGTATGCCCGCTGCAGCTCGGGAAGCGGCATCACTCGAACCAGCGGACGCTGCGGCATCGCCAATGCGCTCATCATCAGCGTCTCTCCCTCTGGTCAAGGTGCCGACGTCTGCATCAACATCGACGCTGCCGCCGACGCCATGCATTCCGGCAATTGTTCGTTGTCCCGTCTGTGGATGCAAAGTCAATTTGCGCGGCCAGCCAAGGCATGCACGCATCAACGAACACATTGATGCCTGTCTGCAGCAGGGACAGGCGCAGCAGCAACCATTGTCGCCCGTACAACCACGACCACGACCACGACCACGACCACGACCACGACCACGACCACGACCACGACCACAACCACAACTACGCCCACACGCGCGACAACCGTCACGACGCCGACGTCCCTCGCCAGCTTCAATGACACTAGATGTGTACTTTGGCCGGACCTAGTAATAAGCGCCTGCACCTGCATATGCTTGCTGCGTCGGCCTCTGCTGGCGCTCTGCATGTTGAACACCAAATGCTGGCTCTGGCTCGTATGCCTTGGCAAACAAGGCGGCGCGTCCTTCTGACATGTACAACTGGACCTCTTGCGCGGACGGAATGCGCTCAAATGACACCTAGAAGCGAGTGGTCAGCCCCATACTCTACTCATGCACACACCCACACCATCCCCCTGCCCCCCTCTCACCCTCGTTTGTACATACTGTATCATTCATTTTCTTGTAGGCGACGAACCAGCGACGTACGCTTGTGTACTCCATCACGAGCCGAGTCTCTTTGCGGCTTTTCTTCGATGCGATACGCCATGCTTCGCGTGCCTTCGACGGCATGAGCTCATCGAGGGCGACCGAGGCCATATCTAAGTAGGCAAGTGCCCAGCCAGGCTTGTGCGAATACTCGCCCGCATCGATGCCAAGCCACTTGTACGCAAGCACCTTGTGCACATGTGCCTCAAACGACGCATATTTGAGCCAGGCAGCGAGGCCATCGTGAGTATCAGGTCGAAGTGACGAGAGCTTCGACACAAGCTTGTCCTTGGGCGACGACGCGTCAACGCCTACACTATGCGAGGCGAGTGTATGCGCCTGGTGATACAGTGCCGATGTGTGAAGATGAAGCTTCGCGAGTAGCGACGGCGATGCATGACCTGCCGGCAACGGAGGCCCTGGCGTGATTTGGTCGGTCCCCACAGCTGATGCAAGCAGCTTTCGGATGGCCAATGCATGTGCGTCTGCCATGGCCAACTTGGAGCATGCAAGGATGCCGGTGTGCCTCAACTCAGGGGGCAGACTCGGCAAAGCACTGTCTGGTCTCGCTGTACCCGAAGGGAGGAGCTGCGTAGCAACATAGTCACACACACCGCTAGCGCGACACAGCAAATCTGTCGCCATTTTCAGACGATCATTGCATCTCTTGCACTCGTCTGAACGGAGCGACACATTCTGTTCATATGCGCCAAGTGAGTCGACGATCGCTACGGCCTCATTACTGAGAGCAGTAGCATACAACATGTGCATTGCGCACATCTCATACAGCAGGCCATTGAGCTGGAACTTGGAGCCGCAAACCAGCATGGAACGCCACGTGAACTTGTGCTCATCGCTCAACAGGATCTTGTCTGACAATGTACAGTCATACAAGCCACATAGATATGGCAGATATTCACTCACGACCTAGTCCCGCCCGAGTTAGTGGCGGGCGCAAGCACACGAGATATGGGGTGAGACGGACGTACCTGGACGACTTGGAGTGGCTCAGATGGTGCATCACGCTGAAGAAGCTGCTCGACCGATGCACGCAGCTGCACCGTGTGTGCGACATCGGCATAGAACTCGTCAGTACGTGCCTGCGACGCGAACGACGTGCTGCTCACCGAAGGCAGCGCGTACGTGTACATGGGCAGGATCCTTCCTCCACATTTCGGAGCGGCACTGGGTGGATCTGGTTTATATGTACCATCCAACGTATTGGCCAAGAGCGAACGTGAGGGGGAGGGGGGCTTGGCAGGGTCTGTTGGATGCGCAGTGCTGCATGCGTATGCGAAGATTGAGCTCACGCAAGTTCCATCTTGGGCCGTAGATGCACCCTTCATTCTCATAAGCGCCGTCGACGTCCAATGCTCTTTCCCTCATGCTTGCTCATCCAAGAAGCCGTCTTTGCTCCCCGACGAACGCCCCCGCCAGCTGCTGGCGCTACGACAGGTCCCACATCCCATATCCCATACAGACGCTACTTTTGCACTCACATGCATGCTGACCCATGTCAACACAAAAATGCTACAATGACTGTCGTATTGCCACCACAGATTGGATCAAGATGATCCATGCCAGATCACGAAGCACGTCGTGCATCAACCATAATGCGTCCCTCCGTGACCTTGCGCTCATACTCAGGTCCCGCTAGCTACTTACATGCAGCAAGGACCAGATGCCACCTGTCATGTTCGATCGATGCAACAACATCTTGGACCAAAAGACGTTGCATTTGTTGTCCTGACAAGCACCTGACATGACGTCACACTCGTATTGCCGCAACAGGCTAATCAATCCAATGCCTCAATCCTCACATAACTCTGACACGCCGGCAAGCCAAGATAGACTCCGCACATTCCATGTCTAGTCATCCGCTCGCACAGCCAACAAGTCTCTGTCATAGATCCTAACGCTCCCAATATCCTGCCCCGCTTCAACAAGCACATGCTTCTCGTTGTCAGCTATGCACAGCATATGTAAAAATAAAGAAGCACAGCACAAATACGCTTAGTGGTGCGCATTCTTGTGGTGCTCTGTGTGCGATGTTAGTCAATCCGCGTGCGCATCGAGCCAACGTACTGAGGTGACCGTTGTATTCCAGCGTGTAGCCAAAGAGCATCAGACCAGCAATCACCCACAAAAGTGGCTTGCCGCTGGCATTCTTTCCGTCAAAGTACTTGGCCTTGATGCCTGTAGCGCGCCTCTCGGGCTCGGAGCCCTTTGGCAAGGCCTTGTAGAAGTTGACCACAGCTTCTGTGTTGGCTGCGTTCTCACCCTGCACACTCTTTGGCGTGGCAATCTTGGGTGGGATCGGCAGGTTCGAGTTGAAGCGCACCTGCTGACCAGCCACGCGC
>OJLB01000272.1_pt1 | contig 27641 bp, 23 predicted proteins | sample 1596861 | NCBI WGS metagenome assembly OJLB01 (sample SAMEA3904681, study PRJEB24821) | metagenome | biome: Builtin; feature: hospital; material: surface | place: USA | collected 2013-06-06
TAGTCTCGTGGGCTCGGAGATGTGTATAAGAGACAGGTGGAGAAGCGAGCAAATACAGGCGTCTTCGTTCCTTTCTTAAAAACATGCGCTTTGCTCAGGTGCGAGATATCCTCCGTAGCCTCAAAGTATCCATGTGCACCAGAGCCACGAGCGTGGACAATGCGCTCTGGGATACGTTCGTGATCAAAATGAAAGATCTTTTCCCGTAGCACAAAGTCTTCAAGTAGTGTGGGACCGCGAGTGCCTGCTTTTAGACTATTTTGGTTATCCGAAACAATTATGCCTTGGTTCGTGGTGAGATTTCCCTCGCCGCCATGCTGCTGCGGGTCGCCACCACGGCCGAATTGCAACGTCACGCTGTTATCGCGCCTTGGAGAAGCCTGAGCCTGGTCAAAAGCCATTGATGTAGGGACAATGTGAGTTGGCGGGCCGAATATTTATACACGCCGAACGGGATTTTGCCACTAGTGATCACGTCAACCCGTAGTCCGTGCGCGCCAACCTATCATACTGCAGTGCACCCGTGGGTCTCAGACCAGGGCTCATGCCCTCTTGCAGCTACATGCCGGAATAGGATAACTCTTTGACCAATCATAATATCGACTTTCGAATTTGCCTCAATGCTAACTCCGTGGACCTATTGATGGCTTGATCTCGGACCACACGTTTATCCGGCGTACATATGCTTATCTATGAATGGCAAGTCCTTTCTCCAGGATTAGTAATGACACCGACTTACCTGGGCTTGGCTCGACCGTCTCCGCAAATAATATATCTATTATATGAAACGAATTCCCTGCATCCCAATTTGTCGTATGAGTTTCTAAATGTCTAGAGTTGTGCAGAGCACCTTGTTTTATGGTGTCACAAAGATTGACCTCCTACAATGATTGATAATGCTTTCATCACTTCCCCACATACTTTGCCTGTGTTTATGTGTGGTGCATCTGTCTAATACGTTCATAGTCTGACTGGTCATCTGGGTGCACGAAGCTGTCGCTTAACCTCGTTGTACTAGGATAGTGGCTTCATGTTTAACAAGAATATATGTCAGCTCATTTTCCCATTTAAAATTATTTTTTAGTGTTTCTAAAATGTCGAAATACAGACTGCGTTCAACTAAGCCGGTTTAGCACAATTACTATCATGTATGGACACTAAACATTGTTCGTCAATTTGAATTCGTATACACGTGCACCACTTCGAAGTATACAGGGGCCTTTTATTGACTACGACATCTATTTATTAATTCGTAGTGAAGATCAAGTTCAAAGTCTTATCGACATCATTTTGACAGCGTTGGCGGATATTGTGCTGTACTCTAACATGAACACTTCGAAACGCATACGTGCGTTACAGGAGCTAGCGCTTTGATAGTCGATTGCCGGAATCGAACTCGCCAACATCGATATCTGCTGCGACAGTGTCTTGTTTGTGAAGTTCTGTCTCACCTATACGGGTCTTGGGGACGAAATCCAGCTTCAGCTGAATCGAGATCAGACCTGCACAAATTTTCTACATTCAGTATTGTCATTTTTACCGTCAGTACGGGCCCATGTATTTTTCGGCTGGAGTTAATAGCAAACCTGTGCCTAAGCACCATAGACCTAGTGTAGACAAATTAGCTAAAGCCCTTTTGCTTTCTAATTTCATGTTTTATGGAATTACGAAGCCAAGGCAGTACTTTTATTCTCTAACCCGCCACCTTAAAAGTGTATATGGTTTGACACAGTCACTGAACAGGCATATTTTTGTCTCATGGAAAACGGTTCAGAAAACTTAACGGCATCGGTGCATAATGGCCTCGTGACTTGTTCTTTATCGCTTGCTTCTACTTTCGATGGAAGTTACGTTTTTCACTTCATTCTTTTATCTTTTGTGTCGTGAATATCGGTAAAACAAAGTATGCCAAGGGTCAGTCACCTGCCAATTGGATATTCGATCTACTGGTTATTTCGCAACTGTTCCGCGATGCATGTGCAACTCGACTCAGTCCCGGTTTATTTGATGAATTACTCACTAATAGAGAAAAATTGCCACAAATGTCTTGACAATTGTTGTTAGCTAAATGCCGCATACCCCCTGCTCTATGTAACCAGTCTGTTCTAACTCGTTTAAACAGACACGGTGATCATTAGCGCAGAAGTAGGGAAGCGATGTATTGGCACGAACCTTCGGAACTCTCAGCTAATCTAGTATTGGCTGTTTTTCGAGTTGCTTTGTATAGCTTTCTATCAAGGACCAGTGGTTGCACAAATAGCGTATTCCAGATCTGTCATGTCCGTTTTTTATTAGCTCTACCTGCAAATTTACCGCAGAGCAGCTACATGCTTGCGTCCCGAGTCTCATCTCTTTGCTTGTTTGCTGAAGATATAGACGGCATGGCACACTATATACGACCGAAATCTTGGCGGATAAAAAGGATATTCAGGTCTATTTAGATCCAAAAATCTATTCAATTTCGTTTGATATAACAATCCCCTGTATCTGTATCATTTCTGACTTGTCTCCAGTAGCGCGAACAGCTCACTCACATGTCTTTATTCCTTTCCCAGCCAATGTTAAAATAGAACATCTTTAGTGCACTGGCAACCGAATGCATGCGTTGTTTGTAACGCGAACAGGAGGGTGCGCTGTCAATGGAACTAAGCCCTTGCATGCATTGCATAGTTACATTTTGCAATTAGCCATGATCACGTATTTTTAGACATCTACTTTTTAGGTCTCTTCAAATTTCAAATTTGGCCGATTTTCCTTCATGCCTTACTATGAGTCATGTATACGTGTCACATTCACAAATGACTATATCTAGCCTTTTTTTTCTTCTCAATTTGCACAAAGACGCTCCGTACAACCAGCTATAGCATGCCTATCTCTGCATTTCTCTGAGGACAGTCTCTGCCAGCATCCTGTTGGAAACTATTCCCACATCACACTTTAATATGTGGTTGCCTTTGTCCCCATACTTTGCATATCATATTTGTTGTCTTTACTTGACTGAAAATAATCCGACTCGATGCAGGAATTTGGAATAGCGATCAAAGCCATCAACCCGAACAAGAATTAGACAAATAGACTTCCTTTCTAAGGGTAATATCCTAATCTTCCAAGCTCGCGAAACCTTGTGAACCACCTACCGCCAATGAACACAGGTGATGTTTTCTCGCCACGTATATTTGCTTAGCGGTAACGTAATTCCCCACACGCAACTCTAAATTTAAGATTATCGGGCTGAAACGCTAAATTAAGGCTTTGCTCCATATCTCATTTATTCTAATCGCTCCCTAAGACCTAGTCTGACAAAGAGCGCATGTCAAAGTCCTGCTTGAGTAGCTCATGTAGATTGCAGTAACGTCAAAAGCAGTTTTCAAATGATTACTAGCGTGATTTTCATACGCTGATAATACAAAAGAATGCGTAATTATCAACCATGCATCTCCAGGCTCAATGTCCTCGTCGATCTAGACTGTGGTGTCCTGGCCATTCTAACTTTTGTAATTGCAGGCGCTCGTGGCACCAGCCAAAGTGGCAACCAGAACAATAAAAGTAAGCCATTAAATTTTTATTCAAATTTTGGTAGTATTGCGACACGCTGTTGTCGTGCTGCATAATTCTACCCTAACATCAAGTCCACGCCTGGCAAAATCCAGAAAGTACTGTGTTAGTACTTGGTCGATACGCGTTCACTTTTAGACTTGCGAATGCAATCTAAGAATAGAATTTTATGCAGTTGTTGAAAATTTCAACGTACTCGAATGCTTTCCTTGGTTAGAACAACAGTGATGTCAACTGAAGCTGAGACATGAATGTTGCAATACGACCACCGGTTGACTCAGCGCGATAAGCATGTTCCATACCAGCTTGAAGGTCTAAGATTCCGAATGGGCTTACACCTGGAATACCCATTACGAAATAGAAGCTAGCTTAAAATAATTGATTTTTCCTTAACTCGGTTCTTCTCACGGGCAAGGTCGAGGGGTCCAAGTATTTAAGTTCGCCAGCTTCAATTTTCTTCTGGAATAATAAGGACATGTACTTTGAACCAGACAACCTCCGCTTAACAAAAGCGGAAAATGGTTGCATGTTAAATTACCAATGGATCGTGTTCCATGCAGGCCTTCCGTATCATTTTCTTCGATGATGTCAATGAATTATTTTTATGTATGTCGGAGACATGATCATTCGAATGGTGCCACCCGGGTCAACCATTACTAGAGTTTTAGGAAATACTAGAATCTTGGAAAGCAGATTTTGCAAACCTAATGGTGAATAACACAGTAAGGGCAACACAATATCCGACGTGTAAACAGAGTCAATGGGCTCCGCTAAGAGCTTTCTTTGAATAATGATCATACTGAAAAGCACCGAAGGTAGCATTTTTCCAAGCCGACTGTGTCTCGTAATGTTTGGTGAATGACTGCACCTCTCGTTCTCATCAGGGAGGATGCTTTATTGTATTTGTCTGGAGCTTGGTCATTTATGTTGCCTTTTCGTGTCTACCAGTGCAATGAGCAAAAATGCAAACACAAACAACATGAATGCAATTCATCCTAAAACATACTCCCATGATGTCGCGGCCATGATGCATATGCCCATAAACGCTAGCGCAAGAATTCGCCATGTAATGCTTCCAACTCGCCTATTAAACGTTTTTCTTACATGAAATTTATTCACAATCTATGTCCAACGAACAAAAAGATTGTAGATGAGCCCCATTGCAGCTGAATAAACTGCGGCGTGGATAACCCGCGTTGCACGGTCACTAGCGTGTTACGTGTCTGAAATGTATTACCTCGAGTGAGCAAAATATTGCCCATATAAGCATGATTGAGTTTGGGATGAAAACTGTCTCTAAAAAATGAAGTCGAAGGAGAAACACCAAACAAAAGCAGCAAATGTCGGCAAATAACCTGCTGTCTCAAGTGCCAGTGCATTTTCAGGCAGTGTTTTGAAAAGGCTTCTGTTAGGACTGAACAAGCAAGGTATGTCATCCCTCCTTGCTTTTGATTATGTGCATAATAAATAAAACGTTCATATCAAGTAAAATCACCTCGCGGTTACTAACTTGAGTTACCATCTGCATGCCCCCTCATTGTGCTCGACAAAGACTTATACCCAGTACGATTAGAATTCACTGAACAGCTATATGTCCTCTGGACGGCACAAAATCCTTTCGCGCGTCTATTCCATCGAGCGTGATTATTGTTCTCGTGTCACGCAAGAACGTTTTTAAATTTCATCCAACCTAACCTATAAAAAATAGGCGCGCGCCAAATCTCATAGTTGCGCTTAATGTTTCAGAGGTCAGGAGGTAGTTCACAGATGTCCCACAGGCCTCATGATTTTTTTACAAATGGTCTTTCAGACACGCAAGGGATTCTGCAGTGTCAACATGCGAGTGTGGGGTGCGAGCCTCTATTACAAATTTGAGACGCAAGAATCTGGAGTACCGGAATTGTCAGCTCTTCATTCCGTGATCATATAGTTCAGCTAAGATTGGCAAGTAGTTATTCCGAATCGTTTCTGCTAGTTTCATGGGCCTTGAATACTCAATATGTGACGATTAATAACTTCACTCAGGCATGAAGAAGTTAGAATGAACAAACCAATCACGCTTCCCGGCTCATGGGAAGTGTGTGAACCCTGCCTTTCAAGAATTAGTCTACAGTATAATACCTCTCATCGTGGTCTGTTAATAGTTCGTTCTAAACGTTCGTGTCCTTTTTGATATGTTCGGCAATCGTTCTTCAAAACAGTGATTATTCTGCAAAACACTGGAACAATTTTAATATCCTCAATACCTTGGAAATCTACCAGCGCTGTAGTTCTGTCAGTTGGTTTCTATTTTTTCACACAATCTAAGATACTAATTCTTTCGACAGTACGAGGCTGACCCACTCACGACTAGGGAATGGTGGCATACGAAGAGGCTTCATATGTTATGAGACTGGCCGCTTCGACGGCGTAGTAAAGTCTGGAATGCGATTTTGTACATGAACGACACTGACGAACACTTGCTAAAACCTTGGGCTTTATACTGACCAACTAACAACTAGTAGATCAGATCAAGGACTGCACACTACCCACACACAGAAATGGGAAAAAAAAATCATGACTCGATTACATCTAAATAGACATCTACCTGTTCGCTAAGTTCAGCGCGACAGGGAATTTCGTTACATCATCATTCTTCATGGGCCCTGAATTACTTTACAGGCACTCGAGGATGTTCACACTGCAGCCACCGCAGTCCTTGGCGAAGCTGGCAATGTGCTTAACGCAGACAGCGGCCGTGTTGTTGGGGTTCGAGGAGGCGCACTCGGTAATGCTCTGGGCGCAGGTACCGCACTTGGCGAGAATGTCACCGCTGCCGAACTTGCAGTCAATGTCCAGCTTGGAGTCGGCGGTGTAGCCCTTGACCGAGACACGGTCACCAGAGGCAACAACAGCCGAGGCGGCAATGGCGGCGACAGCGAAGAAAGCCTTGAACATTGTTGAGATTGAGAGGGTTGGTGTCTAGACCCACTGATGTCTTCGACCCTATTTATGCCTATTCTTCCAGGCAATACGCTGAAAAAAAATCGAAAGAATTAAAGTACAGAGCAATTTTCATCGATTGGCATGTGTCTGAAGGCACGATATTATTGGATCCAGAAAACGATCCGCTCCACGTCCTGTGAATATGCCTCATTGCTTATGGAAACTCATGTCCCTCTTCTGCACGTGTCATGGGACAAGCATGGTTAGGCCAATTAAATTGAAAGGATCACAGCACGTTTTGCCTGAGTAACAAAGTTTGCATCGAACTGATCAAACTGTAATATGAAATGCATGCTCAGCGCGGTTAATTGTAGTTTGAAGCATTCTGATTGACTTTGATGCATTGAAGCCAGGAACTACTGATGTCGTGGGTTGTCCACGTGATGAATAAAAACTTGACTGCGCGCAGATGCGCAGCAAAATCTGCAGGGATGACACTTGCCTTTGCGACTGCGAGCTATCTCGCGTGCTACGTATTGCGAGAAACGTGCCGAACACCCTCGGCAAGGCCATTTGGCAGCTTATGCTTATTTAAAAGCTTGTTTTACATAATGTTCCAGTCGTCTCCTCGTATCGGGTGAAAGTCTGAGCCGTGATTCAATGAAGCTAACAATGCTCTCTGGGTGGTGTGAAATTGTCTCGATTTCTCCGTTTTGGTGATAGACTTTCAATCGACAATTTGCGATAGTTAGCATGTAATCTGGGCCATGTTGAGCCACCATAAAGCTTCTGCGAAAAATTGAGTCAGGGTGTGTTGACACGTAATAGTTCGATACATCCAAGTCACAGTCGTAGCACACCGTCTTGTCAAAACAATACATGGGCTTCCATGTCTCTCCCAACTTTGTTTCTAGCACGTACGGGATGTTCTGCAAGTCTGGGAATGCCTTGGTATCGTTGAGGCGGAAGCGCCCAAGAGGAAGCTGCTGCTCTTCATAGAGCCGGAACAAAATGGGACCTGACAGTGTCATCCCCCCGAACCCAACATCCGCAATATACTCGGAGCCTTCTATCGTGACGAGCAGAAACATATGCGTACAGGGCCCAATATGAAAATGCTCGTTTTGCGCCCAGAGCACACGGGCCATCATGGTTTTCACGTCAAATCCAAGGGCCTCCAAAGCGCATCGGAATAGTTTGTTGTGCTCGAAGCAGTATCCACCTCGTCCCTTTACGAGCATTTTTGCCTGAATCGAGTCGAGATCAATCGGAACATCTTCGCCGATAAAAGGCGAAATCGACTCGAATGGTATGGCTTGCGGATGGGCGCGATGTAATTCTTCAAGTGTGGCAAGGTTAGGGGCCCTCTTCTTGCTATTACAAAGGCCTATATGAGCTAAGTACCTCGCAATGTCTACCATGTCAGCATCTGACAAGGATAAACTAGCTCACACTGTTGGCCTGTACTGTGGAACAACGTTGAATCTAAGCTGTGGAGGCTCTTTGTTGCCCGACAAAGGAAGGTCTTTTGAGATCCACCTTATCTACATCGAACCTTATCTACATCATAATGAAGGCTGAAATACAAGGCCGCGTGTTTTTTCCGATACCGTTACAGAAGCGTAAGGATTCCCCTCATAAGCGTCATATTGGGCTAATGGAGGATATCCTTCGGCCGTGGCTGCCCTATCCATGTATTCCCAAGCCTCTTGAATTGATTGTGGACGCCAATGCAGCTGAGCATATGTGGAATACAGCGATTGTGTAGATATATCGCCCCAGACATCAACGTCTTGCATCGTATAGGTGCGCTTAGTGTCATACAGGTTGAGTAAGTGCAACAAAGGATCAGCAATAAAGTCCACAAACACCACATCCACCAGTTCGCGTTCGTCAGTTGGTATATGCACAGGCTGAGATGCCACATATTCAGGTTGGATATCACTGTAGGGTATTGGGATATGCACAGTATCGTCTCCTTGGCCTGGACAAGAGTCAGCCGTGACATAGCCAAGACTGGGCATTTGCTCATAGCTCTGGTTCAATAGATGCGGCAAATCATTCGCAAGATCTGTGTCGGTTGTCAGCCGAATCAGCAATTCATCGAGACGCCGCGCTGATTCAGGGCGTCCACTAGTCGTGGGAGGTGGCGACACCGACTCCTTTCCTGGCTGTAGGCCCAGTATTTGCGCCCAGTATGTGACGAACGCATGTCCTAAATACCGATGAAAGATTGAGTCTGCAGCACCCTGCGACGGATGCATCGCACCAGGCTGTTCGTTGTGCGCGGCGCCACGCTCATTTAATCCATCGACCAATCTCTGTGCTGCATGCCACGGCACGTCTCGCACGAAGAAAAATTCGTCGCGGAAAGGGCTCACAATGTCTGTCATGTTAAGTTAGGAGCACGTACACTGGTCATTTTTCGTAAAGGGTCCGGCAAACACGTCAAAACGTTGGCTCCCGCTGTTGATGATCACTATGCTCGACACATTCTCATGCCTTGGATTTACTGGCCGTACGATATCCGGCAATATGTGCTCGGTCATTAGGGTCAGGAGAGCATGTGAATCACCGTATGGTGCTCGATCCAAATAATAGTCACGAGGAACAATACCGTATAGCTCGGTCAAATTCCACGCTAGGGCGATCGCATCCATCGTTGCACGTGCGAAGCGGCCTCTAGCAGTAGAAAGATGTCCCACATGCTCTATGCCAGCATGATGTGCCTGTATAGGGAGAAGAGCGTCGGGTTAGCCGCAACTACACGAATAAAACGCGGTGCCGACGTACATAGTTCCGCGGATTGGCATCAATGTAGCGCCGCGAGAATGTGGGTCGCTCGGATGAAACATTTGACACACTCATCCAGCCGATCGTTTCCAAGTACCGACCACTTTCGAGTGCCATGGCATAATCATCCAACATGCGGCAGTCACGTACATGTGTGTGACCGGCGAGCATGAGAATCGGCGTTGTCGGCCAGACGTCGCGAATGGCAGCATGCAACGCATCCCAGCCATCATGCCCTGTCACTGGCATATGGCCTGCAATAACAAATGCATCTACGTGCGAAAATGCGCGCAGTGACTCTTGGAACCATGGCTCGCGCACCATGTCTTTCGGATCTTGTACATGAATGCCCTCGGCACCCAGTTGAAAATTAAACAAGACACCATATGCCTGGATATCTAGTTGCTGGTTGCGCGTCTTGAATCGGGTGAATCGCTGACCGATGGGACGCGAACGCAGAGTGCCATCTGCTCCTGGTAGTGAAATGTTGACATTCGATGTCAGGTATCGGTCGCCCCAATGCGGCACAAAGTACTCATACACATCTCTCGCAACACTGAAGTTGTACAATTCATGGTTTCCGATCGTGAGCAAGTCATAGTCTGCCATAGCAAACACCTCGTTGCTAATGTGGCCGTTCACAGCCCACTTGTGCTTTGGGTCATCGGGGGACAGCTCGGGGTATGCATCAGACAGACCATTTCCGTCGTCTACGAGTTGCACGTAAGTATACATGATAGAGATCAGTATACGTACGTAGGTCACCTGTGTCAACAAGGAGTAAGTCGATGCCTTGCTCATTCGCACGCCGGCGCATGTGTTGCGTAAATGCAATCCAATCGCCCCAGTCACCGCTGTAATTAGGCTCGGGTGGCGACAGCTTTGAATGCCCCTGATACCAGCCGTGAATATCAGTCGTATGAAGCACCTGAAGCTGGCCCCACTCGAGAGGCCTGATCACATCATCATAGCGTGGTAGACGCCCACGTCCATACTTTTGCGTATCCCATACAGCACCATGCACGGCGGCCATGAATGTCATGACCGCTAGCACATACATACCTGTCATCTGAGCTCCGGAAGCGGGCATGTAGGCTTGATACGAGCGGAGACTAGACTACAAATACGCACAACACTTCTCTGGCTGCTCGCACTGGCGTTTTGGTAACCTGCCAAGACACTTGGGTGTCGTCATGGCTCAGGATGCATGCCTGACCTCCACATCCATCCGCTTGCATTAGACCTATCAAAACCCTTCTTCATACAAATTTCGACAGACAGCCGACCAAAAGCGTTCAAATGTGTCGTTCGATGCACCCAAAGATCCATCGTGGCCTGCATTGACGAGGAATGGGAAAATCTCTAACAGAGCCGTAGAGACGCGTTCCGCTCGGGAAGATGTAGGCATGGTATCCAGTTTCGCACGCAGCGCTCGAGCTGTACGACTCTCGCCAAGCGAGTCGTCATGGGCATCGTCTGTACGATGGGGGTGGTCTTTGGTGAGGTAGGCGAGAAGCATACCCGAGTCGTCAGATGGTTTTGAAGAATCAGCTTCTACAGGTTTTCCAGAAGAGGGCAGGTGTGACGAGATCCAATCTGCCAAGCGCTGAGCGATTTTCGATGCTTCCTGAGCGTCGACACCCTTCTCGTATGCAGACGAGAGCGCATACGCAGCAGCAGGAAACGGCATCTCTGATCGCTCCGTGTGTGTTGTTTCCTCGTACTCGCTTAGCGCGGCCTCGCGCCAATTCCACTCTTGGTCTTTGTGTGATGCTTGTGCCGCTGGTCTTGTCTCCGACTGTCCGCGCCGAGTCGGCAGCCAATCAGACACCCTGTTCCACCAAGCAGACCATTTGCCAGTCTGCGCGTCGTGGTCGACCTCGGAGCGTGCGGGACGCAAGCGCTTCGTGCCACCAGGACCGCGAATGTCCCAATGGTCCCAATTTTCCATCACACCCAGAAACTCGCCCCACTGAGCACTAGTCACGCTCACAAGCCCATCGTTTCCAGCGTCCAGAGTGCGATGTGCTGCGGAACTTCCGTCCGCGTCAGCACCACACGAGCCCGTCGTGGCCGCCTTGTCAAGAATGAGCTTTGGAAGCCATAGCGGATGCAGGACCGACATCGCCGGCGTGCGCGTCGCAACACTAAAGTAGCGAAGTCCAGGCACATTGGGTACGGCCGGATTAAATAAGCGCGTCATGTAGCGTGTTGACAGCATCGCGTACGCAGGCTGATCGAACAACGCAAGAATGTAGGACGAAAGGGCCGTCGATACCGTCGCTAGTGCGCGGCTCAAAGGATTCTTCTGGACATCGACCTTGTCGCGTGTGAACAGCGGCGCTTTGAGGCTGAACGGAGCACGATTCGGCGCATCGTCCGGCACCGTATTCGGGCGTACCTCGCTCATCATCGCATCGATGAGCTCAAGCCCCACACCAATATTTGTGTTACACCAATCCATGAATGGGCTCCCGCGGTGCGGCGTTGCCAGTGTCGTAAGACTTACGGGCTTATATTCGCGCGGCCGAATACAGGAAATGAGGTATCGTGCGTCCAGACCACCCATGGAATGCCCCACAAAGTTCAGCGGCTGGCCGGGCGGGAAACCTTGCTGCAGCAACAGATTGTGCAAAACCTCTGCGCGCTGCTGTATCGAGCCTGTGGGTGGCACGGCAAACGCGTACACCTCGGCACCCACACGTTCTCGGAGCACGTCCAGTGTGGCTGACCAGTAGTGGTACTCAAGCCCCATGAACGGCCCACGCACATCGAATCCATACAATCCATGACACAGAATGATGGGGTAGCGCGGCGGCGTCTGCTTGGAGGAAAAAAGGAGCGGATGCCGCATAAGCTCGTCTAAGCGGCTTCCTGGCATAGCATGAGGAACGCCGCGCGTCTGTTCACGTTCTTGTCGTGATTCATGTCGAGTCTGCGTGTCCACGCGCTGAGCATGTGTCCTCTTTGAGGAGGATGCACCAACACGAATCCCACGTCGACCAACTGGCCATACAGCCCGCCAGCGGTGCATGTATGAAACAGGGACGCTCGTGGATGCACCTGGCATGGGGAGAGAGCCATTTTGGCCGCACGTGTCGCCGCTCACTCCCCTCCACGCTCGTTTGGGCCCCCCTTCCCTCGCACTCGGCGTGTTCATGTGGGCGTTGCCGATCTGTCCCGATCGATCACTCGATCCGCGTCCGGCGCTAGGTTGACATTTGCTGTCCCACACGTGCGTGTGGCTTACGGCTCATGCAACGGCAACAGCCAGGCTTGTTGCTGTTGCTATGGTGTGTGGCGCTGGTATGTGCGTGCATGGATCGAGCCCATGCACGCACACCAGCCGCATATGCCATGGGACAGATGCTGCGTGAAGATTCTTGTACGCCCATCGGATCATCCTTGTCGCCCCAGGAAGCCTGCAGCTTTGTACATGACCATTGTGCGCATACATCCATCTACCCATACCTGTCGTTGTACTACTGCGCATCCGCACGCGTGCAAACTCTTTCGGTTTCTCACGTGCTAGTTGGACTTGTGTCACTCATGTTCGTGCTTTGGCTACTCGTGCTGTTTAGCGTGTTGGGACTTGTAGCCAGTGATTTTTTCTGCCCGAACTTATCGTCGATTGCGGCCAAGTGGGGTATGAGCGATAGCATCGTGGGTGTAACACTCTTGGCACTTGGCAACGGATTCCCAGATGTCGTTTCGACCTTCCGAGCCATGGATAAAGACGCTGGCACCATGGCCATGGGCGAGATCATGGGGGCCGCTGTATTTACGGTGGCAATTGTGTGTGGATCTATAATGGTATTCTACTCGTTCGACATACCACCCGTTGCCTTCGTACGTGACGTAGGCACGTATATGCTGGCTGTCGTACTCGTTCTCTCTTTTCTTCGCGATGGCACTCTCGATCTATCCGATGGAATCTCTATGCTTGGATTGTACGTCACTTACATTGGTGTGGTGGTTATGGGGGATCTTTTGTCGGAGAGACGAACGGCGCCCAGTACCCCAACTCCAGCGAAGACTCAGGATCACTCCATTTCAATCCAGATCCCTGTTGAGCATACGCCGCTCTTGCATGATCGCTCCGAGAGCCAAATCGACAGTCCATCTGGCCCGCGAGTCGCACGCCACTCCATCTTGTCTGCTATGCGCATGCATGACATGGCGCTCCATTCTGATGCAGGTCTCCTGTTCACGCCGAGCCTCGCAGAACATGTCATTGATCCAGTGTCTAGGGCCGTATGGCGCCAATCATCTAGGACGCAACGTGTGGCATCTCTGTCTCCGTCTGCGTCTTTTTCGAACAAACACTCGCCTGCATCACCGTCAGGCCCTGTCCAAGACCGCCGCATGCTGACGCGATGCTTCACATACAACTCCATGGAGCGTGTGCCCCCCACGCACACCCACCCACGAACCAGCAAGACCTTTGATGAAGCCCCAGCTTCCCGCGCCACAGCCTCGATCATGTGCAAAATTATGGCTCTTCAGGACTGTCACAACAACGATTTGTCATTTTCCCGCATTGTATTTGTGGCGCTATGTCCGTCGCTCGTCAACTTCACACACAAGTCCTGGGGCAATCGGGTCGCCAGCGTAGCCTGTGCTCCGGCCCTATTCGTCCTTCGATTGAGTGTGCCGCTCATCAGCCCAGACGAGTATCGCTTGCATGACTCGCTTAGGATGCTTCGACAGACGTTGTCGGACGAACCGGCCGATGGAGCCACGAGGGCCGTCGAGCTACGGGAGGCGGTGTGGGATGAGGCCGTTGCCGTGTTGGAAACACCTGGTCCTCTAGTGAAAACGAGCGAGCGCGTTGCAGCGGATCATTTCCTCTCCAGTATCCAGTGTGTGGCCGTGCCCGAAATGATGCTATGGTCGTATGGAGCCTCTCCTGCACTCCTGGCTAGCGTGGGTGTGTGTGGCGGCATTGTTGGTGTGTTCGTGTGGCGCAAATTGCGTGCTTCGCCAGATCGCGACTCCCCCGCGCAACTGCAGCGTTTCTTGGTCGTGCGTAGTTTGCTCGGCTTTTTTATGGGCCTTCTTTGGATCGTTGCGAGTGTGGATGGCGTGCTGGCTTTATTGCGTGCCTGGGGTTACATTTATCACTGGAGCGAGGCGATCCTCGGCCTTACTGTTTTCGCACTCGGCAATTCGCTCGGCGACGTCGTGACGAACCTATCTATCGCGCAACTGGGTCATCCACTCATGGCACTGACCGCCTGCTTTGCGAGTCCACTCACGAACCTACTCCTGGGCGTTGGCCTGTCGACTACCTGGCTGACATCAACACACCCTTCTCGTGCTCCTTATCGAATCGCGCTGAGTCCTGCTCTTTTTTTGAGCAGCGCAGTGATGGTGTGCATGTTGCTGGTCATGCTTATTACAGTGTCTATGAATGCCTTTTCATCTAGCCGTCCACTGGGCCTGTTTCTCCTAATTACGTATGTGGGCGTAATGACCTGCAACCTGGTGCTGGAAATCAAGAGTACTTGACGCGTGCCTGATACAATGTACATGATCCTGCGCATGCCGGAGATGTTCCTGCTCCTGCTCCTGCTCCTGCTGTTGCTAGATCGTGAGGACTCCAAGCACCATGCAGGAGGACCTGTGCATGCGCAGGGGACCATCTTGCGCGCAGGTTGCGGCCGTGCTTCAGGAGCAGACTCTCGACGCTGCCTGCGCTCGTCGCGATCGGGGCGATGAATGGCACGAGCTCCTCTCGCACCCACTGTGGTCGCAACAGAAACAGCTCTTGCATCCGCTGGGCCGGTGCGTTCGGCAGCACCGTATGAGTAAAATACTGGATCGTTATCAATTCGGCCAGCGCACGTGGCGGTGGACTTGGCGTCGCTGCTGCGTGGGCATTCGTCTCAGCAAACGTGGCCGGTGCTGGGTATAGTAAATAATGTCCCTGTATAGTAGATGGGTCGCAAGTGTTAGTGCGCTTGCAATAGATACGGACGACCATTTCTCACGTACCTGGAGCAGTGCGAGGTGTGCATCCTGACTCATGATGCCCAGCTCATGATGCCACGCATCCATGAATGCAATGAGCGGCATGCGTTTCTGCGTACGTAGGAGATGCAAGCCTAAGAACTGAGCCACACTCTCGCGTGCAAGAGGAATATGCAATGGCACTGTTGGCGCACTTGCTCTCTGGGGCGTGGCACAGAACCAGTCGCCGACCATGGCCTCGGCCACTGCACGACATGCACGCGGTGCCAATGCCTCGCACATGCGCACGAATGGCACTCGGTCTGGTGCACATGCAAATATATCTACATGTGCAAGGAGCGAGTGCAGTAAGTCCACCACCAGGTCAGGCGCCACGCGACGGAGGTAGCCATCCAGCTCAATTACATGGTAGGCCCGTAGTCCCTGTGTGAACTCAGTTTCACTCGCCTGGACAACTGACATGAGCTCGTTGCGCGTGTAATGACGCTTGGTACGATCATGTACGTGCTCTTCACCACCTGTGTACATGTCTTCATCCAGCAGGCTCATGATGCGCTCAAGGTTCGCACATGTGCGCACGAGCTCAAGCGTGTCCTGAACATTTTGTCGTAAAACGAGCGCATGCGACCCATTGTCACGCACATCGACTGAGCATAATAGCAGACTGTTGCTCTGTGCAACTTGTCGCACAGCATAAGTAGCATCATGCGTTACAAGCGCAGCTTCGTCTGCAAGACGTCCGTTGAATTGGAGTGGCACGTCTTTTCTCTCGATCAATGCTTCGACCTCCGGCGGCACCTCTAAAATGCGATATTCTTGCGGAGATGCAGCATCCGCCGTCACGATTGGGATGCTGCTGCTCGCCCCTTCGTCCATCCACGTTCCTTGGCCTGCACAATACGCCAGCTTCAGACGCACCTGTGGGCCTTTTTATTTTTTTGGCTCTGGACCTCGTCGCTTGGGGCAACAAATGAGTGATGCTGAACGTGGAGGACCACGTGGAGTACGTGAGGGGCCATTTTGGATGGATTCCCCTGGCGGTGTTGCATAAAAAAAATTGTTGCGAGTTTCAGGGGGGAAATGGGGCGAGTGTAGGATCGAGAAAGTCCGTGGCGGGGCTCTCGATCGCCTGTCTTTGCATCCAGACACTGAATCCACCGCCTACCTTGATCGAGTCCAGAGGCTGAAACGCACCCCGAAGTATCGCGTAAGCGATGAGGGAGGCGCGGAATAACGTCTCGATGCCTCAACGTGCCAGATTCAGTCGCCGTGATAATATCGCATCCGATTCCTCGTCTTCCGACGAGGATGCCGTCGTAGCGGATGGCCAGGGCGTATGGGATCATGCCTTCTGCGTGGTGTGCGACTGCCTCATTGAGACCGACAATACAGACTTCCGCGCAAATGAACCTGCTTTGGATGGCGAAGATGTCTGGGAGGCTGCAGCCATGTCGTCCCTACGTCGCCACACCCAGCGCTCCAAAATCGGTCGTCAATCGAATAGGCCGAATGCAGCGCTTCCCAAGACAGCTCCGATCTTCTGTTCCGAACGTTGCCGACAGTTTGACCAGCAGCAGAGCAAGGGCCTAAACGAGTTCATGAACTATGTATCGAATGCTTCAGTACGTGCATGTGCCGCGTCGCTCGACAAGATACACGTGTCAAGGCCACTGGGAACGTCTCCTTTCACTCCAACGGCCGCAGATTCCACAGCCATGACGGCCAAGTCGTTATCAGCTTCTATCTTGCGCGCAGAGTCCCGAGCAAAGTCCGAAGCTCATGGTAGCATGGATGACGACGATGTCAAGTCGAGCGATCGGCTCTTTCCGCGTCGCGAGCCGTGGCCATCATCATCCCCTAGTGATCAAGTGGCCTCGGTGGCAACCGTGCCTTCGAATCTGACTCGCTCTCGTATGGCCATCCATGCTGCATTACCGGCGCCATCAACATCGCTTCCCGCTCCCCAACGTGTGCCTTCCAATGATAGGTCGTTGTATGTCGACTCTCCACCGAAGAGTTTGGTGCTTGGCGAAAGCTCGTCTCAGGCCGAGAAGACGCTCGCCGACAGTCCATCATCGTCTCTTCGAGATGGAGTCGCCTTCTCGCCTCTGAACTTGCTTGCCACTGGCACAGGGCACCACGCTGAACCAAGTATATCCGCCACCAACAGCCGAGTTCAGCCCATGGGTCCTGCATCCTCCACACAACGTCTAGATTCAGCGACGGAGTCACTTCGTCGTGCCCAGCGCATGAATGATTCCGCGCTCGCATCAGCACGCGTACCGTCATCGTCATCATCGATCACGACTGCCAAGCCAGTGCGCCGTTCGATTGCACATGCATCGAACAAGTCTATGACTGACGTGTCCGTGGCATCTCGCCATAGCGATGGCGGCAGCAGCAGCGATGCGTCTGCGCCGTCTTTGCCAGCCACAGCGCATCGACGCAAACCAAGTTCAGCGCGGGGCATACGTGTGCTACCTCCGCTCCTGGCGCCTCCGCGAGCGAGAGGCGATGGCCGCTCCAGAGGACCGAGTCCTGGGGCTCTTCAGCGCTCCTCGCCGCACTCATCGAAAAGCACAAGCATCATGACTCGATCACGCTCTTCATTTCTTTCTCTGAGCTCGAGCATGCATGGCTCAAGTCCTCGGCGCCCAGGCCTTGGCTGGAGTGCATTGCCACCATCGCATCCGTCCATGGAGCGCCTGAGTCAGTCCTTGCGCATGGAACGTCCTTCTCCTTTGGCCATGTCATCGTCGGCGTCGGGGAGCTCGATGCATCATCCCCTGCGGACGTGGAGTCATGATGTTATGTCTGGCATGCCCATGTACCCGATTCTGCAACTGCCCGATGGCGGCCCCATCCATGACATGTACAGCCAGTACTGGCAGCCTGTCGAAGAGGACAAACCACCCTCCACACCTACAACTGCCACTAATTCCGAGACAGGCGGACGTCGAAAGAGTCTGTTTTACTTTGATGGTTGATGACGCTTCCAGGGGCCCATCAAGTCCTCTCTTCCTAATTAGCTTATCTCCAATCTTGATGCCCCGTGTCACTCTCATCCACGTTGTCTTTACCCTCTCTTCCAACAAATATCCATATCTGTGCCGTGATATAGTAGTATGTATATGTGGTATATGGGACGATGTTGTTATGGATCGATTTCTCGCAGCCAGCCACGCAGGAGCAATGCCTCGACCTCGTCGCGTCGAACATACAGTCGCTCACCTACACGAAGATGGATGGTCCCCCGCTCTGTTTCCACATCGCTCACATTGCGAGTCACCAGTACGTAGATCATCACGTCGTCGGGAGGTCGTACGGAATTGGGCGCTGCCGTCGTCGCATAGGCTGCATCCGAACGTACATCAAAGCCGCCGCATAGCGCCTGGCGTGCGCGGCTCGTGCTGGCTGAGCCCGGGCCTGATGATGAGGATGGTCTGTCGAACGACGTACTGGATGACGAGCTCTGCGAAAGCGGCCATGTCACGTCCAGCACATCGAGGAACGCGTCCTTGTACAGAGCAACAAGAGCAGCATATGAACGGAGCCATTCAAGCTCCGCTGGATCCAAAAGAGTACGAATCGAGGCTGCTCCGGATGGATCTATTGATCGGTCTTCGTTCAAGACGAGTGCAAGGGCTCCTGCCTTGTCCCAGACACGGGCGCGAAGCCAGTCAAGTCGCTCTCGGTGGTACACGAGAAGACATCGTTTGTTCCGATACGCCTGCAAGTGATGTGTGACTATTCTTGCAGCCAGTGCTGCATTTGGTTGCTCATGGCCAGATGCCTGCTCTGCACGCGCTGCGTCTGCCATGGGAGCCAGCTCGGCATGAAGCTGACGCGTCTCTAAGAGTGAGAGGCGCACAAGTTCCGCGCTATATGTAAGAAGACGAAGGTGCATGCACTGTACTTACTTGTATGCACGTAGCGATCCGGTCATTTGACTCAGCTTCGCATCATGTACCAACTGGAGCGCTTGCTCAGATGGCATGCCAAAACTCAATGATTCTCAAGTGTGGCGCGTCCACAAACTCAATTTGACGCGTCACATATGTGGGCGCAGAAATGTCTCAGTCGAGTCGACTTGGTTGGATGATGTGGAGGACATGGCATGATACGAACATCCCTCCGCTCCTAGGTCAACGTGATTGTGAAGGTGGATGGGTGAGTCCGTTTAGGAGCATTGGTTTCGTTCCATAATGCAAGTGACGTTATTCATTCATTCACCAGGCGTGCACGTATTGTCGGAGAGGCGATTCCCCAAGGACATTCGCAAAGACGAGCTTCAGCAGCGTGTGGAAATCGTCACGGGCATTCCACCGGCAGCCCAGCGTCTTGAATTGGTGCATGGCGACGGACGAGTGGCAAATTGTGCATCATTCCCACCTGAAGTCGCGATTTTGCAGGCTTGGGGTGCATCAGATGGCATGCAGATTCAGGTGCATGACAAACGTGGGCCATTGCTTGCTGACGAAGAGAGCGTGACGAAGTACGAGCTCTCTGACGAGCAGTATGCAGCGCGACACGACACACTCCGTGCATACAAGCAAGCGCACCGCCTGGGCCGCTTTGCATCCAATGCAGGAACAGTAGGAGCAGCGAAAGTGACAGACAAGCATCAACTTAATGATCAACACAAGGACGGCGTGGAATGCGGTGCACGATGCATGGTTGATACGGGTGATGGGTTTGAACGGCGCGGTACAGTGCGTTTTATCGGCCCCACGAAGTTTGCACCTGGCTTCTGGGTCGGTGTGGAATTCGACGAACCTGTAGGGAAAAATGATGGAAGTGTACAAGGCGAACGCTATTTTGAAACACGTATGCATTATGGCGGTTTCGTACGTCTAGCACATGTGCATGTGGGAGAGCAATACGCAAGTGAGCAGATAGATGACGAATTGGAACTATAGTAGCAAGGTAAGTATAGTATATAAACAGGTGAGAAAATATAAAGGAGAGGAAAACGGTTTGTATACAAAGGTTTGCTGTGGAATGTAGGTCCACAGACATTTTGGTCGCGCCCAGTGTGTTACGTGCTGCATGCCCTCCAACCATGGATGATACGACATCACCATGATCCATCAACATAGTGTGTCAGAGATCGTGAGGCATCCGTGTCTGTATCATTGTAGCCATGTACCGAATCTTCGAGCACCTTGGCTCGCTCCGTGATCATCTCACTCGTATCGAGAGTGCCCAAAAGACGAGCGAACACATCCGATACCAGCGACGCTATGCCATGCGGCCCAGCAGCACTCGTCGCCGAAGACGACAGACTGTCGAGTGTTTGTTGCACGCGCGACACGAATGCTAGTGAACTTGTGCGTTTCTGTGCTGGGCCAGCAGCACGAAGACACTCTAATGTCGTCCTTAGCGCTGCCGAAGCTGCCGCTACTGGCAGAGCAGCCAGATCTGCACGTCCTTCCTCATCGAAGCGTGGCGGTGCAAACAACGCATGCAGAGCATCCAGGGGAAGCGACATGCTGTGGGCCAATGCTTCACCATCCGGCAAGAGCGCGCCAACCAGCACAAGAGCATAGAGACATAAGGCCTCCACATGGTCGTGTTCCTGTGTGACAGGCGTCGGTAGCGACGCTCTCTTCGCTGCGAGCTGTTCCTCGAGATCCTCAATCTTGTCCTCGAGCTGCGCAATCACATTGTCACCGAGGCCACTGGCTCCTGCGCGAGCAAGTCCTTCCGCCATATCGCCGATGTGCTCTTCCAACTGTGAAAGCAATCGCGACGCATTGTGCAAGGTATCGTCACGCGCGTTGTCTTCCGACGGGCGTGCGCCTGTGATTGAGGAGGCTTTGATCTGGTCGAGAAGTCCGTCCATTTCTTCGCGCCCATCAGCCTTGCCGAGAACACGCATGCAAAACAGATGCTGCTGCTGCAGACGCTCACACACATCGCGCCAGCCCTGGATCCATCTTTGAACGAGCTCTCGCTCACGTGCCGTGCTCGCGATGTCCACGTCATATCGAAGTTTCAGCTGCTCGTACGCAAAGCGCGACTGCTCAGCTGCGCGTCGGTGCTTGTCAAGCTCCATCTCAAGAATACGTGCACGAGGGTCGGTGCGCCGCTCCGTACGATGCGTTGGTGTAGATGCATTGTCGATGTATGTTTCCAAGCGAGTTAGGCGTCTTGGCGTGTCGGGCACTTCTGGCGTCGTTGGCGTATGTGGTTCGGGTGTGTGTGGAATGAGAGGCTCTTCCATGCTTGGTGACGGCGGACCTGCTGCTGCTGCTTCTCGTGTTTCGGCCGGTTGTACTGCTGCTGACGATTCTGATTCATTCGCCGGTTCTCGACTGTCAGCAGCCGGTCCAGTACGGTTGTTCGCTTCATTCGTCACAGTGCCTTCAGACGCCACAGGTAGCGGCTTGTCGGATGTGCGGTCACGCAGCGCCGTGCGGTATAGAACCATGACCTCTTCGAGTCGACGTGCGACGAGGTCTTTTTGCTCGCGCTCAGCAGCCAGCTGCGCACGCAGCTCCCGTTCCGTTGAGCGGGTCGCATCTGATGTGTCGGAGGCTGCCTCGTTTGTGTCCGCGGATCCCGACCCCGAGGCAGGCACTGATGATGGCGCCGAAGCCGGTTCCTCTGTCGACTCACCACCACCAAACATCATGTGCAGACGACGCGATAGTGTTGGGACTGCAGAAGGCTGGTTGCGCATATCATTACGATCGCGAGAAGCACTAGTATTCGGAGACGGCTGCAATGTCGCATGCTCAGATTCCAGCTGTGCGACGCGCGCTTGCAGAGCAGCTGACGACTTGGCATGCTGGTCCTCCAGCTCCTGCTTCTCTATCGCATGCTGCCGCTTAAGCTCCATGAACCGCTGTTCGTACTCGGAACGAAGTGTGTCCATGTGTGCCGAAGACCTCGGCTCTGAGCGCAGCGTGTGAAGCAAGTCGTTATGCTGAGTATGGAGCTTGCCGATCTTTTCAGCATGACCTGCATTCAGTTGATCCACAGCATCCGCATGACTTGCGCGCATATGGCTTAAGGTATCGGCATGCTCAGCATCACGCCTGGCCAGTTCCGATTCGTGCTTCACAAGCAACTCTGACTCGCGCTCCTGGTGCGCCAAAAGCTCTGCTTGGATCCGTGTCAGCTCATCACTGAGTGATTTGGCCGTCTGCTTGTGAGCGGCGTCTGATTCCATTCGCTCGTGCACACGTTCTTCCTGCGTGTCGAACAGTGCCTTTTGTGTCTGCTCCTGTCGCTCGTGCACATCGCAAAGCTCTTGCGTCTGGTGTTGGTTTTTGGCCTGCAGAAGCTGCGTCTCTTGCAAGGCGTGGTTAGCCTGATCTAGCTCTTTAGCTCGCCGTTGCTGTGCATCTTCAAGGTAGGAGTGAGTGTTTTCGCGCTCCTTCGCATGCTGGTCACGCGCATCTTGCAGCGCTTGGCGTGTCTCATTCAATTCTGTTTCTTGTAGTCGATGCCCCCGTTCGAACGACATGCGCATGTCCTGCGTCTCTTCGCTGTGCCTGCGCTGTGACTCGTCCATCGCAGCTCGTGTAGACTCGAGCTCTTTTGCATGCTGCTGTCGCAGCTCGTCCATGGCCACTTGCATGTCATTGCGTTCCGTCGCTAGTTGCTGCTGCATGGCATCCAAAGCACCTTGAATGTCCTCGAGCTCCTTTGCATGAAAGTCTCTGGCCCGCTCGGATCCACTGCGTGCCTTCTCAAGCGCTTCTTGCGTGTCATCGTGCTGCTTCTTCAGTCCGTCCATCGATACACGCAAATGATTTCGTTCGGTGGCAAGTTGCTGCTGAGCATTGTCATGCGCAGTGCGAGATGCCTCGAGCTCTTTCGTGTGTTCCTCTTGGGTTTGGTGAAGCGCGAGACGCAGCCCTTCAAGTTCTTTGTCATGTTGCTTTTTGAGTTCATCGATCGAGACATTCGCGTGGTTCCGCTGTGTCGCCAGTTGCTGTTGGGCTGTAGCTAGGGCGACACGTGCCTCGTCGAGCTCAATCACTAGGTCGCTCCTGGCTTGTTCTACAGCTTGTCGGGCTTCTTCGAGCTCGTTTTCATGCTGCCTCTTGAGTTCATCGATCGAAGCATTCGCATCGTTCCGCTCCGTGGCGAGTTGCTGCTGCGCCATAGCTAGAGCGGCGCGTGCCTCATCAAGTTCCATCAACAAGTCACTCCGGGCTTGTTCTACAGCTCGTCGAGCTTCTTCGAGCTCGTTTTCGTGCTGCTTCTTGAGCTCATGGATCGCGACACTCGCATCATTCCGCTCTGTAGCCAGTTGCTCCTGCGTATCAGCGAGCGTCAAGCGTGTCTCTTCGAGCTCCTTCGCATGCGCAGCTTGCATGCGCTCTAAAGCAAGACGAGCCTCCTCGAGCTCGCTGGTATACTGCTTCTTGAGCTCGTCCCTTGTGACGCTCATGTGATTGCGTTCCGTCGCAAGTTGCTGCTGTGCCGCCATAAGCGCTGTACTCACATCACCCAGCTCAGTTGCATGCAGCCTCTTGAGCTCGTCCACTGATTCGTTCATCCGGTTCTGCTCGGCAAGCAGCTGCTGCTGAGCCTTATCAGTCGCTTCTCGGGATCCATCTAGTTCCCGGGCATGTTCCTCATTCGCATGCTTCAGCGCCTGCTTCACATCGTCCAATTCCTTCGTATACTGGCTCTTGAGCTCCTCCATCGCTGCATCCATACGAGCTTGTTGAGCGGCAAGGGTCTGTTCGGCTTGGCGAAGCGAGTGGCGCATTTGATCCAATTCTTTTGTGTGTTGCTGCTCTCGAGCTTCCTGTGATACATTAGCATGTGTCTGCTCGACCGCGTGGAAGCTTTGTGCTTCTTCCAGAGCTGCGTTCGCACTGTCTAGCTCTTTTGCATGCCGTTGCCGAATGTCCTCAAAAGACACACTTGCATCACGCCGGTCCTGGTCGTGACGTTGCTGTGCACGCTCGAGTAGCTCGTGCATATGATGAATCTCATTGGCATAATGTTGCTGAGTCTCCTCCATTGACAGGTTCAGCTTCTTGAGCTCTGTATCGTGCTTCTGTCGCTGCTCTTGTAGCGACGAAAGCAACTCCTCGGCCCGCTTGAGCCCCCGCTGTTCGGCCGCGGCGCTCGCCATACGCAGCTCATTCGCGTGCTGTTCTTCCAAATGACGTCGCTCTTGCTCAAATTGTAGAATGATCTGGAGCTTCTGCTCGTCGTGCTCGCTTTGCATTTCATTGATCCGGCGTTTTTGCTCGGCCAAAGCGGGGCTTGTAGCAGAACGATCAGTCGGCACGTCATCTGCTTCATCCTCCTGCAAAAAGTCACCGAGTTCCGTGTGTTGTGCACATAGTAGACTCAGTCGCTTTCGTAAGTCTTTTTGCCGCTTTCCCGTCGATGCAAGCTGCATCGACAATCCACGACGATGTGCCTGAAGCCGCTCAACCTCGTCCATCAGACCGCCATGCTCATCGGAACCAGGCGACTCTTCCGACAATGCATGCACATTCTCATTTCGAGATGGCGTGCCACGCTGTGAGCTCGGACTGCCGGTGTGCGTGTTGAAAGAACGAGCAAGGCGTGATGTGCTTCGGCGCGGCGTGAGAAAGCCATGCATCCATGTCTGATGATTTCGCATCCCACGGGACGACGAGGACGTAGACATGTCCATCGTGGGCGGCAGACGTTCCGCGTGTAGGTGATCACGGAGTACAGCCACATGGTGAGAAAGCAGTCGATTTTGCACATCATGAAGACCATCTGAAGCCTCAATAAACTGTTGCATGACTTGGTCCGTCCGCTCCATGGCTGACGACACCTCCAGCATCTTGGCATGAAGATCATCTCGCTGCGTCGCAGGATCCTCGTGCGTGGAGGCAGCGCCTACAGTTTTTGCCGTACTGCTGGGCTTGTACGCGTGCAGCATATGTGTGGCACCGCGCATCTTCTTCTCTAGGGATATGCGCTCCTGCATGCTCTTGAGTGAGGTGCTTAGCTTGTGCTGCTTCCGGCGTAGTTCAGCCACTTGCTCGAGTGAAAGCGCCTGATACGGCTCAGCCTCAAGGAGCGAGTACGTAACGAGCAAGTCATCAAGGAGCGCGACGGACGAGGCGGATACATTCGACGTATCTGCGTCGGCACTATGCAAGTATGAGGGCGTCTGCGGCGCCGTATAGGCTGACGAAGAGGCAGCATCCATACCAAGCCCATTCACGCTGTTTAAGCTGCGTGCCGACGGCGATGTTCGTGATGACGACAGCGCACTGGTATCCATGAGGTCGGAGATCGGCGGCAGTAACGAACTATGATGGACCTTGGATAACCCTAGATGCTCGTTGCCGCTGGCACCCGCATCGTTCATGACACACACGACACGCACGCCACTATATCACACGCAGATCCCCTTCAAAGAGCGATTCACACGCCACAGTACAATCAGGACACGCCAGTCAGCCAGCCAGCCAGCCAGCCAGCCACACCCACAGACAAACAAAGTGCCACCTAGGAGAATCTATCCATCCTTTCATATTCAATTCATCTTGGCGCGAAAAACACCGGCCTGTATCACGTGATTAGGCGCTTATCCTGGGTGGCGGAGATGGGAGAGACGTGTGCGCGCGTGTGTATGTCGGTAAGGGGGCCGCCGTACTGCAGGCCCAAAAAATGGGGGTGTGTGCAGACGAGAGGGGAGTCAAGATTCGACGAGCGAGTGGCACTTCAGTTACTATTGAGTCGGACGCACGAAATCTCGCTGCGTCTTGACAAATAGACCGAGGCCAAGACGACGATAACCAACTCCAAGACTGCTTGAGTGAAACTTTTGAACAATATGGGGCCAGGTGCATTTTTTGGCCAGCTACGTGGGCTGGATGCGTTCGGACGTGTGCGTAGAAAGACCGAGACGAACAAACGAACATGTACTAACTTTATCTTTTCCCTATCGTTTAGATGTCCGATGATGTTCGGATTCGCACCAATGTGGGGGCATTGCTCACGCTCACGAGTGCACTAATGATTCTTGTTCTCATTGTGAGCGAGTTCCTCGACTACCGCCGTGTGCAAACAAGTCCGCGCCTAGAGGTCGACTTGAGCCGCGGCGAGCGTTTGGCGGTGCAATTCAACGTGACATTCCCTCGGATCCCCTGCTATTGTACGTGCTCCATGCGATGCGTGTGCCATCAGCTATACTAACGCGAATGCCAAAGTGCTATCACTGGACGTCGTGGACGTCGTGGGTGAGACTCAAATGGACGTGCATCATGACGTTGAACGGCGTCGATTGGACGAGAATGGCAAGCCTGTGTCTGAAGAAGTGATCCGTGAATTGGAGAGTGAGGCGAAACGGGTTATTGCGGAGCGTGGACCGGACTACTGTGGTGACTGCTACGGAGCCGACCCTCCAGAAGGAGGGTGCTGTAACTCGTGTGATGCTGTGCGAGAGGCCTATATGCTCCACAACTGGTCGTTCACTTCGCCGGATGACATTGAGCAATGTGCGCAAGAACACTGGTCCGAGCATGTGCGTGAACAGAACCACGAAGGATGCAACATTGCAGGTGAGGTACGCGTGAACAAGGTCGTGGGCAACTTGCATTTCAGCCCCGGCCGCACCTTCCAGCGCAACGACATCCACACGCACGATCTTGTGCCATATTTGCATGGAACAGGCGACGACGTTCACCACTTCGGCCACAAGATTCACCGTTTCAGCTTCGGCATGGAAGACGAGTTCGCCATCGAGCGTACGTCGCGAGGAAGGCGACAGGGCCCCCTCAAGAACCGCATGGGCATTGAGAATGCCCTCGAGGGTCGCTCCGCCAAGACACTCAGCAGCAACTACATGTTCCAATACTTCTTAAAGGTCGTGCCGGTGGAAGTGCACAAGCTGAATGGGCACGAGATGAGCACGTATCAATACAGTGCGACGTCATACGAGCGAAATCTGGAAGACTTTGACCGCGCCGGACAGATGAGTGGACACATCGTGCGGATGATCGAGGGCATCCCCGGCGTCTACTTCAACTACGAGATTTCGCCACTGCGTGTCGTTCAGACCGAATGGCACCACTCGATATGGCACCTTGTATCGAATTTGTTCGCCTTGATTGGTGGAATCGTCACTGTCGCTGGCCTGATTGACGGCGCTATATATCGGTCTCGTCGTACGTTCAACATAGTTCGTGGCTATGGGGATGACTCTGAGGGGCTCAGCATGGAGGCTAAGCTGCTGTAATGGTCGATCCATCCCTTGGCACATCACAGATCGGGCGGCCCAAGCCGTGAGAACGGATGGTCCGTTCCCTCTTAGCGTCGATGTGTTCCCCTTTCCCATTACCTTTTTTTTTTTTCTTCCCTTTTCTTTTTCCATTCTGTGAATGATGCGGGCAGCAGCCAGAATGTTTTTGTTTCTTGTTCTCACTGCCTTAATC
>OJLB01000293.1_pt1 | contig 25808 bp, 18 predicted proteins | sample 1596861 | NCBI WGS metagenome assembly OJLB01 (sample SAMEA3904681, study PRJEB24821) | metagenome | biome: Builtin; feature: hospital; material: surface | place: USA | collected 2013-06-06
CGAGATCATGCCTAGTCTCGTGGGCTCGGAGATGTGTATAAGAGACAGGGGTATAGGGGTAGGACATCGGCGTACTTGTAGATCCTGCTGGACTCGGTGAGGACTGCGCTGAGCTCGACGCCAGGGTGGCCGAAGGCGGCACCGCGGTCGGTGGCGTCGGCGACGCAGCTGTGCGTGCATCATCCAGCGAGCGCATCCAGCGCAATCGACGACGGCGCGTAGGCGGTGGGGTTAGCATGACGGGCGCTGGCGCATTGTCGTCGTATTTGGGCGTGACGCGCGGCGACGCATACGGCATCGTGCGCGACAGAGTGACGTCATACGTTTCGCGTGTGTCACTATCACTCACGCGAATAACCTGCTCCTCAGCAACTAGTGCACTTCGCACGATACTCAGTGGGTCATTTGCATCTATGCTGCGTGCGTTGCCGGGCAGGCGGCCCGGCGCCTCGTGCGGAGGCGGCGTGGCCGACAGCATGTCGAAGGGAAACCGAGCTGGGCCTCGGCCGGACGCAAGGGGCGTGTGGCTGGCCGATGAGGCGGCCTCCACATAACGAGTGTGCCACCATGGACCACGAGGCGGGGCCGTCGAGGCAGCGCTCCGTCTTTTCGTGCTCGCCACGCGACTTTCATTTGCCTCAGTCGATCATTGAGGTGGAAGATGTCGCGGTGCCGCGCACACCGGAGTCGCGCATACCTATACCTGCAAAGCGGCATACCCCAGCGCGGTGCGTGCCGGCAGTGCTACGGGATAAGAACAAGATGCGTGTGGCTGAGCTCCTGCAAGAAGAACGGGCGCCCAGCTGTTTTGAAATTGCGTCTGAGGCGCGTCTGCAGCGACACTTGATGGGTCAGACGTCGCTACAGGACCATGTATCTCGCCGTGTGCGGCGATCACGCATCGCACAGGAGCGCGGCGTGCGCGTGACGAGCCTATTAGGCGTGTCCCACGACGAAGAGGAGGAAGAGGAGGAGGAGGAGGAGGAAGAAGAAGACAACATGTCGGATCTGGGTCCTATGGCCTTGCCACCTGCGGACGATGGCGTCATGTGTGAGGACGTGGACGTGCCCCTCGCTTGGGCCACGCCGCCTCTGCCACCGCATCCACCGACGGCCAGTCCCCGCACAGGCACAAAGCGCAAGTGGGACGATGATACATCCATGACACGCCGACGTCCAGCGCCTCTCCCACCTTGGGTAGCGAACGCATCCACGCACATCGCATCACCACGTTGGCCGCTTTGGAGTGCCAGTGGCGGAGGAACTGTCTCGCCCTCCTCCTCACCGCTGGCTCACAGCGGCAGTACGACACGTCGTGTGCCGACGCCAGTCTTATCTTCGAACGCGTATTGTCACGGACATGCGCGTGCCGCGACGCCACCGGCGATCGCGATCCCACGGCCCATGTCCCCGACCCTTTCCGCCTGGCAACCCCTCGCTCGATCACCAGGCACGGGCGGCTCGGGGCCGGGGTACGGCAGTGGCGCCATTGGTCTGCGACTTGGTTCGCGTGTCGCATGGGACACGGCGCACGTCAGCACACATGCCGAAGGCCACGACATGGACGAAGGCGTCCGCATGATGGGCCTGTCCTAGGACCCACGATACCCTACTGCGAACGAATGCGATGTCATCTCTACGAAACTATCCTCCTGCGACGGCTTTGCTCAATCTTGGCCTTCATGTGCTTGTCGCCCATACCCACCGTATTGTCAATGGCATTCTTGATCGTCTCCGCCAACGCGTCGAATCCCTTGGCAATCACACCCGGGTCCTCCAGCGGATTGTCCGTGTGCTTGTGCTCGTAACCATGAATAAACGGCTTTCCGCTCATGCGATCACGCATGAACAGCAGGACATTGGGCAGGTTGAGCAGCTCTGTGGTCGCGTGGGCCATCACCAGGCCCGTAAACTCCTCAAACAGAATGTCGGCGCCGTGGTCGCCCCAGCGCTTAGCCGCATCGTGCGCCGAGCCGTACGGAATCACCTCGTCCAACTTGGCATGGAACATGTACACGGGTGCCTTGGGCGTCTCATCCGGGCGCATGCCCATGTTGAGCGTGCCCAGCACCTTCTTCATGATCGGCGATTGCAACAGCTGAGCGCCATGCTTCATGAAACTGTCCGACAAGATATTCGTGTATGGGTAGCGGAGCACAATACCCACCGTGCAGTGCTCCCTTACGAAGTCCAGAGCATGCTTTCCCTTGTGCGTGAGTTTGTCGTTGATCCAGTCAGCCACCGACTCGTACTCATCCACAATACCCGCCACGCCGCTCACAGCAAAGCCAGCAGGCGTGCCGCCGTTGAGGTGCTCCAGCGTACTTGTCAAGTTGGCAGGCGTGCCGCCAAACGTCCATCCAACCATGTTCAGGTTCGGCGCATAGCTCGGCTGCAAACTCGCAGCCCATCCAGTGGCGATGGAACCGCCCGAGTAACCATAACCAATAACCTTGGTGTCCTTGCTCAGGCACAGCTCCTTCAGGTTGAGGGTGGCGAGAATGCCGTCAATGGCCATATGACCCTCAAGACGGCCGGCGGCAAAGGCACGCTTGGGCCCCTGGTAGTCGGGCACCGTAAGAATGTATCCCTCATTCAGGATGGTCGTGAACAAGACTTGCTGATAGCTCAGCGCAGGGTCTGTAGCTAGCTTGGCGTTGCGCTGCAGCACATAAGATGGCGCACACTGGGCTCCGTTCGAGTCGATATAGACGTTCATGTTGACCAGCTTGTCCTTCTTGGCATTCTCCGGGACAATCACCGTAGTGACCGTTGTCGAAGGCTGGTCTTCTTCCGAGCGCGACGTGCGGTACAAAATTTCGTAGGCCTCCTTGTACTTCACCTTGGCGATCTGGAAAAAGGCAATGTCAACCTTCCTGCTCCGAAGAATCGTGCCATGCTCCTTCTCCTCCCAGCCACTGGGCGGATCATAAAACGGATCCTTGTCGGGAGTTTGCGGCTTGGAGGAGCGCTCCAACACTTCAGCCGAAGTGCAGGCCAGAAGAAAGAGACAAACGAGAGTGAATTTCCAGAGAAGAGGGACCATACGGAGGATGCGTGGGCGTCCCCGCGTCTTTTATAGTCCGATGATTGCCCCTCTTTCGTCTCCATGGCTTGGCATGTGAAACAAGAACCACCGACTAATCATTTGCATGCTGCATAGAACCATCTGCGCACGGTAGCTTGGGTCACACGACGTGCACAACGTCTCCTTGGCTGGATTTTCGCATGCCTGAGCGCCGCATTTGGGCCATGCAGACTCAAAAAGTGGGGTTGCGACACAATTCAAATATGCTCGCACATGATTGGCTGCCGTCATTTTGCGCGAAAATCAGTTTAGATTGTTTGTTATGCGTGGGGTTGGCTCCTATGAAATCACATTTACTATTGGCCATAGAAGTGATCACTGCGAACTATGCATGTCGCATAGAATACCCAGCGCTTGCACATCGAGCTTTTACGCTGGCAATGGAAACTTGCTCGCGGTGGAAAATTCCGGCAGCCAAAGCCGCCTCTATGGGCGCCCCTTGGGCCCCCGGTCGAGGAGCAAATACTTCACAAAAATGATCAGCACAACCGGCCCCGCTGCTCGCTACCACGGGAATACTGACAGAGCTGCGCACAAGGTCCACGAGCTGCACGTCAAAGCCCGCATGGCTCCCATCTCGATCAATGCTGTTCACGAGCAACTCGCCTGCTCCTAAGCGCTCGACACCACGTGCGAGCTGTACCACGTCCACATCACGCTCCTCACGACCACCCTTGACCGTGCATTTGTACCACCAGGACACTGGCTGTCCACGCGTTTCGGGCCGCTCATCAGGACCAGATACGACGCTGGGCGCATGCACACCCGCTGCTTCAGCACTCTCAACGTAAACGCGCTTGGGATCCACACTCACTACCACGGCCTGTACACCGTATGCATGTGCAATCTGCTCGATACCAGTATCGCCACGCAGTGCTGCAGCAGGTGCTGCAACTGGATCGCCCGACGTATCACCCGCCTCACTCGCACGCGCAAGTAATTGCTCCACCGCATAGACCGCCTCGCTGCCGATGCTTACCTTGTCGGCGCCAGCACGGAAGTACGCATGTGCGACCTTCAACGCGGGATGGAATGTGCCATCTGGATCGGTAAAGTCACGGATACCACCTCCGACGGTGAGTGGCACAAATATCGTGGCAGCCGCAACATTTAACAAGGATAACATTGGCTGGTCATTCAGAGCCCAGTTCCGGAATGAAGTAATATTAAGAAAGGCGATTTCATCGGCACCTTCGTCGTAGTACCGCTGCGCGAGCTCTACAGGCTTGCCCATATTGCGCACGTGCGAGGCGCCAGCATCCTGCTCGCCACGCTCGCGTACGTCGTAGCTCTCACCCTTCGTTACCACCAAATCACCTGCGTCGTTGCTGCGCACGTCCAGACATGCCACGATACGCCGTGTCGGCATGTGCTCGGTGGATGACACGGGACGTCCTACGCGAGTTGTAGGCTCAACATGTTCCAGCTGCAGCCATGCAGCCAGCAGGTCCAATCCCGCCTGACCGCTCTTTTCAGGATGAAACTGGGTGGCAAATACATTTGCATGCTGAATAGATGAAACAAATATCTCGTTGCCATACTGGGTCGTTGTCAGCGCCCATTCAGCGACATTCGCATCCCACGCGACGCGGTACGAGTGGACAAAGTAGTAGTGAGACGGATTTGCATCATGCATACCATAGCTCTTCGCAAGCTCATGGCGTTGATCAGCACAGCCGTCCCATTCGACAACATTGGCTAAGCTCCAGCCCATGTGCGGTACAGCCTTACGACCGAACGCATCTTGTGTGGCAAAGCGGCCGACGCGTGCAGGCACAATACCCAGACCCTGCACACCAGGCGATTCATCGGATCCCTCAAACAGGACCTGCATACCTACGCAGATGCCCATCAGGGGCTTGCCACTCTGGATATACGCACGCAGTGGCTCCACATAGCCCTTGGCGTGCAGTGCGTCCATCGCGCTTGCAAACGATCCCACGCCAGGAAATAGAAGCTTATCAGCCTTGCTTATATCAGAAGGCTCACGAACCCATTCGTAGGTATAGCCCAGCTTGGTAAGCGAGTTGGCTAGACTCTGGATATTGCCAGCACCATAATCCAGCAAATATAGCATCGCAGTCAAACGAAGAGAATGACGTACCTTGCCATTCATCTCTCGTCCACGTGACGTGCACACAGACCAACACTTGCCCGGCGCCACTCCATCCATCGTGTATTTACTTATGTCGGACCATCCCCCGGCACAAGCTCGCGAGCCCGTACCTGATACATACTCCCCCGACGCGAAAAACGCCACAGGAATACGCGATGTGGCTGTGCGACGGTCGGATAAGCTGCTGGTTCTCCAGAGCATGTTTAGCCTCGTCTTCCGAACGATTGCCTACATATTCCTGCGTGTCATCCCAGGCTCCTTTGGATTCTATGCGATCCATTTCTATCTCGGGTACCTCGCTATCTGGGTACTATATGATGTACGAGTAGCCTCACAAAAAACTCGCAGGATGTCCTCCCTTTCCTCGCTCGTGTTTGGGCACTCAACTTCGAACCGTCCATGGAATATGGTGCAGCTCGTCGTGCATACCCTCGTGCTCTTGTTCGTGCTCGACCTTTACTACATGCCATATATGTTTCCATCTCATCGTGAAGCATCTCTCAAATTTGCTCGCGTCGGTGCTCTAAGCTCGTCGTCGGCCACGCTGCATGTTCGCTACCCCGAACCGCTCCCTCATGTCACGGGTCTGTGGGAAACAGGCATTCAAGATGCTCTCGTGGATGCATCCGACATCAATAAATCACCTTTACGCATCGTTTGGCGACGTGTACATGAGAGCGAAGTCAAAATTCGCGCTCCCAGTACCGTGCGCGATCCACGCCGATGGGAACGTGGACCAGTGCTACACTTGTCAAATGAATCAGACTGGACAGCTACGGCAACGCTGTCTGACTTGTGGCCTGCAACTAAATACGAATGGCGCCTCGCTTTTGTGCACAACAATACCTTCGCTCCGATGCCTGAACGCCCCATACCATTCGTTACATGGCCGGACCCACGTTTGTCAGCGTATGGGAAAAGCAAGTTTGTTCGGACGAACAAGACATCGAGCATTCCGCTCGACGATCCGAATCATTTTAGTTTCGCCACCCTCTCGTGTATCAAACCTGACTTTCCGTACCATCCCGCTCAGTTTTGGGGCTGGAACTGGCTCTGGCGTATGTTCGGTATCGGAACGCAGCCTGGCGGCATCACTTCACGGAATAGTATTCGTGGCTTTGACTTGATGGCGGATCACTATCTCCGCCGCTCGAAAATGCCTAGTCTTCGATTCCTACTCGAGCTCGGCGATCTCATCTATGCCGATGTACCGCGGTATGAAGGACCAGATATTGGCTCTTACCGTAAACTGTATCGCAACGTCTTCGCCTCCCACTCGTTCCGTCGCGTGTACCAATCCATTCCTGTCATGGGCATCTTTGACGATCATGAAATTATCAACAATTGGAGCGGCGCGGGGCACACCAATGCAACCGAAGATGAGGATAGACCTCAGGCACCAGCTGGCATCCACGCAGGATTACATGCATGGAGTGAATATATTGGTCGTGCGAATCCGTCACCTGCGGTCAAGAACCAGCACTACTACTCATTCCGATACGGCGATTCAGCCTTTTTCGTTCTCGATGTGCGTGGACACCGCACACATCCTCAATCTGCTGTCGACACGCCCACCATTCTTGGAGAAGAGCAGCGTGATGCTCTTTTTTCTTGGCTTGCACAGGTGAATCACACAGCTACATTCAAGTTTATTGCCTCGTCAGTCCCATTTACAAGTCTGTGGGGAGGTCCTCTAGATTTAGACGGACGTACTGACGGCTGGGCATTCTATCAAGAGGAGCGCAAGCAACTACTCGATATCCTTCAATATGTTCCCAATGTCATTCTCTTAAGTGGCGACCGCCATGAGTTTGCTTCAGTATCTTTCCGAGATGCTCTGCTTGAATTCAGCACCAGCCCACTATCTATGTTTTATATTCCTATACGCACACTTGCGCAAGAGCACTCGATCGACCCGCCTGGCGAAGAAACCCTGCTCAAATACATCCCCGATGGGAATCACAAGTGGACCGAGTTTGAAGTGGATACACGCGATCCAGAACAGCCGCTAGTCGTGGTACGTGTATATGTCGATGGGAAAGAGGCTTGGAATCTTCGCGTACTTGGAAAGCCTGTCAACAAAACCCAAAGTGCTTTGGGAAAACTCGCACAAAGTCTTCTTGAGCTGTTCGGTTTCCGTCAGCGCGATTGGTTCTAGCTCTTGCTGATATCGTATCTTTCAAAGCTGAAAAATAACAGGATTGTGCCAGCAACATCCCGGCTAGCTCAGTCGGTAGAGCGTCAGACTCTTAATAGAGTCTCTTCGAATACGAAGAGTTATCTGAATGTCGTGGGTTCGATCCCCACGTTGGGAGTTCTTTTTCTCCCGTAAAACCTCATGACCCGCGAAACAAATAGTTTACTGGCAGTTGGTCCAGCGTGTCCCGGCTAGCTCAGTCGGTAGAGCGTCAGACTCTTAGTAGAGTCTCTTCGAATACGAAGAGTTATCTGAATGTCGTGGGTTCGAGCCCCACGTTGGGAGCACTTTTTTGCCAGCCGATCTTCAACGATTGCGGCTCTGTGCATATGACTATCCTTAATGATGCCTGGCTTAATTTTTTTCTGGGATGGACGTTGATCTACACTAGATACGAACACTGGCGTTGGCACGGTTGATGGTGCCAACCTTGTGCTGCTCATCTCTGCGTGAGAGCACAGAACTGTTTCCTTCCAAAATGGCAAGCATCTCAACGGCCAGACGTCGACTGATTGCACGGTCAGCGCGACGATCACTCGCTTGAATAATCCATTTAAGAGCACGGCGTGTGCTTTGCCGCTCATTCAGTGGCATTGGCACCTGGAGAGATTTGCCTCCCTGTTTGCGTGTCTGCATGCGGAGCAGTGGCTTGGCAAGCTCTAACTGCCTCATATACAAGTGGAAGTGGATCTTTATTCGTGAGCCTGGCCATTTCAGAGAGCATGTCTGCAACGTATCGCTCAGCTGATGCCTTCTTACCATCGCGCATCAGGAGATTAACAAGGAAATGAAGAAGCGGGTCTTGACGAGGGGGGAGTGCGGCGGGAGAGTACATAAAGGATGAACTTTTACCAGAAATTGAGTCGACATTCAGAGATGACTGTCCAGGCAACATGACCTTCAAGCCACTGGCGACAGATTCTTGTGCATCTGCTGAGGTATATGAATCAGGCTGTGTTTTTGCCTCTTGCGATGTAACTGACAAAAAGCGCACAGCTTGTCTTCTAATTGTGCGACTGGATACCAGTGCAGCTGTGTTTGTGCTCAGCAAACGCCAAGCGGGTGTAAATGCGCGAAACATGATTCTCACACCGTCGAGGAAGCCTTGCTGCTTTTCAAGCGACGCTCATATCCAAGAAGGAGAGATCACGTGACAGCAATGGGGGTCAGTGGCATTCTGTGTTACGCTGCTGCAGAGATCGACCCATGTCGCCTCATTCAGAGAACCCGACACCGCGACCGCCAAGTCGCTGGGGCGTCCCGCCACCAGGCCTACATGCGCGACCAATTCAAACGTCTCTGACTCATAAGCCACGTGATACAGAGCCATCAGCGCGTTCAAGCACTTTTTTACCTGATATGGACGAGGTGTGTATGCATACGGCTGACTCGAGATCCAAAAGTTGCATGCACAACGTATGGAGCATGTGCGTTCTTATTACCTGGCATCGAATAAAGGTTCTAAGGAGAGAGGTGGTGCATCTATTTCGCCTCATTTTGCCCTCCAAAGTGCCTTTATGGAATTGAGTGATGCGAATGTTGAGATGGAAGCTATGCGCCTACGTACCACATATATTGATGATATCCTGGCACGTACGCAGGAAGACGCTTTTGCCTATACCAGTGTTGCGGCTGCTGCGCCTACAACGTCGTCATCGTAGCTTCGATTTAGTAAAATGTACAATAACCCCGTTGGCCGAAAAAGGACTCACCTATTGCGTGACGGGTCGAATTTGTTTTCGTTGGGCAAGGGACGTGCGACTTGGTTTTCGACCTGCATCAAAGCACAGACTTTGTGCATCGATGCATGCCGTGTGACCGAGCAACTGTGACTGCAGACGCTAACACATCGCAAAGTATGTGTAATGGACCTGTAGATGACTGGGCCTCTTTTGCTGCTCGTTATGTGACTGGATCTCAGGACACTGCATGCCATCAAATGAAGCCCGGCTCATGCGCGTCACCGGCAGATATCCCGCAAGACCCATATACCCTCGCATTAGGTAAAAAGATGCAGCATGTATACGAAACGGAAGGTTACTTGCCGACCTATACACATGCTAAACATATCAACCATTTACGAGCTGTGTGGTACAGTCGCCAGATCAAAAAGCATGGCACCGGCACACTCTCCCGCATTTGCCGACTCATTTCCCAACTTCTCCAGCTACCGTATGTTTCTGTCAAAATTATGGCGCCTCAATCTAAAAGTCTTGATGAGGATCTATCTCCTTACCAAGTCATTTCTGAATGGACGCATGCATCAGAGGATGGAATCCAGCCAGATGAAACAGGTTTGTGCCAGAGTATTTGGTCGCACGCATTGTACCTACCCTTGAATCAAGTCCTTGCTGTACCGGATGCGCAGGAAGACTGGCGCTTCTCGCATCATACAAGTCGGCACAAATTGCGCTTTTTTGCATGCACGCCTATTTTTGATACCCATAATGAGGCATTAGGCGTATGCTGCATGGGTGATATCAAGCCTAGGCATGGCTCAGATTTGGAAGATGCTGCTTATTCTATACTTGACATGAAGCAAATGATTATCAACGACATTGACCTGGCCGTCAACCGAGCCCAGGTCCTTCGCCGTGATGAGCTCAAAGGATGCACAGAATCGCTGTTACGTACGTTTAGCATGGAGACAGTGGCCGATCCCCATGCCAACATGGAGCTAGAAGGCTGTGACCAGATATATCATCTCGCCGCCAACGCTCTCCAATCGTCGATGCATGTTTCCGACGTGATCATTCTTGACTTGTCTAATTTCATCATGATTCAAAAACCCTTTGAGAAAGACGGGAACAGCAATCAGCAGGTGGTCCATTCGCACACAATGGATCCCAATATGAGTCAAACACACATTGCACCCCTTTCGATCCTAGGGTCGAGCGAACGCCAAGTGCATGTCCCCGAGCGTGAAGCTGCCCTTGATATGAGCGACGTGCGCGCCATTCAAGACTTTCTCATGTTCACCGAGTCAGACGATGAAAATCGCTTTCGTCTTCATGTGCCACCTGTGATACGCCGACTCTTGCCTCGTCAGGCAGAGGATGTGTTTGCCGTGCCAGTGTGGGGTGCCAAGCACCAGCCATCACTACTGGTGTGTGCTTACTGCCTTCCCAACTGCTACTCTCTCATGATTGATCAAATGCAGCATACGGCGCACCAACATATTCAGGCCATTGGGCTAATGATGCTCGACGTGGTAGACAAGGAGACAGTCCTTATTGCTGACCGAGCCAAGTCGACGTTTATTTCCAACATGTCGCATGAGCTCCGCACGCCGCTGCACGGCATTCTTGCATCGACAGATATACTCAGTGAGTCAGGCCTAAATGAGCTTCAAGGATTTTATTTGGAGACGATCAAGTCGTGTGGGCACGGTCTGTTGGAGCTCGTAAATCATGTGCTAGACTATACCAAGCTGTCTGGCGGCGCCTCCGGATCTCAGCGACGTCCACGGAACATCAGCATGAGCGACTTTGATCTATCTCGTCTCGTACAAGAAGTGTGTGACAGCCATGCACTTGGCCACCAAGTGACACCTCTGCACGATAACCAAATCGGTTCCATGTACGATCCGAAGGGGGCAGCTGAGGAGCGTGCGCAGCGATGGTCTGACGTGGAGTTTGTGGTCAACATCGAAAAGCGTCTGCATGGCTGGTACGTCCATTCAGATTGTGGTGGGCTTCGTCGTGTCCTTATGAATCTCGTGGGAAATGCTCTCAAATTTACCACGAAAGGATTCGTGGAAGTGTCTCTAAGTGGCGCTGATATCGACCAAGATACGCTGCAGATCTTTTTGCGCGTGCGCGATTCTGGCTGTGGTATCTCGCGCCAGTTTCTTGATCAGCAGCTTTTCCACCCATTTTCTCAGGAAAATCCGTTGGGAAGTGGCACAGGCCTAGGCTTGTCTATCGTACACGACATCATGCACTCGATGGACGCTGGCACAGTTGATGTGCGCAGCACACAAGGTATTGGTACTGAGATTATCACATCGTGCCATGTGCGCAAAGCACCTGCTTCTTCCGATGTCGCATACATTCCCCAGCTTGATGTGCATCAGAGTTGCACAGCTCACTTGTTCGGCTTTCCTACTGACACGGATGGTGGACGTATTCTCCAGGAGACAATCGTGCACTACCTTTCGACATGGTGGGGATTCTTGGTCCGTGTGCACCATGAAGATGAGGATGCCTCATCGTTGGTCGCTAGTATGACTCAACGAAATGTGGTGCTACTGAACAGTCGTTCCGCTCTCGTGCACCGACTCTTGTCGCAAGACAGGCTTCCTCCGCTTATCTCGCTCACAGACTTGTACAGCAAGCAGCTTTTCAAAGATACTCTTGAGGCATACCGTAAGGCTGGCGGCGCTACCTATTTCCTCCAGAAACCGACGGGACCTGCGCGCATGGAGGATGTACTCCGTGCATGCCTAGAGCAAGTCCCTGAACAACCATCTGGATCTATCTCGCTTGCCCGCCTCAAGGTGAGTGATCTTCCCGAAGTGTCATCCGCGATTCCTGCGATCAACACGAGCCGTAGCAACGTCCTGGCTTCCCCTGATCGCAACGAGTTGGAACGCTCCCTGAACGAAGTCGCCGCCTACGCGTCCCCCTCATCGCCTACGGTAAAAGTGGCACCTGACGCCGCCTTCACCTTCCGCGTTCTTTTTGCGGATGACAATCCCATCAACTGCCAAATGCTCGCTGCCTATCTTCGAAAACTTCATGTACCATACGTGGAAGCCCATGGTGGCTGTGAGGCCGTTGCCGCCTTCGCAACCAAACCACATGGGTACTTCCATCTCGTGCTAATGGACTTCTCGATGCCGAATATCGACGGTCTACAAGCCTGTATGATGATCCGGCACATTGAGAAGCAGCGCAACATGGAAATGGAAACGCAACATCGCTGTCACACATACATGCTGTCGGGTGCCTCCATGGAGGAAATTCTGCGTCAAGGCACCAATGCGGGAGCCGATGGCTACCTCGTCAAGCCACTCAGTTTCAAGGCTTTTGTAGCCCTCATCCAGAAGCTAGATGAATAGACGCATTCTACGGCCATATCGCCTTGGGCGCTGCTTGGGCTGCAGATGGGCGTACACGACAGCAACGCCGACGCCGGTGATTAGTCAACTCTGTCCGCATGGCTAGGGCGAGAGTGTGGGCGCCCGTGCCAATCAATCGCCCCAACGCACACCGCTCTGCTAGCACTTATCAAATCGCTTGGCGCATTCTTTCGATTGCTAGCTGAAGGCTAGCATGAACCATGTCGTTCGTGTTCCCCGAGCTGCCTTCGTGGCTCCTTCATGATACGTCTCCTCCCATCGAATACGTACGTCGCTTGCGCTGTGACCTGACATGACTCCAGTCGACACATACTAGATCGTCTGTACCTGCTGCGCCCACCGACACAAGCTCTCTGTTTCTGAATGACGGCTCCACGCATATGGCACCGGAGACGCATTTTGAAAAAAGGTGGACGCAAGGCGCCTCTGGTATATCACCGTGGTCATCGTTGCACTCACCATATCCGTCTACGTTGACCTCTTTTCCCACTGCGTCTCATCTGCCTGGATACGAGCTTGCAGCAGTCCCGTCCATGCCATTGGTGCCGCATGAGCGAAACTCATACTCGACCATGCCATCCATGGATCTTGCATATTCCCGGCCCTCAAATCTGTACAATGAAAGTAGTCGTGTGGGTCGTGCCTCTCTGCTACAACCTCATCTTTCCGGTGCCTTTGCACCTCTCTCCATGCCAGGTCATGCACGGCATCCACTTACGACTCAGCCAGTCATGTTTGACTCCCACCATCCTCCTTCAACAGCTCAAGTACCTCAACACCTACCCAGCACATCCATCTCTTCTGTAGGGTTGCGAAACAATGCACTTTATGCTGATGGGTACTACCGTACGTTGTCGGAAACACCGCCACCAGTACCCAATACGGAAGACTCTCAATCGTCGGACATGTCTATCTCTTGGCTGCCCCCATCACACGGCCCTGCCCGACATGCCAAACTAGAGCAGGGGCAGGTCAAGCCACCGAAAAGCCGCCCATTTGTTTGCTCGCGATGCTCGCGCGCATTCTCTCGGAAACATGATCTCGAACGACACGCGCGTGTACATTCTGGTGATCGACCCTACGTATGTCGAGTGTGTAAGAAGGGCTTTCCCCGAAGCGATGCGCTGCGGAGGCATATCCGTGTTGAGCGTGACACGCACGAATCTTATTTTGCTTCCAAGACATCTGATGTGCTGGTCATGTCGGAACGAGACTCCGCTTCTATGAACGGATAGGATATAAACATGGGCGGCAGCCTCAAAAAAGGTCTGCGAGTGTTATGCGTGCTTATTTCGTCTCAATGCGGCTCAAGTCGATGCGACGATCCTTGGCTAGGATATCCGGCGTAAGGACCTGATCTAGTACCTTGAGCAACTCCTTGTAAGAGTGTTTGATAGTCACGTCCGATACACCAGCCGCGACTGAGATGCGACGCGCCGTCCTTTGTTCATTTACAAGTAGTGTGACGAGATAAATAGTGGCTGCGGCAATCGTAATAGGCGACCGTCCAGCCAGACAGCCATGCTCCTGAATTTTCATAGTGATCGCTTCTGTCACGCGGACAATCGACATGTCCAGACCAAGGTGGTTGCAGTATCGTGCGACAAGATCGGTCGCACCCACAGCAAGACCTAGCGGAGCCGCACCGCCAGTGCCAGCACTAGCGACGGCCACGTCGGCCGACGTGTCGGCACCATCAATAGATCCTGTGCCTGTGGCGTTCAGGCCAAATGCCTCCTTCATCTCGCGAAAACAGCGTGCGACCTGCTGCTTGCGTGCCGAAGTAAGTGCACAGACCTCGGGGAAGGTGCGCGGTACACGATTCACACGGCAAGCAACATAGATGGCAGCCGCAATAATGGCATCGGTTTGTTTGCCACGCAGCAACTTCTCCTGTTCTACACGGCGGTAGGCCTGCTTAGCCGTGTCACAAACCGTGCGCGGCAAGTGAATACTGTCACACTTGTTTTGGATCGAATCAAACGCGTCCAGCAAGGAGCGATCTCTAGGTGCAGAGGCTCTAGACATAGTCTTGAGCAGTTCGCGCGACGCACCCGTTCCACCATCGCGTGCGGCTATGCGACTCTCAAGCTGCTCTGTAATACCGTCCAGAATGGGGTTCGATACACTACCCACACGCGACGGATCGTCACCATCTTCATTGGCAAATGTACGCCATTCGCTGCGTGTGTCGACGATGCGATCACCTAACACAAGACCACAGTCTGCGCATACCAAATCACCATTGGTAAACTCCTCTGCGATGTTGGGTGGTACCGTCTTGCAATCCTTGCATATGAGGTGCACGTTCAAGTCAGGTAGGAACGTCTCTTTTTTCGCAGGCGCCGTGGGCGCCTGACCCGTCGCGTTCTGAACTGCAGCTGCACGCTCAGCAGCAAATCTCGGTGTAATAGCAAATGCATCCGACAGGGATGGCGGTGCTGCATGCGACCGCTCTGCCTCCATCGACATGCTGTCGGCAAGGTGCATCCATTCAGCCACCGCCCCAGCCCCTCTACAGTGTGCATCACGTGACTGACTCTTCACGGTTCCGCCCAAGGCTGTTGATAGTTCAGGCCCCGCGACGATGGCCGCCGAGATGGACGAGGACGTGCCTTCGTCCAGCTTCGAAGCATTCGCACAGGCGTACAGAACGGCTCGGAGCTTGGATGTAGGTGCGCAGCTTGACCCAGAGTCCGGCACGGCGCTTGTGTTTGCTGATCTGTGCGCTGAGCGTACGCAGGCGACGTCACTGTCCTTGCCGCATCTTCAAGATCATTATACCGAGGATGATGCAGCCTGGGAAGCAGAAGAACATACTTGGAAGCTCATACATGCATTATTTGCGTACGTACACACGCGTATCTAACCATAGCGAACGCAAATTGGAGTCGCGTTCAAGCACCATACCACCAGCATTGCATGTGTATGAAACACCTCTTGGCACCGTACAGCGTGTGCTACAGCATAGTCCTGAGCTTTCTGAGCTTAAAATTATTCGAGAATGGCTACAGGATGTGCTGCCAGTGCGACACGCAGTCGAAGTACGGAAAGGATACATGCCGTTTACCAAGAATGCTCTCCGAGCAGAGAAACGTGCACAAGTCAGCGGCATGGCCTCTACGCGCTTGGGCCGAGAAAAGCTTGTGCAGCATCTCGATCCAGATGCAGCATCGCGTGGCCCAGGAACGTGGGACGTGGAAGACTTACACTATGAAAAAGCGCTTGTACGTAGCCTGTTTGAGTACGTCCGAGCGGGCGAACTCGACATGGCTCTAGACCTTTGCGCACAAACAAGCCAATCATGGCGTGCTGCCTCGCTCCGTGGCGCAATTTTCTATCATGATCCTTCGATATCGGAACCAAGTGAAGGTGTTGACGGGCCTCTAGGGAACCGATCACGGAGTGCATGGCGCCGCATTGCCCGAAAAGCAGCACTCAACGTATCTCTGGATCGGTATGAACGTGCCATGTACGGTGCTTTGTGTGGCGACTTGTCTTCCGTGCTTGCTGTTAGTGAGTCGTGGGAAGAGCGTCTCTGGAGTTATGTGAACGCCCGCTTTGAGCAGCAACTTGAGCAACTTGCTATTCAAAATGCGCCCAATGGTAATGTGCAGCGTATCGAGGAAAGCACGGCGGAGGCGACGGAGAGCCTAGAGTCTATCTTTGAGCAGCTGGCTCATGCCTCGCCCCATGCATCAACAGAGGCACTTGATCCATACCATGTGGTACAGCGCGCTGTTATCACAAATAGTGTGCCTGATTTATTGGCACGTGTGAACGAGCGGCTTCCCGAGATGCAACTCTTGGAGGACAAAGTATACGCTCGCCTCATTCGCTTTTTCGCGCACCTTGCGCTATTCTGTCACCTCATTCATATTCCTCTCCCCGTCTCTCTTCGAGCACCGATTCTGAATGCTTATGTGAATGTTCTACAGAACGCTGGCGAAGGCTGTGAGCTAGTGGCCCTGTACTCCTCAAGTCTCGAGCCAGACAATGCACACCAAGTCTATGCTGAATTTTTGTGTGCGATGGATCCGGACACATCGCTAGAAGACCGTCGGCACGCTCTTTTGCAGGTTCAGCCACATGGTATGGACCCGGCTGTTGTGGCGAGCAAGACTGTGGACCTTCTACTCGCTGAGCTTGTACCGGCCATCGTGGACGAGGCGGAGATACGTGAATGGAATGCGAATCTGAGCATGGATGAGCGCCGCCTCATCCTCTCTATTGACTGGCTCACATTCTTCGACGCAACATTCCCTCATGCGATTTTGCAAACAAATACAATGATGCGTGTATTTATGTCGACCGGCCGCTTGCACGCTGCCCACAGCCTACTCAAGCACTTACCATCGGAGCTGCTTGGTGTCTTGAGCGATGTCTCAGTGGCGCCAGATCAATTGATTGAGCTAGATCACTGGCGCAGTTACTTTGACGTGCTCAACAAAAATGTGGCTGTCCGTGGCCTTTGGAGTGACGCAGCACTCGCCAACTCACATACCGACTACCATAACTGGGTCGAAGCACTCGCCCAAGCCTCGGAATCAACGCGTCTTGCCTGCCTCGAACTGCTTGAACTGGGCTGGCTGCAATTCGATATGGAAGACGACTCTCAACGCAGGGAGCATCTCATGTTCATTCGGCGCAAGTATATCCCTGAAATTGTTACGAGTTTGCATCTCATGCTTGTCGATACGAGCCAGGTGCTTGCAGAAAATCTCACGCATGCACTGGCGCTACCGAATCTCGTGGCCGATGAGCGTCTTTGTCTGTACCTCGAGTTCTCTGAGCTAGCCTCTGGCTCCCCGGAGCCGCTCCAAAAATACCTGGCTCATGTTCGCGAGGCGGCATTGGTGGCCCTGGACCGGCGACAAGATGTGCTTGGGTGCAATAAGACACCGTCGGTATAGTACATACATTGCTATAGATAAAAGTTGCGTCGTGAAACACTCATCTTAGGTTTCCACTTGAACTCGATGCCATCGTTAGTCGAGTATTCTGCCGAGTCTCCTGCATGCGGATCGTCTGCCGCAGGAACCTCTTCGAGCTCGTCCACAAAGCGACCGTTCCATGCGCCAGCGCCCTTTGGCAGACCAGAAGATAGTGACATCAACTTGAGCGTGGAATCGCGGCCCAATTTCTTGCAAAGCTGCCTTATCTGCAGACCGGAACTCGTACCGATGACGCCGGAAGAAGACAAAATCACGTTGGTTATGTGCCGTTACAACTTGTCTCCCCTCGAGATCTGGTACAAGAGGAAATAATCGCTGAAGCAACTTACCTACACGGTGTCCTAAAGCCGTAGTAAAGTTGTTTAGGATAAGCTCAGGGGTATGAGGAGTGGGTCGGGCATGACCATAAATCTCCTTGCCCAGTTCCACAGATGTGAGCCGGAACAAAGCCGTGGGACCGACTGGAAGAGCTACAAGCGTGACAGAGCACGGCTTCTTGTTCGCTTCACCCACAACGAGGACCGCATCAAAGCGTCGAGCACGCGCCCAACTGCAAATCTTGCCGAGCCCTGCACCTTTCGCCTTGGCTCGTGCACGGTATTCAGCTCCTGGGAAAACATTCAGCAGCTCCTTGATGAACTCGCGCACAGCCTCAGCAGGATGGCTCCGTGCATTAGCTGAAGTGAGATGCGGCGAAGTCGAGTTGGAAGGAAGTGATGTTGTGATGAGAATGGCCGGTGGCGCCGTTGGATCATTGTCCATGTCGTACTTGGCTAGTTGGGGATCTTGCACTTCTTCTTCGATCGATTCCTCCTCCTCTACCTGCTCTGGAGCTTCGGAGTGATTTTGAGCTTCCTCTTCATCCTCGTCTTCATCTTCTTCCTCATCCTCATCTTCCTCCTCTTCGTCCTCCCCCTCGTCTTCTTCGTCTTCTTCGTCTTGGGCGTCCACGGACGTAGGGGGCGCTTCTTGCGATTTCATCCATTCAGGCACTTCATGAGTATTAGGCAGGTTCAAGATTGTGGGATTAAAATCGCGCGTGTTCTCAATAGTTTGCTGCTTGTTCGATGCAAGGCGCTCTCTTCGAAGTGACTTGCCTTCCTTTGAAGAGCGCTCCGCCTTGGCCAACTTCAGGCGGCGTTTCAATTTGCTCTTGGCTTTGTCTTTACGATATTGTTGATACATATCCTGCCTCTTATGTTTGTTCCCAATGTGAGACACAGATCCTGTCTTGCGACGAGTATCGTCTGCATCGGCCCCTGCTCCTGCCATGGCTGTTGCGGCTGGTCGAATGAGCACATGGCTTCAAAAAATTCTTTTTTCGCAACTGGCCACGTGGCTCGGACTCGACCGGCCCCGTGGTTCTTTCCGTTGCAAGTCAGCTCATTCCCTCAACCAACCATGTCGGCTATCTTTGCTGCCACTCGTGCTTCGCTCCGCAACACGCGCGCTCCCACTATGATGCTTCGTCGTTCTCTGCACATCGAGAACACGCCTGAGACTGTACGTATACATTCTTTTTTTGGAATGTGCATCTAACAATGTGACAGTCTCGTATGTTTATCTTGCGAATTTTGTTCCAGTAAACTAACCAATATCAGTGCCTTTCCGCACTGGCAGGAAGCACAAGACTTTTGTGGGTATCTCTGTGGCGTCTTTCTTCGCCACGGGTCTTATTCTCCCAACTATTGCTGCTCTCTACCAACAGTACGTTTCTTCTCATCACCCCAAGCTAACCTTATCAGGCTCAAGCAGTAAATGCGTTGGCCCACCACTTTGAGTAGCATAATCACCAATGAAATCTATGTACCCATGATGCAATATTCTCAATTTTTCTCGAGTATCCTACATGAGAAGTACGACAAAGTTGCTAGGGAAAGTATTCGCTCCCGGTGTACGGCGCGCTTCGTCCAGGAGCTCGCCTTGCCACCATCCGTCTGGCTCTGTGTGTGTGACCGCAATGATATCGCCTGCTGTGAAGCTGAACTCTTCGGGCAGCGATGCTTCATAGTCATACAGCGCCTTGACATAGAACAGGATGGGCTCACCACTCTCGCTGTATTGTCCTGTCGGCGGACGGGCGAGTTGTGATGAACTCGGGCCCGAAACTTGACTGGATGCAGTGCCTTGCCCAGCAGAGGATGCGTACCGGCCGGCCATCGTGTCTTCTGTGACTTGACCTCGTGCATCCAGCGAGATGCCCAAGGGCGAAGCGGCACGAGGCTCCTGCTTTCCTTGACCGGCACGTCGCTCTGTTGGGAAAGCTTGGCCATAATGACTGTGAATTTGCTCCACAGGCAAAGGCGATATGCTTCGCTCTGGAGGGTGCATAAATGCCGCGGCTGGCGATGTCGATCGCGGAGGTCGTGCATCAGGCGTAATGGCACGATGCCACCGAGGGTCAGTCATAACCTGTGAGGGCGGCCGACTCTGCGCTTGTGACGATGGCTGGAGTGGTTCTTGCGACATGGGAGCTGACATTGTTGTGCTGATCGTGCTGGTTGGACGGCTACTGGGCGTAGGACTCTTGCGACTCTGGCGCAAGCGCAGATTCGCCAGCGCCTTGGCAATAGGATCATCTTCATTCGTGTCACCTGGTGGTGGTGCAGCAACTTGAGACATGGGCACGGATGCTGCCTGCAATGGTGGCTGCGTATGATTTGCAGGTGCCACTACCGGGCTCACCAAGGGCGGTTGCATGCTGGGCGACTGAGCTTGAGCAAGGGGCGTAGCTCCAGGAGCGAACATGCTATTCCTGTTTGAATTAGACGGCGGCGGAGTGCGAGTTGGCGGTGAAATCACTTGTGATGGTGAAGAGCGACTCATAGCGGCGAGATAGTTTGGCACATTCGGTCCTTGTGGCGATTGTAGTGCCATAGACGCCGGTGTCAGTGGCGTGCCTGGATGTATTGACGGCGAAACTGGTCGTAACATTGACGGCGGGATATTACCGGGTGCAACTGAGGGTGTTGAAGAGTGCAATGAAGGTGAGGCACCGTAACTTGATGTAGCGGGCGTCTGTGTAGCTAGGACAGATGCGCTTGGCGGGTGCATCCCATCAGCCACACGAGTAGAAAGACGTGAAAAGTGCGCTGAGCCAGTGGTGGCAGCAGCCGGCGGTGCAATACTCTGGGCGTAGTTGACATATTCAGGCGCTGCAGGAATATTTGAGCCTGTGGCAAATTCACGCACAAAGTCGCGCACATCGCGAGTAGATTCACATCCCTCAAGAGCCACACGCACCCGCTCACATGCCTCATCGTCTGTTACACAAATGCTGGAAATGGCGTTTGCCAAGCCCCAGATATTAGTCTTGAGAAACTCTTGACGCTCCTCTTCTACGTCCTGGCATATGTCAAGAAAGCTTTTATACTCAGAATTCCATTTTTGTGTCGTCTCTTGCAGGGCCCGCACATAGCTTTGATAGTCGCGGTCTTCGCTCTCAATACCCGATTGAACACGCTCCAATTTGGACATCACCTTGTCGAGATCGCGACCTTGCACCATATTGCTCTGTGCCGTGTATGAGTTGATCTTGGTGCAATCCGTTTCATACTTTTCACGCGCTCGATTCATGTACTGTGTTTGCGTCTGCTTATGCTTGTGCAGTTTGGTCACCGACGTTTGGGCGTCGCGGCGAAGACTGTCAACGCGCCGCATAAAGTCGATCAAAGGCCCTTCTACTTCTTTGCGTATCGAATTTTCCAGCTGAACATGGGAGCGAGCCTGCGAATCCGTCTCAAGGCGAACAGTGTCGAGAGCATGGCGCATAGGTCTGCCGTTTAAGTGAGCTAAATAAACACGTACCCTGTCTCATATTTGCCTAATGAGGTTTTAGCAAGTTTCGAGAGCCGTTTGGCATATTCATGTTCAATTTCAGCACTAATGTTAGCCACTACACACGTACCGTTCTTGATAATACGCACGCAAGTCCTCCATTGTTCTCGTAGTGTTTTTAATGAAGCTTTGCATCACATGGTAGCCCGCGTCATTCTCACCCTAACGTGTAAGCGGAATACATAAAACGAATACTCACCCAGAAAGAGTTACAGAAAGCATAAGCATCAACATTATCTGGTGCAGCGCCTAAGGCTGCGTTTACCTGCATCATCGCAGATGATTTTGTGGGTGTATATAGTGGATCCGATCACCGCAAGTGTTGCTTTGCGTATCACGCGTATCGGCCGAGATCCACACGTGGTAGCATGTTGCAGGCCTTGTGCATATGGCAGACGAACTCGTTATCTGCGTCGTGTCCAAGGTCCTGTATCACCACTACGGCAAAACATTTGCTCTGGCGCAAGACGCCAGTCTGCGGCATATTGCGCGGTGTCGCTCCTAACGTGATTGTGCCAAACACCAGGAATGCGGCGCGCAGAGCGTCTTCCTGAGCCCGTGCACAGGGGCAATGGGCGGGGTGGTTGGCTGCGTCGGTGGTGGCACAAGCGCCCTCTTGAGACGCAGGAAAAACATGCCCTCGACACTTTTGCTATGCATACAAAAGAAGAAGCAAAGCAGGTATCTGATCACGAGACGAAGCAAGCTTCTCGTTTAAAATTTGCCCATGCTCATCAACGCATTTTACCGGAAGATTTACCTCAGGATTATGAACCAGACGAAGTTTACCGTGGTCTAGATGAATATGTCGCTGCAAGGAGGAGTGTGCGTAGAAAAGAACAGCGTATGAATCGACGCTCTGCCTCTCACGATTCGGATAGCGACTCAAGCCACAGCAGCAGCTCAGACTCGAGTAGCGGCCCCCAAGTTATTTCGCGTATTCGTGCCTTATTCGGGGACAGCTCAGACAGTTCAAGTGACTCGGAATCAGACAATGATGACTCTGACGCTGAGTCGTCCTTGCGGTCATCTAGCGCTCGAGATTCCCATGACACGGATGTCTCGGATCGTTTGTCCGCGACGAGTGTTCGTTCTCGTCGAGATACGTCTGTTGTCAATACTCCCAACATGTCGTCCGCATTTTCTCCCTGGACTCCTCGCTTAAGTGCACTCACTAGTACGCGACGAAGGCGAAGGCATAAGCGCCGTCAACAGCGCCAGGAGCGCCCCGCGCACATTGTCAAAGCTAGTCGTATGGCTCGGCGTAATGCTCGTCGTTTGCGTGAATTATCTGGAGGTGTTACCGAATACACTCTTTTCTCCCCAACAGGCGATGCACGTTCTAATACCGTTTACTCACATTCTTGGGATCAAATTTGGGAGCGCATGGAAGAATACTTTCAGTATCATCGACAAACGGATGGCCATGCGGGCGACCTAGGCATACCGGGAGTTTCTGAAATACCAAGTGAAAGAATGCAACGTCTCAACGATGAAGATTTTTTGAAACTGCCATCGCCTGCGCTTAATTTGGACAATACAGAATCAAAACCTACCCAAGCTGATGATCATGCGGAAATCTCTTTCGAGCAGGAACGTTTGACTGGACGTCACATGTCAGACGTACCTCTCACTCCTTATTTCCGCTCCAATATCTCGGGAGAGGTAGCGCCATCGCCGATGCCATTTGCTTCATTGTCTACTAAACTAAAGCCACAAATGAAATCTGACCCAGTTTCACCCTTGCCTGGCAGCAATCTCCCTAATTCCTCCACAATAGATACCATTCCCGAGGAGCCTGCCGAGTTGTATCTACCTGAAGCTGCTCTCGATATATACGGACAACCACACAACGTTCAACCCAATGTAACACCCCCTGATGTCGCCATAACGAAACATTCTCTTCGATCTGACCCTTGGTGGCTAGATATCCGGTGTCCCACCTACAAAGATATGCAACAGCTAAGCCAACATTTTCCGCTGCACCCACTGACGGTGGAAGATATCTTAAAGCAAGAACCGCGTGAGAAGGTGGAAACATTTGAACGTCTCGGGTACTATTTTGTTGTTATTCGTGCATTAGATGAAAACCACTTTCGTTTTACTCGTCCTAGCACTAAGCGCAAAGATGATAAATCCACTCAAGATACCATGTTGCTATCACCGGGACTTGTGGAAGCACAAGTTCCAAAAACGCCGCGCGCTCGGAATATCGCTCCAAAGCAAACTTCGGAAGAAGGGCGCGTTCACATCGAAACTGTGAAGTCCGAGTCCGGCAAGGAGGGTCTAGAGGGTTTGACGGCTGGTTCTGTTTCTCTTTACCTTGTCGTATTTTCCCATGGTGTGTTGTCATTCCACTTTGAAGATCTTCGCAATCATACTGAAAGAATCCGTGACAAGCTAGATTCCGCTTACACAGACATGCAGCACAATGCTGACTGGATTGTACACAGTCTGTATGATTCAATCGTTGACGCATTTTCCCCTTATGTTACATTCCTGCAATCAGAAGTTGAATACGTGGAATTTCTTTCGAATGACTTAGACATCACTCCATTCCAGGACGAGAAACGGTCGCTTTCAACAAAGATACGCCGTTTTTTCACGGAACCGTTGTTCTCGACACCTGACGATAAACGTACGGGTCTTATTGCCGAAGATCTTCTTCGTTCGCTACCGGAAGGAAGTAAAGAATATGTTGAATATCTTGTTAGGCGCTCGAAAAAGCGGAAGGCATTTTCTACATACGATGCTCTGCACCAGAGTCATTTTATTTTGCGTCTAACGCGTGTCCGCGAGGTCGTAATGGGTCTTACGAGGCTGTTATTGCCTAAGGCGGATGTCGTAAGAACTCTGCGTAAGCGACTTTTTGACTCAAAAAACTTTGTGCGTGAAAGCAATATGCTAGAATTATACTTTGATGACATTTTCGACCATGTTGCTTCCATGTTGACTCAACTTCAGGACCGTGAATACGGCCTGAACCACACTCATTCAGCATTTCTTTCGATATCATCATTGAGTGCCAGTCGTTTTCAACGCCGTGTTATCATAACGCTCATTTGGGCTTGTATGATCATCAATATTGTTTTCTTCTGCACGTTGTATTGCACCTCTTTCAGTATGAACGTTCAAATCCCGGCTGACTCGGCCTTATGTGAGGGTGATGACGGTTCAATAGGTGACTGCACCCACACGCCTTTTGCTGGAATTGCTTCATCACTTGTTGTATTTCCCACTATTTTGATTGCTGTGTACAGAGTAATAATGCGCCGCTCAGAAGCCCGATCAAAACGAAAGATGGCTTCTCGATAAACCTTATCTATGCAATTATCAGAGACAGTCGTGCCCAATAATCACCACGTGTCTCTCGGCATTTACTAAATCGCGGCCGAGAAGTACATAGTGTTACAACGCGACGCGCCGCGTCATTTACTCGATTCCCTTCCACATCCCGCCCGTGACATGCTTGAAGCAAAAATTGAACAGGCTGTTGTGGTACGTCTACGTCTTCAGAAGTCCGCTCACACTTCAGCTTAAACGTGTGCTTGACGGTATGTTCCAATGAGGCTTTTTTAACATGGCAGCCATCAAGGATCTTGTTGAACATGCAAATTTCGACTGCAATGAAGAGGGCATTGTATGTACTGCACTGATCTAACCCATTTCACAGCGCCTGCAAGCTATGGACAGCTCGCATGTAGCTCTCTCAGCCGTTGAGCTACGTGCTGACGGCTTTGAGGAGTATCGCTGCGACCGTCCTATGAGCATTGGTATAGCCATTGCCAGCCTTAATAAGGTCTTGCGCAGTGCCAACAACAACGATATCTTGAACATGCGCAAGGCTGATAATGCGGATAGCCTGCACCTGGTTTTTGAAGGCTCAAGCTCTGACCGCATTGGTGAATTTGATCTTAAACTTATGGACATCGACACGGAGCATTTGGGTATTCCCGACACTGAATACGACGCTGTTGTAAAGTTGTCCTCCAATGAATTTGCTCGTATTTGCCGCGACTTGTCGAACGTGGGTGAAAGCGTTAAGATTACTATTACAAAAGAAGGTGTTACGTTCTCGACAGAGGGTGAAATTGGAGATGCGCGTATGACTCTGAAGCAGGGCTCAGGTTCAAGTGCTCGTCTTGAGGATGACGATGACATTGATCCCTTGGACGACGAAGAGGGTGATCGTTTCAGTAAAAAGCGCAAGACATCAGCGGCTGGTAGCTCGACCACTGGTGCTGTTGTTCCCGTTGAAATTCAACTTGAAAAGGCTGTGGCTCTTACTTTCAGTGTTCAATACCTTGTCAACTTTACCAAAGCTGCCCCACTTTCATCAGCTGTTACGCTTCACATGGCTGATAAGGTGCCTCTTTTGGTTGAGTTTGCATTTGAGAATGGGCATGTGCGATATTACCTGGCTCCTAAGCTAGCGGAAACCGACGATGATTAAATTTTAAAAAATAGAATTTTACCGTGTCAGGAATAACTGTCTCTTATACACATCTGACGCTGCCGACGACTCCTTACGT
>OJLB01000312.1_pt1 | contig 24718 bp, 18 predicted proteins | sample 1596861 | NCBI WGS metagenome assembly OJLB01 (sample SAMEA3904681, study PRJEB24821) | metagenome | biome: Builtin; feature: hospital; material: surface | place: USA | collected 2013-06-06
GCGATGCCCACACGGTTCACCAGCAGGTCGACCATCTGGATGATCTGATCCTGGGTCAGCTGGTGGAACACGACGATATCGTCGATACGGTTGAGGAACTCGGGGCGAAAGTACTTCTTGAGTTCATCGTTGACCTTCGACTTCATCCGCTCATAGCGGCCCTCTTCGTCGGTCTCGCCGACCCCAGAGAAGCCCATTCCCACGGCCTTCGAAATGTCTCCGGTACCCAGGTTCGAGGTGAAGATCAGAACCGTGTTCTTGAAGTCGACCACGCGACCCTGACCATCGGTGAGCCGGCCATCTTCCAAGACCTGCAACAAGGTGTTGTAAATCTCGTTATTGGCCTTCTCAATCTCGTCGAAGAGCACCACGGAGAACGGCTTGCGGCGAACCTTCTCGGTCAGCTGGCCGCCCTCTTCGTAGCCGACGTACCCCGGAGGTGCACCGAAGAGCCGCGACGCGGTGAACTTGTCGTGGAACTCGGACATGTCGATCTGGATGAGGGCATCGTCTTCGCCGAAGAGGAATTCCGCCAACGCCTTCGACAGCTCGGTCTTTCCGACGCCGGACGGACCGGCGAAGATGAACGATCCGGACGGACGACGCGGGTCCTTCAGGCCCGCACGGGTGCGTCGAATAGCGCGGGAGACGGACTTGACTGCGTCTTCCTGACCGATGATGCGCTTGTGGAGCTCTTCCTCCATGTGCAGCAACCGATCGGATTCTTCCTCGGTGAGCTTGAACACGGGGATACCAGTCCAGTTAGCCAGGACCTCAGCGATCTGCTCTTCACCGACTTCGGCAACGTCTTCCAGTTCGCCCGAACGCCACTGGCGTTCTTTCTCCTCACGTTCTTCGCCGAGCTTCCGCTCCTGATCTCGCAGGCCAGCGGCTTTTTCGAAATCCTGGTCGTCGATAGCCGCTTCTTTTTGCTTACGGATTTTCGCGATTTTCTCGTCGACCTTGCGGAGGGACTCCGGCGCCGTCATCCACTTGATGCGCATCCGTGCGCCGGCCTCGTCGATAAGGTCAACGGCCTTATCTGGCAAGAAACGATCGTTGATATAGCGGTCAGACAGCGACGCAGCTGCGACGAGGGCAGCGTCGGTAATCGACACATGGTGGTGTGCCTCATACTTCGGGCGCAGGCCCTTCAAGATCTCCACCGACAGCTCGACGGACGGCTCCGGAACCTGAACAGGCTGGAAACGACGCTCCAGAGCAGCATCTTTTTCGATGTGCTTCCGGTACTCATCCAACGTCGTGGCACCGATGGTCTGGAGCTCACCGCGAGCCAGCTTCGGCTTCAACAGCGACGCAGCGTCGATGGCACCTTCGGCGGCGCCCGCACCAACAATGGTGTGGATCTCGTCGATAAAGAGGATGATGTCGCCACGCTGGTTAATTTCCTTAAGGACCTTCTTCAGGCGCTCCTCGAAGTCACCGCGGTACCGAGAACCAGCAACAAGTGAGCCCATATCCAGGGAGTACAGCTGCTTGTCCTTCAAAATCTCCGGAACCTTGCCATTGACAATGTCCAGAGCAAGCCCCTCGACGACGGCGGTTTTACCAACACCGGGCTCGCCGATCAGGACCGGGTTGTTCTTGGTCCGGCGGCTGAGGACCTGCATAATGCGCTCGATCTCTTTTTCACGGCCGACGACCGGGTCGAGTTTGCCGTCCTTCGCAGCCTGGGTGAGGTTCCGGCCGAACTGGTCAAGGACCAGCGAATTAGACTTGCGCCCGGACTCGTTATTGGACGAACGCCCTAACGTGGCCGAACCGACGCCAGCTCCGGCAGGCTCGCTCGTTCCAGGCTCCTGAGATTCATCGCCTTGGCCTTCGTAGCCCGACAGCAGCTGGATAACTTGCTGGCGGACGCGCGGGAGATCTGCCCCTAATTTCACGAGCACCTGAGCAGCAACGCCTTCACCCTCGCGGATGAGGCCAAGCAGAATGTGCTCTGTACCGATGTACTTGTGGCCTAACTGCAGTGCCTCACGCAGGGAAAGTTCCAGGACTTTCTTCGCGCGCGGGGTAAAGGGGATGTAACCGCTGGGCGGCTGTGATCCCTTGCCAATGATGTCTTCTACTTCGCTGCGGACAGCTTCGCGGGAAATTCCCATCGACTCGAGAGCTTTGGCAGCAACGCCTTCACCCTCGCGGATGAGGCCGAGCAGAATGTGCTCTGTACCGATGTAATTGTGATTTAATGCCCTAGCTTCTTCCTGAGCTAACACAACCACACGACGGGCGCGGTCGGTAAACCTCTCAAACATGTACTGTCCTTCGCATTGAAAAATAAGCGTTATCCGGCCGTTGGGGTCTTTTCTCGGGAACGGTGGATGCCCACCGAACTGGATTGCAGACACACCAGCGACTTATGGTTTCACACCACTGTAACGGCTGGGCCGGACATGAACTTCCCCTTGGAGGAGATTACTTGCCCGAAAACGTCAAAATCGGGACATCAGACATACTGCCACACCGCTATTTATGCAGTTCAAAGGCATTGTCGACGGTTGTTCAGACGTGCGTACGCCGGGAGCGAACATAGCCATATGAGGCCCAAAATCGCACGATCGGCGGCATCCCCCGCCCGAACTCACCGCGACGGCGGCTGCGGGGTTCCCCGGCGCTGGCTAAAGTAGCCCAACATAACGATCGCGCTCCGGCGCACACAATTATTAATCGACAACACCACGTGGGAGACACATCATCATGATTCGGAAGAAATCGGCTTCGCCTCGTCCCGACGACTCGGAGGGCTTAGGAGACTCCGGCGGCGCAGAGGGCTCGGATAACCCGGCAGGCACCGATAGCGCTTCTACCTCGACCTCCTCGACGAACGAGATGCAAGGATCACAATTCGACCGCGCCGAGGCCACCGCGAATACCACCGACACCACGGGCGCACGGCAGGACCAGAGCGTCACCGCATCATCGTTGAATGTGAAATCAAACGCCGGCCAGAGTGTCGTCGAAACTGAACCGCATGGTTTTATTTCTGTCGATTTAAGTGGCCGTACCGCCGTCGTCACTGGGGGTGCCGGCGGGATTGGTGCGGCTGCGGCGCGGGCTTTGGCGGCGTCGGGTGCGTACGTCATCGTCGCTGATTTAATTGGTCAGGATACCGATGGAGCGGTGGACGATATCCATGAGCTCGGTGGTTCCGCGGAAGTGTGGGATGTGGATTTGCGCGACCATGAGCTCCTGGCGGAGATGACGCTAGATTGCGATGTTTTGGTCAACTGTGCAGGGTCGCAGGTGATTGCCCATATTGAGGATTACGAACCAGCGGACTGGGATCGGATTATCGACACCATGTTGACGGCCCCATTTTTGCTGACGCGGGCGGCACTCCCCCACATGTACGAGGAAGAGTGGGGGCGCATTGTGAATGTGTGTAGCGTGCATGGGCTCCGCGGGTCGGAGGGGCGCGTGGCCTACACGTCGGCGATGCATGGCCTGGAGGGTTTGACGAAGGTCACGGCAATTGAGGGTGGGCCTCACGGTGTGACGGCGAACTGTGTGAACCCCGGTTTTACGAGGACTGCACAGGTTCAGAAGCAGATCCGGCAGCAGGCTGCGCTCCATTGGCTCCCAGAAGACGAAGTCGTAGAGAAAGTGCTGCTGAACCGTAATTCGATCAAGGAAATGGCCACGGTGGATGAGGTCGCTGCACAGATTATTTGGTTGTGCTCCGACTATGCGCGCCTGATTACCGGCTCTAGCTTGTCTATCGACGGTGGCGCTACGGCTAGCTAAGCGCACTGAGCACGTTAGCGAGCTCGGCGCAGTAGCAGCGGGAATCGGTGGATCGAGGGCGAGTACGGTAATCCGTGATGAGTGGAGCTGATGTGAATTCGGTGCGCGATCTTAATTCGGTGCATGATCGGGCCCATGGGATAGCGCGTGCGCTGGGCGAGGATACGATCCGCAACCCTAACCCTCCTCTTCATGTTGTGTTTGACCAGCCGGTGATACCTCCGAACACTGGCAATGCGATCCGCATGTGTGCAGGTGTGGGGGCACATCTGCATTTGTGCGAACCGTTGGGGTTCAACTTGGAGGAAAAGAATTTACGACGAGCCGGGCTGGACTATCACGACTTGGTGGATGTGACTATTCACCCCAGCTTGGACGAGTGTTTGACGACGCTGGGCGCGGGAGCGCCGGATGGGCCGAAGGTGTATGCCTTCACGTCGCATACGTCGGTGCGCGTGGACACTGTGTCCTACCAGTGGGGCAATGTACTCCTTTTCGGTTGTGAACCCACCGGCCTGAGCGCTGAAGCGTTGGCCGATCCTCGGATTACGAGCCGTGTGCGGATCCCAATGCTCCCTGGGCGCCGGTCGATGAATTTGTCGAACGCGGCGGCGGTGGGTGCTTATGAAGCGTGGCGGCAGCTTGGTTACCAGGGCGTATAGGTGGACGTAGTAGTGCTTGCCCGGGGCGTATAGGTTGTCACCGGAAATCTCGTGATGGTCCGGCAAGGGCGGCTCCTCCCAGTGTGGTGTCTAGAGAGTCGATGCGGTCTGCCACGACGGCGACGGCCCCGGCTGCGTTGTGGACGATTCCCCGTATAGCGACCATGCGTGATGTTTGGGCCACCGTTCTGTAGCGCGTCCAGCACCCGGGGGACACGGTGATGTTCGCAAGGCCGGTTTCATCTTCTAACCCGAGGAAAACCACGCCTCCTGCGGTTCCTGGCCGCTGGCGGTGTGTGACTGTCCCCGCGACGGTCACTCGGGTGGAGTCTTCGCACGATGCCAGCTGTCTAATGGATACGATTCCGGCATTGTCCAGGTGTTTTCTGAGCAGTTCGACGGGGTGGATATCGGCTGTGATGCCCGTCGACGCTATGTCAGCCGCGGCGAATTCAAACGCGCTCATCCCCGGTAGGGACGGTATCGAGATTTCACTCATCCCGGGGAGCATGCCGGGCCGTTCATGGGCCGCAATTCCTGCAGCCCACAGGCCTTCGCGCCGATCAATCCCCATGCTGCGGAGCGCACCGGCGGTGGCAAGCGCCTCCACCTGGGACACGCTGATTCCCGCCCGGCGCGACAGATCCGCAATTCGCGTAAAGGGGCCGCCGTCGTGGCGCGCCTGAACGACAGCTTTCGCCCCACGGGCGCCGAGCCCCTTCACAGCGCCGAGGCCTAGTCTCAGGCTGTTGGCGGCGCCGGGTTCCAGACCAGGGTTGTCGATGGCGGTGGCCTCCACGTCGGAGTGGTTGACGTCGATGGGGAGGATGTCGACGCCGTGGCGTCGGGCGTCGGCAATGAGCGACTGTGGGGAGTAAAACCCCATGGGCTGGGCGCGGAGGAGGGCGACGCAGAATTCCGCCGGGTAGTAGCGCTTGAACCACGCGGAGAAGTAGACGATCGACGCGAAGGATTGTGCGTGGGATTCGGGGAATCCGTAGGCGGCGAAGGCGATGATTTTCTTCCACAGCGTGGCGATGGTGGCTTCATCCATGCCGTGCTTCTCGAGGCAGCCACGGGCAAAGCGTGCGTGGAGCTGCTCCATTTTCTTGGCAGAGCGCTTCGACCCCATGGCACGCCGGAGTGCGTCGGCCTCGACGGGCGTGAATCCTGCGGCGTCAACAGCGACCCTCATGACCTGTTCCTGAAACAGCGGAACACCCAGCGTTTTTGATAGCGCGTCCTTGAGGCAGGGGTGGTCAAAAGTGACTTCTTCTTCACCGTTTCGACGTCGAATGTAGGGGTGGACCGACCCGCCTTGGATGGGCCCTGGGCGAATGAGGGCAACTTGGACAACGAGGTCGTAGAACTCGCGTGGCTTGAGCCTGGGCAGCGCGGACATTTGGGCACGGGATTCCACTTGGAATACGCCCACAGCGTCGGCGCGGGCGAGCATGGCATACACCTCGGGGTCATCGAGCCCTAGTTGCCACAGATTCACTGTTCGTCCGCGGTGGTCGCGGACTTGGTCGATGGCGTGATGGATGGCTTCCAACATGCCGAGCCCGAGGAGATCGAATTTGACGAGACCTCCGCTAGCTGCGTCGTCTTTGTCCCACTGGATGATGGAGCGGTTCTCCATTCGTGCCCATTCGACGGGGACGACGTCGGCAATGGGGCGGTCACAGATCACCATTCCGCCCGAGTGGATGCCCAGGTGGCGGGGTTGCCCGCGGAGTTGCTCGGCAAGGGTGGCTACATCGTTGGGGGCGTCGTCGAGGCCACGCACCCATGCGTCGATACGGCCGGGCGAATACCCCAAAGCGCGGGCTGCATCGCGGAGGGCACCCCGTCGTCGGTATGTAATGACATTAGCCACCTGAGCAGCGTTTTCTCTGCCATATTTGTTATAGCAATACTGGATAACTTCTTCCCGACGGCCCGACTCAATGTCCAGATCAATATCCGGCGGGCCTTCCCTTTCCGGGCTGAGGAAGCGCTCGAAGAGAAGATCGGCGGCAACGGGATCCACATTGGTAATTCCAAGGGCAAAGCACACCGCCGAGTTAGCCGACGAACCTCTCCCCTGCGCCAGGATATTGGCCCGGCGGCAAAAGTCGACCAGATCCGTCACGATGAGGAAGTACCCCGGAAAATTCAAGCTCCCAATCACGTTGAGCTCGTGATCAATTTGCGTCCACGCTGCGGGGTTATCCTCCCGTGAACCGTAACGTACTGCACCGCGTTCCTCCACCATGTGCTCGAGCCAGGTGATTTCGGTATATCCTTCCGGGACCGGCCAATCAGGAAGCTCCGGCGCAATGGTGGTCAGCGTGAAGGCACAGTCACGGGCAACGGCAAGCGTGTTCGCCGTGAGCTCCGGATACTCGGCGTCGAACATTTCGGCCCCACTGCGCAAATATGTTCCGCCGATGGGGTGCGTGTACGGCTCCGCATCCTCGACGTCCTTCCGATACCTCAGCGCTGTTTTCGCCCCAGCTAGACGCCCACTTTTGGGCCGCGCCGCGGTGGCCGCGGAGGAATACACCGCCGCTAGACCCAGCTGTTCGGCGGCCTCCAATTGTTCTTCATGACGGTCGGCATCATCGGGCACGAGCAGCCGGTCGAGCTCCACAACAACCTGAGGAAAATGCTCCACCAACTCATCAAGGTGAGGCGTCCATGAATAGTCCGCCAGAATGATCCAGTGGTCACCACCGCGCCGGGCCAGCTCGTCAATAGGCGGATAACGCACCTCATTCTTCTCGCCGGTACACATGTGGGCGTCGGAAATTACGCGCGAGAGACGTCGATAGCCCTCCGCTCCACGACAAAGCACCGTTAAAATTCTTTCGTTTTTCGACGACGCAGGCTGGGACGAATAAACCGAACTCTGCGACAAGGGCGACGCCGACGATGACGAGGCTGCGGACGCCGACGCAGCCTGGGGTGAGGAAACAGACGGCGTCAATGTCAGCTCCGCGCCGAAGATGGTGGCGATTCCGGAATCGGCGGCAGCCTCCGCGAACTGAACAGCGCCATATACTCCATCACGATCCACCAACGCGAGCGCTTCGAGGCCTAATTCAGCAGCTGAATCCACCATCTCTGCTGGCGACGACGCACCGCGGAGAAAAGAGTATGCCGAACATGCGTGCAGTTCAGCGAAGGGAATATGATCGCGTTGGTTAACTCCAACACTAGGGCTCTCGTCCTGATGAGATACCATCGTCGCCGTACCCGCGCGCGTCGGGAAAAAGCCCGATGACGTGGCATTTTGCGAGGTTTCCGAGGAAGTAATTGGCTCCGTATCTATTCCTGATAAGATACGCTCCAGCCGCGACCACGACAGTGGTCCGCCATTCATTGAACCTCGAGCCGTCACCCAATCCATAGCGATAGATTAGTACGCGTGTTCGATTATCGCTAGTATCATTTGCCACAACCAAGACAGTGCCTGGTGGCGCCCTATCTTCACTCACTGTCAACTCTTCACCCCGCACTCTGCACCCTTTCTACGTCCCAACCCTATCCCGACCTACTTCCGTCATATTTCCGTTGCAACATGGCTTGTTACCTCGCCTGTTAGAACCAAATTTTTATATCTCTTCACAAGAGGGCAGAATGAGTCTCGACAATTAGACAGCTTGGTCTATGATTTTGGCCGTTGGGGTATCGGTTCACGTGAGCTCATCTCCACCGTCCGAGCATGGCCAGCCTTGTCTGGCCTCACCGCTGTGGCCTCACGTGAGGGCGCAGCGCTTTAGAGACTCGCACGAACAATTACACATCATCACGACAACCACATGAATGAAGGGACATAACCATCATGGTCACATCATTACGGCGTCTCAGCGCGCTCATCCTGGCGTCCGGGCTCACACTGACCGGCCTCACCGCGTGCCATCCACCGGGAGAAAGCGGCGGTGGATCTAACACCGTGACCATTGGTACGACCGATTCGTCGAAAACGGCATGGACAGTTTTCCGTCAAGAAGCTGAGAAAGAAGGCGTCCACTTGGATGTCCAGGATTTCTCGGATTACAACACGCCAAACACCGCACTCAACGAGGGCGTGCTGGATGTGAACTTATTCCAGCACATTAAATTCTTGGCATCGTATAACGTCGAATCTAATTCGGATCTCGTTCCCGTTGGTTCGACAGAAATTGTTCCGCTCGCTTTGTTCTATAAGGGTCATACAGACATTAATGATCTTAAAGACGGAACGTCAATCGCTATTCCGAATGACAGCACTAACCAGGGTCGCGCTATTAACCTTCTCGAAGCACAGCACTTGGTGACGCTGAAGAAAACGGACCTTTTGAACCCCACGCCAGCGGACATCGATCAATCGCAGTCGAAGGTCAGCGTGACCCCTGTCGACGCTGCTCAAACGGCTACTGCATGGGGTGAGGGAACGCCCGCCGTCGTCAATAACACGTATCTTCAACGTGCGGGAATTGACCCGAAGACAGCCATCGCCGCTGATGATCCCAAAGCCGATAATGCAAAGCCATATATCAATGTTTTCGCCACTCGTCCCGAAAAAAAGAATGACGAAAACATCAAGAAATTGGTGAAAGTGTGGCACAGCGACGCCGTGCAAAAGGCGAATGCGGAGGACACCAAGGATACGTCCGTATCTGTTGATCTCCCCGCTAACGAGCTAGAGGATATTTTGAAAGATACTGAAAAGAAAACACGGGAGGAATCCTAATGGCATCGATTCCCACAGAGAATTCCACCCAGCCAACTTCCACCCAGCCGACTTCCGGCAGCTCCACACTCACTTTTGATGACCGCCCGACAGATCACGGCACCCGCGTGGAGTTCCGCGATGTCACCAAGACGTTCAAGCAGGGCAAACGGGACACTCACGCGCTCAACGGGATTTCGCTCACCGTAGAGCCGGGCGAGATCCTGGGTGTGATCGGGTATTCCGGCGCGGGTAAATCCACGCTGGTTCGCATGATTAACGGTTTGGATCGACCCACCTCGGGGTCGGTCACGCTGGGTAGCACCACGATCACCGATCTGCCGGAGCGGAAACTGCGTGGCCTGCGCAAGAACATCGGCATGATTTTCCAGCAGTTCAACCTGATGAATTCCCGCACGGCCGCCACGAATGTGGCGTACCCCCTCGCGCTGGCCAAGGTGCCGCGGTCTCAGCGCTCGAAGCGCGTGAAGGAATTGCTCGACTTCGTCGGGCTGGGCGATAAGGGCAAAAACTACCCTGACCAGCTCTCGGGCGGGCAGAAGCAGCGTGTGGGCATTGCTCGTTCGTTGGCAACCGATCCTTCGCTTCTTCTTGCCGACGAGGCAACGTCGGCACTGGATCCGGAAACAACTCAAGATGTTCTGGATTTGCTGCACAAGGTGAACCGTGAGCTCGGGATCACCATCGTTGTGATTACTCACGAAATGGAAGTTGTTCGTTCGATTGCGGACCGCGTGGCCGTGATGGAAAAGGGCAAGGTCGTCGAATATGGGCCGGTGCACGAGATTTTCTCGCACCCTCGTGAGGAAGTGACCAAGCGGTTCGTCGCGACTGCTCTTCGCGATACTCCGGAGGGCCGCGAGCGTGATTCACTGCTTACGGAAGTTGCCGATAATCCGCGTGAGCGGCTGATCACGGTTCGTGTCGACGATGCGCGCGACTTGAGTTCGGCGTTTGCCCTGGCTACCGAGCGGAATGTGACCGTCGGGTTTGTGCATGGGGCTGTGAATAATATCCAGGAGCATTCGTTTGGACGGTTGACAGTGAAGCTGACCGGGCCAGAGGACGGCGTCAAGGATGTTGTTGCCCGTCTTGCCGAGTTAACCGAGTGTGAGGAGATCAACTAATGGTCAGCGTAGCGTTACATACTGCCGACGCCCTGGCTGGCGTGGGCGCATCAATTCACAATGCTGTGGCTCACAGCGCCGTGGCGCGCGATCTCGTTCTTGCCGCGGGGACGACGGACTGGGACAATCTGAAGCCCACGATGGTCACAGCGTTTTGGACGACGCTGTGGATGGTCGGGTGGACGATCCTTCTGGGTGGCTTGTTTGGCCTGATCATCGGCGTGTTGCTGTATGCGTCGAGGTCGTCTGGTGTGTTGGCTAATAAGCCTTTGTACTGGACGCTGAATATTTTGGTGAACATTATTCGCCCGATACCGTTCATCATTTTGATTGCGGCGGCTGGTCCTCTGACGAAGGCTGTGATGGGGACGACGATCGGCACGGAGGCGGCTACGTTCGTCATGGTGATTGCTGCAACGTTTGCGGTGGCCCGCATTGTGGAGCAGAACCTGGTGAGTGTTGATCCTGGCGTTGTTGAGGCTGCCCGTGCGATGGGTGCGTCGCCTCTGAAGATTTTGTGGAGCGTGGTGATCCGTGAGGCTTTGGGCCCGTTGATTTTGGGTTACACGTTCATCTTTATCGCGATTGTCGATATGTCCGCGATGGCTGGCTACATCGGCGGTGGCGGTTTGGGTGACTTCGCCATCACCTATGGTTACCGTGCGTTCGACTGGAACGTCACTTTGGTGGCGACGGTGATTATCATCGTGCTGGTGCAATTCGCCCAGTTGATTGGTAACACGCTCGCGCGGCTGGTCATGCGCCGATAGCGCTTAGCGCGAGGATCTAGACCTGGGTGACATGGTGTGCCACCCAGGTTTTTCCATGTTTCGGGGGTTTTCCACACGAAGCCATGACGTCTCCAGCGGACACCTGCTCCAGGTGAACAACCCACGTGTCTCCACGTGATGTTTCGACGGTTCGCCACGCTGTTTTTGGGTGGTGGTCGTCGGAATTGGTTCTGGACGATGTGCGGTCGTGGGCCGCTATTTCTTTTTCTGCTCTTTCTTGTTCCTGTTCTGTCGTTTCTTTGACGACGAGACTGCCGACGGGAACTGTGTGCGCTCCGAGTTTTTGCGCGACGGCGATTTCGGCGGTTTGTCCTGGCGCATCCCAGCATCCGCGACCACGCAAGCCGGTGAGGTACATGTGTCCTTGCGCACTTGTTTTCACAGCGTCGATGGCTTGACCTGTGGGAATCCGCCCGTAGGAGTATCCCCAGGGCAGCAGGATCATGGTGGGCGCAAAGCGGTGTCCTTTGGAGTGCGATGTCTCCCACACTTCATCACCGAAGAAGCACGTCTGCATCCCCGCTGCGAGGGGTCGTCCTTTAATTGCACAACAGCGGTCCCTTTTCCCATGCGTGCAGACAAGCATGATCGGGTGGTTAACGCGTTCAACGGGCCGGGCGGGAAGTTCGCTTCTCCCCCATGTGCCGTCGGCAAGGGCTTGGATATCCAGGTGCAGGAGGTCTTCGACGCCGGAGATGCGCGTGGTAAAGCAGGTGCCTTGGTCTGTTCTGGCTATATAGAGTTTTCTTTCGTCGCGGAATTGCCCAGCTCTGCCGGGTTTTCTGATGAACTGCATTGATGCGCCATTGTCTTTAAGGACTTTCTTGAGGGGCGCGGTGAGGTCTCCCAAGACATCGTCATCCATAATGTCCCGGCCCCACCCTTTGAGATATTCAACCGCCAGGAAAAGCCTCATGGATTTGGCCGTGCCGGGGAGAGCTTCGTTGCCAAAGTCTGAGCATCGCATAGTTTTCCACGCCTCGTCAGCCTGGTTGGCCTCAACACCCTGACGGGCTGAACTCGCGCGCTGTGCACTTATTTGCTCCGCTGCGTTTTCTTGCGTGGCTTGTTCCTCCATGTGCCCTTCCTTGGTGGTCATAGAGCATGAGGGTACCCGCGTACTGCGTGGTTCACCGATATACACCTTCAATTCGCCACTTCTTTCCTCTGCAGATGAGTAGCAACCCGCTGGGTTGGTTTGTGGTCACTTGTAGGCGTGCGAAGCGACGTCCTTGTGCCCACCATTGTTCATCGACGGGCCAGGGTCCGGACCAGCCTGTGATGTCATAGCGCTTAGTTCCCCATGCCACACAGGCTGGCTGGGCACTGAGTAGTGAGCGTCCTGTCACGATAATGTCGTGGCCGTCTTCGTCGAGAAGAGAGACTCCACTCGCAGGGTGTGCAGCACTAGGCCCACGCTCGACGCGTTTGGTGACTGGAATGGGGGCTGGAAATTGACCTGGCCACGAATACGTGCTGCTCGGAAGATCGGGGGCGGATTCACCCACGGGGACAAGAGCAATGCGGTCCTCAGGGCCACGCCCACCTTTCAGCACGGGAGTGCATACTCTGTCTGGCCCCAGCATTGTCTGCACCCGAGCTAATGCGGCATGGGCAGCATGGTCTTCCTTGGCACCCCATAAACCACGCATGGAGCTGCTTGTCGTTTCAATGGGGTCAAGGGTGAGTTCGCATACGCCCACACCGACCGGGGTTGCATCGACCTCGACGCTATCGGGCACCCCAGCGTTATCGGACGCACCCGATTCATGGTCAGATTGCCCGACGGTGGCAGCAGCACGCGACACAAAACGGTGAAGCCACCCCTCCAGTTGCCACCGCACTCGCTGGGCTATGGCGTGCTCGGTGAGCTGGTCCGTGCACCGCCACACTCGTTCCAATTCTTGATCCCCATCGGGGGTGCGAATAAGTGCCCGTATAGCGACGCGCAAACATATCTGCCCTCTATCGGAGAGTTGATCGTGAAGATCTGCCGCTAGACGACGACCAATAAACGCGACCGTATCGGAGCGGGACTCGGGCGAATCGCAATGATGCGTAATGGCCAGGTCACTGGTGTTTTCTTGGGGAGTTAGTCGTCGCGATGGAGCACCACGGGCGATAGACCACCACCACAAGCCCTCTGCCCCAAAACGAGATGACACATCTCGCCGCGATAGACCCGCCCAGTCCTTCATGCGTGTTATGCCCATTTTCTCGAGGGTGTCCACCAGTTCTTGGGGTTGGCCTAATGCTTTGTCCTCGCACAATGTTCGTACAGGTAGCCCGGCCAAGAAATCTGCATCGTGTCCCTCCGGGATAGTCATCCCCCGACGAGCAGCGAATACCGCAGTAGGTAGTGTTCCTGCAGCTCCGGCGATAACGTCCACTCCCGGCCGAGCGACCGCATCAAGAACCATGGTGATCGCACGCTCTTCTGAGCCGTAGTATTTCACCAGCGGTGCTGACTTCACAGCAATGAGCCCGGGACGCAAAAGCTCGATACCAGCGGAAATGGAATCGACGTCGGCAACAAAGTCTTCAAAATATCTGGCATCACGGTCGTCGGCGACGGGCATGATGTGCATCGTCGGGCATAACGACTGAGCTTGTCTGCGTTTCATGCCGCGTCGGACTCCTACATGCCGCGCCTGGCGGTCACATACATACACACCATGCTGGTCCACTAACGCCAGCGGCCCGTCCGGAACCTCGTTGTCACAGCGGGCAGCATAGAGAGGGAAATCTGGAACCCAGAGGACTATTGTTCGCTCATCCATGGGCACGCCTGACTGCTCATGATGAGGATCATCTGCGCACTGACTTGCATCAATAGAGTTATCCGGTGTCATCCTGCGGCCTCCACTGCGTTCAGATCAAGAGCTTTCACACTCTTGCGCCAATGGTGGGTCTGCGTCGGACGGTGGTGGCGTATCGGTTGGGCGAAGGACCCCACACCCATGTGCCACTGCCCTCGCTGGGGAGGTCGATGCCGATCCTCCACACGCATATCCACGCTCATGCCACGAATACGTCCGCGACCTCGGCCTAAACCGCGAAAAGCGCTCACGATGGCGTCGATACGCAAAGAAACACCAGGCCACCGCACACCGCAGACAAGAAGGGCACACCGAGACGAGCGGACACGGCTCATCACTGGCCGCGCCAATGATGGCGGCACATTTGCTTGCCCTTGGCCGCAATAAATGACGAGGTCCATCCCCTCGCACAGCACACCCAGCACGCTGAGAGGATCGGGGGCGTTGATATCCGCGTCGCCAGTAGCATCGGGACAATCGACCACGGCGACTAACGATAAATCACCGCCCGCATCTGAGACTGCGGCCCACAAGAGGTCACTCAATCCGATAACAGCAACGTGTTTTCCCGCAGCGGTCACCTGGGCAATGATGTGCACCAGCGCGGTCGGGCAATCCGCAATCGATGTTGCCGCGCCACGAGGAAGACCGCCCAGCGATGTCAGCTCCCCTAAAGGCCCCTGCAGAGAGAGAACTTCCAGCATCGAACGTTCGAACGATTCTTTTTCCTCAAGATATGAACGTCGTTCACCAGGATGCGGCAAAGAGTCGGATTCCTTGACTTGAGGATAGTCAGGGACCGACACCAGATGCGCCATGCGCGAGCGAAGGATCTCCACCTTTTCATCATTCGAAAGTGCAGTAAGGTCCGTAGCTACTGCACCAGCTCCCGCCTGTGTCATCTTTGATCAGCCCTCACACCCAGCGCGGGATAAAAATGGCTTTTCACCTGCTCATACATAAGACCACGAGGTGACAAAAAGAGAGACAACCACTCCATCCACATCGTTCGCAGAGTGGACGATATACGATTTTTAGAATGTACGTACCCATAAAAATAAGCCACTATCGTCCACCTTCTTCTTCGTTGAGCGTCGGCTATACTTCATACTCATCGCACCTTCAAACCGAAGGAGCTATGAACAGTTGTACCGATCCACCCGGACATAAAAATCGAAAACTCGTGGAAGTATCGTACACATGTTCGATATAAAAAGTCTAGAGGGGCACACAACGCACCCCACACGCCCCCACACACAAAGAAAACGCCTGGTCAGTTCCCCAGACCTAGGCGCACTAGCCGCTACTGATCGTCAAACAACTACCCTGAAACATATGACTAACTACGACACTCACCGCGACAACAACCGTGAAACATCCGACCACGAACTATCTGAATCCGAGTACATCACCACGGTCTCGACGCCGAATCTGGTACGAACTATCGCGTCGCTTCTCCTCGGTGGAGCCGTGGGAGTCATGGGGTTCGCTATCGCGCCGCTGCTTAAAGTCATCCTGCTCATCGTCCTCGCAGGAGCTGGGCTACTTTTCATCACTATTCACCCGTACCGACGCGACGTGAGCGCCGCCTACATGAACCGATAAGGGGAATACCGGACCACAGTCCGACGGCTCATCCCCCTTTTCCCCGACTGGCTAGCCCTCATGATCCTCCCCGTTATCCCCATGCAGGGAACGTTCCTGGGCATCATCGCCTTCGTCGTAGCCAGTGTCTATAACTACCTCGTTTTCCCCTGGATCGACGGCACCGCGTACACCCAAGAACCGGACACCCCGTAGTGCCGACGGGGACTCCCCCGATTCACACGTCGACAGGGTCCCCGCTCAAGCGCCGGCCGACCCCCGATTCACACGCCGACGCGGGCTACTCCCACTCAATCGTTCCTGGGGGCTTCGACGTGCAATCCAACACCACGCGGTTCACTTCAGCGACTTCGTTGGTAATGCGGGTCGAAATCTTCTCCATCACGTCGTAAGGAATGCGCGTCCAATCCGCTGTCATCGCATCCTCCGACGAGACTGGCCTCAACACGATCGGATGGCCATAGGTCCGGCCGTCGCCCTGCACTCCCACGGACCGCACATCCGCCAGCAAGACCACGGGGCACTGCCAAATCGAATCGTCCAGCCCCGCAGCGGACAGCTCCTGGCGGACAATCGCATCGGCCTCGCGGAGCGTCGCCAAACGGTCAGACGTAACCTCACCGATAATGCGGATACCTAAGCCCGGACCAGGGAAAGGCTGGCGCGACACAATAGCACTGGGCAAACCGAGCTCACGCCCCACCGCACGAACCTCGTCCTTGAACAGCAAACGCAGCGGCTCTACCAGCGTAAATTCAACATCGTCGGGCAAACCGCCCACATTGTGGTGGCTCTTGATATTCGCGGTACCGCTGCCCCCACCGGACTCCACCACATCCGGGTACAACGTACCCTGCACGAGAAAATCAACACGCGCACCCTCCGGAGCATCGGACAACACACCGGCAACAGCACGCTCAAATGAACGAATGAACTCGTTACCGATCGCCTTACGCTTCTTCTCCGGGTCCGTCACGCCCTTCAACGCCGACAAGAATGCGTCGGTTTCGTCGACTGTGACCAAGTTCGCACCCGTCGACGCAACGAAATCATTCTCGACCTGCTCGCGCTCCCCCTTGCGCAACAAACCGTGGTCAACGAAAACACAGGTCAAGCGGTCACCAATCGCCCGCTGCACCAAGGCAGCAGCGACGGCCGAATCCACACCGCCAGACAGACCACAGATGGCCCGCCCCTCAGGCCCAACCTGCTGACGAACCTGTTCCACCAGCTGATCGGCAATATTGCCGGGCGTCCACGTCTGCTTCAGCCCAGCTATCTGCGTCAAGAAACGCTCCAGGACCTTCTGTCCCTCGGGCGAATGCATGACCTCCGGGTGGTACTGCACACCGGCCATGTGCCGATCCGCATCCTCGAACGCAGCGACCGGTGCTCCGGATGAGCGGCCTGTTACCACGAAGCCCTCCGGGGCCTCGGACACGGCATCGCCGTGGCTCATCCATACGTCATTCACCGCGCCGTCGTGCAGGAGGCCGCCATCGCCGACGATGGACATCGTCGTCCGGCCATATTCGCGGTCCCCCGTGCGCGCGACCACTCCACCTAACGCGTGCGTCATCGCCTGGAAACCGTAGCAAATGCCGAACACGGGAACGCCCAAGTCCAGCACCGACGGGTCAAAAACAGGAGCGTCATCAGCGTAAACGCTGGAGGGTCCGCCCGAGAGGATCAGCGCAGCCGGGTGCTTCGCCTTGATTTCCTCCACCGACGCGGTGTGCGGAATGACCTCGGAATATATGCGGGCCTCACGCACGCGCCGAGCAATGAGCTGGGCGTACTGGGCACCAAAGTCAACGACAAGAACAGGAGACGGGGTTTGTTGCTGTTCACTCACGCAGAAGACTCTACCGCGTCAGATGGACAAACCTCGACCCCGTCTCACACTCCAAGGTCATCACCAGCTACAGCCAGGACCGAACGCTCAACTGAACCTTCTGGAAGTCCTTCAAATTCGTGTACCCAGCCTTCGCCATCGAACGACGAACACCGCCGATCAGGTTCAAGCTGCCGAATGGTTCCGTCGCCGGCCCCATGAGAACTCTCTCCAAGGACGGAGCCTCATCGCGCTCAATGACAAGGTTCTCAATGACCCCACGCGGGAAACGCGGGTGCGCAGCCACCGAAGGCCAGTAGTATCCGGTCGCTGCAGCCTCCTTGGCCTGCGACAACGGGCTACCCAACATCACAGCGTCAGCACCACACGCGATAGCTTTCGCCATCTCGCCCGAGGTTTCCAACTCACTATCCGCGATCACGTGGACATACCGGCCGCCGGTCTCATCCAAATAATCACGACGAGCAGCGGCCGCGTCGGCAATGGCCGTCGCCTTCGGAGCATCAATACCCAGCGTGTCTGCATTCGTCGTCGATCCACCGCCGACGATAATGCCGGCTGCACCGGTCCTCATCAGATGCATAGCCGTCGTGTAATCCAATACGGACCCCGCAATGACAGGAACATCCAGCGAGCCGATGAACTCCTTCAGGTTCAGAGGTGTTCCATCAGCCGACACGTGCTCGGCCGAAATCAACGTCCCTTGAATGACCACAATCTCAGCACCCGCCGCGACCACCACCGGAGCCAGCTCACGAGCATTTTGCGGCGAAACGCGGACCACCGTCGTCACGCCCGAAGCACGAACGTCGCGAATACGGTCCGACAATAAATCCTTATCCAGGGGCAGACCATGCAGCTTCTGCAACAGCGGGATAGCCCGATTGGTCATCTGCCCATCGTCATAGCCCTCTTCGTCGAAGGCCGTCGACACGATCTGCTCCACAGCAGCGCCCATGTCCGCCACTCGGCCCCACAAGCCTTCAGCGTTAATAACCGCAGCGCCCCCCAGGCGGCCCATTTCACCAATGAAATCCACGCTGGTTAATGCGTCGCTCGGTTGTGCCAGGACAGGAATGCCGAAGTGGTACGCGTCGATCGTCCACGACGTATCCACATCTTTCGACGACCGCGTGCGCCTATTAGGCACGATCGTGATGTCATCGAGCCCGTATGTCCGGCGAGCTTCCCGCCCCAAACCAATTTCCACAACTTCACGCATGATTTTTCTGTATTTCCTCACAGTGACAGGCAGCCCGAACGGGCTGCCGACAACAAAAACAATTCACTCAGCGCCCAACACGCCTGACGACGAAGGCCGCGCGTGGCCGACACGGGCGACGCCTCTAGTGCTGGTAATAATTGGGCGCTTCCACCGTCATCTGGATGTCATGCGGATGCGACTCGCGGAGACCCGCCGCGGTGATCTGCACAAACTTGGCGTCGTGAAGATCGTCGATCGTTGCGGAACCGGTGTACCCCATGGCGGCACGCAAACCACCCACGAGCTGATGAGCAATGCCATCAATGTGCCCGCGGAACGGAATACGCCCCTCAATCCCCTCCGGGACCAGCTTTTCCTCGCTACGAACATCCGCCTGGAAGTAACGATCCTTCGAGTACGACCGCTGCTCACCCTTCAGACCGCGGCCCTGCATAGCCCCCAACGATCCCATACCGCGATACATCTTGTACTGCTTGCCATTGACGGTGACAACATCCCCCGGAGCCTCCGCAGTGCCGGCTAGCAGCGAACCCAACATCACCGTGCTCGCGCCAGCAACCAGGGCTTTCGCGATATCGCCGGAATACTGCATACCGCCGTCGGCAATAACCGGAACCCCGGCCTTATGCGCCGGAACGGAAGCTTCCATAATCGCCGTGATCTGTGGCGCGCCCACACCCGCAACAACGCGCGTCGTACAAATGGAACCGGGCCCAATACCCACTTTGATGGCATCGGCACCGGCATCGATCATGGCCTGGGCCGCTTCACGCGTCGCTAGGTTGCCACCAATAACGTCGACGCGGTCACCGAATTCTTTCTTCACCCGCGCGACCATGTTCAGAACACCGGAATTGTGCGCGTGAGCAGTGTCGACAACGAGGGCGTCGACACCCGCATCGACCAACGCACCCGCACGCTTCCATGAATCCTCGCCCGTACCGATCCCGGCACCGACGATCAAACGACCTTCCTTATCCTTCGACGCATTCGGGTACTGCTCACGCTTCACGAAATCCTTCACCGTGATCAGACCCGTCAGCTTGCCCGCCGAATCAACAATCGGCAGCTTCTCCACCTTGTGGGTGGACAACAGGTTCAGAGCAGCCTCTGCCGAGACACCCTCCTGGGCGACGATCAACGGCATCGGCGTCATAACGTCGGCAACCTTGCGGGACAGATCGGACTCAAACCGCATGTCACGGTTGGTGCAAATGCCGACCAGCATGCCCTCGTCGTTAACCACCGGCAAACCAGAGACACGGAACTTGGCACACAGCTCGTCGACGTGACCGATCGTATCGCCCGGCGAACAGGTAATGGGGTTGGTGACCATGCCGGCCTCGGAACGCTTCACTACTTCCACGTTCTGGGCTTGGTCGTCGATAGAAAGGTTGCGGTGAAGGATGCCGATGCCACCCTGCCGGGCCATCGCAATGGCCATCCGAGACTCTGTCACCGTATCCATCGCCGCGGACACCAGCGGAATACCCAGCCGGATATTGCGCGTGAGCTGCGCAGATGTGTCCACTTCGGAAGGAATCACATCGGAGGCGGAGGGAATGAGAAGGACATCATCGAAAGTAAGACCTACAAGAGCAACTTTGTTTGGGTCGTCGCCACCTGTGCGTTCCACTATTTATCTCCTAGGACCATGACGAAAGCGAAGTGCCACCACGCACTCTTTTGCCATATGCTACCGCAAAATCTTTGTGGCACATGGGCTAGCCTAGTGGGGTGAACTTCGCAGACCATATGCCCCCGGACCCATTCGCGGGAGATCCCAATGATCCCGCCTCTTTCCTCGACCCCGATGAGCCTATGGAACCCCTTACCGACGAGGAAAAAGGCGAAGTCATTATCGAACTTCACCACGTTCGGGAGATGCAGCGTGTGCTCACCCCGCTGGGTATACGGGGCGTACAGATGTTGTGCGATGACTGTGAAGACAAGCACTACTACGACTGGGGAATACTGATCAACAATCTGCTCGCGCTGTATAACCACGAGCAGCCACCCATTCATGAACCGAGCGCCAACCCCAATCCCGACGAATACGCCCCGTGGGATTACTGCCTCGGGTTCCTCGATGGCCTCAACCACGGAATCGCAGGGTACCGGTAGAAGCTTCTACTCCTCGGCGGAAGTGCTTGAGTCGCCCGACGACGGAGACTCGGTCACGTCGTCACTCGAACCATCCGATGACGACGATCCACGCGATGAACTTCCGCTCCCGGAGTTCGAACCGCTGTTGCTGCTGTTCGACCCAGGCACAGGAGCAGGTGTCACCGTCGTCGTCACGGTCACAGTGACCGTCGACGTTTCAGTGGTCGTCTTGGTGCCCTTGGCGTCGCGATCATTCGTTGTCGTCGGATCCTTGGGCGGCTCAGCTTTCTTCGACTCACCATTGCTCATCGTCTTCTCGATGGTGGTCGGTTTGCCGTCGGGACCCTTCACGACAGACTGATCGGTGACAGTAACCGTCGTCGTTGATTCGTCTTTCTTCGAATCCTTCGAGCCGGAGTCCTTGGCTTTGTGGGCAACTTCGCGCGCCTTTTCCAGCAACGCAGCGGCACCCTGGGTGTCCCCGGCCTCCTGCTTTTCGCGGACCTGATCGAGCGTCGAGGCCAGCTCAACCGCGGCAGCGTGATCGCCGGAGAACCGCTGGTTCAGCCCCCACAGAGGTGAACCGGGTGTCGAGGCATGAATAACAGCTCCGCCACCGGCGAGGAGAACACAGGACGCAGCAGCGCCACCGAGGGCATACATCCACCGCGGAACCGGATGGTGGTTATCACCATGGCGCCACGAACGGTGACGTGGACGGCCCGAACGCGACTTGCCAGTAGCATAATTACCCGACGCGTCACGCTGGTTCTTCCAGGCCGCGAAATCATGGACCGTGGTGTCACCCTCGCTACCGCGAGCTGCGTCGTCGCCGGATTTAGTGGTTTGTCCCTCAGCATTCACGGGGCGGAACACAGTCGTCAGCGCATTGGCAACGGGGGAATCATCCAGCGCGTCGGCGTCAGAGAAGCTATCGAAGAAGCCTAGGTCGCTGAGTTGAGGTGTTGCCGGGATATCACGTTCCGCTTCCTGCCGAGCTTGGATGAACAGCTGACCGAGGTCATCGTCGGAGTCGGTACCCCGGGAGAGGTTATCAAGGTAGCGGTCAACAGCAGCTAGGGATTCTGGATCGTGCTCAACCCCCTCACGATCCCAGTTATCAAAACCACTCATCTGTTCGCTCCTGCTGCTCCATCCACACCAAAACCGGTTATTAGTGTACGGCTCCGCCTGCGGGCGACACCGCACTACGTCCGTCGTCGGCAATAATCACCATCATGGGCGCGGTGTTGCCGCCGCGACGCATGTACTTCCTTTGTGAGTTAACCCCCGTGATCAATGTCAGTTCTCTTTGGCCTTGTTGGCCAAAGCAATCGCCTCACCATAGTCAGGCGACTCAGCCATTGCCTTTTTCAATTTAGCAATCGCCCGGAACTGAGCTACTCGAACGGCATTCGGCGTGGAACCAACAATCTTGGCTGTCTCCTCCGAAGTATACCCTTCAAGAACTCGCAAAATAATGATCTCGCGCGGTCTCTCACCCAGTATGTCGAGCAGACGCAGCAGTTTGTTACGGCCATCCGACTGAATAGCCAACTCTTCTGGACCCGCAACATCATGGATGGCTTCAGGGATCTCATCCGTCGGTTGACTGCGGTCCCTCCCCATCGAACGATAGCCATCTTTGACCTTGTGACTAGCGATTCCGTACACGTAGGACATGAACGACGTTCCACGGTCAACAAAGCGATCTATCGACCTCAATACAGCCATACATATCTCTTGAGCCGTATCCTCAGGCCCAGGAAAAGAATCATCTGACAAACGATGTCGGCAATACATCACCACTTTCGGGTGAATATAATCCATGACTTTCTGCAAGGCATCGCGATCCCCGCTCGCAGCTGCGGCAACCAGGCCATTAATAGCCCCATCGCTAGCTGCTGCAGTCATTAACTTCCTCTTCTTTCACTATCGACGACGTCTCGTCAGCGTCGTCAACACCGACGATAAAACACCCACCCGCAGCTTCGGGCACTAAACCGCGATTTCTCTTGCCTCATTCTGACGTGAAGACCAGAAAAAGACAATTTTATTTGCGTCGATGAATATATAAGCAAACAACGAGCCTGGTCGGCGGCGTTTTCGCCTATTGAAAATGGACAATTCATGACGACGATGTGTCGTAAAAATATCACTACGATTCCATAGAAGGCGGATGACCACTACAGAACCTGAGGAACCAGACTACATGAGCGCGCACATAACTGTGCGGGACTCGAAAAACATATAAAAGAATGAAAATAATTTTATGTATTAAATGCACGGAGCTAGCGATTCTTCTGCCCCTCAGCAGGGGGTGGCGGGGAGTCGCATGGGTGGTTGTTGATGATGAGTCTGGCCGTGACAAGACGGTTCGTGTCGGTACTCGGGGATCAGTCAGCGAGTGTTCGACGGTCGCTCGCTAGGTCACACAAGGGGGCTACAACAAGGCAACATCGTCACCCTCCTCCAACCTTGCCGCCAGCCCCACAACCATTCACACACAAGCACGATACCTACTACTCCACCCAACAATTAATTTTGCAATCTAAAAGTCGTGTTCTCGTTACGTTCTGTTCACCAACGCGGTCTTGACTGAATAGCAGGCGCACACCCCCGCAGATACACGGCGTCGCCACGGCACAAACCACAAAACCAAAAACAAACACAAATGGCGCCACATATCTGTACAACGAAACCCACATCACACCCGACGGAGGAGAACATGCTTCCTCAGATCCACAACCTGCCCACCCCCACCATCCAATCTTGGGAATGGCAACGGCATGGATCATGCCGAGACACCGACGCATCACTCTTCTTTCACCCGGAAGGCGAACGAGGACGCGCCCGCGCAGCCCGCGAACACGCGGCAAAATTGGTGTGCGCAACCTGCCCCGTTATTAACCAATGCAGAGAACACGCGCTCTCTGTGGGCGAGACCTACGGCATTTGGGGCGGACTCAGCGAAAGCGAGCGTGACGCGATCGCGCGAACCCACGCCCACGTTTAGGCTTCTCCCCTCCCAGCTAGCCTTCCCCGCTGCTCTACCCGATCCGTTAACCTTCCCAAATCTGAAGGTCCGAACCATCGCCTTTCTTATCTTCCGGCCGCAACACAACCACAGCCGATTCACGCGACAAGCCACACACCTGGAGCAAGTCCACGATGATGGACCTCGCCTGCGCCATCACAACGATGCCCGAAATGCCGGACTTTTCACCGTGGTCCCCCGACGTCACCGCCGCGGTATTCTTCAGTTGCTCAATCACGCTGGGTAAACGCTGAGCCTCATGAAGCTTCCCCGATTTCCCCTGTTCAGCGAAGATCGATTCCAATTCAGCACAGGCATGCGCCAAGGCGTCCAAAATAACTGGGATACGCTCGTCGATGTCTTTCTGGTCCGAAATAATGGTGGCAGCCCGGCGCGCAAGAACGCGCGAGTTACGCATCGTGTTATCCACCGGCGACAAAATCTGGCTCATCTTTTTCATGTCACGGCGCGCGCCCCAATAAAATGGCGACACCGCGGCGACTTCCGTACCTCCCTGAACAGCGGCAATCATGGCATTAATGCGCGCCTGGGTTCCTCGGGCAGACACCAACGCGTCGGAAACGACCCCGACGTCGTTACTCCTCAAACCTCGCGACACGGTGTCAAGGACATGCCCCGCGTGGCCGATCACCCGGCTTACTTCGCGTCGCGCCGGCCGGATGGCACTATTGGGCACCAGAGCGATCACCATGATCCCGATGAGACCGCCGACCAGGGCGTCGATCATTCGAGTGATCCCGCCCATTGTTCCCGGGGGCATAATCGTCGCTACTAAAACGGCGGAACACGTCGCTTGGATCGGGGCCAGCGGGGATTTGTCGAGGAAGAGTGCGGCTGCCAGGGCGCAGGCCACAGTGATGGCGATCTGCCAGGATCCGGTTCCGATGTGGGAGATCATGATGTCGCCGATGCCGATTCCCAGGGAGACCCCCATGACAAGTTCGACCGACCGGCGCAATCGGCCGACGGTGCTGGTGCCGAG
>OJLB01000323.1_pt1 | contig 23801 bp, 17 predicted proteins | sample 1596861 | NCBI WGS metagenome assembly OJLB01 (sample SAMEA3904681, study PRJEB24821) | metagenome | biome: Builtin; feature: hospital; material: surface | place: USA | collected 2013-06-06
CGAGATCATGCCTAGTCTCGTGGGCTCGGAGATGTGTATAAGAGACAGCACTCAGGCATAGAATCATGTTCACATTTCTAGCATCAATATATACTGAATTTCACAGCGACAGAAGTCGATGAACAGCGAAACGATTCCAAACCATGAAATGCAAGGGCATAACGCACGGGGCATCACCTTTGTCGACGCCATTCAAACTATTGTGCTAGCTCATTCTTGGGGAAACACCCCTTAATGCGCATGGCTATATTTTGTTCGGCTAGCGGTCGGATTTGCCCAACTTGACGCCATCCATCATACGCACCAAATGACAAATGATGACACGACATTAAAAGGTAGATAGTTTGTGATTGGCAAAGACGTGCAAGAAATAGTAACTTGCTCCATAAGAAAAAAGGGAAATGGGCCACTCAGATTTGACTTGGTCCTATCGGATGGTAGTCTTGCCCAGAGCTGTGGGGTTCCCCTAGCAGATTGTCGCAGGTGCTTATCTGTACGACTAGGAGTTGGCATCTTTTTGCTGTGTGCCCAAGAGTTGCATACGCTCAGGGCGAGTGGTTCCAACTCACGAAGCATGAACTAAAGCTTGCTTCAAGAATTTAGCATATACGAGGAACCTTAAGCAAGACGAGTCTGAGACAATTTCATACTGTTGATTGATTTTGGATTTTTTTTTGCTTGGTTGCGACGAAGTTTCGAACACTTACTGTGGTTTGTTATATACTTTGCTTTCGTATGGATACCTTAAGCTGGAACTGTCCAGGACCAGGCTCCCGTTTCCCAATGGTGGATGCGGGTATCAATTCTTCTGCTCCATTGTCTCAGGTTGAGTCTGTATCTTACCACCCGGATAATGGATCTCAGAGCTCCATGTCCCAAGATCTGAATTGTACGACTCGCACCGGATCCATGACACGCACAATGGAGCAGCCCGTAATGTATATTCCCGGTAGCAATGTTACAATGCCACAACTTGCTGGTCAAGTTGGCTCCTCATGGAATGGCATCTCATCTTGTGATCCAAGTATGCAAACGAATCCTGCGCCTTCAAACAATCCAGCCGAGCCTCCCATTATTAATGTTTCTGAGGCTGGGCCTTTACCTAGTGGGCAAGATCCTATGGCGATGATGAATGTATTCGGTTCATCTTCACCTTTATGTCCTAAACAAGGAGCGCATGCATCTCATGTATCAAAGTCAGTTATTCTAGAGAATCAAGAAGATCTCAGTTCGTCTATGTCGGTTTATTATTCACCAGACTCTGCCATGTTATCAGGAACGCCATGTTTTTCTACTCGCCAGACAGGGCCTGAGAATGTATTGGATCCTACAAACGGCGTTCGTCGACAAGATTCTTCAAACCTTAAGGGTTTCTTAAAGTTGGATGTGAACATGGGTTTTATGGGAGATGGAAAGATTGACTCACCTACTTCGGGTCTGCAACCTGTTATCGGCTGGAAAAAACGTCGCTCCGTGTCTGACGTTGGTCCACGCACGCCCTCAATGCTTGGACCCTCTATGGACGCTCTTCCATCACCCATTGATGACTTATCGTACTTGATCAACTCTATGGGCAGTCGCGCCCAGACGGATAGGCCTTCGATGAATTTAACACATTCAGATGAACAGGATTCGGCCTTTAACTTTGGGTCATTGAATCTGCACGCAGAAAAGCACCCGGTGTCACATGTCGCTTCGCAATCTACCGCATCAGCTCCCGGAGCAATGGATGGAGATGGTGACGCAACTTCAATGACTCAAGCAAAATCCTCACTCCAAAACACCTTGGAACAGGCTGGGAAGTCGGCTGCTACATTGGACCCATCGTATATCCCCACAATGATGAATCCAACCCCATTAGTGGATAGTTCAATCGTGGATGCACTCTCCAGTCAAAACTTATACGAAACGACGCTCGAAGATGCAAAAGAGGAAAGTTCTACGGGGCCAATTCGAACTTGTCCAAGTGGGCGGAGCTCACGTTCTGTGAGTCCGTATCACGCATCAACTCGAAGTCTAACCCCCGAGTCAGAGAGGAGCTTGGAGGAAAGTGCTATTTATGATTCGGCTTTGCGGATGTCTCAGTGGAGATTTCCGCTTAATAACTCTCAGGCAGGGCATAAGAGTGATTCGCTTCATCCGTTGGACGCGTATGGGCATGCAGTCAACACATCAACCTTGACTTTCCCAGGAAGTGTGAGATATCCAGGTCATCCCAGAAGTGCTCGGAGACATATGCGGGCTGCTATTTCCGAAGATTTTCATGGTCGTGTACGTGTAGGAGGAATAAGCTCTTGGGGCAATTCCTTAGACCTTACACACCAAGGCTTCCCTTTGCTTAACCATTTACCTACGACAGGCGACTCACAAGTTCTATCTCCTGCGATGGTTCGCTGTGCCTCTTCGCCAGGCAAGCCTTCAGAATTTCAAGCATCACCTGCTGGTCAGGTGATGGACACTGGAAATATTTCTGATCCAAATGATAAGCTAGATTTGGAACGATCAAAGAATGAGCCGCAACTGAAGCCTGAACTGTCGAGTCAGATGGTTGATTCTAGCCCATCCAGAAGTAAAGTTAAAGTTGAACCAATGGATAACGCTCTCCAAACAGCCGCCCAAACTCATACACCTGTTGTCACGACTACAGCCGCACAAGCAGCATCTGCCTCGAGAAGGAAAGCAGAGGCGCTCTTTACGTGTCCCTTCCCAGATTGTGGCTCCACGTTTACGCGCCAATATAACTTACGAGGTCACATGCGCTCTCACATGGACGAACGACCATTCAAATGTGAATGGCCTGGATGCGGGCGCAGTTTTGCTAGAACGCATGACTGCAAACGGCATCACAATTTGCATTTAAATATCAAGCCTTATCAATGCGAAAGTTGTGGGAAAACGTTTGCGCGTTTAGACGCGCTTAACCGTCATCACAAAAGTGAAGCGAGCACATGCGGTGCTAAGCTACATGAATCGAAACCAGTTTGACTGCATTTCAGGATCACCGATGTACATAATTTGAGTTGAATCTAGATTTGAAAAAGACCATGTCCTCACCAACTAACGGAATGCTGATGTTGTTGGATCATTCGATCGGCTATAAAACGGCGCCACACGAGAAGAGCCCACTGTAATGTGAGACTTGATTGCGTTAAGAAAACAACATACCCGACTTGGAAGCATAAAAATGGAATCTAGCAAAAAATTGTTTCCTGGGGCACATCCGCCTGAGGATACGCGCAATAGTAGGCCAACCAATCCGTCTGTGATAGAGAACTCGTTGCGTTCAACACCACGAAGAAGATGTTGGGCGCAAGCCTCTGGCGTCAATCCTTCGTCGGTACCTTCGATATCCTTCGTAAGCTGAGGTTTGGATTTGTTCTCTTCCTCCAGACCAGGGGAAAGGATCGTTGCGGGGAAGTACATATGTACTTGGATACCATGCATTTGCAACTCTGAGCGAAGGGATTCGGCCAAGCCTAGTCCGTCATCAGTAAAAAGCTTTACTTACCGCGAATAGCGTACTTCATTGGGGAATATTGAGTGTATCCTACCATCCCCATCAAGCTCAAAACACTTCCAGTGAAGATGATTTTGCCGTGCGTCCGATTCTGTTTCATGAATAGTGCCGCAGCCTGAAAGTGTGAGTCAGAGTAAGCATACATACGTGAGCAGTCGAGAGTGCTGTTTTGTAAATGAGACTGATACCCTTGTCGAATTCTGCTTCGGTTTGATCGAGGAAGTAGCCAGGTGTGGCCGCTCCAGCGCAACAAAATACTGTATCAATTGAGATGGGACAGTCCTTCAATGCAGCAGAAGCGGCTGCAAAAGTCGATACATCTGCAACCACGTAAGATAGGTGCTGTTTTTCTTGCTGACGGAAAGTTTCTATTTTCCTCAGAGCGAGCTCAAGTTTTGCTTCTGAACGGCTGCAAATGACGACATGAGCACCGCGTGATGCCAATAGTGTGGCAAGTGCGAGGCCCAAACCTTGGGATCCGCCCGTAACTAATACTTTCTTTGGATTTAGTGACACGAGGTACCAACCTTATCGCGCGGGTCCCATCGTGCTGTCCGTCGCAACATTGCACCGCAAAGAACTGTGAGCAGGCCACAGATGAGGAGCACCCACATAGACTGTTGAAAAGAAAGGAGCCTTCTCCACAAATAAATAGTTCATCTGTTGCTACGACCTCATGTCATGGACATACGCAGCACGTATAAGCCAAGCTCAGGAATGTTCAGAAGCTACATCGCTCGTCAAAGTGGCAAGGCATTCACCCTGTCTATATGGATGGCTTCTAGAGCCCAATCCTAACTCGCCGTACGAGAACGTGCGCATCACTTCTCAACCTGGCCGGTCGAATTGCGAATGTCAAGGCTTGGTTCCTCCTAAATCGCTGCGGGTTCAAGTAGGAGAGCAAACTTTGGATTCTGTCGACGATTTACTGCGCATTTGGCCGACCTGCGGGAGATGTGGGCATTCGCTGTTGTCACACGGCATGTTAGAGATGGAGCCCATTGAGGAGCGAAAACGACGTATCCAAGTAGGAGTGCGGATGGATGAACTTCTTGAGGTAAGATTGCATTAAACTTAACATATGTCAGGATCAGGGAGCCTTGTTAAACTTTTCCTACCGAGATGAAGACTTGGATTCTTTGAAGAAGTATGTTCATGACACTTACGCAGACAAATACATTCTCTTTCGTACATTAAACGCCCAGTATCGAAACAAGTCGCCAGATCAGAGAGAGGGAAATCAAAGCAGCTTGATGTCCAAGATGCAAGGATGAATCTCGCCGTTCCAAACCCTGATGTGTTTCACACGCTTAATTACATGTACCAACGTGCGTTTTGTTATGAAATTCAAATGTTGCTACAGAACCAGACAAATGCTGTGTGGGACACACCTTTGTGCATGCGCCAATTTTTTGCATTAGCGAGGCGAGCTGTCATCCGTGTTGATCCGTCAATCAAGCATAGTGTTTGTCGGCGTTGTTTCCGGCCTTTGGTAGACGGCCTTTCATGCAGCACCATGATTAAAGGTATGCCCCGTCTTCGCTACACTCAAGCTAACTTATTAGAGCAACGTAAAAAATCTTATGTACTGAAGCGATGTCTACATTGCATGGATGAACGAACGCTTTCGTCGCAGGTGAATGACTTAGTAACGCCAACGATCCCGTGCATTCGTTTTAAAAACAAACGAAATCTCTCTCAGAAACAGCGCCGCAGGCGTTGGTTGCATGCCCAAACCCAAGCATACTCTGACAAAAATTGTAACAACAGGTTACCGTACTCTAGCCGTATGGAAGGGCTGAAATGGGACAAACCTATTTTAACTCAGGGGCTAGCTCAAGGGCTTGATGCAAATATCTTAGAGAAAGTAATCAAGTTCCGAGGGGGGCATGTTAAGACTGTTGGCATTGGTCGCAATGGACAAACCGAGACGACTCGTGCATAGCATTCCGACAAAATCATGGCATTTGGTTTCTCAAAATTGGGCTGTGCACTGTCAAGATTAACCAGTAAATTGTCGCTAATTCCAAGTTTAAGAGACCTGGACCTGAGTGTTCAAGTTGAGCGCATAACCAATTGCATTTCGAATTCCAGATTTAAACGTTGAACTGGCAAATTAAAATCTACGATTGAGGCACATGACTTTTCATGCCGAAACATTTTGACGTTCCAACGTACCAAACGACTATTGAACTATGGACAGTTAACGATTTTTTCCACAAACCAATGCCTGCATTAACTATAAATAAAGGACCACAAATGGGGTAACTCGACCATGGCCCTTATTTGAGGAGTAAAGAACCATGAAGCTAACGTTTTCGGCCATAATTGCTGTTTGCATCGCTCTTGCAGAGGCCGTGCCCTCTGCTAAGAGAGACATGGAATGCAAGTCTACGGGCAGGTCCGGCAGACTCATTGGACACAACAGTGCTACCGGCGCCAAGTCGATCTTTGAATTTGATTCGACTGATAATCTTTCCACACTTCATGAAGTTCTCAAGACTGATCAAGAATTCGAATTCTACAGCTGCAAAGCGCCGTCAAATGAATTTGCTGGTGCTGGATTCGGTGCTGCTTTCGGTCAAATACGCAGTAAGAAGGACCCAGACATGTGCGTGACGTCTGGCTCGATTGTTATTGGTGGCAAGGACAAAGGTGAGCCGGAGTTTTTGTTCATCAACAACGGTCGCGTCACCCTTGAGAAGTGTGCCAAGGATGGAATGACACTTCGCCGCCAGTGGTTCGCCGCTTCTCAGGGAGTGCCCCAGTGTCCTCCAACAGTTTCGCTACTTGGATACCAGTCAGATGTTCCGCAAAATTTTATTGGTATTAATAAAGACGGCACAGCCCATCTTGAGGCGAACTTGTATAAGAACATGGACGAGTACTTCTACCTCGCTCGTGATGTATCGGACAGCTGCAAGTAACCTTCGAGCTTGAGATGAATCGGTTGGAACGGAATTGGAAAGTTATTTTGCATTTTTAGTTCATGTTTCTGATTGATTTTGAATGTTAATGACGAGTTTACGTTAATCTTCATCTGGGCGCGTCAATCGTTTGTAGTGTCACAAGGTAATCAGCCGGTTCTCTTGAGCAAGAGTTACACCTTGTGCAGCCCGCGGAGCATCATAGTCGTGATTATCTCTGTTGCCGTAATCGGCTTGTAACGCCTTGTCCGTATCGTAAACACTGAGTAAAGGCGCACCATTTCTGTGATAGTCGGAATACATTCGATTAGACGATTCACTTGCAACGCGGCCCGACAACGTGACTGTGAGCTCAGTATGTGAGACTCCTGATTTCTCGTGGGCTAAACAATAGATGAATTTGGCATCTGATCATGGACAAAGGACGAAAACTGTACCTAGCTGTGTGGCACATGCGCCTGGGTCTAACATGGCACAAAGTTTCGCACCACCCTTGACACCTTCGGTAACGACAGCAGATATGTTAAGATGATGCTCAAGAACCCGCGCAAATAGTATCAAACAAAATTATAAGTCACGCTTTTTGGGCTCAAGCATGCTTCAAACTCCAGCCGTTGGTATCCTACCAATAATTGCATCTGCGCCAAGGGCACGTGTTGAAGTAGCTTGAGCAGGGGCCGCTACGTTACCGGCAGTACTGAGCACAGGTCGCGCGTACCACTCAGATATATTAAACGAATGACCGACTCATGCTTACGGCCATAACGCTGTTGAATAGACAAAAATGCCTTCCGTCAACAGTCTATATCATGTATCGAGAGCAAATTCAAGTTGCACGAAACTATGTACGTCAGGGTTAAAGAACCAAGTTGAAATAATAGGAACACATTTTAGTGACCTGAAGGTGGCCACTCGAGCTTTTCGCCATAATTCCAGTTGATAGCCTTGGTCTGTACATATTCGTGGATACCTTCGTAACCAAGCTCACGACCGATACCAGATTGCTTCATACCACCGAATGGCACAGCAGGGTTGAGGATCTGCTGGTTATTGCACCAGACGGTACCAGCTTCAAGAGCATGTACGACGCGCATGCAGCGGTCAGAGTCCTTCGAAAAGACACCAGCAGCTAATCCATAGTCTGTATCGTTCGCCATTTCGATGGCCTCTTCTTCTGTGTCAAAGGTGAAGAGGCAAGCCACGGGACCGAAGATCTCCTCATCGACAATTTTCATTCCCTTTTTGCAGTCGCCGAATAGTGTAGGCTGAATCCAGTAACCATTCTTGAACTTCTCGTCCTCCATCTTATAAGGTTCACCACCGTACAAAACCTTCGCACCTTGTTCCTTTCCGGATTGAATGTAGCTTAATATACGTTTATATTGGCTTTCACTAACTTGTGGGCCTTGGAAGGTACTTGGGTCAAACGGATCGCCAACCTTGTGCTGCTTCATCGTGTCAAGTAGCAAGTTGAGGAACTTGTCCTTAATGGACTTGTGAACAAATACGCGCGTGCCGGCAGTGCAGTTTTGACCCATGTTGAAAAGGAAGCCCATTGCGATCCACTTGGCAGATTGCTCAAGGTCAGCATCTTCAAACACGATCATAGGAGACTTTCCGCCCAGCTCGAGTGAAACCTTTTTAAGGTTCGAGGCAGAAGCAGCCGAAGCAATTGTACGACCTGTAGCCGTAGAGCCGGTAAAGGCAACTTTGTTGATGCCCTTGTGTTCGGAGATAGCTTTACCGACCTTAGAGCCCAAACCGTTCACAACATTGACCACGCCAGAGGGGAAGCCGGCTTCGATAGAGAGCTCGGCAAGCTTCTGCGCCGTGAGTGGAGTAATTTCAGCTGGCTTCATCACGATGGTATTGCCAGCAGCCAGAGCAGGAGCAACCTTCCAAGCAAACATCATGATCGGATAGTTCCAAGGGATGATTTGACCACAAACACCATACGGGACTAGCCTTGTAAAAGCAAGGCGCTTGCCCTCAGCAAGTTCGATGGTTCGTCCATTTAGTTTATCGGCAAGACCTGCATAGTAGCGCAACGTTTTCACGCTTGTAGCAATGTCCATAGACTTGGAAATCCAGACAGGCTTCCCGTTGTTCAATGATTCGAGCTCTGCTAGTTCATCGGTGTGTGCTTCAATCAGATCAGCCCATTTGTTAAGCAGAGCAGCACGTTGGTCAGGCGTCGTATGCTTCCCCCATGCGTTGTCGAATGCATTGCGGGCCGCCTTGACAGCAGCATCGACGTCAGCTTGGTCGCCGCCGCTTATAGACGCTATGACCGAGCCAGTGGCGGGATTGTAAACGTCCAGCTTGTTATTTGCCTGTGCAGGACGGAAACCACCGTCAATCAAAAGGCCAGTAGGGACCGTAATTTCACGTCCAGTAGGAGTAACAACAGTACAAGTTTCCGACATTTTAGAGACAAGTACTGTGTAGCAGGAAACGAGGTGAGGGGAAGTCTCCTTTTATACTATTGTTGCCCTTACCCGGCAAAGCATAGACGTCGAAGGTTGGGCGCACGGATAAAGGGACCCTGTCCAGAAATTTCGAATCGTACCTCCTATTGGTTCAACGAGCTTGTTTTCCCGTATTTGCGTATGCTTTTTTTACAAATTAGAACACGGCGTCCCGGTCGTCAGTGCTGATTTGACAGCCACATCTAGACATATCGAGATACGTCAGGCCCACAAGTTGGGACTCCACACGTGCGCAACGCCCAAAAAATGCGCTTGAGCAAAATTGGGCTCGGCGCGTATTCAACAAATTCCCTTTGTTTTCGAAAAAGCTGTGGCAAAGATAATTTAGGCATGTGTCGATTAGTATAAAAAAGGTTCAAACAATCACACAAGCGTCGGACTGTTTCGTCGGTCCGAGTCGTGCTCGTTCCAATGTCCAAGTTGTGTTGTTAAATATAAGAGAAAAATACACCTATAGCTCGCCTAACGCCAGAGTCACGTCATAAGTGGAGACTTATTATTAGCGCTGATATTGAGTTTGAAGACAAATTTTTATCTGGAGACTGGAATTTTGAGGATTGTAGATTAACAGGTCCATTCAGAACATAGTACATCGATACATGGACTAATAAGGGGAATTGAGAGCACGCGTTCTATTCCCTCACTTTCAGTGTACATTTGATCTTGGTACATCAACATGTCAAAACATGCGATCAAACGTTGAATCTCTTGCTACTATACGCGCTCTTTAATGGAATCATAGCTTCAAGCAAATTTTAATACAAGTCAAATACGAAACAACGACATATCGGGGGCCATCCTAGAGACGACATGAAGCTAAAGCAGAAAAATTTGCATATAAGATTCATTATTATGGATCGAAAATGCACTGCCTTTCTATAAGACGCTGGGAATAGGTTTAACATGCAGGCATTTTTGCCGTCAGCATTTAAGTATATCTGAGAAGAAGAAAACTCCTCAGATGTGCGTAAAAGTGGTGGCTCATTCATAAAATCCCAGTGTGAAAAGACAGCGCGAACTTTGAGATAGCCTGGCTTCGAATTGCCAAGCGCAACACAGTAGCGGCATTTTTCGTTCAAGGTATCTGGTACAAGTTACTATTCATTATGAGCTAAAAATTGCTAGTTCAAGGACCTGACGATAAGCAATAATGGAGTGTTGGCTGGGTCAATGATGTCAATCCAAGTGGAAAGTTCCCTCGCCGAGCCATTGACACCAATGGCAAGTTCCCTGCCGATCCTCTGAGTGTCAACTCGGACGACTTTGTCCACATCAACTTTACCAACAAGTTCGGTGATGGACGCCCGTCCACTCTACATGCACACGGACTCTTCTTCACGAACGTCAACTACTACGATGGTGCTACCAGTGTGACACAATGCCCCGTGCCCGACGGATACTCGTTCTACCACGAAATCCTGAACTCGCCAAAGAGTGGTGAGAATGCACCCAAGCAGTGGGGAACATATTGGCTGCATGGGCACTACAAGGGTCAGTATATTGATGGCCTTCGGACACCATTCATTATTCACCGTTCTGAAGGAGAGGTGTATGAATACGATGATGATTACACAGTGGTTCTTGCCGACTGGTATCATCATGTGCATGGCTATATTCTGCATCATGACTACTTTGTAAAGGGAGGGGGATATCCGACGCCGGATTCTGGACTGATGTACTTTGCACACACAAAGAAGGGAGAAGAAGCGAGGACGATGCCGGGGATGAATGAGAATGCGACATTACCGTTTGAGCCAGGCAAAACGTACCGACTGCGATTGATCAACATGTCGGCAGCGTCTGTCTTTGACTTTTGGATCGATGGGCACGACATGGACATTATTGAGGTGGATGGCGTGGACGTGGAGCGATACCCGATTGACTCGGTTCAAGTGGCAATAGGACAACGATACAGTGTATTGGTCAAGGCAAGAAATGAAACAGATAAAAATTGGATGATCCATGCGAACATGGAACGCGGGACGTTCTCGAAAGTGGGTGATTTGAAACTGAACTTAACGAGCACTGTGTCATATGGAGGAAAAGGAGTAAAAATGGGCAACGAAGACCAGGCAAGCAAGAAGGGAATACGGCCCATGGATGACACATTATTTGTGCCGAAAGAGGTGATCGAGACAGTAGAGCCAGACACGCGGGTGACATTGGTGGCGACAGTTGGGTCCAAGAACAGGATGCCTTTTGCAGCCTTTAATGAGACGGCTTTTGTGCCTCCGCGTAGGCCGGCAATGCTGACCATGATGAGCAAGAATGGGTCAGATGTGAGCGTATACGGCGATAAGGCAAACGCTGTCATTGCGCCTTACAATCATATGGTTGAGGTGACGATTCTTAACGACTCGCATGATGTGCATCCTTTCCATATGCATGGGACTCGATTCCAAGTAGTTCACCGGGCCAATGGAACTAAAGGCCAAACACCGAAAGTTCCTGACGTGAAAGAGCAGAAGAATCCAATTCGACGGGACACAGTCGCGGTTGATGCATGGGGAAGTGTGACGATCCGATTCCGAGCAAACAACCCAGGGGCGTGGATCATGCACTGTCATATGGATTGGCACCTGTCTGCGGGGCTAGCAATGGTCATGCTGCAGGCTCCTGAGGAAGCCCACAAGGTTTTGAACGTGCCGCCATATTTGAAAGAGCAGTGTAAGATGTTTTGAAGAATAAGTGGGCTTGCATGAGGCCCATGATTGTATGTGCCACTGTATAAAATCACCACTACGTAGAAGCTTTGTTAATGATATGCTTTGAGGGAATGGCTACTAAAGGTTCGATTCAAGAAGCAGTAATTATAGATTGGAAGATCAAGTGCAAAGTGCGCGTCGTTTGGGGTACAGAATTAGGGATAGCGCATTCTTTAGAAGGCAAAAGGCAAAACGCAAGGATGATTTAGGTAGCCGAACTCCACAGTCGCTGCATAACAGGGAAACGATCCATACGACAGAGACCTAAAGATCAGAGCGAGGAGAAATGAACGTAATCTTCACCAGCAAAAGTTGTGCGACCTCATCAAGGCCAAAACTACAGTGAAAGTGACAGCATTACTCGACTGTCGGTTCAAAAAATCAGTTTCAAGTAATAAATGGATATAACTGACTATACAGGTACGAACTTAGCCAGTAGCAGATTAATTTTTAATGCTACGGACGAACTATTTGTGGCAGATGTGGTCTTTAAATTAATTAAAGACGGATACACGTTATAAAGTAATCTAGTCTTCGAATGTTATCATTCAAATAATAATGGCTGTCAGAGACTTGAGCAAAAGCTTCAATTATAGAGTGTAGCTAGCGGTAAATCTTATCCTAGTCGATTTGGTGGTGGTAGAAAATATTGTTGCTTGAATAACGAGAGCAGCCTTCGAAGTTCGATTAATTTCGAGCTACAGCCGCAGCACCTAAGTTTGCGAGTTTAGTCTGATTCAGTCGATAGGGCCTCCATGATCTTGTTGCGGTTTTCAACGCATCTATCATTCAGCTCGCAGACTAATCGGAACCCAAGACTGTATATACAGTGCATATAGCGGCATTTTCATTCGTTAAACGTTGGCTCACCAATCAGGCAGTTAAAAATCAAGTAGCCTCTAGAGATGACTAGATGAAGCCCCGGTCAATTTTGCATGGCATTATTCTAATGTTGGTTAATAAGGCGATTGGTCGGACGAAGCGAGATGGTAGGGTTCATGGTGCCGAGAGTGTTACTAGAATACAAAAGAAAATACTGACAGAGAAGCTGGCATGAGTTCAACAGGGTATGAGGACATCAATTAATTGGGGTCCAGAACAATACAGGTAGAGACGGCAAGACAGCTCCAGGTTTGATAGGAACTCAATATAAATCAAATTTAGAGAATGCCAGAAATAGGCACGAAATGATATTTGAGGAGTCCTAAAATTAACATACCAGAGATTGGCAATTGAGCTTAGTGAGCTAAAACTGACGGCCAGATAAAATATTCGGAACTAGATCATGTAAAAATTATGGTGGAGGGTAAAACAAGTTACTAGTCAGTGTTGATTAAAAACCCATCCGAGGCCGGTTAGGTAGAGGCATAAAGTGTTCATCACGCCATGAAATAAAACAACTGGTCGAAAGAAGTCATAAATTTGAGAAGATGCATTGACGCATTGTATCATGGTTTTATTGTTCTAAATAATGTTTAGAATTAGGCGCGATCACTTGAAGATGCTGCTAAGTGTCAGACATCCTTAAGAATGTCACCAATGTTTGAGTGCCTTACATTGCTATCAGATTAACATAAACTATTGAACAGCGAAGTAGATTTTATTTACAACGGGTTTAATTAAACCAATAATACACATTCTGGATCATTGATGGATACTATTCAAGCTCTCCTAGACGATGCGTATTGCTTTCTCGTCGAAAACTCGCCCCCTGCGAGTATGCATAAAGTGATGGGTGAGAGCAGACTTCTGAGTGACTTAGGATCAAAGTTATTTCTAGAACATTACTCGAAAACTTTGGAGGTGTTGACAATCTGAGCAAGAAAGAATGCGCCTTTACAACAACGCGACTCCGAATCCGGCGTTTAAAGGTGATTTCAAAACGGTGATATGGTGATCGATATACATAATATACACAAAAGATTAGCACTTAAAGTGTGTTGGAGCGAAGTACGAATGCGGAAGTTAGACCAGCGTGAAAATTGAACGAATGAAATCTGGCTCCTAGAAAAATGCATCCCCTGGAGCTTTGAAAACCTATTCCAGGCACTACTGGTGCGGGAATAGCGAAGAAACCGGAGAGGAGGGGGCGGGAGGAATGAAAAATTGCATGAAGAAAATATTTGATGGCTCTAAGACATGGCGGAATGAAAAGAAATGGCGACCATGTTGTTGCTCAACGCGACGCGACAAGAAGTATGGTTGAAAATGACACGGAAGTGACCCCTTCTAACTTTAGATGTGCTTGTTAAGGGGTTTTACGCTAATCCATGGTAGGAACAGGTTAAGCGAAGCAAGACTTTGAAGGCAAAAATTCATATGGGAGAATGCCGCAAGGAAAGACGACGACCGAGGCACATGGTGCAAAAAAAAATGGGATTAGAAATGAAAGACGTGATAATTAGAAGTTTGTAAGAGTGCAAACAGAAAGGGAAACAAAGATCCCAACGAGAACAACGGGAGAATGAAATAAGCAGCACAGATGAGAAAACACAGTGCATGGCATTATGAAAATATGCAGAGCATGGAAGGGCCAAGATGTGTGCTTAAATGGCAAGGTATTTTAACACATGAGAAATTTTGGCCGGTTCAAGATGTTAGCTCGGGGAGTGTAGACCGTTGGAAAAGTCGCCAAATTGTGATATAGACAAAGCCGAATAATAATATGTGTGCAAAATGGGCGGAAGAGATAGCGAGCATTATGAGAGTTGTTGAGAGAGCGAGCAATGCTGAAAGAATCTTCAATCTTGGTTGACGATAATGTCAGTGTTCGAACATGCGGATATGTTTAAAATGCGAGTACACCGATATACCGAACTGCTTCGATGCTTTTTCTAGTATCACATTCTTTCAAATGGACTACTATATTGGATGTATATTTATCATAAGCAAGAGAACAAACGTGTTTAGATTCAAGTCCATCATTCTTCACACCTCATGATAGATCAGTCTCGATGCTGCCGTTCCGTAGCATTTAAACAAACTTTCCCTATATTAATTTGACAGGTCGTGTATCATGTTACAGCATCAGTTGAGAAACTACTGAACGTGTTGCAATATTTTTTTCTGGAGTACACTGAAAATCTAGTTTCAGTAAACAGGCTTTTTTGCCGAACGTGCATGGTTTAGTACGCTGGCGGTATGGAACGAGGAGACAAAAAAAACTCTTGCGGCTGAAAGCTGAGACGGGAGAGCATAACGCCTGAAACTACAGTAAACACAATGAATGCTTGGTATAAACGCGCGAAAGAGCTTATCGAAAGATGGACAAAAAGTCGGAAGATAGCACAAATTCAGCCAATCGTTATGTTATGTGAAGTCGCATTGACCTCTGAATGGTTCATAAGGGGGAGACCGGACCATTCTTATCATTAGTCAACAATTGTTCGTACACGGTCTGCAGAGCTGTCCATTGTGTCATGAACTATGGAGAGAATAACGTGTCAGGACGTAAGCGAGGAACTGTGTTGCGGTTACTTTACGGGCGGAGTCGATGAACATAAGCGAATATGATTTTGCCTGGAACACGATTGTTTGTGCAACCCACTGCCGTAAGCAGTAAACTAAAACGGCTTGAGAAAATTAGCCAATAGTGGGGCGATTTTAGAAGGTGAAGTGGTCTGTGCGAGACTCTCCCTCCGCAACTCCGGCGCTAATGATTGTCTTGGCAGCTTGGACCCGCCACAGCAGAATGTATAAATAGTGCGTGTGCGTGGTACTTTGAAACATCAGTGTTATTTGACGGATATGAAGTTTGCAACTGCGACAACATTGATTGCAGCATGCGTGCTGGGAAGTGTGTATGGAGCGGGGAAGAATGAAAGTGACAAGCTGGAATGCCATGCGATTGGTAAAATGGGAGTCATTTCAGCGAAGCAGCCGGCGTCATACCACCGACTGAAATACTACGATCTTCAGAAAGATGTACTAGAACAGACTCCGTACGATGGATTCGTGAATCCACTTGAGAAGTTCCGGTTTTATGCGTGTAATGTAACATCGGACAAGTTTAACAGCACGACAAAAGACTTGTGGTTTGGGCAGCTGCGGAGCGTATCGAACGATACCGAGTGCCTGACAACGAATTCGTGGGTGAAGGAATATCCCCATGATGGGCCGTACGGAGGTCCATACTATGAGATGCACCCTAAGGGCAAGAACTCGACGGTGAAGCTTGAGAAGTGCTCGACAAAGGTGGATGACAAGTTGCGATTCCAGTGGTTCGCAATGACGCGGAAAAATAAGAAAGGATGTAATGCGGGTATTGGACACAAGGGTCATGTCGGAGATGCTGTTGGAAATTTGATTTGCCCTGGGTTACAACACGATGCGAAGGACAAGCATGCGTGGTTCTGCTCTGTGTCAAACGTATGGAACACGGACAGCGAGGGCTATGCGATTTTGAAGACGATGGAAGATAAGGAAGAAGGCGTTGAAGGAGACCTCAAATGCCCGGACTGGCCGCGTTCTGCCTAAGGAGCAACTGCGCATTGTAGTTAAGGATTGGCAGCTAAAGTAATAGTGTCAGGATAATTTATGGATTATGATTAGTGTTAGTGTTAGAGTGAGGAGAGGCGGACTGGAGTGGTAATGTACAACGTGTGAGCACATGTGTTAATGTGACGTTTAAAGTTCGGATTTGTGGTCTCAGAGTTATAGGAGCACAAGTCAGTGTAAACTATTTGCACTGGTTTATTTTGGAAACCTTAATCGCGTTGAGGCAGAACAACTAGGTCACTATATTATACATATACCTATATATTCATATCCAGCGATTAGGCGACTCATGCTTAATGAGTTACACCGATAGCCTTGATATCTCTAGGCTCAGTTGCAAGCGTGACATCCTGCTAGCTAAGCGACACTGCCATGTTTGACTTGGCATACTGAATCAAGTTACAGTGATCATTCCTAGTGTCGAAAATGGCAAAGATGACGCCATCCTCCTTTTTCGATGGAAGTTTTTTGGGAGTCTGTCCCGTACTTGGCGTTCTGCTACATGTCGCAATCTTATAAACATCGTTCCTCGGTGCATTGTCCTGCCAGTGTATCAAGCATCTTTCATTTGTGCATCCACCTTGGGAATTTCCGGAACGCTCAGGATCGAGGAATGAAAGTGGATGGGACTTACTAAATTGCTGAGCTGGTCACAACGCCATTTATTCACCTAGGTAGAAGGTCGGCATCTTGCAGCCGGTCTTGAGAGGGTAAGCCACTTTCGAAGCATGAAAAGAGTCTCAAAGAGCTCAGCCACCTTCCAGCGCTTTGAGTGATTATTTCCGTACCAGCACATGTTGGAAGTGTTGTAGATAGTAGCATGCCTGCTGAACTCGTGCGCCAAGAAAGCTTTGTTCCACTGCCCTGCAGTAATCGAGACGTGTTCATCCTCCTAAGCAAGTCGAGTTTAACAAACAACTCATTCAGCGCGTCCACATTCGATTCATGCTTCGTAGGAACAATTGCCATAAAAGTCGGTCAGAGATAACTCGGGTCATGGTAAAGGCCATAGTGCAGAGTGTAGGAACACAAGAGCCAGGATGAGCACGGCAGCTAATCTTCATCTCTGTAGCAATTTGAAAATGAAATAAGTCGCGTATCCAACAAAAATGCCGCAGCGGACTCCAAGGTGATTTGTGTATGTATGGTCCAAAATCAACTTATGTACCTGGTGCCAGTATGACATGGTGATTTAATTGCATTTGCTTGATGATACAAAGTTTGTATTTTGAAAAAAATATTAGGATACATTATCAATGACTCATAAACAGTAGGGAGCTTCCACGTATACTCCCACAGACCATTAAGCCACTGACCTTGTCCGGCGAGGTAGGACAACAGCCGTGTGTATCATGATGGAAAGTAGGATTATTCGGGTGTGAGGCATAATTTTTACACACTACCAACGGCAAAGCACGCTAGAGGACTTTTCAAAGTGACAACAAGAATCTCGGGCAGTCACGTCCTTACGGAAACACAGAGCGGAGCACCATCTGCCAATTCAAGACATGGGACAAGAAGCTCATTTGGCGAATGAAGCTTTAGGCACATTGTTGAAAATTAAAATCTTGACCTCGACGTTCGAGCCAAGCCTGTGATTTAACTTTAGTAATATTTACTTGTCCTTCGTAGGTAAGCTAATGTGCGTCGGATTAAATTCTGACCTGATAACAGACCTAGATAGGTCCGCGGAGGTAGCATACGGACAGATTAAAATGTTGACAGTGTGATTGGTTTACAGAGAATGCCTACCCCACCCATTTCTGCATGTAGCTGCACGAGGGCACACGCTCAGTTTCCCAACGGACCTGTGGCAACATGTCAATGTGATAAGTTGTAACTCACGGATTAATGTTTTGCGTGATCACCAGAGGCAAAGCCGTTCGACCGGTGCTTCATAGTAAGTAGATTGGCTTTACTTGTTCCTACCATGATGGGTTGGAAGCAGGTTCTGCTTTTAGCTCTATCTTTTGTGGTTCTAGCTTCATCAGCACACAATGACAACGTGACGATCCACTTCAGGCACGGAGGCGACCCTCAGCAGCATGGAGGCGAGGGAAATCTCACCACTGACCAAGGTGTATTGATTTCCGATAACCAAAATAGTCTGAAAGCCGGTACGCGCGGTCCCACCTTACTTGAGGACTTCGTTCTGCGGGAGAAAATTTTCAACTTTGACCACGAGCGTATCCCAGAGCGCATCGTCCATGCTCGTGGCTCTGGTGCACACGGGTACTTTGAGGCTACGGAGGATATCTCGCACCTGAGCAGAGCGCATGTATTTAAGAAAGGGATGAAGACGCCTGTTTTCGCGCGTTTCTCTAATGTCGCAGGAGGCTCAGGCTCGGTCGACACTCCGCGCGACGTGCGAGGCTTTGCGGTCAAGTTCTACACGAATGAAGGCAACTGGGATCTGGTTGGTAATAACATGCCTGTTTTCTTTATTCAGGATGCGATCAAGTTCCCAGACCTGATCCATGCGGTGAAAATGGAAGCGGATCGCGGTTATCCGCAGGCTGCGACGGCGCACGACACCTTCTGGGACTGGGCAACGCTCATGCCCGAGTCCACCCACATGCAGCTCTGGGCTATGTCTGACCGCGGTCTTCCGCGCTCTCTTCGTATGATGGAAGGCTTCGGTATTCACACCTTCCAGCTGGTGAACGAGAGCGGAGATGCGCACTTTGTTAAATTCCACTGGAAACCCAAGCTTGGCGTTCAATCTACCTTATGGGATGAAACGACTAAGATTCAGGGAGCAGACAACGACTATCACCGCAAAGACCTTTTTGAGGCTATCGAATCAGGCATGTATCCCGAGTGGCAACTCGGTATCCAGGTGTTTGACAAGGAATTTGCCGACGCCCAGCCTTACGACGTGCTGGACTCGACCAAACTGATTCCCGAGGAAGATGTTCCGGTCAAGTTCATTGGCCGTATGGTGCTGAACCGCAACCCTGACAACTTCTTTGCTGAGACAGAGCAGGTCGCGTTCTGTCCTTCGCACGTCGTTCCCGGCATTGACTTCTCAGACGATCCCTTGCTGCAAGGACGCCTGTTCTCTTACCTGGACACCCAAAAGTCGCGCTTGGGCACCTCTAATTTCCATCAGCTTCCAATTAACCATCCGAAGGTGCCTGTGCGCAACTTCCAGCGTGATGGCATGATGCAAATGAGCATTCCCAAGGGTCGTGCAAACTATGAACCGAATAGCTTGTACGAAGCCGATGAACCTACCGGTCCTCGCGCATGTCCTTTCGCCTCCGCTTTCCGTACCTCGGATGAAGTAACAGGACCCCGTCAGCGCGGTCCTAAGCTCCGCGCCCGTGACGAGCGATTTGCCGATCACTACAGTCAGGCACGCCAATACTGGAAGTCGCTCACGGAGTCAGAGCAGAACCACACGGTCGGTGGCTTTGTGTTCGAACTCTCGCAAGTGTCTCTTCCGCATGTACTTAAGCGAGCCGTCGCCAACTTGCGCAACGTGGACGAGTCGCTTGCTCGGCGTGTGGCCCAAGGTCTTGGCATCGAACTTCCCGAGAAGTCGAAGGCGCTTCGCGAGCCTGTTGATCTACCTGCCAGTCCGGCGCTGTCTATTCAGCGGAATGCGAAGCAGACCATCGAGGGACGGGTAATTGGTATCCTCATTAATGAAGGAAGCGACAAGGAGAAGATTGAGCATCTGAAAAACATGATTAGAGAGCACAATGGTGTCTCAGCCTTAATTGCTCCCCGTGCACACGGCATAAAGCTGTCGGATGGCTCAAAGGTGGATGTGGATGGTATCCTCGCAGGCATGCCCTCCGTTGTATTTGATGCAGTAGCCGTTGTTCTGTCAGAGGAAGGCACGGACAAGCTAGTGAAGGAATTGACTGCTGTTCAGTGGGTGCAAGATGCTTACGCGCACCTGAAAGCCATCAGCTACACCAAAGAATCTCAAGGTCTACTCGAGAAAGCTGGTGTGGATATGAACGTGAGAGGCATTTCTACGGATTTGGGTGCTGAATTTATTAAGAATGCTGGCACTCGCTTTTGGGAACGCGAGCTATTGTGAGTACTCTTCCCAAAGACGATGGCGAATATGTACCTTATAATACACTGTGACCATGAAGTAGTTATACTTTTTACATGATTGTTAGATTCGAGTTTCGAAGATGCAAAGTTACTTGCTAGCCCAGATGTTCATCGGAAACGTTAATACGTAACTCCAATAGCAGAGGTTCGACGTTTTAAGATATGGTTGTTTCAAGCCCAGTCTTGAACGACTGTTTCTTCAAGTAGGAACAGACGAGGAGAGTATCCATCGTATTATTTGGTGCACAAGAAAACATAGTGCGCCTTCACAAACTCAAGAATCGGTAGTATCTCTTCATTTTCGTATCGCTCGTGCGCAAGGGACGCCACATGATTTTCTTGGATACTCTTCCTGGTATTAGACCGTTGCCCGAACAGATCTTCCGACGTTTACATGGCCTTAAGCTAAACCTTGAACATTTTTTCTGTGTTCCTTTCATGGTGATATTTAGCAGCAGAGATTTTATGGACATTTTTCTGTAAATCAACAGCCGGAAATGCACATACGGCGTACTCAGCCCAAAGCCGTTCCAGGGATGTTACGAATTGTATTACTGATATCTGAGCATTCGCGAATTTGTTCCTGATCCAAAATCGAATTGTATAGCACAAAAAGTCTATAAAAAACTTGCAGAGAGGACCTCGAAATACCATAATATCTATTAGTATGGCACATTTGTGCGTGACACTCATATCATGAATTTCTTCCCAGACCCTGTCGAGTGCAATTCGCAAGAACAGCTGCAGGAACCGCTAGTCTAAATGAACTCATGCACGAACCTGTGCCGCCTAGTTTGACGTCACATCACGTGCGGTTTCTGCTAATCCTACCAAGATTTGCCACAGTTTGTCTCCGTGCCACCGGAGAACTTGACATTTAGATGAACGCTGAGGATTTTGCGCGAATCTGGGACTTTGCAGAAAGAGGCGGTTATGAACGTTCTTACCGAGGTAAAGGCCAATCTATTTTTAAGCTACCGGATGTGAACACCGAAAAGCTGTGGTTAGTCGCTCAAGAACGCATTGATTGGTCTCGTTGGATGAAAGACTTTGTTGATGGTATCCTCAGAAAGATGGGAAGTTTTGCTGATGACTGGTATTTTCGGTTTTGTGATGAAGAAAGCGAGATCTTAGCGAGCTCGCCTCATTTCATGGTAGACATCGACAATAACGAGATTCAGAGACTTCAAAAAGTTGTTTTCCGCAAGCTAAAACTTTGTGCTTCGCAATGTTCATTGATCTCTACTACAGATTGGCGCAATTTTCAAAAAAGCGCTAAAATGTCGGAAAAATCTGGGTACAAAGACAGGGAGATTACCGACGAGGACGTCGAAATAGCAAAACGTACCGGAAATTACCCTTTCACCTGTTGTGGGAAATTGTCCTATCTGAAGTACCAGACAGACATTTGTTGGGAAATCAATTATTTCCAACTCGATGACTTGATTGCTCTGCACAGGAACGGCCGATATGTTTTTCCTGGTAGGCGGATTGACTTTTCTGGCTTGAAGTATAAAGACCAAGATCAAGATGACGACAGAGGTATCCATGCTCAGTAGGTGGCGACTGCAGAGTTGAAGAACTTATTGCATGTGCAGCATACTAGCAAGAGAGTCTGCAAGTGCTGCTGATGGTATTGAAAAGAACAGCGCAGTGATGGTACCGAGTTTTGTCTGTGTAGGTATCCAACATGAGCTAAATATGGAATGAATGTTTGCCTTCGGAGCTCGTGGACCCGAAACGACGAGCGGATCGATCTACCTTTGCCCTCTTTCGCCTTTTCATCACCCATGTACTGATGGGATACTGCGAGCTGGTACATCAAGTTCCGACCAAACAATAGATGGTCCTTCTCTCGGTTCAGGTCCCATATCTCCTCGTCACCATCATACCCCTGCTGGTGTCCAACACAAACACGTTTGTTGGGATACTCCAGCGGCGCATCAATGAACTGTTGGCGGCAATGGGTTTCCGTTGTGAAGTTCACTGGGCTGCACCTCGATTGCATCCTTCTTCACCAATAGGTAGCATTTTTCTGTCGAGGACCATGCGCCCCCTGCCGACACGCCGTCCAATTGAAACGTCGAGATGGTGAGGCGTCAGCGACGACCAAGAACGCTAGAACAAATATGCCCTCTCGTATGCAGCGGAGGAAAAGAAGAGTATCCTGACCGAGAAAGAAAACCCAGAAGCCTTGGAGAAACAGGTCGATGGTTTTTGCAAAAGTCAGAGAGAAGGCATACAGAAAGTAAAGAGAGAAAAAAAATGCAATGGCGAAAGACAGTGACAAAGAAGCCGGAAGGCATAAAGGAGTAAGGAGATGGAGTGCCAGTGTGCGAGGGACGATGAATATCACCGAAGAACGAGGAAAGAAGAGATAGGAGAGATTGAGAAAAGATATATACAAAATATCACTGTATATGCCTACGTGTGGATATGTTATATGGCTCGATAATGAATAGCATGTTCACGATGTTCAGAGCAATTGGTGTACGTAAGAATTTGACCAATTTCGATTCAACAGGGGTAGGCAAGATGTAGGAGAGATAAGTGGAGGAACACAGATTTCGGGTAGAGAGGAAGCAACGAGACACTGGTAAAACGAGTGAAGAATCGCCATGAGGACAAGGCAAGTTGGGGATGGCCAAGCGCACGGAATTGCGCTAGTAAATGTACGATAGCCAGGGTGACATGGGCAAAGGATCCCGACAATCAAGAGGGTCAATGCAATACAACAGCAAGAAATGACGTGCGGACTAACTTGCCGGTTCGACAAAGAGAAGTGCACAAAATTAAACCGATCGAATGGAGAATGGATTAGAGAACTGGTATAAAGTGTGTTGGGATCCGGCCATTGCTCAGGAGAGTATACCCTCAAGTGACTGAAACACTGCCTGAGAATGCCCATGCAACGAAGTCCATGAGAAGAATGCGAGCGGAAAACCGATATCACGTGAAATTGAGTCATTGCGACTAGGGCCTATTATGGGTGGCCAGGGCACATGTCAAAATAGAGCTGCATGCATAAACTTTGGTTTTATTTCAAATGGTGAGAGTACATGAGTCAAAGACTCGACACTCAAGATATAAAGAGGTGCCGCAAGGTTGCATCCTCCCTCATGCTGCTGGCTGAGGCATTAGCAGAGCGAGCCGAGGCGCAGCGACGATATGAGCAGCTGATGCAGCGGCTGCTGCGAGTCGTGCGCGTACAAGAAGGAGACGAGCCGGTGGAAGACCCAAAAGAGCTCTTGACTACGGCAAATGCCATCATAGACCGAATGGAATGGCTGATCCGGAGCGTGAACAAAACGAACACAGTAACCATGTTTGATGAGAAGCACACGCTCACAGATGCGATCGCATTTCGAGACATGGCACTCAAGCGACGGAAGCTGTATTCAGATGTGGCAACGAGGGCCAGTACTTCACAAGACCGATACACACGAAGTGAGTTCAAGTATGTAAGCGTGGTCGACGTAAGAGAGATGCAGAAAAGGTGGATAAACTGGCTGGGGAGTACCGAAAACTTGATACGCAGATCCAAAAGATGAACTGGGAGGTCAAGCTGATTGAGGAGTAAGCAGTATGGAGA
>OJLB01000329.1_pt1 | contig 23419 bp, 14 predicted proteins | sample 1596861 | NCBI WGS metagenome assembly OJLB01 (sample SAMEA3904681, study PRJEB24821) | metagenome | biome: Builtin; feature: hospital; material: surface | place: USA | collected 2013-06-06
TACACGTAAGGAGTCGTCGGCAGCGTCAGATGTGTATAAGAGACAGGTGTACGTACATAAAGAAAGAGGCTGGTTATGGCCTTTACTTGATAGGGCTCCTTCCTATCTATCTTGACCGGGAAGAGGGGGGAGGCCCTTTCGGAAGCCCTGCCCGCCCTTCTCTGTTTAGAGGGATTTAGGATTCAAAGCTTCCCGGACTCTTAACAGACGGCTAAGAGCAAGAAGAGGATCAGTAGTCTCTGCCGTTGCAGGTCCTTCTCCTTCCGCCGAGACGGCCCTCTTTTTTTGTTTTGTTTGTTCACCGTGGCACGAAATCATGAAGAAGCTGGAATAACTCAGAAAGAGAAGAGAGTGGCGCCTAGCCGTTGAAAGCCTTTGTTTTGTCTTTGTAGAGGAACAGTACGATCTTGGGCTGGCCCCCTTCGCACGGCCTAGAAAGAAAAAGAAGTCCGTGCTACTATAAGGCTTCTAAACTCCTCCCTCAGGACACGGTTGCCTTGCCCATGGGGACGGGGTAGCCCCGACTTCCATAGGTCCTTGGTTCGACCTCTTAATGAGAATTGAGGTCCTTGCGCGGGCGTCTCATCCCTAAGACTTGCTTGCTCTGTATGGAGTGCCCCGTGGTTCCTCGAGTGCCAGCCGCAGAGAGGAATGCCATCAACTAGGGCGCTATTGGCCACTAACCACTCGCTCGCCGGCCGTTCGGGCTCCGCGTTTCAAGTTCGTTATCCTAACCGTCTCCTCTGCTCCACCGGGAGCCTGGCCCCTTCTTCTATCTTATCTACTGCCTTGCTCCTCGGCTCCCTACAGCTCCAGCCGCTCGCTGTAATAGCTTGCTTCTCGGGTGGCTCGCACCCCGGGTGGTGCGGCTGAGCCAGAGTGGGCTCAGCAGTCGGCCTATGTTTCCGGGCGCACGCATAAAGGCATGATTAGTTCCACAAATCTCACTGCACTGACCATAGTAAACTCCTTCTCGTTGTACCGAAATAGAGATCTGATTTAAACGACCAGGTACAGCATCACATTTGACACCTAAGGAAGGTACAGCCCAACTATGAAGTACATCAGCAGATGTTACAATAATACGTAGATGAGTTTTGGCTGGTACAACCACTCTATTGTCCACTTCTAATAAACGTAATTGACCCAATTCTAGATCATCTTCTGGAATCATATAACTGTCAAAAATGAGTGACTGTTCATCGGAACTGTTATAGTCTGAATACTCATAAGTCCAATACCATTGATGCCCAATAGCTTTGATAGTGATGGCTGGATCTACTACTACCTCGTCCATTGAGTATAACAGAGCAAATGATGGTATAGCAATGAACATCAAGATGATACTAGGAAAGATGGTCCAAAGAATCTCGATAGTAGTTCCATGAACAATCCTTTGCGGGATTGGATTTTTTTTATAATGGAAATGCCATAAAGCACGAACCAAGATCCGTAATACGAAAACCAAAATCAGAATGAGAAAGAAAAAGATATCGTGATGTAAGTCTATTATTCCTTGCATCATAGGTGTTGCTGCGTCTTGAAATCCTAATTGCCACGGTTCCGCTGCATCACAAGGAGCAATTGTAAGGAATAACCATTCTAGTAAACGAACAATCATTTGCTTTGCTTCATTCTTTGACTGCTCTGCTCCCCCCCAAAAAAGAGAGACTGACTCTTACTATCCCAATTCAGGAAGACAGAAATCGCCTTGGTCCAACCAAGAAAGGCATGGGAGTTTTGGGCATTAATGAACACTCAGTCAGCTTTTTCTTTGCCAAATCGGGCGTTTTGTTCTTATATGATATTCTTTATTTCGCCAAATCGGGTTGTAAGGGCGGGAAGGGCTGTTCCTCTTCCTTTCAAGTGAAAAGAGTGACTCCTAGCTCTATAAAGACAACAATATTGCATCAGCACTAGTGTAAACCACACCAACATGAATATGGCAATGGCAAGAGTGCCCTGACCATTCCAGATGGTTAGACCAAGACTAAGACTCCTTTCCATTAGTAAACGGCCAAGAGGCTGTAGTAGTGCTATGGTAGTGATCACACAGGTTCTCGGCTTCCCTTAAGGTTAGGGGCTGCCTTCTCGTAATAACCAAAATATGAAATAATTTACTTTTCAGATGAGCTGGCCACGTCGAGTTGACCATTTTCAAGAACAAATCAAGAGCAAATACTAAACAAGGAAAGCTTGATCCTAGTTATCATAGGTGAATTCTTCCTCCCGATTGAGCATCTTAAGGCCTCTATTGCCCGGAGCGGTCTTTTTGCGACTAGCATCGATGAAGCGATCAGTTGGCCTTCCAGGCCTGCTTAAGTAGTGGTCAATGGAACAAATTCTCCCCGCATAGCCGGAAGGGATAGCGTATCTACAGAAAAGAGAGTGAAACGGAGAAATCCAATAAGAAGATATCGGGGAATCCTTCTTCAATGAATGGAATGACTGCGCGGGCACACTAGTAAGCAGGGTTTCTTTACTTTTACTAAAAAGCATTTACCCAAACGGGGTCAAAACCGCATTGATGATATCGATCGTACTGAGCTAACTGGGGTTAAGTCGTGTTCGAGACAAAAAATGATGTATAGTTTTTTGAGAGACCAATGAAGAATGGGTTGAGCGAGAACGAAGGTCTTGCACTGCTGGAGCCCTTGCCCCTAGAGGACTATGGAGTCGCTTTCCAAAACAAAAGCGTACCCGCACAAGGGCATGTAGTCTACGACGAAGGAGGTCCCGCTCAAGCATAATATAATTGTAGGTTTCCTTTATTGCCCCATACCCTTTATCAAATCGGAGAAAGGCGGGGGAAACTACTTTATTCATTCCATTCCGACTCCCCTTATGCCTTTTGCTGCTCCACAATGCTCTCTCCAAAACAAAACTCAAGTGAGTGAAAGAAGCCCGCATTCCCTCTCTTCCTTCCCCCCATTCCCAGCAGAGGATTCCAATCCTACTTATGCCTTCTTTGCGGGGAAAAAATAAGAAAGTTGAGGGTCAGGGGACAGAGAATGAGTTAAGTGCCTTGCCCTCGGCCCCAGAGGGTGCGGTTGAGAGCGGATTCGGGGTAGAGATTTTAATTTAAAATCAAGGCTTGGACCCAAATCAACGGAATTGGCTTACTCCGGTGGGCGGGAGAAGCATTCGAATAGGAACGAGGGGTAGTGGTCTTGTTTCGATGAAAAGGGAGAGAAAATATGTCACATGAGCAAGTTGAGACCACTTGTCAACGGCTGAAAAAGAACCTTTGGTTGCCTTACCTACGGAAAATAGGAAAAATCTTCTGTTCAGAGCAGCTCTCTCTATTAAAATGAAAGCCGGAATCCAAAATAACCTTAAATTAAAGAGAGGGAAGCGAGAAGACCTTGAACCACACAAGATCTTCCTCCTTCGAGGAGCGAATGGCCCAATCACTGATAGTTTATGTTGCAGCCTCACTTTGATGCAACTGCCTCGGAACTGGAACAATATAAAGAAGAATGACCCGGTGCTTGAAACATCGATACGCTTTTTAGACTGCCGAGACATACTTCTGGTCTGCCTCCCGACTGAAGAAGGAGTTTGTGACTCGGAAATTTGTGCATAAGCGCCTTGAGATAGGGTATCGGATGTTTTGCCATGATGATGATGACGAAAGTCTGTTAGTTTGGACCTAGGCCTTTCAGAAACCAGTATACCTTGTGCGTCTCAGGCACAGGACATCCTATCGCACACAAGACTCACATATTCTCTTAAAGTTTCTCGCGCGCGCACCTGACGGAACGGAATGAAACCTAATGACCGGAAAACAGCTTCCCACCGCATTAAGTGCATGCAAGATCCAAGGTCTTGGCTTAGCCACTCCATAAGAAAATCTCTTTGAATAGCTTCCAACAGGGAATCCAAAACAGCGAAAGGAAGTCAATTTAAAGGCTATGGAGACAGGATCTCAGTAGTTAGATCTGCCCTGCAAATGAGAACAAATGGACCCAGGCTAACCTTTGCCTAGTACACTTCAACACCAGCTCCCAAAGAGCTTTAGAGCACCGCCCAGTGAATAATGGCAGCCCAAAATGACGTAGCAGGGATGAGAGATGGAAACTGGAGTCAAGTCCCGAAGCTGCTCCCTAATCAATAAGCCTACCAAGGGAGTCCGCAATCAAGATTCATCGGTATGGAGAAAGAGGATCCCCTTGTCTAGTCTCTCTAGTCCCCTGAAAGTCACCTTAGGGGGGGCAAGTAGATAAGATTGAGTATGAAATCGTGGATACGCAAGCCCTGATCCACTCACACCATCTAGAGGTGAAACCAAACTGCTGCAGCATCCTCAATATATCAGAAGATATCAAATTGGATATCTCTTCCCTCACCTTCGGCGACCCTTATACTTTCTCGAATTCTTCCGGCGAAGCCTTTTCTTGGTTTAATCTCCTCTTCAGCTTCTCCCCTTGTTCTTCTGCTGGCTAGCTTTCAGCTACCCTTCCTTACCTGAGATATCTGAGCAAATCTTTTGATTCAACCGGCAAGGCATCTCCAACCGGAAGAACAACCAGGCAATCAAGTGCCATCGACCGAGAGAGGGGGAGTACCTGCTGACTGGGACCCTCACCTTTCTTTGACCAACTTCTTCTTGCCTATCTACGATAGGCAGCACTAACCAGAACTCCAGATGCTGGATCCGATCGAGAGGGGGCAACTAAAAGAAGATTCACTTCTCCCCAACCTCAACGAGTAGAGACTCTCGTTCCGCCGCACCCGCACTTGAACGAACTTGAACCGTAACCTGCTAATGCAGAAATGGCCTTCTATCTTCATTTCTAAGACCAGTCCCTGAATGGAAAAGAATGTGGTGTGGACAACTTGAATTTAAGGATGCCTCTCATCAATGTCATCCATTATCTTTTCTGTACCATCTTGGATGACATTGCCACAATGAAGGTAGAATGTATTTGGCTAAGGATGCCCAGAGACAAATCAGGATGGGGGCTTCGATGGGATTCTTCCATCTAAGAATCAGAAAAAAATGGACTGATTAACCTCTTACTGCTTGAGAACCTATCAGGTGAGATGGATTGACCAACATTAACAGGCCTACTATATAAGTATGAAGCGATACATCATAAGAAGCTAGTTGAAAGCCTCAGTTTGGAAGCGACATATATATATGAGCTGGTAAACACTGCTATAGTAGCCCAGCCTAGAGAAAGTTATGGGACAAAACATGACAAGACTCTTTCTATTTATTCGTCCTTATCAGAAATCTGCTACAGAAAGATTCCGCTTAAATTTAAAGCAGTTAATCATTATTTATGAATTGGAAGATGAAATCTCTCTGGTGATAGATGGAGAAAGGTCTCCTTTTGTTTCTATTCAGGAAGAAGATAATTGCTATTCCCAAGGAAGAACGTTAACTCTCGCTATTCTATTTGAATATCTCTTGCTTTCTTTTTTTTCTGAGTGAGGCAGTGTCTTTCTTCTCAAGTAGTGGTGTAGGTGAAGTGAGGATTTAGATAAATCTAAAAAGACCTCTCCCGGGTTTGAGGGCTTAAATCGTTTTTAGTCTTCAACCCAGTCGAATATAAATGTTGAGACCAACCTTCTTATGTTAGTTATGACTAGTCTCAAAATAGACTTTTTGTCTTTGGGGGGGCTATGACTATTAAATAAAGTAAGGAGTTCAAGCCTGCGCTCTAGCAGTCGTCAAAGCACAAGCCCAGCTGGATTGCTATAACTACTGTCTGTCCTTTTTGGAGAGAGGAAAAGGTCAAAGCCATTGGTCGGAAAGGTCTTCTTTCAATCAGTCCTAGGCCGGTCTCTTTTTAGAGTCCCATTGGTAGATTGTCAACAGCTTGAGAGCTAAAAAAAAGTAGTTCTTGCTCTTCCGATAGGGAAGACGTAGTCTGGCTCGACCATTATTGCCTTTGATGACTGACTACAGATGCTTGCCAACATCTCGCAATTTAGCAAACTAAAGAAAGCAGACGTGACCGCTGCGCTTTACCAATCTATTAGTTAGGGAAAAGCCCTAACTAATAATAGATAGAAATAGCAAAAAGGGGCTGCTAGTTGTAGCGTGATAGCGTAGCGCCAGCAAAGTGCTCTACAAAGGAAGGCAGCATTTTATGGCGACCAAGCCGCAACGCGCAGGCTGTGTAGGCCTACGTGCGCAGGAGTTGAGTTTTCGGAGCTGCGTTAGCGCCCTTCCGTTTTTTAGCCTCCATTCACTTCTCCTTCCGAGGCTTGGCAATTGCTCTACCAAAGAAAAGAAGAGCTCATGAGATTTTTATGCTGCCCATTCTCATCCGTATTCACTGCTTCTTGGGCATCCGACAAACACATGTCACTATCTAGATCATAATGATCCGACCTCTCTCCGCGATCGTATACCCGATCCCAGGCCTATAGAATTGTCCCGTAGACTTCTTCTTTCTTCCCCTTCGGGAGCTCCTACCCAAGCTAAAAAAAAGAAAATTCATGATCGGTGAAGAGAGATCGAAGAGCTAAGCTAGGAAGGAAAGGACAGATGAGCGGAAAGAGAAAGACTAACAACTGGGGAATGCTGAGACAATAAAGAAGACTTCTTCGAACTGAGAGAGAAGATTTTTTGATCTGATGTCCGGGATTTGGGCACTTGCCTGATTCCCCCGGAAAAGTCATCCGTTCCGGATTGCTCATTCATTCCGTAAGAATCCTCTGGGATCGTCGAAAGAAGCATTCTTCCTGGTGCTCATATCCCCAGTCCGGAGCTGACGCAGGAACGGATTCAAGCTGGGCTTACCTTACCCGAGAAGAAAGAAAATAGGAAAAGTACGGGGATCCCATTCCTTAGTCAGGACCAGGGCCTCCTCGTGAGCCGTAGTTCTAGTGTAAGCATATAAATTAGCCTTATCCGAAGGGCACGCACCCATCTGACCAAGTCGAGCCCTTTCTGGTTACAGGGAAATAAAGAGAAAGAATCGAGTCACCGATAGCGCATCTCTATAGATGCCAAGGAATTCGCGTATAATAGATCCTTTTTGACTAGACTAAATGATTGATCTTGTCTTTCGACCTATCAAAAGTCGGACAGACAATTACATAGATAAGCACTTTTGAATGCTAGTCGCGAATTCTGAAAGCGGGATACAGTCTTGTTTTGATCCTTTTTATTGTTTCGAGTAAAGAAAGAAAGCTTCCGATTCACTTAGAAAACAGTGATCCCTAACCGCCCTTGGGCTTAGTAGTAGTGGGCCTGGTTTTCTATCTGAAAAATACGTAAGGCTAGTTTCTTAGTGAAACTGCCCCGGGTCAAAGCGTGAAGGTCCATGTTCGGGTTGGAATCAAAGCTAATGGTCCATATAGTAGTTTGAAACTACACCTTTCATTGAAATGGTGGGCTTAGCCTGAAAAGAGCCTTTTTTTTCGTTAGCCAGATTATCCTTTCTCATCATCACCTAGCTACTAACGGTTGTTTTGGATCGTTTTGAGGGTGGCTGTTTTAGATGCTCTCTCTCAATAGCAAACTGGGTGATTATATAAGAGCTCACTTCATCCTACATAGAAAATCTTCCTACTTAGAGGGTGAGTGACTCAGCTGACTGGTTGCATACTCCTCTTCCACTACTGGGAAGCTGCCGCTTTCCTATGAAACTACTTCCCTACGGGCTCACTTCGAGTGAAAGAAGGACTGGCTAGTCAACTTATTCAATTGCTCGGGACTTCCCTTGGGAACTTAACCTGAACGGCATGACTTTGTTCTATTTCTTGTGAGAAAAGCCCAACCCTACGAAACCCTCGCTTGAGCTTCTTATTACTTGAATCAGAGATCTTTGGGAACGGACTTCCTTTTCCTTTGGTCGAAAGCATAAGTATACCTCTTCTAAAGGTCGAGCCTACTGAATTTCATGAACCTGTTCCCTCCTCGTATTCACCTGCATTAGAAGCAACTCCTCCATCGAAGTTCTTGGAATGACTCTTTCTGGGAGATTGGACTACGGAACCGGAGATTGGAGTATGGAATCCCACTACTGAACCTGTTACCAACCTTTGAACTAATGGTTCGCTACTAGATAGATTCTTTCATTCCTTAAGTGAGCTTAACCCTATGAAACTACTTGATCGACCTCTACTCCGTTTCACTCTATTTGATTCACTTATTTTATAGTTTTTCACAAGACAAAGCCGTATACGTATACAAGAAAGATTGCTCCAACGACAAAAGGAAAGAGAGAATGCTTGGTAGCAGGACAGTAGGAGTTCAGTAGGCGGGCCAGTAGCACGCATGCCAAGGATAGCTGTCCAAGGGTTGAAAGCCAGTAGTAAACCAGTCAGCTAGCTGAAGTTAGAAAGTTCAGAAGTAGCTGCTCTACTAGCAGCACATTCATCGTATAGAATAGTATGCCACACTGTCCTTTCCTGTTGATGGTGAGTGAAAAAGATGAATCCTATAATAAGCATCTCATGCCATGGTTGTTGTGAAAGAAGAAACTCTTGGAGGAAATGCCTTCTTAGCCATTGAATCAACTCCTGGTGATGAAGAAGAAGAAGGAGCTGTAGCTGTGAGGAAGGGAATGATTGCACTAGTCCCACACCCACGGACAGACAGAAGGAATAGAATATGCTCTTTGAAGGACGTTAATCAATAGGAGAAGATAGCTACGCACAGAAGTCGCTGCAATTGCTATTTCATTCCCTCCCACTCTTCTAGCTCTGATCGTAAACGCTCTTCTTCCAATACAATAGGAGTGATTCTTTGCCTTGACGCTGTGAGAGCTTCCGGTCCTTGGGGTTGCTTTGCTTCCACCTATCCGCTCTTGGGTTCATAACCGGTCCTATTGAATCAGTAGCACATGAATAAGGTCTTCTCGGCTTTCCCTTTCCCGGGATTTCTCCTTCTCCTTGGCAACAACCAGTCAAGATTGTAAGAAAGGATTGTATCAGAGAAATCGTTGTTTCAAGCCCTTCGTGTACCTTTGCGTCTAACTAAGGGTTTTGTGTTTCACCGTAGAATCGACATACGAACTCGAATATGCGCATAAACCCCTTCCTTGTGAGTTGGGAACCCACTAGTTAGCAAAAAACGCCCAGGAACAGGTGTAGTATTACTGAGTGCTAATGATCAAGGAATTTTTAGTTACTCAATGATGGTCCGACGTGCAGATAATAATGAGAATTGCCACCTTCAAGTATGAGAGGAAGAAGTCGTGGAAACAACCAACCTATTTCAAATTGTATATGTAGGGTGGCCCGTTCCAGGTCATAATGGCTACTATCTACTATGCCGCTACCAGCCACTACCAGTTACTTACTTAGCCGGGTTACTATCTGAAATATAGAATTTTGTACGTAGTATCGTTTAGGTCGAGGTTCTGCCGCGAGCTATCCAGCTTTTTTCAGTCAAGACGGAGTCCCACCCAGATTGAGAAATTTGGGAAGACTATGTCTCGTGCGTGAGTCAGCTTATCCTGATCAAAGAGGTGCGCAGTACTGATCTAGAAGACAAGGAGGAGATCTTTTCTCGTTGTTCCTAGAGACTCTGTTTGTGTGAAGTACATCACCAGGTACAAGATCGAAAGATATGGAGCAATGTCATGCCCAAAAAGGTGAAACTACTGGCATCGGGCCGTTGGCCCTATCAATATCTATTCTTTCACTTTCAAGTCGTTCTATTCAACTCAAAATCAAGGAGGTCATCGCAAGCTATGCCTATCGCTTCCCCTCACGCACCTACGAGGCTATGCCACCACAAAACAAAAGCAATCGATCCATTTTTGGGTCAAGGGATTGAAACTCTCGAGATTTCCACTATTTTCTTGTTCTGCCGTTCGCCGATGATCCGGTGTGCTTTTCAAAACCCATCTTTTATGCCCATGGGAGATGGAAGCAGCTGTTTCGTTAGGATGTGGCAAGAGCGGTCCTCCTTTTTCAATTGCAAAGCAATCATTACTATGCTATCGCGGGAAGGGCCTTCAGTTCAGCAGATATAGTGTTATCGATGCAGTCGGTCTAAGCGTAGGATCCTCCCCTCTCTTCGATCGGGTTAGTATGTGCGAATCTCTGGTTCGGGAAAGGCTTTGCGGGAATGCCAAAGCATATAGACCATCTTCCTCCTTTGTTGGATAGGCCTTTTTCCGATAGATCAAATAGTCCGTCCAATAGCGCCTCCATTCGGGAAGGAGATAAAATCGCGAGTAGACAACTTGCCAATGGTGGTGCATCGAAATCCCAGTCAAGATCAACACTAAAGGGATGCGCGGCGGCATACCAAGCGAGAGTCCATAACTCTCAGTTTAATCTGAGAGTCCATGAATGGAAGCACTGCTTTCTCTTTCGGCTGAGCCTTTGGTCGAGCCTACCAAGCTTGCTCTCCCTTCATTCCCATCCTGCCAAGCTGAGGCTGCCAGCGCATTGTATCTAACCCCACTGTGGCAAATCGATACAATAAACAGCTTGCTATACCATACAAAGGCATCTCCGGCCGAACGGTTTTTCAAGACGGGTAAACATCCCGTTTACCAGTCGAGAGTTTCACTTAACCATTCCCCTCCTGCAGCCAAAGTGATACCGGCTGTAGCATCCACCGGTAATGTGTGGAAGAGGGTAAGCTTTCTATGTGGATAGGACGTATCAACACCCTTTGCATCTTAAAAAGGAAATATCTAAGAATTGTGTTGGGTCCTGAGGACCAGGATGGCCGAAGATCAAAACCTAAATGTGCCAGGGGTTGATCATCGAAGCCAGGGCGAAGAAGGAATTTGAACGCTGATGTAGCTAGCAGCCACCTTCATAGTCGATTCATTAGGGTCATCACCTTCTACCCAACTAGTGGAAATATCCACCGTTTTCTTTGTCTGTTAAGCCTCACAGCTATGGGACTTCCTAAAGAAAACTACAATCGTAGTTTATCAACCACTCACAAGACCACCGAGATCTTCGACTTAGCTCCCGAAGGTAATCCACCCTGCCCTTCCCCAACCTATACAAGGGGAGCGGAAGATAACGAAAGGGAGACAAAGTCCTAACTAAATCATAACACAAGCTACCCATTCCATCTATCATATCAGTCGAGTCGATCCGATTCGTTCTTATCTATAGATAACGCAAGAGAGAACTTATGACTTCGCGGATGGAGAGGGATTCGAACCCCCGGTATTCTTATCAATACTTCGGTTTTCAAGACCGACTCTTTCAACCGCTCAGACATCCATCCCCTTCGCGCTTTGCCCGCCCTATCTATCCGCGCGCTGGCGGGTAGGGGCTTATCTATGTGATTCGCTACGCTTGCTTGCGCCTATCGGCGGACTCTATTGCCTGCCGGTTAGGTTAGCGAAACTTTTCCGGTAGTACGAATCGCTACGCTTCGCTTCTTTCTATATGATAATATGCACCTTGGTTGCTGTTGCTGCGCTCCCTGCGGGTAATAGCAAGAGAGTGAAGAACGAATGATCCTCCAAAGAGTGATTGAGTCCGACTCAAGCGAGTGAGTGAAAGGCGTGACAAGAGAGCGAGTTCGACTCGCGAACGATCAGCAAGTGAAGGACCGATCCTTGATCCTTTTGCGCCAGTACTGTTGCGAGACTGGTACTTGGCGGCTCACGAGCAACATATAGACTAAGCGTGATCGTAGATCACCCTCGCTCTTTTTTGAAGGCCCTTTCGATTCTCTTTCGAGTAGGGTTCCCCCATAAGAACACTGAACGCCCAGCTTCGCAGAGCTGCTCTCTCCCCAGCCCGCAGCATAGTGTGGAATATGGATGGTTTCATCGAGCACAGATAGAAAGGTGTTCTGACTCTATTGGATTAAGTCATAATCTACGCCTTCTACTAGTATACTACTATGGAGAGATAAGCTCTATTTCAGAGATTGGACTCTCTTACTGTGATTAGCCCCTACTAGTAAGAAGCTGTTCCCGAGCCGGGTTCCCTGGATCCGCGTGTTCCTAGTCGGGCCTAAATGGATGAATGAAGAAGCGCGCCCGGGTAGACTTCAAGAGCTCTTGCTCTGCGTATCCTCCTACTTATTATTTGGGGGTGATAAAAACATACGAACCGCCTACTCTTTAAAGTGAAAGCCCTACCATTCTATTTAATATCTATTTAATAAAACCCTCACTAATAAAAAAAAAACAAAACAGAAATCCCTCCCCTTAACAAGTAAGCAAGTAAACTACCTTCTGTTACCTACTTTTACTCATATCTTCGGTATACCTCAATACAAGACAGGAAAGGATATTCAATCAAAACCGGGCTATCGCCCTATCTAAGCGGGTTCCCCTCTCCTCTACGGAAGGCATCTTTTAGTCTATTTCAGTTCCTGTGTCTATCGTTATCGCCCTATTCTCTCTCAATTGCCTATCCTTTATAGATAAGGGGGAGTACCTTCGCAGTAGCTTCCAACACTTAAGATTGACCTCCTCAAGTGCCGGATATGAATCTTTTATGGGGACTACTTACTTACCTAAAGTTCACTTCTGACTTACCAAATAAAATAAGTTTACTGAAGGAACTGAACTGACCTAAGCATAGCTCTCTCTCTCAAATACAAATGCCAAGAAAAAGAAAGAGATTTTTTTGATAAGTGGAAAGATGCCTTCTCTTTTAAGGCCTTTGTCCTACTGTCCTCCAGCCTATCGAAATTCGTGTTTTTATTAACCAACAACACATGCACTTTGTTGGCACTAAAAAAAAAGGTTATTCAATCCACTAGTGCAACTGAAGGAATTACCTCTTCTCTTCTGAACCGAAAAAAGAAAGAGCTCATAACCACTGCTTGTGAACAGCTCTCCTCAACTGAAGGCGCACCTACTGTTACTAGAAGTCTAGTCTCTCTCAGGTCCAGTTTCGATCTGGAACTAACTTAGTTTAGGCCAGAAGAGAGATATTGAGAAACCCCGATTTCCTGTCCTGTCTTAAGAAAAGAACCTGACTCAAAAGAGAAAAGAAGACCGGACTAAAGCTTTCGACGATTGAACTGCACGCACTTTTATACCCAGATTGGAACTGGATTTGAACGTCTTTGGATCCTGCTTAGAGCCGGCTTCACTCCACTTTCACCTTTCATATCAGGAACGTCGACTTGCACTTGCAATATAGAATTTCACTTTCAGGAATCCAAGCTCCTGGCTTGGTTCATATTCACATAGGCCACTCATAAGAATAAGACGTTCAACTCCCTAAAACACGTATAATTGAGAGACTCAGAATATCAGTGCCTTGGGTAAATGCCTACCCTCGGGAGAATCTTACCGAACGAGTTTCAAACCTGTCTCCCAAGATATTTAGGGAAAAGGGCCTTGTCGGCCACCGCTTGCTGACGACGGAACGCATCGTCAATTAAATCGCGTTGGACTTAGTTGGAAAGTTAGGTGCTCGGCATGCCCCTTGCTTGCGAACTTAACTTATTTAGTAGGGCGGGTAGCTTTGGAGATCCCATTCCTCACGTTTACCGTTGTCCCCAGACTTCACTCTTTCAAGACTTGTATACTTTCTAAATAATCAGGCGTGTCCCTGCCCCTGTCTCCAACAAGTGTGTGATCCACCGATTCACTGAGTGACTCTTTCTTACCGCTGGAGTCCCTATCTCTTAAAGCCTTATCATATCAGACTTCCGATCCATCCCTTGTTTGCCGATTGAAGAAAGCCTTCTATTATTATTATATTTATATGGTCTCAAACAAGCGAGAAAAGCCCTTTCTTTCTATGTTATTAGTAAAGCCTAAACGCCCTGCAATCAAACTAAAGCGCTAACGAGCAACGGCTTTCGCGCAGCTCAATCCGTTGCTTCTTGCTTTCGAGCCGGAGCTTGCTGGGTGGTGAAGTAGTCCGTGAAGGTTAAATCACACTTGTGTTAAGCAAGCAGAGTAGTCAAGCCAGAAAGGCAAAAAAAGCAAGAAGCTATTTTCGTTCGATCGACAGAATCCATCGTACTTTCACTGCTGTGTACCGGCTTTCATAAAGCACCTTTGGGCAGCAGCTACTATTGGGATCCAATTCCGAGATCAATTCGACAATGAAACTCTTCAAGCAATGATCTTATCTATGTCATTTCTCTTGACGCGATACAAAAGAAGACTTTCGAGAGTCACTTAGCCCCTTGACCTCTTCTCTCAAAAAAGACGCAGTGTGGGCAAGTCGATCAAAGTCAGAGCGGGGAGGGAATGTTTACAGTTGTTGTAGTACGACTTTTCATTTCCTGTTCGGTCTTTCAATAAGTAGTCAGCTGCGGGCTAAGAAGCCTCGTAGTCAGACTTAACATTGATTGAAGCAGCTGTTGGAGAGAAGGCACCCGTCAGACCTGCAAGCACCGGCTAGTACACAGCGGCAGTTTTCAATCATACAATGTGTACTCGTAGTCTGACTTTTAGCGGTAGTCAGCTGTCCTCGTTCTCCTCTTTTCATTGCCCTATTGAGTAAGGGTCGGTGTTTGCAAAAATGTCGAGCCGACGGGGTCAGGTACCAGTAGTGACAATGGCAAAGGGGAGGAAGGGGAAAGTCAAGGCCAAAAAACAAAAGACAAATAAAGGCTGCACAAGACGAAAAACCAGAGGCAGTGCTAAGGTGCGAGGGGATTTCTGCCCTAAAAAAGAATAAGACATGGGAGACCTTGTTCCATTGCCTGCTGGAGTCAAGCCAATTTCTTGCAAGTGGGTATACAAGGTGAAGCGACGAAGTGATGGATCAGTCGAACGGGCGCGATTGGTTGCTCGTGCTTTCTCACAGCAGTACGGGATTGACTACGACGAGACGTTTAGTCCCGTGGCAAAGATAACTACTGTGCGAGTGCTCATCTCTCTAACAACAAGTCAGTCCTAGGCAGATGGACGTCAAAAATGCCTTTCTCTATGGCCTCTCTCTACACCGTTCCCCTGCCTTCAGTCTTCCCTGCCCCTGCACCACATGAATGAAATTCCACCGAGCCCAAGCATCACTGAATGCTTCCTTTCCCGATCTCGGACACACAACACTGTGAAAGTGACACAGCGTCTGCAAAGTCGGCCTGCATATACTTCGGATTAGACTTCTTGCTCCGCAAAGACCTTCTGAGACTTGGCTTATTTTCAGTCGTGATGTCTTCCATTTCCATTGGTAGTGGTCTCTTCTCTCGACTATCTCGCAACTCTGTTCGTGAGCTACTCTCCCCACTTCTGGGGGAAGGCTTTTCCTGGCTTATGGGCTTTTTACTTTGAACCTCGCGAACACCTGTCTTCTATCAAATGGGGCTCTCAAAGAACTGCCAGTTCGTGAACTCTATTTTTGCGACTCTACTGGTTTCGAGTCGCTCCCGACAGAAACCTCCTGCCGCTCTGGTAACTGCGCTCGCATACTCGTGTCTAAACTCTCCGAGTCTGGCAACACTACATTCTCGGTAGACCACCATGATGATGCCTCATCAAAGACAACATGCGGCGAGACGTATGCTTTATTGGTGGTGGGGTGGGATCTCCACCCTTTCTTCTGCTCATCGTACCCAGTAAAGATACACCGCATCGCCTTCTTTTCCAACTTTGTCCGACCAGTTGAGGACAAAGACGTAGCAAACGCACCCGCTTTCTATTTTGGTGTCTTGTCGGGCCCAGATAGTACCTGCAGTGTTGATTGATAATGGGAGTGGTTTGAATGCGCGTTGAGCAGTGTAAAAGGCCCTGAGGCTGGGGCATGGAGATATGAAGAGAAAGATGATGACAGTCCGAGCATTCGAAAATTCCGTCCGCCAGACTGTTGGAGTAATTGAACTTGACGTTGTGACCGGGCCGTACCAGTTCAAGATCAGTTTGAATGTGGTAGATATCGAGGCATCGTTCACTTTTGGGAAGACTTTGGTTGGCTCCATTCAGAAGGCCCCTTCCCCATAAGGCCCATCTACGCTGCACCAAAGGGAAAGGGTAAAGTCAAGTTCGTTATCGACGACCAGCTAGTCACTATCTTGGCTGATGACAAAAAAGTAGGCTCAAGAAAGGTAGAAGTTGTGCAGCATGTAGAGTCGGAACTTCAATTCCTATCGTATCAGTTCGAGACAGTCAATTGTATCCCCCTCGACGCGAGGCCACCCAAAAGAATGAAGACGAGCTCACCCGGGTGGAAAATGCTGGCGAAGATGAAATTTCAACCCCTATTTGAGTAAGGCTGGGTCTGTGGATTAGCTTACAAGGAAGGCTTGCGCATGTAATTCTGCCAAGGCACGATCCCCCTTTACTTAGTAGGGCTTGAAAGGCTGGACTATAAGCCCACTCCCCAGGATTACGTTAAGAGAGCAGAGCCGAGAAGGAAAATTTTAAAAGCAAGAAGAAATGGGGAGCCCGACCCGTGCGATCTTATGCCGCCCCCACCACCTCTTTTCTTTACACCAGCTTCCCGATCAAAGGAGAAAGGGCTTTTTTTTATAGAGGTTGGTAAGGGGGATTTGCTTGCTGGCTCTCAGGGCTTATAGTAGGTTCTGTTCTAAGGTATTCCCTTTCATTAGCTACGCGAGGTTAGACCTTGACTGAAAGGAAAGGAGAAGGGACGAGTGGCTTTGATAGCGCATAGAAAGCTGTTTTTGATAGCACCGAAGAACCAGTTGCCACTCACTGGCTCCATATCTCCTTCCCTTTTTCTTGGTCCCCCCGGAAAAGCTATATATATATATATTCCCCCCTTAAACTCTGTACTATAGCTATTCAGCTGACGAGTTTACCCTAGCTCTTGTGCTTCGGGGAATAATCAGGGAAGGTGTCTAAAAAAGGAAGCAGAGGTTCTTCACTTCACGTGACATAGTTACGCTCAGGTTTCACCAACTTCGCGTCGGGTTCATATGGATGGGACATGGGTTGAGAACGGCAACCCAAAAAGAAAAAGACGTTCGTTGTTTTTGAATGTTTCGTATAAGACAGCTATAATCACCCAAAGGAAGGGACACCCCTTTCTAAAGAAAAGACTAAGAACCTACGGCAAATGCATACAGCCCCAAGGATGCTTTCCCCCCCGATCCCGATTAACAACCTTTAGGGTTGTCCTATCGATAACTAGAAGAAAGAGCGGAGTCGAACTGACCCCACCACCCCCAACCAACCTTAGAATACAAAGTCGTTATGGAACTCCGCATAAGGGAAATCCCTGTATTTAGTAAACATCAAAATATAGTCAAGAATCCGTACTACTTTACAAAGCCAGTTCCGTCGCCGGTAAGAAAATAACTCAACCAACGCCAATTGAAAGAGCCCTAGGAGTCCCGGGAAGATAGAGGCAAGACAAGCCAATCCGCTATTCTGCCTTTGCGCAGATTGATCACTCGCGGCACACAAGCTAGATGATCGATGATTCCAATGCGCCTCGATTTCACATACATCTTCGCTTTCTCTTTCGTAGAAAGCCCTACTTTCATAACATCTGACGCGATATATATATATATGCTAACATAATTTCATTATAATACATCACTTGGCACTAGACTGAAAGTCAAAGAGAGAGTACTATAGGAAGCGTTACGTTCAGATGCCCTTAACCCTACCCGAAGGAGAAAGGAAAACGAAGAAGACTAAGCCCAAAGAAAGCGGGGAAGGTGGGTGTGCAAGGCGTTATCGATGATTACTTTCAGCTAGTCACAAAAGTTCAGCTCCGCTCTTCATGCGGCCAAAGACTTTTTCCTCTTCTATATACAATGATAGTGGCTAGCTCCTTTAGCATCTTCGGGTGCCTACTCCTCTTCCGCAGATTCGGATTAGTAACAAGGGACCTAACTAGGCTCATAGTCTTTACCCAAGAGATGTCCCTGCTTCGATCTTATAAAAAAATTACCCATCATTTGCACATCGATACGTACCTGCTACTGCGGAATTGGTGCACCTTAACGTTATAAGATTCCTTACCCTTACTTTAGCGGAAATGGCACTTTCCAGCAAGAAGAAAGTCGAAGATAGGCCTCACCTGAATCAGATTCTGTAGCTGATACAACTGATGTTGCTTCATCTCCTTTCCCATCCGCCCGGGGAACCGAGTCTTCTTTAGTGATTAATGAATTGGCTGCTGCAGAGGATACCACTTATGTCACTGACTCAGTAGATGGACGAGACAACCTCTTTCACCGAGCCGAAAAGCCTGCTATCGCTTAAGATAATAAGATAAATAGATAAGCGGGCTTACCACTTCATCTGTTGTAGCTGAATTCAATGAATATACATTGGCTGTGGAAAGTTAGCAAATAAGCTCCGTTACGGGAGAGTACTCTTTAGAAGAGAAGACCCGTAGCTGGCCATAACTCGAACTGGGCATTCTAGGCCTGAGGATTCTTTACTGACTCATCTGATGTCTCCGGAGCGTCTTCCCTAAGCGTCTGGTGAAAAAGGGTCTGCCACCACTAAATCGGATGCTATTGCTCAATTGAATTGTGTAACCGAATCGGATGTCTCCTTATCCATACCATAAGCCCAGAGATCAGAGAGAATAGTAATACATAAGCTTAGCCTAGAATGCCTAGGCAACAGAAAGAGAATGAATAGGAAGAGAAGACTAGAGAGGATAGTTAGAGTAAGAAGAGAAGAAGCATAATTTTCCAGTTCGAGAATAGGGAGCAACTAGGAGACAACATCCGAGTTAGCAACTTTCAAAGCAATTCGGTAAAAGAATCTTTCTTTTTCCCAGAGAAGAGTTTTTCCTTTAAAAAGCGGGGATGTCACTTGCCTTTCGGCTGATTCAATCTGAGATGGAGATGATCATTTCTCTCACTACCAATAGTCTCCGCTTCAAAGCTTTTCTTTTAAGGGCTTACCTGCTTTCTGTTCGAGAGTAGGAATCTACTCTAAGAGCAGAGTCCGCGGCAAACTAGAAGAGTGAAAACTAGAAGATTAAGATGGCACAAGTCTTTCTGAAGGCCTGACCTATCAATAAATAGGCTTTTATCGTTTCGCTTCATCCTTCATAAGAAGCTGTCACTGAATAGTCTGATGCCGCCAATCGGCTTTCCTGAATCTTTCCTTTTTGGGTTTGGGGTTAACGAGTGATCAATCAATAGTAGAGTAGTTGGCGAACGGTCTTTTAATGACTTCTGGGCACAAGTACCATTCTCGTCGTCTACTCTTAGCTGGGAGAACTGAGAGGCTTTCCCCAAGCAAAGAGGGTGCGAAGAAAACTACATCGTCGAAGGGAAGCCCGTAAGCCGGAAGCGAAGGAAGTGCAGCTATCCACAAGGAAGCTACTTACCTTCTTACTAGCAATCAAAGGGAATGACATGGCAAAGCCTTTAGCACAATCAAGCAATCAAAGTCAGAGGAAAAGATCCAAGCTAGCCCAAGCCCCGAAAGGAATCCATCTCTTTTGACCCCTATTACTAGATTGAGAAAAAGCGATCTCGATACGATCTTTCTAAACCAATCTATCACTGGCACTGGAACGAACCATTCTATACTAGTATACTGGGCAGCGTGATCAAGTCAAGTCTTTCTCTTACCAGATTTCAATTAGATTAATGTGCGCTCGTATAGGAGTAGAAGCCACTACTTCCCTCTTCCCCCGAGATGAACTACTCTCGCAAAGAACCTTCCTTCTATTCCTTACGTCAAGAGCCTATATCTATTCCTTCTAGCGAGTTGCTTATTCTCTCTGGGTGCACAGAGGTTGGAGCTTTCTTCTTCTTTTAGAAAGAGCCCTTAAAAATGCATGAAAAGTGTACAAGGACAGTTGCTAGAGCGGTAAAGACAAGGGACGTGGGATAATGGTAGGAATCGCTCCTAGGAAAGACTAAGCAGTCGGGGCACCCGTTGAAGATAGATTTGCCCGTGCTACGGCCGGGAATGGGGGGAAGGCATAATAGAATGTCCTTCCTTCTTTTGAGATAGATGTTACGGAGTCCTTTCCCAGAGAATCTTTAAGGATAAGGATTAGCCCGAAAAATCTCACGTTTAGGAAATAAAATCAGATGAGGAATCACCAATATACGTACCTGAAGACGCAGTCTAACGCTCTAGAAAGCCCTTACGGCTTGTTCCTGAGTTCCAAATCAGATTGAGAGTTCAGACCATGAGAAATCCACTCCTTTTTACCCACAAGGGAATGGCCAAGCTGAGTCCACCAATAGGGATCCGCTCGGGAAGAGGAAGGATTTCAAGTAAAGAGGTTATTAGGATTCTAGCCTAGCTCAACGCAACGGAAAGGAAAAGAGCTCAACGAAAAGCAAAGATCTCTCGGGCAAGTGCTGTATCAAAGACGGAGTCCCTTCCCTGGAAGAACAGCAGGATTCGGGGGTACCTGTGTGTGAAAAGATACCATTTTCTTGCTTTCTTTGATTGGTCTATTTTAGTTTCATGAGGATCCCCCTAGGTGTCGGTACGCGGGATCGAGGATCCCAGCGAGTGCTCGGCCACGTCTGCAGGTTGTTCTTTTGCTGCGATTCCTCTCTTTCTGAGTTGGGATCTTCCCGTATTATTCCATCTTTTTGGTTGTGAGTGGCCCGCGTTGAGTGCTATTAATATGTGCAATTCTTACTCTTGAGGATCCCTCGGTTTTCCTAAGATTTGAAATAGTCTCGATTTCACCTTTTTGTTAGCATAGCCCAAGAGTGACTCTTTTGTAACCTTTGGTTTTTAGTAGTCTTTGGAGTAACCTAATTGGCGAGGAGTAGTTCCCAACTCCCCTCCTTGTAGTCGGTCGTTGTTCAGTTAATATTGGCAATGATTATCTTTGGTTATCCTTTGGGCTTAAATCTTTGTTTGATAGTAACCCTGAGTTATTGAAAGTAACCTTTTCTTTCTCTTGATTCTCTTTCTAGTATATGAAGAGAAAATAAGGGATATCTTCAATGCTTTATATTAACCCTTTTTTTCTCTTTTGTTCCTAAAGGTGTATTAAGAGGAAAAAGGGTATTCATTCAATGCCTGCATCTCCTATTTGTTAATCTAATTATTCTCCTATTCCTATTGGTTAATAAGGGAGTCAATAAGATCTTAATTTAACGCTTCAACCATAAGGAATGAAAGCATAGTATCAAAAAGTGTTTCCCGCTGAATGAAAAGAAAAAGTGATCCTATAACCCCAACTGGATAAGCGAAGAATGCTCCTTGAGAACTCTTCGGGGTATTCAAGAAGGAGGAAATCCCCTTGTAAGCTAGGATAGTGCCCATAGAAAGAGTTTTGTTTTGTCCAAGTCTGCGATATCTGTAGTTAGCCAGTTCAGTAGTTCAAATCCAATAGTTGCGCGCTGTAGGAGCGGGGCAACGAAGTAGGAGAAGTGTGCCTGTAGAAATAGATTTCAGACTGAGCCCGTAGTTCACATAGATAGGTATGATAGCAGCGAACCCACAGGGATCCACTTCCATAGTCAGTCGCTCACTTGAGGAAGCGAAGCTACATAGGCACAACGGAGCCTTCCTTTACTTCTAATCGGTACTAACCACCAAATAGAGATTTTAAGGCAGCGATCTAAGCGCAGCGCAGAAAGGAATGGAATGGAGGCTCGATTGAGTGCGCCAAGAACAAGAAAGGGATTTTATCACGATAGCACGATAGATGGGTCATTCATTGTACTCTCGGTAAAGGAGAAATGGGGGATCGGGTTATGAGACTTATTCAGCCCCACTCCCTGAGGGAAGTCTCAGTCAAGTAGTTAGCAGGTTCAGGCAGTGAAGGAGGTACGTAGCGAACCACCAATCCTGTACTCTAGTTAGCCGGTTCAGAAGAAACGGGGATAGCCAGTAGCTCATGTTCAAGCAGGAGTTTCTAACCGATTCGATATTGTTGCACAAAGATAATTAGATTGATTCATACGCAGCTAGAGGAGAAAGAGAGGAATGGCAGCATAGATATGAACCTCTTCTCAAAGCAAGGGTCCACTCCATTTCTCATAGAAGGGTGTATCGTGAGCAAAGCCCAATTAGTCCACCAGTCCAAGTACGAACCCCGAAAGATTCTCGAGAAGGATACTAACTCTGAGATTTCTTCGTTCATCCTTCCCGCTTGAGAGCTCTCCAAGGCTAGCAATGCAGTAAGGGTGGGTGCATTCCAAGCAAACCAGTAGTAAACCGGAATCAAGCAGGGGTCTCGGAGAAAGACCCGCTTGCTGACTCGGATGTGTTCTTGTGTTTCATTGAGTGGGAAGAAGAAGGCAAGGTGCTAAAGGGACTTCTACCAATCTTAAACAAAGGGCTAGAACCCTCGCCAGATAGGCTATCCACTATGGTTTCGGAAAGGAATAGGGATAGAAAGGAAGGGAGATGAAATGCTCAAAGGAAAAGGAATTCTTTCAGAAGCTCAGTACGGAGTGAATAAGGAAGGGTAGTTTGCAACTTCAGTAGTGAACTTTCATTCATCCTTCTTGGGAGAAATTGATAATAGAACAGAACGAGTTCTAGCTAGTCAACTTATTTTAGAACTTTCAATAGGCAGTCTGCAAGACTGTGAAAGCTAAGGATAAACTTATTTCTTTGATCACTTATTATAGGCTGAAGGATAAACTCCATCTATCTAGTAGTCAACTCAGTCTCTGTAGGGGGCGAAGCCTTACTTTACTGTACTTTATTTAAGTTGGGAAGTCCTCATCTAGTAGAACTTGCCTCTAAGCGGATAGTTATCATGGTTTCAATCCGTCTTGTCTTTCGGGTCCTCACCATTTCAAGCCAGTAGGAGTCCGTTCAAGTCAGTACTCACTTCAGGGAGTATGTAATAGTAGAATAGTTGCTCAGGATGGATGATTGCTTGCTTGCCCTGTCAGAAAGCTAGGCTCTGTCGAAGGAGAAAGCGAATCTCAGGCAACGTTCGAAGCTAATCAACTCATTTGTGAACGAGTTATGGCGACACGGAAAAGAAATGCTTTTTCTAAGCGCCCAGGAACTCAATTCGAATAGAACTTTCAATAGGTCCGTGGGTGAAGGAAGCGAAACTCGGCTCGACGAGAAGAAGAGTAAGCTAAAGCGCTTACTCTTCTCTTTGCAAGGGCGGGATTCGTTTCAGTTCTGCGCGCAGAAGAAGAAATTTCTATTTATGCTTGTCTTGTTGACTCTGCTGATATGAATTAGAAAAGCGAGCACTGGGGGCTTCTAGTCAGGTCAAGACCGAGAGACTCAGTCTCACCTCTTACAAAGGGATTAGGCGGAATAAGTATCGGAAACCCTTTCCAACCTCCTCTAAGGCAGGTTTGCTCAATATCTCATCTCATAGGAAGGCGGGCTACTTTTCTTTTAGTGAAAAAGGATCTCTTCTACGGGTCGACTATCTTTCTTTTTCTTTAGAATCCCTAGTTAAGAAGTGGGCTATCCAGTTAGGCTAGAAACCGTAGATTAGAAAAGCCAGTCAAAGCGAGTACGGTACGGATTAGTTCATTCAACGGGGCTTTAGATAAGGGCAAGGGGCGTAGCGATACGGCGGTGCACCAAGAAAGTCAAAGTAAACCATGGTTGTTGTTGTTGATTATCTTTGGTTTTTGATTCTCTTTGCTCCTCTGATCTGCGGCTGTCTCTTATACACATCTCCGAGCCCACGAGACTAGGCATGATCTCGT
>OJLB01000330.1_pt1 | contig 23360 bp, 8 predicted proteins | sample 1596861 | NCBI WGS metagenome assembly OJLB01 (sample SAMEA3904681, study PRJEB24821) | metagenome | biome: Builtin; feature: hospital; material: surface | place: USA | collected 2013-06-06
GATACGCCGTGACCAGCTCGACCATCTCCTCGCACCGCAGCGGGCGCGACCGCATCACCCCGCGCCGCCGCCACCACCACCTGCACCCCCGGCACCCCCGATGCCTCCCGCACCTGCTGCATCTTCTGCGCCTCAGGCTATTGCCTTGTATGACTATGAAATTGATGAAGACAATGAAATTGCACTGGCTGAGGGTGATCGGATAGTCGAAATCGAATTCGCCAGTGAAGACTGGTGGAGCGGCACGAACGAAAGGACTGGCATGATAGGTCTTTTCCCAGCAGTAAGTAATGCTCTTGACTCTATGGAACATCTCTCTAACCGACAGAACTATGTGGAAATCCAAGAGTAGCTCAATGGCCTCTTTGTCATTTGATTACTTATAGACACATTCACGCCTATCTTTCATAGAAAGCCAAGGAGTCTGGCAAATTGACTATTGTGTAGACATACAGCATTGATGCTGCAGCGACAATTTGATGAGTTTGAGACAATGGCATGCTTCGCGCCAATAAAAGCACGCACGAGCGGCGCTAGCCTAAATCCTTCGCACAGTCTGAAGTGTCCGCACTTGTGGCCCCTGCACGGAAAACCGCGTTATCATCCAGTAACATGTTAGTGCGCCCAATAGGAAAAATCTTTCGCCAAATGAGCAACAGCCCCTGGAAGCCACGCGTTCATGTGTCTGCCATTGTGCGTGGCGTTGGGCGTGTCCATTAGTGGTGCATTGCTCTGTACTTTCTGCTTCGTTAAGGGGCTGAATCGCTTGCAAGTGCTGCTACCACTGGCACACTGAATCACTTGTGTGTGTGTGTGTGTGTGCCTCCGACTGCTTGTTTCCCGTTGCACATTGTATGAACGAGTCTGATCTAGTCTTTCTCACCCATCAACGCTTGGATACTTCAGATCTCGACACAAGCTCTCACGGACACCACACATCTACTGACCATGATATTCAGCGCCGCTCACAACGCGAGCACCGTAGCGGTCGTCACCAACGGCGCTCGCGTCAAGGCTCCCTAGTCTCTTCGTCCAACGCAGTTGCTTCCTCGCTCATAAGCGAACTTGCCCCCGAGACACTTGCGCGTATCTTTGCGTTTCTCGATCCCACATCTATTTCTCGCTGCGCACAGACCTGTCGCGCATGGCACACAATTGTATCACTGGATACGACTTGGCGTGCTGCTTTCATGGTCGCGTCTGGTCTCGAGGAACGTGAGGACGCCATCGTCGCTCACAAGCATGTTGCGTCTCACGATCCTACATGGGCTGCGTTGCGCGTGGCGCCTACTCTTCGGCGCATGGAGTCGAATTGGCGTGCCGAATACACTGCACGAACGGCACTGCTGCGTCGCTGGCGCAAGTCTCGCACACCTACCGTGCTCACAGATCCACGCATCGCAACAGTTGATAAACTTGCGCTTTCTGCATCGCGGCGCTTTGCCTTGTCACTCTCGAATGAATTTAGCGTTGCATCTCGCTCGAATGCGCTGACTGGCAAAGTTGCAAAGGATTTTCTTGATGCGAGTGGTTTTGCATCTCGTGGTGCGAATGGCTATCCTAACATCGAGTTCACACCCGCTGCTACGGCGCATGCGACTGATGCCTTCGCTTCTCGCATTGTCTGGGGTTTGCACTCTGGTGACCTTGCTCTTACGACGATCGATTGGCGCGGACAAAGTGCGCGTGGAACCATCCACAACCGCTCGTTCCCTCCTGGCAATGCACACCAGTCTCCCGTTACAGCGATTGGGATGCCATTTGCGCCAGGCCATGGCGGTGCTCACACCGACGAGCGCTACAGGCAGCATCTCTCAACGCTTGGCGATCTTGCTACCACATTTGTGAGTGCAGCGGCCGATGGCTCAGTCATGCTTTGGCACCCAAAACATATGTCGCCCCTATGGACAGGCTCGGCACGTCCGCTCGAGCGATCACAGGCTGCCGATTCAATCGCTGAGGCGACCCCAGCGCGTCCGGCGGTGCCGTTGACGCTTGGTGCTCACCAAATCACACACCTGGAGTATGCACCGACGCGGGGCATTGTCGTAGCTGCCCGTGTGGATGGTTCCCTGGTGGTTTGGCAAGGCATTCCTGTGCGCGAGTTACTTCATTTGTACGAGTCGTTATCACGACGAACATCAACGATCTCATTGTCTTCAACAGTCTCGAGATCTCCAACAGCTACGACAGCGTCGTGGCATTCTGACCTGAACAAACTTTGGGCACAGGCGTGGCGTACTGACGTCCCAAGTGCCCAGCCTGGCACACAAATTGAGCATCTTGTTTTGGATGCTTCATCTATGCCCGGAGTTTCGATGCTTGTACACTACAGAAATGCACGTGTTTTTTTACGTGTGGACGTGAACGGTGCGGGTCATCAGACTACTGTCTTTGGCACGCCGGGCGTATCGACTTTGACGAGTCTTCGCTGCGATTTTGATGTACGTGTGAAACCGCCGGCTCTTCCGCCCGTAATGCTGGCTCGGATGCATGCTGGCCGACTGCATGAGCACAAGTTTGTGTGTGCAGGAACAGCCTCGGGTCGCATTGGAGTGTGGGAATGGGATGCGCATGGCGAGCCGTACGATGCCTCGGCTCAACGAGCTTGGCAAGCCATGGATCCTATCGCCGCAACTCGTCAAGTGCGACCAGCGCATGTGTTTGAAGGGCACCACAATGCAATTACTGCATTGGCATTTACGCCAGCTCTTGTGATTTTGGGATGCGAAGACGGCACCATCAAGGCTATCGACACACTCTCGGGGGCATTGGTACGCGTGTTTAATGAGCGCACAGCTCGCCGACACCCAGCACGTATGCTAGCCGCTGGCGAGCTGACAGTGGATGAAGCTGCACGCTTCCGAGTAAATCACATTGTAGCGTGTGACGACATGTTTGTCGCTGCGGTCGGGATGCATGTCTTGTCGTGGCATACAGACAAGGAAGAGACGCCGTCGGCAACTACATCATCGTCGGCCTCCGATAGCACAGCGCGTCCTACATCAAAGCGACAAGCCAAATCAGGAGTGCCAGAACGCGTGCGACTCAAGGCAGATATCGAGCAGGCTGTAGAGGAAGGCCAGCACCAAGTACGTCTGGAGCGCGAACGACTTGCTTCGTCCCAGGCACGCCGTGCAGCTCTTACGTCAAGTGTTCATGGGACATTGGACGAGGATACAGCCCTGGACTACGCGCTGATGCTCAGCCGTGAGGAAGCACAACCTCCATTGGAAGACGTAACTACAAGTGCGGCAGCGGAAGATGACCTTCCTGCTGAGCTCATGTACGACATGGATTTGCACAATATCCAGGATGGTGATAGCGATGCGACGCCCATATCGCCTTCACTCACTGCTAGTGATTCCGTGCTTGCGCCCTCAAGAGCTTGGGACATCTTGTGTACCGCAGGACACTCGGCAACGACGACAAGTGGCGATACACAGCCCTCAGGTTCATGGAGCAAGCTACAGACGGTGGCCGTGCCGCGGCATGCAAGAGTCCAAGCTGGTGCATCGCCACATTCTGGCGCTAGTCCTGATGTTGCTGGTGTCTATGGTTCGTTCAGTTCCGTCTCATCATATAGCAGCGGCACACCTATCCGTTCAGATGTTATGAATGACTGGCCGGAAATGCGCTCGGACCATGGTGCAAGCCGTACGTCTTCACGCTCACCACACTCACTCGGCGCCTGGGCCATACGTTCACCCACGCTGCGTGCCGTCGATTCATCATCAGCACAGAATGCACGACGCGCTGGACGTAGTGCTTTGGTCGATCGCCCGTCACCGGCCGAGGGACCGTCGCCCGCGCTCTCAGCGACCGAGTCCATCGACGACGACCTGCGTTTAGCACTAGAACTGTCTCTGGCCGAATATGAGTCTGCGCACCAGGCCCATGGGCCTCAGCATTAGTGCTATGACATCATCACTATACAGGCTGCAAGAGAGATCCGCCGTAGGTCTGGCTCGTGGGATACTTGTATGCCTTCCCAACTATGCGCTTAGTCACGTCAAGTCGCGTCACATCGCGTTGCGTCGCATCATATTATACGTCATCATGCCTCGTCGTCCTCAACGATGTGTGCGTTCGTCTGCAGCAAGCGTTGTTTTTGTTCGCGCACCTTGCGAGCAAGGCGCAAGGCCTGTTGCAGAGGTGCCTCATCGGTATTATGTTGAAGGAATGCGTCAACCTGGGCTTGGTCGCTCGGCGCGAACTCAACGGCACTGCGTCGCTGCTCGATCCACGTAGCATTCTGTCGCATCTTGTCCAGTAGAGGACGCAGCGATTCGCTTAAACGCACATTCGGCGACGTCTTGATACTTCGTCGAAGCTGCACAGTCATAGGGATGATCAGCTCAGGGTATGCAATGTGCCGGGCTTGGGTCGCTAGAAATTCCTGCAGCACATAAACAAACTCTTCAGCAAGTTGGTCCGCATAGATTCGCGTGCGAACGTACGCTGCTGGTGCACGGAATGTTGTTGCGAGATCCAACGGTTTCAGCGTGGCGCCCTTGCCACGGCGCTGGAACTCGGGACTCTCAAACACCTCGATGATCAGCGGAGCCAGCGGAATGTACACGTGCGTCGACTGAATCAGCCGAAGCATCGACTGGATCACATGCAGTCGTAGCGGGAAGTAGCGCGCCATGGGCACCAATCTTCCCACACCTAGCGCGACTTGCACCAACGGATAGATGAGAGGCCGCATGTGACTTGGTGTCCCTTGCTCCCGGTCAACATGGCACGTCCGAGCCAAAACAAGTGACCAGAAGTCGAGGCAGTGGAGGTAAGGCCAATTCAGCACGGTCTGGAACTGTTCCTGTGTCTTGAGCTTAAGGCAGTTGCGCAGCGAGATGGCCAGCTGTCGAATGAACCCAAATGCTTGCTGATAGCTCGCATCTGGATGCAGCGTGAAGAGCTCACATGCCGTGTTCTTCATCAGCGCAATCTGCTCCAGTGTGTGAGGCTTTGTGATCTTCGTGTGCCGAATAAGCGCATGGTACGTGCTTTTCAGGCAAAAGTCGACCATCTCTTCATCTAAGGCCGACGCCGTTGTCACATACAAGCACGAGAAGGCAGCCAGGCGGTTCTCATCTGTGCCCGACGTCCACTGCTCCAGCAGGGCTCGCACATAATCACGCGTCACCCGACGGTCGTGATGTAAGTATGGCACCATCTTGGCCGACTCGTTCAACGCAATGTACACCATATCGGGCTCAGGAAGCGTGCGAAGCAACTTCACGACACTTAGGAAGTAGCTGCGCACCGGCCGGTACAATACCTGCCACTTTGGTGTGTTGGTGGGCACTTTGAAGTGGCCATCCGCGCCCTTCTTGTACGGCACATGGGACTCCATCACCATAGGCATGTACTTGAGTGTGGTGACGATCAGCTTTGAAAACACTCGGCTATCTTGGACTTGATACGCTTTTGCAGATGTCTCATCGCCACGACCGGCTCCGTTGCTCTCGCCCGAGTCCAGAGCTGCCCGAAACGCAAGAAGCAATCGCCGTAACGCTCGTGGTGACCTGTGTCGCAATAGTCCTTTTTGCCATTGCCTAAGCATGTCCATCGTCAGTATGCGCTCACTCTCATCTTCTGATCCGTCTCCAGCGTTCATTTTGGCACTAGCGTCCTCCTCTTCCTCTTCATCCTCTTCGTCATTCCCGTTGTCTTGCCCGAAATGCAATAGGTCCTGATCATTTTCCTGTAGGTACTTGTAAAATTCTGGATCCGTCTCTGCTAGTTTGGCAAGATCCTGAGCGTGCGCCTCTTCATCTTCCAAGTCATCAACTTCATCTAGATCATCGTCGTCCTCAACGTCGTCGTGATCGTCACCCCCCTCTCGTTCCTCGTCTTCATCTTCCTCTGCTTCCTCCATCCCTTCACGGAAACCTCCGCGCAAAAACTCGTCCACTCCCATGCGCGACGCCGCTGTTCCTTCATTTGCGACAGCCTCAGGCTCTGAGGCTGCATCCACCTCGTCCGGCTCTTGGGCTTCTTCTCCACGCTTGCCCTTCTTTTGTACATATTTGAGCTTCTTCTTGGCATCGCGCCTTTGTTGTATAGTTTGATCCAGCTTGTTCTTCACAAACTTCTTCGTGCGTTTATTCAACTTCGCCATCGCTGTCTCGTCACAGATGCCACGGTCCTAGACGACGAAGTCGGTCGACGACGTGCACCAATCCTATCTTGCCCTGCGACACGAAAACTTTTTTTGTTCGTGTGGATGCGAGCGTGCATTCGCGCATTCGGCCGAGTACAGGACGCCGACCGTAAAATCTCCACACATCACCCTCGTCGACCATGTGGCTGGCTGCCTGATTCGCCATCAGACTGGGCGGCCGTGCGTCAATAGAACGCGTCAGCAACGCTCCCACTTCGCTTTTTTGTTGGTCGTTGTATTCCCATGGGAAAGATGTCGCTCATCCCCGTCAAAGTGAAGCACAATGGAAAAGTCGTACGTGTTGAATCGGTCTGACCAAACATCTAGTATGACATCTCATTGAATCCAGAGGGAAAAGGATCAGAGTTCAAACAGGCCATTGCTGATGCCACCATGGTACCACCAGAGCGGCAAAAAGTCATGACGAAGGGCGGCCTGCTAAAAGATGACACAGAATTGAGCAAATTGAGCGTACGTGCTGGTCAGCAGTTTATGGTACTGGGCGCCGTAGGCGAACTTCCGAAAGCGCCAGAAAAACCCGTCCAATTTCTCGAAGACATGCAGGAGGATGAACTCAACAAAGCGACGGATCTTCGTGTCGGTTTGACGAATTTGGGCAACACATGCTATCTGAACTCGACGCTCCAAGTACTTCGTGCGATCCAGCCGCTTCAAGAAGCTCTTTCAGAGTACAAGGGACGCTCAGGCTCAAATCAAGGCGACGCAGGTCTCGTCGCTGCGTTACGTGATCTGTACCAGGACATGGGCAAGACGACAGATGCCATTCCGCCACTTGTATTGTTAACGACGTTGCGCACAGTGGCACCGCAGTTTGCAGAGATGGCAAACTCTGGCGTAGGATTCGCGCAGCAAGATGCAGAAGAGGCTTGGCTTCGGATCGTGCAGGCACTCTCGTCTGTGTCGATAGCGACACCATCCTCACAGCCATTTGTACAACAGTACATGACAGGCCACCTTTCAATCGAACGGACATGCCCTGAAGCGCCCGAAGAAGCACCCTCACATGCAGATGAGCCATTCCAGATGCTCCAATGCAACATATCAAGCACTACGAACGACATGACCGCGGGCATTCTGGACTCGTTCTCGCAGAAGCTTGAAAAACATTCTGACCAGCTGCAGCGCACAGCTGTCTATGACGAGAAGCGGCGGATTGCTCGGCTTCCCGAGTTCCTTCCAGTGCACTTTGTCCGGTTCTACTGGCGACGTGATATCAACAAAAAGACGAAGATCATGCGCAAGGTCAAGTTTCCACGCGAGCTTGACGCCAGTCCGTTTGTTACGCCTGAACTAGCACAGCGCTTAGCGCCCGTAAGCTCACGTCTCCATGCCGTTCAAAAGGACCGCGATGAACGGGCGAAAATCCGCGCTCGTGCCAAGGGCCGGCATCTCGAGCCAGGCGCTGTCGAAGGTGGTGCGCTGACCGATGAGCAGGAGCGTGAGCAGCGCGAGAAGGAAGCAGAGAGTATCAAGGCGCTCGTTCATGAAGACTTGCGCGCAGACGCTGGGTGCAATGCCAGTGGCTTGTACGACCTTGTCGGAATCGTAACCCACAAAGGTGCGGCAGCTGATGCAGGTCACTACATGTCTTGGGTGCGAAAGGATGCCGTCGATACTCAAGACTCGCTCGATGCTTCGCCAAATGAGTGGTACAAATTTGATGATGACAAAGTGTCGATCGTGCCCGCTGATAAGATCGAGATGCTATATGGAGGAGGGGAAGACTCGGTTGCATACATAGTACTGTACAAAGCCAAGCCGTTGAATTAGTGTTACATGCCGCAGGATGAATGACCTTTTCAAGGTATATATGATGTTCCCCAGTTTGCTCTCTGACAGCACAGATTGCCTAGTGTTATTCAAACTGGATTAGTGCGTACGTATTTTTGCATATAGGCCGCTATGTGGTTCGTCGAGACCAGCTTTACATTGCCAAAGACACACTCTCATGCACTCGTTCCCTTGCCAATGTGGGACGTGTACTCTGTGAGACACGAGCAAGCACTGCTGTACTCAGGCCTAGTCTTCTTGCTTTATTTTATCATGCTCTGGCAAAGGAACTGTGGTTGTGGAAGAAGTCGACGCAGCGGCTGCGGCGGCTGCGGCTGCGGCTGCCGCCGCCGCTGCGAATGGGTCGTTCCGCATGTGTGTCGCTGGCGTATTGTCCTTCAACGGAGCGAGTTCACTGGAACGCCCAGCCAGACCGGCTGGCCGAAAGTGCGTTTTTAAATGCTGAGCAAGATTGTCGGTCCTGCCGAAGCTTTTGCCGCAAGAGGCCACAGGACATTTGTGTGGTCGTTCTTGCGTATGCGTGCGCGTATGCCGTTTCAAATGCTCCATGCGCTTGAAGCGCCGGCCACAATGGCACACATGCAGCTTATCTGCCGAGCTTACGACAAGAGGTGGTGGGCCGGGGTTTCGGCCCCGTTGCCGCGACGGACTAGGCCGCTCGAAGTCAAGCAGCGCAGGGATTTGATCGCCAGGCATGCTGATACTGTGAGACATCTGCGAGCCGCGACGAGACGGGCCAATGGGTGTGGCTGGTGACGTGGGGAGAGGCGACGCCAAAGAGCCCATGCTCCTTGACGCGGACATGGACGAGGAATAGTATTCCATCTCATGATACGGCCACGAGTAGATCGAGTTCTGCTTTGAGTATGGAGTGAAGCATTTGCGAGCCATTGCCACGGAGCTTACGGGCAAGGCATAACCACCATTGGAAGCTGGCGACGTCGGCAAAGATCGCTCATGAATCGGCGTGTAGGGTATGGGAGGTCCTGGTGACTCGTGTGGCCACAAGGGACCTACAGGCGCGGACAAAACACGCGACATCATAGGCGGTGCATGTTGTGGCAAGCCATTCCCATGTTCCATCGGCAATATGTTGTGCAGGGATGCGTGTGGCTGCGCATATGGATGCGGAGGGGGTTGTGGATGAGACCGATGAGGCATAGAAGATGAGGGCCCTGATGGCGCTGGTGGTGGTGGTGCTGGTGGTGCTGGCGTCGGCGTTGGCGGCGGAAGAGTGGACGTCGGTGCGGATGTGTAGTATGGCATAGGCACAAAGGGGTCGTCCAGAAGAATTTGGCCACCAGGAGAGGTCATAGGACCTGCAGATGTAGGAGGCATCGGTGGCATGCACAATGGATGGGGTGTGCCGGTCACGTCGGGTGTGCCGGGAATGGACTCCATGTAGACAGGTAGTGTGCAGGACTTGCGGGGCGTGGGACTTGTCTCGGGAGCTGCAGTCCTGTACGCTGACAGATCCGGCGGCGGAATGTAGGGCGAAAATACATCAGGCACACTGCTGAATCGTGGACCGGTGGGTGGGCCATACTCGGGTGTCGCTAGCGATGCATAAGAGCTCGTCGACAAATCAGCTGTGTGACGAGACGTCCGATCCGACTGTGTCAGAGGCGTCATGGGAATCGAGCCTGTCGTACTGGCATTGGGAGGCAGAGACGCTTGGTATGGCGACATGTTCTGGACGTCAGATGGATGCGAGAACTCATCGGCAGACGAAGCGATAGATGAGTGGTTGGATCCATGGCGTCGTGGAGCGCATGGCGTTTGCGGGATGGGTGAAGTCGTAAATGGGATCGTATGTACAGAATGGGGAGGCGCTGGAGCTGGCGCCGGCGCCGACGCCTGCGGCTGCGGCTGCGGCTGCGATGGCGAATGCAATGGTGAATATGATTGTGGTGGCAGCTCTAATGGTTGCACCGACTGCGGCGATGGGTAAGGATGAGGTTGCTCCGTCACATTGTGACGCCCTTGGCTGATAGGTGTGCCAAGAGTGAGAGACGACACACGACCGAGGTCAATGCTTAGCGAGTCGTGAGTGTCCCAAGAGGAAGTCTCGTTCTTTATGTCGGACGAGAGCAAGTTGGCGGCTGGGTCGAATGGCGGCACATCCCCTGCACCAAACACAGACGATGGCAGAAATGGGTCATAGGATGGCGGGCAGGATGTATCGCTGAGGACGGAGTCGGTGCATGATGTTGTAGAAAACCCACGCTGCTCCGGTCCCAACGAGCCAGCGCCAGGAGCATCAGGTCGCTCCATTGTGTACAAGTCGCCTGCGTTCATTCAGGCGCCAGATTCGAGGTTGTTTTAGCAGTGCGGCACACACACACACACACTCTCTCTCTCTCTCTCTCTTTCTTGCTCAGACGACGGAATCAACAACAAACCAGACCAAGACCTTGACTTGACGGACGAAAGCGTCACTCTGCCGTGATCTCGAAGGATCCGACACCGTTCGAGCACGCACACTGGTTCTTATTGCGCCCACCGCTAAGAAGAAACGGGCAATACGCACAGGTAAACTAATGTTACTGGCTTCCCACGAGTTTCGCCCGGTGCCCTTGGATGTCAACTCTACTTGGCCAACAGTCTGTTTCTCAATAAGCGAGGTGCGTCCCAATCAACCAACACTCTATGATATCGGCCGAATCTGCACGTCAGTTCACGTGGATCTTATGTCTTACGATCCAATCAGCCTGTCTGTCTGTGCCACTGAGTGGCTCCTCCATGGACTGCAACAAGGCTTGCGGCTTCGTAGATTGCTTAACCACATGGCCTGGACACCTCCGCTCTGAAGTGCAGCCTACTTGTCTGCGTGTAAATGCTATACGCACTTAATCTGAGGTCTTGACCGAGCCGCGCTACCACAGTTCGCATCCTTATACTCGCTATCCACATATAGCACGTACGAGTGTGCATATGCCTGTACTTCTTTCGTAATTACACATCCCACACAATCCCGCATACATGCTGTGCATGATACAACAATCATGACTGTCCACACGCAGTCATGGATATAGCTATTCATCGTCGAATACCCTGCCTGCCTGCCTGCCGCTCATTGAGTCAGCCGGTCTGCCAGCACACGAACCGGCATCGAGACTCGTTACGACACAGACTGGTCATTCGTCTATCTGTCTTGGAATCGGTTCGCGAACGAACGACTCTGAATCGATCAATGGATTGGTCTTTACGCCCAGTATGGCTGACGGCCATATTGATATCCGTCGTACGGGCTAGCTTGGTTAAATCCAGCCGCATAGTGTTGGTAGTAAGCTGGGTGTTGCTGAGCCGCCGCAGCCATGGGCGCCTGCTGTCCCGGCATGCCCTGAGGCGGTGGTGGCGGCATGCCAGCTGCTCCGGGCGTCGATACACTAGCTGGACGTGCGGCTGGCGACTTGCTCGCATCAAAGGCACGGTAGTCCAATGGGCTCGACGTGCCCGCGGCAGCGCCTGCGCGGCCAGGCGCTGGTGCTCCCTGTGGGGCGCCAGCAGCAGCAAAGAAGCTGAGACCAGGCAGCGAGTGATTCGAGTCATTGCCTGGCAGCTTGTAGTCATGCGTGCCAGCCAGGCGCTGGGTAAAGCCTTGTGACTCGTACGTTGGCATCGACATACTAGGCACACTGTGGTATGGCTGCGGCGGAGTATGTGTACCATACGGCGTGCCCATGGTGTCGGGCTGCGTGTACGAGGCAAGACTTGGAGCAGGAGCATCGAGTTTCGATGGTGGCTGGGGTTGGGCAGCGCCATAGAGTGGGTACTGACCAAATCCAGTAGCTGGTGAAAAGTGCTGGAACTGGTTCGGCATGTAGTAAGGATAGTAGTATGGCATCATATTGGGGAATGGCTGCTGCTGCTGAGCCTGCTGTTGAGCCTGCTGCTGAGCTTGCTGTTGTTGTTGTTGCTGCTGCTGCTGTTGCTGCTGTTGCTGAGAATGATGTGCTTGCGACTGAGACGACTGGTGCGGTGCCTGAGACGGGTGTGAATGCATGGCTGCTGGCTGCTGAGGCTGACCCTGGGGAGCCGTTGCCCCCTGAGGCACGTGCGATACCGCACCAGACATGTCATAGCTCGGACGACCAGCGACTTGCGACCCTGTGCGGTCATCCGCCGACGTCGAGGTACGCAGACCGGTTGTGTAAGGGTGCGATGACCGCTCATGTGAGTCGAAGCCGTACATCGATGAGTAGCCCTGTGGGGCACCAGCAGCGGTTGTGGCAACATTTCCACTGGCGCCATACGACAGCGGCACACTCGTATCATCCACAGCAGAAGCTGCTTCCTGGCCCATGGGCCGTGTAGTGCTCAGACCAGTGCCGTACGCGCTGTCCATGCCAAATCCATTGCTCTTGAATGCATCGAAATCATTCACGGGCTGCTGGTCCTCATGCTTGGCATCTAGGGGCACGCCAGCATGCGTGCTAAGACCTGACTCTGGCACATCGCCATTGTCGTTGGCCATAAAGTTGAGTGTGCCAAACTTCATGTCAAGTTGATCAAGCGAGGTGCCGCCAGGCATGACGACAGCGGCATCTTGACGAGGCCGCTGAGGACGTGCCGAACGGGAAGGAACAGACGACGCAGCTGCCGCAGAGGGTGTGGAAGCAGAAGCTGAGAGTGCACTAGCTGGGACTGGGGCTGGGGCCAACGTGGCAGCTGACACAGATGGGCGTGATTCCGGTGCATCTGCCTCTGTGGCGCCAGTTGGACCAGGAGTGGGCGCACCTGCCGTTGCGGACGTGTCTGGAGACAGGACTGTGTCTGTCTTCGGCGTGGCATGCGCACCTGCCGCGTCCGTAGCGGTAGCAGCCGAGTCGGCGCCCGGGAGTGAGCCATGGTGATCCGTTGTGGTAGAAGTGGTCGTCGCTGTGGATGTCGCTGCTGGCTTCGGCTCGGCTGGCCGCGCGATCTGAGCCCAGCTCATTGTCGTGGGGCGGGCAGAGGTAGATGAAGAGCCAGGCACTGGCGTCGTAGCGGTGCCAGAAGCCTTCGTATCCGACGAGGTGGATGATTTTGGCCTGCCGCCAAAGGCGGCGGGCGTTGTCGTTACAGGCATCGCACGGCTCTGTGCGGACGGTGCTGACGCAGGAGCCGAAGAAACACCGCCGCCCCGCGCCACACCACGGAAGCCGCCGCGACCTGCGCGAGCAGCCGGTGTTGAAGCACCGCGTCCCCTAGAAGATCGATCGCCACCGCGTCCGGTACGGCGCGAGCCTTCTGGAAGTACACCGCCTGCCCCGGCGATGGGCGGTGCTACGTGTGTTTGTGAGTGGGTCGGCAGAGACTGTGTGGTGGTAGACCCGGGAACTGACGTGGTGATCGCCACACCAGCCGTCGCGTCAGGAACAGCGCCAGGGGCTGTGCCTGGAGTGGTTGTGGCTGAGGTAGACGTCAGCGTCGTCGACGTCGATGCAGCCGCAGGTCCAGACCCACTAGCAGCAGTATTTGGATGTGCATCTGACGACGATACCGAAGGCGTCGCCGCCGCAGCTGCTGCTGCTGCCTCTTTCCGCTGTGTCTTTTTGGACTTGACCGACGAAAACTGCTCGGCGTGGCCCTCGCTAATGCGGCCAACTGCCACTTCCACAATGCCGCTGCTCTCGGAAATCACAAATAGCAAGTCCTCGTCTGTCCAGGATGGGAAAAGCTCAGAGAGCATCGCAAGCTGTGTCGGATATTTGGCGCGCAGGGCACGCACTTCTTCTGTGTCGTCCTCGGCGTTCGCAGCTGCAGCCGTGCGCTGACGCTGTGGCCCGCGGCGGCGCGAAGGCGCACTCCGGCGCGATATAGTACCGCCACTCGACGGCATCGACATGGTTCCTCACGCAGTTACTTGGGTGTTGGTCGCACACAAGGTCCCGAAGCGCTTGTGCGGTGCTTTGTCAATGCGATGGCGGAGTGACGACCACCCGCCAGCGTGCCACCGTCTTCGTAGCGCATATATCACGTGATGGAAACTGCGGTAGTATCGGCCGAGAGAACGCACGCAGCCAAGCTCCACTCACCCTACAGACCCAGGTCGCCCAGGTCCGTCTGACGCCCACAAATGACCGCGCCGCGGCCGCCGCCGCGCCCCACTTCTTTGCCTACACGAGGTGGCGCGGAAATTCGCAACCGCTTGGCAGTGCGCGCGTGCAAGACAAGTGGCGGCCTCAAGCGCCCGGCCCTGACTCGCCCTCTTTTTATTTGTAGAACAATACTGACAATCCCACCAAGCTCCCTTTCCCTAAAAATTTCATCCAGTGCGGCTGCGCATCGAACATTTGGCTGCTGCAACGAAAGTTGTCATTGTCTGTTTTCGAGACATTGAGACGAACGTCGTAGCTGCAGAGATCGGCTGCAACACGGCCCGTGGCTTGTTCTCTTGTGGTTGCAAGTGTCGGCCTGTGCAGCATTTCACACGAGACGGCGTCGCCGCAGCCAAGCACTTTGGTTGCTATGAACGCTAGTGGGACGAATGAGCCACCACAAGGAGTTGTGGCCATCAGTGCTGACGAACTTGTCGTGCGTCTAGGCCGTATACTCCAAGGCTCGGGTCCCAATGATGAGGTGGTGGTGGTGCAGCAGCAGCAACAAGAACAACAACACAAGACACAATCGCTTCAAGAATTACCCTCGCAACCACAGCAGCAACAGTTGCCTAACATAGGTTGCTGTGATGCTTGTACAGAAACAAATTCCCAGAACGAGCGGCAGGGCTCATGGGACACCGATGCCATCTTGACGCATCCATCCAACAGCTCAGCACCAAAGTCTTCGCATGAAAAGAGCTGGATCCATGCAGCGCCTAGTGACCCGCCGACGTCCAAACCATCCGTCAGCATGCCATGCTCACCAGCACTCTCAGCGACCCGCATCAACTGCGCCGCCGAGTCCTATCCCCCGCTTCCCTTTGTCGCACACAGCCATGAGCCTATGCTGCTCATTGACACACGCCCGGCGCACATGTTCCAAGGCTGCCACGATAGTTCGATGGACAGGAACCTGTGCACAGGGCATCTGAAGGGCGCCATCAATGTCCAGATCCCAACACTGCTTCTCCGACGCAGTCAACGTGCGCTTGGCGCAAGTCCCGCCCTTCTCGACAGCATTGACATCACCTCGTACATCCACACGGACGCAGACAAGCAACGCTTCCGTATGGTGTGCCACTCGCAACTTGCTTCTGCACCCAGTGGTGTCGAGCCAAGCACCATCACAGAGCTTGTTCGTGCTCTCTGGTTCATCGACGTCGTTGTCTTGTATGAAGACGACAAATCCGCCTTTGCGGGGCATCTGTTTCTGCGGATTCTCTCGGCCATTCGCGCCCGTGCGGCGGCGCACGCCGAGCCGCACCTTGCGTCTTTACGACGTGGTCTGTACTTTGTGCGTGGTGGCATGCGCCAGTTGCGTGAAGAGGCCGCGTATGCCGCATACTTTGAAGTGGGCGATGTGCCGGCGGCCCCAGGGAACGACAATCGGAACGGCTGTGACATTGATAGCGGCAGTACCGTTTCTGGAAGTCGCGCTGACACACATGGTGGCTCGGCCAACGTGCAAGACGTCGCTCCCGATAGCCTCAGGCTCGGCACGCCTGCGATCGATGCGAGTATGCTCACGAAGCAGATGGGCACGTTTGATCTCAGTGCGCCACCACCGCGTCGGCCAGCGCTTCCACGCATCGACACGACGATCCAGCACGTACCTGATACAGTGGACCCGCCATGGCGCAACTCGGGCATTGATGTGCCCTTGCGCCTGCCGCTCACGGCAAGTCTGCATGTATCAACGGATTACAAGGGCCCACTCATGGACGAGCCGCAAACGGCCCACATCATTTCCGAACTGTCCGAGTTTGAAGTGTCGACTATCGTGCCGGGCGAAGTGTACCTGGGTTCAGGTGTGCAAAAGCCCTCCGATATGGAGAAACTCGAGCAGTTGGGCATCAAGGCCGTCCTCAACACGGCGGCAGAAGTGCCGTACCTGCACGACGCCTCGCCGCTGCGGCATCATCCACACATTGTCGAATACAAGCATATCCCCATGCGCGATGTCGTCGAGGCCGTCGGCGTGCAGCAACATCTGGAGGAAGCCTGTTGCTTTCTGGAGCAGATGTGTTCGCGCAGCTTGCCTACGTTTGTGCACTGCCGCGCAGGCAAATCACGCAGTGCAACGTGTGTGATTGCGTACCTCATCAAAACACGCCGCTGGTCCTTCAAGCAGGCATATGCGTTTGTCGCTGCGCGCCGTCCGCGCACGTCGCCGAACATCGGGTTTATTGCCGAGCTTATGCACTTTGAACGTGTGGTCCTAGGCACAGGCCCGGCGATGTCCTCATGTCTCCCACTGTCGCCCCGCAAGTCCTTGCCGTGCCCGCCCGAGAGCTTGGCGGATGGTCCTACCCACTTACGAGACGCCGTCTCGCCTTGGCGCACAAGATCCCCCCCTGTACAATAGACCAATGGTTCATGTTTTTATTAGTTTGTTTGTTTTGTGTAGCATGTATAGCTTATGATGGATGGAAGTTGGTAGATGTGGCTATTCGTCAAGTGACGCTGCCATGCCTAGAGAGGTGTGGTAGACTGTGTGCTGTGCTGTACAATACGATGCGATGTGTTGCGCTCCGATGCGCTGCTTGGCCATGTCTACATGGATCCATCTATACAACACGTTGAAGCTCTACAAAGCCCACTACTGGAACCAAATCGTAGACGACATGGGCTTCACATGAGCATGCGACGGCTCTGCTCGCCACTGCTCAGAGTCGATCGCGATACGACGCGTCTCAACAGCTGCGTGCAGGATGTCATACAGTTCCATTCTGTCGACGATACGACCGACCAGCGTCCCGAGCGCCGATACACTCACTCCCGGCTGGGTAGATACTTGGGTCATCACATACGTCACACGTTCTTCCCACACGTCCATGTGGACGTCGCCATACACATCGAACCATGCGCGTGGCGGCACGACACGTTGGTTGTCCCGCAAATTCCGCACGCACCAGGCGTCGATAAACTTGGGATGTACGATGCGCACGTCTTCGTATCCGACGCACAGCACCTGTGCGAGGCCGTCTGCCGCCGCTTGGTCGCTGTCATGGATACCACGCGTACAGGCATGCCTGTATCGAAGCAGCGCATCCATGTCGAGGAGATCGTTCGCACACAGACCAGCAGCGCCGGCTGATTCGAGTTGTGCTACTTGATCGTGACGCAAAGGCACGTCGACTGTGGGGATAGTGCATGGCGGCTTCGGCAGCGGCGGCAGGGCTTGAGCCTGACGCGCGCACTCGATCGATTCGACCGTCAGCGTCACAGTGCACTCCGTCTCGACATCGTCGAGGGTGCGCGCATTCAGCTTCGGCCGGCGCCGAAGAGCTTGCAACGGAGCAAGGTCCAGCGTCGCTCGTACGTTCTGTGTCTCGAACAACGCAAGCCACGCAGCCGTCTCGCTCTCGGTGGCTGCTGGGTGTGCGTGCGCCCCACCATGAAGCTGTGCGTGTTCATAAGCATCACGCACCTCGGTGCTAGGCGGCCAACCGGATGCGGATGGCCAGGACGCACGCAGGATGTCGTCCGCGTACGCAAGGCGCTCCGTGCTGGTGTGCACAAGCACGCGGTCGTCCACGAGGCGAGCCAATGCACGTTCCAGGCGCTCCGGCCCCACACGCTCGGCCCATGCCGCGACGCCCGATGCATCAACAGGCCTAGGCACGAGCATCTTGGCTATGGCGCTGGCATAGCCGTCGTGGCACGTGGTATGGGTCGCTGGCTCCTCCGCAGTTCGAGGAATACGTGGCGGTGCCCACGCATACATCGACATGGGCCGTCCACGCATCGCGCCAAGGCGGTGCACCATCGGCGCCAAGTCGCTGGGAAGACTTGCCGCCGCTGCCCCTGTACGATGAACGATCGGCGTCCATGCAGCTGCCTCCTCGGCATTTACACGCAGTGGCAGCACGACGCGAGCGGCTTCCTCGGCATGCTCCTGCAAGAGACGCTTCTGATCCATGTGCTCACGAAGGTACGCAATGTGCGCAGGCAGAGAAAAGGCCGATGGATGAGGCCATTCGGGATCAGGCAGAGAGCCATCGCAGCGTGCGTGTGCCGCGATGCCGTGCCATGCACGCAGCATGAGCGAGAGCCGCACCTGCTCATGCACCGATGACGCGAGCTGCTTCCGCCGCGCGCGCCACGTATTCCACGCGGCTTGGGCACTAGCATCGTCAGCGGGAGCAACCGCAGGCGCAAGCGCGCTTTTCGTGGCTGACACAGCCGTCGGCAGCTCACTCCACACCTCCTGATCTGGGCCCCCATGCTGCTCCGCCAGATGGGCCGCATGTGCTGCGTCAGACGGCGGCTGGGCCTGGATCAGCTGCCACAGAGCCGACCAATCATCAGGAGGGACATGCTCACCACGTGCGATATGCATACTCCGCCATGCCTCCTGGCGATCACTCACAATCACATACGCATCGCGGAGCAGGTCCTGATGGGCGGGTGTCCAAATGGCCGATGAGCGGCGGCGCGTTCGCCGGACCGGCGCCGCTTTGGGCACACGCTTCTTCTGCATACCTAGCGCTGCCGCGATGCGTTTCCGAAGCGTCGGTGCATCCATCGCATCGCGCCCGTACACATACCGTTTTTCCAGCTGCTGCAATGCGCGTGGCATCGCTGCGTCCGGCGGGCCCATCGCTTGGACGTCGGCAAGGGCTGCATTCCATTCGTCTGCGCGCTGCTTCCGCCGCGCCTCGACTTTGTGCGCAATCGTAGCTGTGGTCCGGTGTGCCTGAGCGTGGTGCGAAGCAAAGAACGACTCCACGGCATCGACAGGCGCAAAGATCGTCGATGCAAGGCGCCGGATGCCCTCCATCGGCGGCACGGCATGCACGTACCGCTTCAAGAACGCCTTCTGTACGCCACGCAGACTGAACGTGTCGCGCCATGCATGCGGCGCACACAGATACACGGGTACACGCCTCGGCTCCGACGTCTGCACAGCCTCGCGCACAGCAGCCCAGTACTGAGACCGTTCCTCGGGCGTGCGTACCGACATCGTCTGCACATGCTCGCGAGGCCATCGAAACACGGGTGCATCGTCCACGAGGGCCCACATGCTGCCGTCTTGGGCCGCAGCCGCGTTGTCCTGGCTCGCGTGGTCGACAACGTGCTTCGTTGACGCACGTGGGATGCGCTCCGCGAGCCCAAGTTCCTCCAGCTGCATCACATACGCCAGGAACCGCTGGCGGTGCGCACTTTGGCGCCGCAGACCAAGCCGCGTCGACACATGCATGGGTACTTGGTCCACACGCACGGACGCGCCCATCACAGCTCGGACGACCGCAGGCGTGTGGAGCTTGACCGGCACGAGGGCCACAAATGTTCGCAGCGGACACGCGGTGATGAACCAAGACAAGTCAATGATCTGGCGTCCGCCACCACGGCTGCTGCCTTCATGTCCATCCATCGCCGATGCTCTCGCTGCTTCGAGGAACAGCGCGAGACGAGCGGCTGAGCCATGTGGAAAGCCATAGTACTGCCGCAAAAGATGCGAGTGTCGTGCAAATGCATGGTGCGTGGCTGGGTCGTTCAGGGGATCGCCCTCTTGACCATACGTGACGGGCGCAGTGTCTGTCCATGGTGCAGTGCTGCGCTGCGTCAGCGGTGGTACCGGCATCGGCATCGGTATCGGCGCATGCGCAGCACTTCCGTAGTCGGCACAAGCGCTATCGTGCGACATGCTCGCTGTTGCCGCAGTAGCACCAGACATTGGGACTGCGTGCGACATAGGCACAGTAGCGGCCAGCGTCGTTGTCGGTGTCGATGCCGGTGGTGATGGCTTGGTCGCTGTCTCAAGCGCCATCTGCAGTGCGTCAGACACTAGGTCAGCGAGATGCACGATCGATCGTGGTCGCTGTGGATCGTCGGGCCGCGGAAGCTTGACGACTTTGACGACGCCATGCTTGATCGCATGCTGGATCGTCTTGGCTCGTGTCGTCCGATCAGACAAGTCGCCACCTGGCATAGGCGTCTTATCCAGGCACTCTCGCGTGCGTCGAGGAATGTCCACTTCGTCCACAGCACCGCCATGATGCCGCAGCACATGCGCGAGGAGTGTTGTGCGCTGGAACGAGCTCAGATTCGTTCGTGCCTCAGACGCACGAGACGCGCGTGCCGAGAGTGGAGCGAGTCGCCGCGCCGACTTGCTGGGCGTCGTCGTCGCAGCAGCTGAAGACGCCAGCCCCTGTTGCTCACTCGCACACAAGGCAGGATCGATCGGCACTACGTTGGTGGCCTCAGACTCCGGACGCGCTGGTGCAGCGGCACTTGACGACGGCCGCTCAGGAACCGCTTGAGCATCACGCTCGCGCGTCGTAGGGGCAGCGGGCTCCAAGTGGGCCGCAGCCACAGGTTCGGACGCGCCGCCTTCGTCCACAGCGTCTTCCGGAGCAGCAGGCCGATGAGCATCGCTGCGGTGCCCACTGACATGCGCGCGAGAATCGCTGGGCGTGGTCTCGGACGCGGCCGTCTCTTGCTTCACTCGCACCTCGTCTTTCCGCGGACGTCCTCGCTTGCTTCGGCCCGTCGAGGGATCGACATGGGCACGCCGCTTCGTCCCACGAAGCGGCACGGGCCCGCACACATCACGAAAGAAGCCCCACGTATGCGTACGTACATGCTGCATCGCAGTGCACAGGGCGTCGGCGCTCTCAAACATACACTCGCCCGGCAACGAGTCAGGCACGTTGGGTACGGACCCGTCGGACGGTACGTCGTAGCCAAGCGCGACACTCATAGACAAGCCCTCGTCAGCGCATTTCTCAGCGAATCCACGCGCCGTATAATATCGAATGCGCCGCTCACGCCCCTCCTGCTCAAACGGCGCGCAGATACTAAGTGGCGCATAGGGAGGCGGCCCTTGTGAGACTTGGCGCGACAGAATCTGTTCGACCATGCGCTTGACCTCGGACGAGAAGCAAAAGTGCTGCGCGAGCTCATTCATCGTGCATCCACCCTTGCCACATGCATCGACGTGATCGAGCAGCTGGCGCTCCAATGGTGCGGCCACACTCAGCACGAGCATCGGCTCCTGCTCGGATGCCGACACAGACGACAAAGATTCTCCTGCCGCTTCCGCGCCCGCGTCCAGTGTGAATTGCCGCTCCAAGCCCAGCGGCGTCGCCCGCAAGTACAGCGGCGTCGTACTTCCCAGCTGAACGCGCACACGCTCCAAATACCCCGCTGAGACGCGCTGATTCAGGAACGTAAGAAAGCCTCGTCGCAGCGTGGGCACGCGTCGAAGACCCAGGCGCGTCGCAAGCCAACGCCGAGGCGTCATGTGCGACGGCGATTGTGCGAACATTTTCAATAGACGCAAAGAAAGTAGGTCCTGTCGAGAATGCAGCCATACCGAGCTCTGTTCTTCCGTCAGCATCGGAAATGCCAGCATTTCGCCTTCATGTGGATTCATGACGGGCGGCAACGTGAGCGACAAGACACTCTCATCGCGCTCATCGGCACCGCGCTCATCGTCTGCATCACCGCGCTGCTCTTCCTGGGTCGCAATCACATCCACATCAACCCAGCTGGGCATGCCGACAAGATCCACCGCGTGCTTGGGATCAGTGTCTGTACCTAGTGCATTTTGTTGTGCGCGCCATTGCGGATTCTGTTCGAGAAACGGACGCCCCACCACATAGTTGGATACATGGCCCATTTCAGGCGCGGCAAACTTTGCCACGAGATCGCGGTCCACCAGCACTTTGACCAGGTAGTACACAGTCTTTTGATCATACTGTGTCGCCGCACCAATGTCCACGACCGTTAGACCACGCTCTCGTGCACGAAACACAAGCTGGAGCGCCGTATACGCGGCAGCCGAGACAAATGGCGCATCAGAGCCTGTCAGCGTGCGGCGGACATGCTCAGCATCCACATACACGCGCAGCCTGTCCGGGCCATGTTTCTTGACAAGTGCGTCCAGCGGCTCATACGCAATAGGCGTGGGCGTGAGCAGCAGCGGCTCAGATGCGCGTCCCTTCGCAAGAATAGACTGCCGCTTAGCATCAGGCTTCTTCGTTCCTGATGCCTGTTCACCTGTTCGTTCTTGTGCTCGTTCTCGGACGATGCCCGCATGAATGCGTGAATCCATGAGCAAGTGACGCCACAAGAACGCCCGGTACGGAGCATCCAAATTGGGCTGCATATCCTGCGGTAGTGCACGGCAAAAGGCCTCTACGAACGAAAACAGCCGCTCCGTGTCTGTTCCCTCATCGCCATCCATGGCCACTTCATGAATGCAATGCTGCAGAAGGCGCGAGAGCATCGCGACATGCACTTGTGATGACGTTGCGGGAGCTCTGCTCTCTCAACACTAGCTGGATAGCACGCTCCCTCTGCAAGCTAGTCCAATGCTCGCACAGATCCTGTCAACGAGATGCAAGAAGGCCAAGTCCACGTCCGTCGCTCCCTCCGCACCAGTGCCTCTATCTGATCACAACACCCGCGCGTCGTCTGTGCGCAGGTAACCAGCTGGGCGATAATGTCGAGCATCTCGTCACGTGGAGCGCACCCGCTCGCTCCCTGATGAACAAGCAAGCCCAACGCGGTGTGCTGAAACAAAGAAAGCGAGAAAGAAAAATATCCCAAATCTGCCATTTATCACGGTCCACTCTGGCCTCCCTTGCTTCGCCTGGTCGTTCAGCCAAGCACTTCGCCTCCACTAGTCGTCCGTGTCATTCTCGTTGACGTCGCGTCGGTGTCTCATTCCTTCACCTCATGTACGCATCCGCCGCTCGATTCCTTCGGATCAAGCCAGTACCAGCAAACTTTCTGTCGCAAGCTGCCGAACCCGTACATGCAGCTCGCTCCCATGTACCTGTGCATCAGCCGAGTGTTGCAGAGCAATTGCTTGCTAGATCCGACGTGCCACCAAACTTGCGTGTGGAGCCATACGTGAATCGCAAGAGCAAGTTCTGGAAGGTATGTATGCTACGATGGCATTAACATCATCTAACGTAAAGGTATCAAAAGAGCAGCGTGATCTGTTGCAGAAAGAATTCCGCGAAGCATAGTGGAAAGCAGTCACTGTCTTTTTTTTTCTGGTTTTCTTCATACCCCACGAGAGAGAGGAACGTCCCACACTTTCGCGATCATAAAAAAACAGCCTACATTAGCTGCCTTTTAGAAAGTGTCTGGGTCGAGACTGCTACGTGAGCGGACACAATCAACAGCCGTTTGATCACATGTCCTTCCATCCTCGTCCCCACGGTCCAGCACATCCCTCCGCGAAGCCTGGACGAGTGCTGATAGTAGAATACACGCTTCCATTTATCTGTCTCTTATACACATCTCCGAGCCCACGAGACTAGGCATGATCTCGT
>OJLB01000341.1_pt1 | contig 23025 bp, 17 predicted proteins | sample 1596861 | NCBI WGS metagenome assembly OJLB01 (sample SAMEA3904681, study PRJEB24821) | metagenome | biome: Builtin; feature: hospital; material: surface | place: USA | collected 2013-06-06
GAGACAGGTTGGGGTGGGGGTGCTGTTTTGGTAGAAACAGGATTTGCGGGGGTATCAGGCGTTTGCCCACATCCTAGCCCTCCCCCGCAAGCGGTAGAGGGGACGGCGCGGGTGGCAGGATTGGTAGTTTCAGACAGCGTTTTACGGTTTTCAGGCTGCCTTTCAGACGGCAAACATCGCGACATGGTTATTAAATTTGCGCCGCCCTGTTCTTCTGCTTCATCGATTTCGCCTGTTTCGGCAAAGCCGTTTTTTAACCAAAATGCGCGGCTTTGGGCGTTGCCTTCGGCGTAACTCAAAATGATTTCGCGGCAGCCTGTTTTAGCCGAAAACGCCGCCAAGTTTTGCACAATGTTTGAACCGATGCCCGTGCCTTGGGCAGATTTGTCCACCATCAATAAGCCGATTAACAAGGTTTTTTCATCGGGATAGGCAAAAATGATTTCCAGCGCGGCTTTCAGGCTGCCTTGCTGCCAAAAGCCGATGAAATGTTTGTTTTCACGGCAGGCTTGCGGTGGCAGTGCGGTAAGGCTGCGGGCAAGTTTTTCGCGCGTGAGCGGTTCGCCCAAATGGCGGTAATAATCTGGCTGGCTTTGGCACAAGCCGTAAAGCGCATCTAAATCGGCGGCGGTCATTTGGCGTGCAGCGAAACCTTTGGGCGCAAGGCGTTCGGCGCGGAACGGGGTTTCGGACGACCTTTGTCCGTTTCCAGCCTGCCCCACAATCTCCCCGCGCTCTTTAAACACCGCTTTCGGCAGCCGCGCATCGTAAAAAGCGAACAGGGCTTCTTCGTCCACCAGCACATCTTGGCGGCGCGATTTGTGTTCCAGCTCGGCGATTTCGCGTATCAATTTTTGGTTGTGCACGAAAAACGGCGCGTTGAAATCCGCAACTTCTTGGGCGACGAGTGCGCTGCGGATAAAGATTTCGCGGGCTTCTTCGGGCGCGATTCTGCCGTAGGCGACGGGGCGGCGCGGCAAGACGGTCAGGCCGTAGAGCGTTACCCGTTCGCTGGCGATGACTTCGCCGCGTTTTTGTTCCCAGTGCGGCTCGAAATAGTGGTAGCGGACGAGGTGCGGCGCTTCCTGCTCGATCCATTCGGGCTGGATGGCGGCCACGTCGCGGGCATAAAGTTTTGTCGTTTCAACGAGTTCTGCCGCCATCACCCATTTGGGTTTGGCTTTGAACAGGGCGGAGGCGGGGAAAAGGTGGAAGCGGCTGCCGCGCGCGCCAGTATAGTCGTTGCCGTCGGGCGATTTCATGCCGACGTTGGCGATGAGGCCGGTGAGCAGGGCGCGGTGGATTTGTTCGTAGCCCGCTTCTTTGGCGGCGCGGATTTGGGCGCGGTGTTGTTTTTTATCCAGTTGTTTTTGTTTGAGTTTGGCGGATAAGTCTTGGTCGCCCGCGTTTTCAGACGACGTAAGCTGCCTGACTTCGGGAGGTCGTCTGAAAGCGGCTTCCTTGGTGGTTAAACCCATTTCAATCGCGGTTTGGGCAAGCTGGTGGTGCAGCTCGCGCCATTCGCGCATCCGCAGGTGCGACAGGAAATATTGGCGGCACCACTGCACCAACTGCTTGTTGGACAAGCCTTTATCGCGCTCGCGCTGGAAGCTGTCCCAAATGTTCAGGTAGGCAAGGAAATCGGACTGTTTGTCGGTAAAACGCTCGTGCGCCTTCGCAGCGGCATCGCGCGCTTCCAACGGTCGCTCGCGCGGGTCTTGAATCGACAGCGCGGACGCGATCACCAATATTTCCGCCATACAGTCGTGCTTCTTCGCCGCCAGCAAAATGCGTGCGATTTTCGGGTCGATGGGCAGGCGCGCCATTTGTTCGCCGAGTTTGGTCAGGCGGTAGCGGGGAGGGGCGACGATATTGCCCGAAACGTTTTGAAGGTCGTCTGAAACGGTTTTGTCGTTTGTCGGATTGTGTCGGGTATGAGTGCCCGAGCTGTGTGCTTGATTTTTAGTGTTTTGCATAGTTTTTTAGGTCGGGCATTTATGCTCGACATTTCCTTATTGCAGGGTGCTTTTTTGTCGGGCATGAATGCCCAATCTACTCTTTATTTAATTTTTCCTTTTAAGAATTTTCCAGTTGTCCCATTCAGTTTATCTCTTGAAATTAATTTGGCTTTAAATTCAAAATTTTTACTGATTCGCACAATCAATAGTTGCTCAAAACTTCCTTTTTTCTTCACAACTACTTGGTTATGTTGTTTTAAAGGAGATATGGTTTTCACTTCAACCAGTTTTCCGTTAATGAAACCATCAGAACCTTCGTGGTTAACGTCCTTATGCCTTTTTAATCCGTATTCTAATTCAGCATAAAGTTCGCCTAATTCTCCCCAAATTTGTAAATATCTTCCTGTAAGTGAATAATATTCTTTTGCATTTTCAATTAAACTATTAAATATTTGCTCTTTAAAATAAGCAGTTTCTTCGTCTTTAATTGTTTCATAACTGACTTGAACATCCGTATCCCAATCTTTAATATCATCAAATAAATCATCAATAATTTGGGTATTTCTATCATCATCTAAATAAATAGCCTCGTAAGGCGCATATCCACAAGCTGCAGCTTCCATAATTTCTTCATTACTATAACCACGGTCTCGCATTTCCCATAAAAAGTCATAATCACTCATGTTTATACTCCATATATTTTTGTTAATTTTCTAACAGATAGGTCGGACATTTATGTCCAATATTTTTTATAGCTCATCCATCTTCGTCGGGCATTTATGCCCGACCTACGCTTTTCAGACGGCCTCCACCGCCCCCAATTCCAACAACACCTGAAACCCATCATTGATATACCGTGAATCGGGCATTTCTAAAAACGGGAATGCCGCCACGTCGCCCAGTTTCAACGCTGCCATGCGCAGGATGACGGCGGAGAGGTTGCTGCGGACGATTTCGGGATCGGTGAATTCGGTGCGACTGTTGAAATCTTCTTCTGAAAACAGTCGGATACATACGCCTGCGGAGACGCGTCCGCAGCGTCCGGAGCGTTGGCGGGCGGCAGCTTGGGAGATTTTTTCTACATGAAGCTGCTCCACCTTCGCCCGCGCGGAATAGCGTTTGACGCGCGCGAGGCCGGTGTCGATGACGTATTTGATGCCCGGCACGGTGAGCGAGGTTTCGGCGACGTTGGTTGCCAGTACGATGCGGCGCTTCGCGCCTGAAGGGTGGAAAATTTTGTGCTGCTCGGCGTGCGACAGGCGTGCGAACAGGGGCAGGATTTCGTCGTTGCGGCGCAGCGTGGATTTGCGCAGGGCTTCGGCGGCTTCGCGGATTTCGCGTTCGCCCGGCAGGAAGACTAAGATATCGCCTTCGCCGTGTTGCGCCAATTCGTCCGCCGCATCGACAATCGCGTCGGTCAGCTCCACTTCTGCGTCGTCTTCGTCTTTGCTGGTCAGTGGGCGGTAGAGGATCTCGACCGGATAGGTGCGCCCGCTCACTTCCAGCACGGGCGCGCCGTTGAAGTGTTGGGAGAAGCGTTCTGCGTCTATGGTTGCCGAGGTGATGATGACTTTCAAATCGGGGCGGCGCGGCAGCAGCTGTTTCAGGTAGCCCAGTAGAAAGTCAATGTTCAGGCTGCGTTCGTGCGCTTCGTCGATGATAATCGTGTCGTAGGCGGCGAGATAGCGGTCGGTCTGGGTTTCTGCCAGCAGGATGCCGTCGGTCATCAGCTTGATGCAGGCATCGCGCGAGGTGTGGTCGGTAAAGCGCACTTTATAGCCGACCGCACTGCCGATTTCCGATTTCAACTCTTCGGCAATCCGCTCCGCCACCGAACGCGCCGCCAAACGGCGCGGTTGGGTATGCCCGATCAGCCCCGCCGCCCCGCGCCCGAGTTCCAGACAAATCTTGGGCAACTGCGTGGTTTTGCCCGAACCGGTTTCGCCGCAAATAATCGTTACCTGATGTTCGGCAATGGCTTTTTTGATTTCTTCGAGCTTTTCGTGAACGGGCAGGGTGTTGTCGAACTCGGGTTTGGGCAATGCGGCCAAACGCTTCAAAAAGATTTCGTGCGATTTTCGGTATTTTTCTTCGACTTTGGACAAGCCGCCGTATTTGTTGGGATTTTTGAAGGCGGATTGCAGGAAATGGCGGTCTTTGGAGAGGGTTTGGGAGAAGTCGGGGGATGGCATAGGAAATTGATTTAATTTAGAAAAATAAAGGTTGGATTGAATAAACACTTTATTATAAATAATAAAAGGAGAAAAAAGAAAACGGTTTTAGAAAAATTCTAAAACCGTTTTATCGATGGTATGGGAAATTGGACTCGAACCAAAACTGAGGCTAGCAATTTTATTTCAACTCCACCTAGGACAGGCAGCCATGCTCCCATAAAGAAAATCTAAAATTACATAGGTAGAGTAGCCATTATTGCAATTACCACACCTAATAAATCAAATGCTAGTGCAATAGCCATAGAGCCCTCACTTTCTTTTAATTTGTCAAATGTTACAATATTGTTTATAAGTTTGATCAAATAAAGAGCAGTGTATAAGACTGTTGCTATACTAATAATGGCAGCTAGCCCAACCCCACCTATATAATCTTAAAATTTCATCATGGTGATTGTATAGTATTAGTTAAAAAACAATGATAATAATTGTAAAATAAGATAATTTTATGCGTAAATACTATCGGGGTACTAGGATATATTGATGAATATGGATTGTGGGAAGTAGTAAGTTTGAAGAAGGTACGATAGGATATAAAAATATGAGAAGTAAAGTGAAATTATTACAAAAGGTCGTCTGAAAACCGAATTCGGTTTTCAGACGACCTTTTGGTTTATAGAAACCCTGTTTACGCCTGCGCTATCGGGCTGTCTTCTTCCGACCGCTCTTCTTCGTGTTCCGCGCTGTTGAGCAATTTCAGCAGCTTTTCGGTTTTTTCCGAGTCTTCGCTGCGGAGGATTTTGGCGGTTTCGGTTTCGAGCAGGGCGGTGTTGCTGTGCAGGATGATGTTTTTGACGGGCAGCAGGTTGTTGGGGTTCATGGAGAAGCGGCGCAGCCCCATGCCCAGCAGCATCCGCGTGTAGGCGGTGTCGCCTGCCATTTCGCCGCATATGGAGACGCTTTTTTCCATGCGGTTGGCGGTGCGGATGATGTGTTGCAGCATTTTGAGGACGGCGGGGTGGCCGGGCTGGTAGAGGTGGCTGACGCTGTCGTCGCCGCGGTCAACCGACAAGATGTATTGAATCAGGTCATTGGTGCCGATGGAGATGAAATCGACGAGTTTGAGGATGCTGCCGACGGTCAGGGCGGCAGACGGGATTTCAATCATGCAGCCGACGCTGACGGTGCCGAAGGTTTCGCCGCGTTCGGCGAGCTGGCGTTGGGCGGTGTCGAGGTGGATCAGGCATTGGCGCACTTCGGATAGGGAGGTAATCATCGGCCACATCATGCGCACGGGGCCGTGGGCGGCGGCGCGGAGGATGGCGCGCATTTGGGTGCGGAACATGACCGGTTCGGCGAGACACAGGCGGATGCCGGTGAGACCGAGCGCGGGGTTGAGGCTGCCGTTGGGGGTGGAATTTTGACCGAACCAGCGGGGATTTTTGTCCACGCCCAAATCGACGGTGCGGATGGTGATGCTTTTGCCTTTCATTTTTTTCACAATCGCGCTGTACACTTCGTACTGCTCGTCTTCGGTCGGCATGGTGTCGCGGTTGAGATAGAGGAATTCGCTGCGGAAGAGTCCGACGCCGTCTGCGCCGAAGTTGTGCAGGGCTTTGATGTCTTCGGCGGATTCGATGTTGGCGAGCAACTCGATGTTGATGCCGTCGGCGGTGGTGGCAGCGGTTTTTTTGAGCTTGTTGAGTTCGCGCTTGTGGATGCGGTATTCGCGGGCGAGGCGGCGGTATTCGTTGAGGACGACTTCGTCCGGATCGATGATAAGGACGCCGTTGATGCCGTCGACGATGACGGTTTCGTTTTCGGTAATGAGCCTGCGGGCGTTGTGCAGGCCGATGACGGAAGGGATGTCGAGGCTGCGGCCTAGGATGGCGGTGTGGCTGGTCGGGCCGCCGACGTCGGTAACGAAAGCGGTGATGCGCTGCTCTTTGAAGAGGACGGTGTCGGCGGGCGAGAGGTCGTGGGCAATCAGGATGGTGTCTTCAAACAAGCCTTCGTTGAGGTTTAAGTCGTTGCTTTGTCCAACGAGGTTGTTGTGGATGCGGCGGACGACTTGCAGCATGTCTTGTTTGCGTTCGCGCAGGTAGTCGTCTTCGATGCTGTCGAACTGGGCGGCGAGCTTGTCGCTTTGCTGTTTCAACGCCCATTCGGCGTTGATTTTTTGTTCTTTTAAAATATCGACGGGTTCGCGCGAGAGGGTAACGTCGGTCAGCAGCATAAGGTGTAGCGAAATAAACGCGCCCAATTCGGTCGGCGCGTTTTCCGGAATCGCGCTGCGCAACTGTTCCAACTCTTTGCGTGTGGCTTTGATGGCGGCATCGAAACGGGCGGTTTCGGCGTCGATGAGGTCGTCTGAAACATCGTATTGCGGCACTTCAGCCGTGCCGCGCGTAATCAGGTGGGCTTGTCCGATGGCGATGCCTTTGCCCGCCGCAACGCCGTGCAGCACGATACTCATTATTCGCCCTCGCCGAAGTAGTCGTTGATTAAGTCGGTCAATGCCTTCATGGCGGCGACTTCGTCCAAGCCGTCGGTTTCCAGCTCGATGATTGTGCCTTTGGCGGCGGCGAGCATCATTAAGCCCATGATGCTTTTGCCATTAACGCGGCTTCCGTTTTTCGTTACCCAGACTTCGCTTTGAAACTGAGACGCAGTTTGGGTGAATTTGCTGGAAGCGCGGGCGTGGAGTCCGAGTTTGTTGATGATTTCGATTTGTTGTTTTTGCATGTTCGGCTTTCGGGTGAGCGGGGTCGTCTGAAAACGTGTGGTTGGGTTAGACGGCTTCGGCGTGCTGTTTGCACACCAAATCTTCCGGTTCGGCAGTGATGGCGAAAATACCTTTGACGGCGGCTTCCCTGACCGTTTCGGTAAAGGCGGCGAGGTCTTCCGCCATGGGCGAGTATTGGGTCGCTTTAATCATCATCGGCGCGTTCAGTCCGGTCAGGATGGCGGATTTGCCCGCGCGCACCAGCCTGCGGGCGGCGTTACACGGCGTCGCGCCGAAGATGTCGGTCATAATCAATACGCCGTGGTTTTCAGGAAACTCTTGCAGCGCGGCGATGGCGTTGTTGATGATGTCGGTTTGGTCTTCGTCAGGCTCTACGCCGAGGATGCGGATGTTTTCCGGCATTCCCATGGGGAAGAAATGATGGGTCAGGCTGCGGTAGGCTTCGCCTACTGCCTCGTGGGTAATGATTAAAAGGTTGATCATGATGTGTTCCCTGATGATTTTATTCGGCTGGTGTGGGCGGAAGTATCGTCCGTTCACCCGCCACATAGCGCGATATGGTGGCACAAAGGTCGTCTGAAAAGGTTTTCAGACGACCTTTTTTCATTCCGCGTCAGCCTTGGTTGAGCGCGTAAATCTCGCCCAAATTGCGCCAGCAGCCCGCCGCGTCCATGCCATAGCCGAAGACGTAGCGGTTGGGAACATCCAGCCCGACATAATCCGCCTTGGTCGGTTTTTCCTTGTCGATCAACTTGTTGGCAAACACAGCCGCACGGCAGCTTGCCGCCCCCATTTCCAAGAGCTTGGACTGAATCGCCGACATCGTGTGTCCCTCGTCCAAAATATCGTCCAACACAACCACATGGCGACCCCGAATCTGCTCAGGGTCGGGCATACGCTTCCAGTTGAACGTACCGCCCGCCAGCTTGTCGCCATAACGGGAAACATGAACATAATCAAAGTCCAACGGAAAGCGCAACAGCGGCAGCAACTGCCCCGTAAACACCACCGCCCCGCCCATCACAGGCAGCAGGAGCGGATATTTGTCCCCCAAGTCGCGCGTAATCTCGTCCGCCACTTTTTGCAGCGCGGCACGGCATTGCTCTTGGTCGAACAAAAGCTCGGCATTATCAAGCATGGCTTGGGTTTCAAGGCGTTTGGTTTCTAAATCGATCATGGTAAACAGGGGGAATCAGTTGGGAAAAAAGAAATTATAAACCCAAATCGTGCTGAGGTCGTCTGAAAGCAGGCTTTAAAGTTGCAGAAGAACAGTTTGTTTTTTCAGAATCCGTATAAGCCTGCCAAATTTAGCCTAAGTCAGAAAATTCTGTAATTTTCCACCAGTTGTTTGGCTTTGGGAGTAGAATGCCAAAATATTAATTTGTATCATGATTTACGGCTTAACTGTCTTAACACAGGATTTTACCCTACAAATTTCAGACGACGTTTGGATAAAATTTGTAACTTTCCAACAAGCCGTATGCCATTTATCAACGGATTGACCGAAAGGACGCTTCACATGAGTAATGCAAAACGCGATGTAACCCGCATCAGCCACAACACCAAAATCGTTGCTACGTTGGGGCCGGGCAGCAACAATGTTCAGTTGTTGGAAGACATGATCCGTGTAGGCGGTCTGAATGTCGTCCGTTTCAATTTCAGCCATGGCACGCCTGAATTCCATCAGGAAAACGCCCGCATCGTGCGTGAAGCGGCAAAACGTGCCGGACAAGAAATCGCCATCCTCGCCGACTTGCAAGGTCCGAAAATCCGTGTCGGCAAAATCGCCGGCGGCAGCATTGAATTGAACAAAGGCGAAACGCTGGTTCTTGATGCCGCACTCGAAGGCGAAGGCACGCGCGACGCGGTCGGTTTGGACTACCGCGACCTGCCTAATGATGTCGTCGCGGGCGATGTTTTGTGGCTGGACGACGGTTTGCTGACCTTGACCGTGGAATCTGTTGACGGCAGTAAGATTGTTACTAAAGTTGAAAACAGCCATGTGTTGAAAAGCAACAAAGGTATCAATAAGCGCGGTGGCGGTTTGTCCGCAGGTGCGTTGACCGAGAAAGACTTCCGCGACCTGAAAACCGCGATTGCCATCGGTTGCGACTACCTCGCCATCAGCTTTGTGAAATCCGCCGAAGATTTGCACATCGCCCGCGCCAAAGTCGAAGAAGAAATGAAAGGCAGCACTGCCGTGCGCCCCGGTTTGGTTTCCAAAATCGAACGCGTGGAAGCGATTGAAAACTTGGACGAAATCATCCTCGCCAGCGACGGCATCATGGTCGCGCGTGGCGACTTGGCGGTCGAAGTCGGACACGCAGCCGTCCCCGCCCTGCAAAAACGCATGATCCGCCGCGCACGCGAGTTGCGCCGCTTCAGTATTACCGCAACCCAAATGATGGAATCCATGATCACCAACCCTGTCCCGACCCGCGCGGAAGTCAGCGACGTGGCAAACGCGGTATTGGACGGCACCGATGCAGTGATGTGTTCCGCCGAAACCGCCGTCGGCGCGTATCCTTTTGAAACCGTCAGCCAAATGGCGATTATCTGCGCGGCAGCCGAAAAAGAGCAGGACTCGCTCAACGGTGTTGCCGAACAAGTCGAGTATCCCGAAGCCGTCAGCACCAACCTGGCGATTGCCGGCGGCGCGGTCGGCGTAGCGCGTGCGGTTCACGCCAAAGCGATTGTCGCCCTGACCGAAAGCGGCTCAACCGCCTTCGAAATCAGCCGGCACAACATCACCTTACCGATTTTCGCCCTAACTCCGAGCATTTCCGCCCAACGCCGCATGGCAATGTATCGCGGCGTGCGTCCGATGATTTTAGCGACCAGTACCGACCACGATACTGCGCTGAACGAAGTGGAAGCTGTATTGGTCGAACACCAAATTCTGTGTTCCGGCGACCAATACATCATCACCAGCGGCTCGAAAATGCGTGAATCCGGTTCGACCAATACGCTGGAAGTGTTGCGCGTTAAATAATCGACACGCAAACGGCAGATAAACAAAAGGTCGTCTGAAAACTTGGAAACAGGTTTTCAGACGACCTTTTCGCAATATGCCGTGTCGTCATGCGGAATGCGGAGCGGATGGCTTACCGGAGCGGGTTATATTGCTTGATGCTCAATACAGATGCTCAATACAGCAGTTTTTTGCGGGGTATTTCGATTGTACCGACCTGTTTCAGCAGGCTGACGTCCAAATCCGTCTGCGAGGTACAGGCATCGCCGAAAACGTTTTCACAGTCGGCGTCCACGCGGACGATTCCGCCGAATTCTCCTGCTTTGGCAAGGGTGTGGATGTCGGCGAAAATACCTGCGTAAATTTCGTCTGCCGCCAGCATGTCCGCTCCTTCGGCAAATACCGGCAGCCGTGCCAGCGCGGCGGCGACAGCCGAAGCGGAAGGGTGGTCAGAAATAGCGGTGGCTTTCAGGCGGATGTTTTTCGCCATACCTTTACCGTGATTGCGGATAACGAAGGCAATCATGCCGGGTTTGTCTTCTACCGGACGGATGGCGGCATGCAGGACGGGGTGGACGCTTTCACGCTGTATCAGTTTTTCCCGATGCTGCATTTCGCTTTTTGCCTTGATTCTGACCGAGACGACAGCCCACGCAAGCCAAACCAGCGCGATAGCAGAAAATGCCGTGACGACAGGGGCAAGGTCGGCGAGATAGTCTTGGGGGTTAAACCAGACGCAGGCGGTTAGAAAACCGGCAAAAAACATCAAAATGTATAAAGCCGGTGCAAAACGGCTGAGGATGGATGCGTGCATAAAGATTCCTGTCGGTGGCAGAATAAGGTCGTCTGAAAGCGCTGTGCGGTATTGTCTTAAGACGATATGATTGTAACGTAAACTATATGGTTTAACACGCCCGAATAACGAACGGCATAATCGGAAGAGGGACGGCGACGCTATTGCCTCCCGCTGCCCGCTGCTTTACCATAAGCCGCTTTCGGTAAAAATGCCGCCACCACTTCCCATCACACAACTACTATGAAAAAACTGATCACCTCGTTGCCTATTTTCATCGTCTTAGCCGATATGGTTTACGGCTTTGTCCTCAATATCTCGCAAGGGCTTAATTTGCAGCAAAGCACGCCTTCTGACGGCGGACTTGCCGTTACCCCCGACATTGCATTCAACAGCCTGCAAATTATTGCCAACGGCGGCATGATGGTTATTATCGGCTTTGGACTGCTGATCCTGCTCCAACTTAACGGTACGGTTTTAAAACTCCGTATCCTGCCCATCGGCATTTTCCGCACGTTGGGGCTGCTGGCGGTATTGGCATTCAGCGTGCCGTCGCTGTGGGAATGGGGCAATGCGCTGATTTCCGCTGCTATGGGGTATCCCGTGTTCAATTTCGGCAACCCGCGCTATTTGGCCAGCGCATTTTGTATGCCGCTGATTGCCTTATTGTGTCTGAAGCGGCTGTATGATTGGTATAAACTGCACCGTTTGCCGCAAGCGGATACGGTCGTGCCTGCCGCAGCACAGGAACCGGATAAAAAGGTCGTCTGAAAATCCTTTTTCTGGTTTTCAGACGACTGGTTTCCATAGGTTTCGAGAAATAAAGAATATCGGAAAATAGCAAGGGAAAGATACTTAAACATAATGATATATAACGTGAATTTGAGATAAGGCTCTCTTTGCCTGATGGCGGGCTGTGCGTCGCAGATGCCTGTTGTGAAATGTGGCGGAACTTCGCCCGCGAAAAAACGTTTCAATCTATTTGTCCGATTCAAGATTAGATTGATGTGTCTGCTGGCAAGGCCGATGCTGCGGTTTGACTGATTTTGAAGCGTTGCATTATTTAAAAAGGTCGTCTGAAAACCCTTGTTTCAGGTTTTCAGACGACCTTTTGTCTTGTTTCAAACCGCTTCAATCAGTCTTTGAAACGTTTAAACACCAGCGTACCGTTCGTACCGCCGAAGCCGAAGGAATTGGAGATGGCAACGTCGATTTTCGCGTCGCGCGCTTCATTGGCGCAGTAATCCAAATCGCAGCCCGCTTCGATGTCTTGTTCGAAGATGTTGATAGTCGGCGGGGATTTTTGCTCGTGTACCGCCAACACGCTGTACAGCGCTTCCACGCCGCCTGCCGCGCCGAGCAGGTGGCCGGTCATGGATTTGGTGGAGTTGACGATGACTTTGCGGGCGTGGTCGCCCAGCGCAAGTTTGAGGGCTTTGGTTTCGTTGGCATCACCCAGCGGAGTGGACGTGCCGTGTGCGTTGACGTAATCGACGTCTTCAGGGTTCAGTCCGGCATCTTTCAGCGCGCGGGTAACTGCCAACGCAGGGCCTTCTTCGTTCGGCGCGGTGATGTGGTAGGCATCGGAACTCATGCCGAAGCCGACGATTTCGGCGTAAATTTTCGCGCCGCGTTTTTTCGCGTGTTCCAATTCCTCCAACACCAACACGCCCGCGCCTTCGCCGATAACGAAGCCGTCGCGACCTTTGTCCCACGGACGGGAAGCGGTGGCGGGGTCGTCGTTGCGGGTGGAAAGGGCTTTCATGGCTGCGAAGCCGCCGACGCCCAAAGTGCTGATCGCGCCTTCGGCGCCGCCTGCAATCATCACGTCGGCGTCGCCGTATTTAATCAGTCGGGCGGAGTCGCCGATAGAGTGCGCGCCGGTGGTACAGGCGGAAACCATGCCGTAGCTGGGGCCGCGGTAGCCTTTGAGGATGGTTACATGACCCGCAATCAGGTTAATCAGCGAACCGGGAATGAAGAAAGGATTGATTTTACGCGCGCCGCCTTCCATAACGGCTTTGCCGGTAGCTTCAATGCTGGGCAGGCCGCCGATGCCGGAACCGATGTTCACGCCGACACGGTCTTTGTCGAGGCTTTCCAATGCGCCCAAACCGGCATCGTCAATGGCTTGCAGCGCGGCGGCGATGCCGTAGTGGATGAACACGTCCATGCGGCGCGCTTCTTTCGCGCTGATGTATTGCCCGATGTCGAAATCGCGCACTTCGCCGGCGATTTGGCTGTTGATGTCGGATGCGTCAAAGCGGGTAATCCGGCCGATGCCGCTTTTACCTGCGAGCAGGTTGCTCCATGCGGTGGCGACGTCGTTGCCGACCGGTGATACTTGGCCGAGGCCTGTGATGACTACTCTTCTCTGACTCATGATAATCTCGCTGTTGGTTTTCGGTGGGATGCGGCAAGATGCCGTCTGAAAATGATAATAGCGGTTCGGAATCGGATTCCGGGCGGCTATTATAACGGATTTTGCCCCATATATATAAGGTAACAGCCTCTATTGCGTTAACGCAGCAGAGGCTGGGGATGTTTGGTGCGACCGAATTAGCCGTTGTGGGCGTTGATGTAGTCGATAGCCAGTTGTACGGTAGTGATTTTTTCGGCTTCTTCATCAGGGATTTCGCAACCGAAAGCTTCTTCCAAAGCCATAACCAATTCTACGGTGTCCAAAGAATCTGCGCCCAGGTCGTCTTGGAAGGAAGATTCATTTTTGACTTCGGCTTCGTTTACGCCCAGTTGTTCAGCAACAATTTTCTTAACTTGTTGTTCGATGTTTGACATATCAGTCGTTCCTTTTGCCTTGCGGCGGGTTGTTTAAGAGAAATAAATTCGTCGGTATTGTACCGAGTTCGGATAGAGTTTTCCATCTAAGTCTGCATTCTAACACAGATTATTCTGGAAAAACCTGTTGTTGTGCATATTAGCATAGCCTGATTTTAACCTACAAGCAGGAATTTGTTTTGTTACGTATTAACATTAACATTATTAAAAAATTTCGATGTAAGTTGCGGATGAAAAATCAGGAATAGGATTTGAGGCAAGGTTTTTGCATATGCCGGTTCCGTGAAGGCTTCTGCAAGCTCTTCATTGCCAGCGTTTTTGGGTGCATGCTAACATACTGCGAGGTATCTGCTTAATCATATTTGAACTTAGTTATCACGCATAATTATCAGTATTCGAAATCCCAATTAATTAAATATTCAGAGACAATCGTTAAGATTGATTTAAGGATGAAAATGCAAGACCAAGAAAATATTAAAAACCAAGAAGAACAGGAAAACCAGCCAAAAGAGGACTATGATGCCATGACCAGGCTGCAAGACGTGTTCAATCTTGCGCATGACCAGGCCCATCCCGATAAAATTGATGCTGTCATCCGTGCCAATACCCGGGTGTCAGGAACCAATATGTGGGTATTGATGTTTGCGATTGCCGTGGCGAGCATCGGTCTGAATGTAAACAGCACGGCGGTAGTGATAGGAGCGATGTTGATTTCCCCGCTGATGGGGCCGATAGTCGGTATGGGTTACGGTTTGGCGGTAGGGGATACCGCGCTGATCCGTCAAGCGGTGCGCAATATCATTATATTCGTCGTCATCAGCTTGATTACGGCTACGTTGTATTTCCTGTTAACCCCGCTTAAAGAGGCGCAAAGCGAGCTTTTGGCGCGTACCCAGCCGACCCTTTGGGATGTATTGATTGCCTTCTTCGGCGGTAGCGCGGGGATTGTGGCGCTGACCCGAAAAGAAGGAGGCAATGCCATACCGGGTGTGGCGATTGCGACCGCATTGATGCCGCCCCTGTGTACTACCGGCTACGGACTGGCACACGGAAACTGGCACTACTTTCTCGGTGCTTCATATCTTTTTGCCATCAACTGCGTGTTTATCGCTTTTTCCACTTTGTTGGTTTCCAAATTGCTCAAGCTGCCGCGCAGGGGGCTGGTAACCGAGTCCAAGCGCAGGCTGCAAAGTATTTTTATCACCGCCGTCGTACTTGCTGTCATGATTCCGAGCGGGTATATGGCTTCAGGGTTGGTGCGTCAGGAGATCTTCAACACCAAAGCCAATGCCGCGATCACCGCCGCGCAGCAGCAAGAAGGTTTTTTTGTTCTTCGTAAGATGTTGAACTATAGAGAAAACAAAGTCGGTCTGATCGTCAACGGAACGGGAAATGCCGAGAAAATTACCTCCCTGTTGGAAAAAAGCCTAGACGCGTCGGGTGTGAAAGAGCCGAAGGTCAACGTGGTCTATGCGGGAGGGAACGGCACCAAAATCGAAGAATTGCTGGCAAGCCGAAACAATTCTGTTCATCAGCAAAATGAGCTGAAAGAGCAGCAGGCCTATATCGATACCGTACTGGCAGGCAAAGCTTCCGGTATCGATGATGCCGCGGTACTCAAGGAATTAAAAGCCCAATATCCCGAAGCGGAAAAAATCGTTGTCGGACGCGGCTTGGCTTGGAATAAAGCGCAAACTACGCCTGTTTCCGAGCAGTCTGAAAGCCGAAAAAACGCAAAACCGGAGACAGATACATATGACGATATCGTCGTTGTCTCTCTCGAATTCGAGCAGCCTCTGTCTGCCAAAGATCACGAACGGATACAGGCGTGGTTAAGCCAACGTTATGAGGGTAAGGTAGTGCGCATATTGGCAACGCACAAGTCTCAGACAGATAAACCGTCTAACGAGTAATCGCCTTCAGGCTTGATCCGTTTCCGAAGTCATTAATTGTTCCCGTACACCAAATCCGCCTCAAACACGCCCCTTAAGGCGTTGGAGAGGCGGATTTCTTCGGCGTGTTCCAGCATGTCGCGGGTGATGTGCGTTTCGATGACTGCGTCCGCGCCCAAGTAGGTTTGCGGCTGTTGCAACACGGCTTGGCGCATGACGCCGTTGAGGATGTCCAAATCCAGAGACGGGGTGAGCCATTGCCCTTGGTATTTGACGAACACGTTGCTTCTGCCGCCTTCGAGCAGGAGGCCGTCTGAATTGAAAAACAGGCTGTCGAACGCGCCTTGTGTTTCGGCGGTTTGCCACGCTTGGTCGTACAGGGCGCGGCGGGTGGTTTTGAAGCGGCGCAGGTAGTCGCGGCGCGGGAGAGGTTGCGGGGCAGGGATGACGCGCTGCGGGGCAGACAGCTCGGCGGTGGCGGCATGGCTGAGAATGAGGTCGTCTGAAACGAGTTCGGCTTTCAGGCGGAAGAGGCCGTCGGGCAAGTCGGCGATGTATTGCCGGATTCGGGTTTCGCAATCGTCGGGCAGGGTCAGGTTGAGGGCTTGGGCGGAGGTTTTCAGACGACCTAAATGCAGGTCGAGCAGGCGGCATTGCCTGTTTTCCACGCGCATGGTTTCGAAGATGCCGAAGGCGGGGCGCAATTCGTTGAGGAAACGGGCTTTCCAGCCGCATTCCCGATATTCGGCGGCGGGGTCGCTGTCGATGACGATGCCGGAACCGACGCCGTACACGCCTTGATAGAGTGGATTAACTTGAAACCGGTACGGCGTTGCCTCGCCTTGCCGTACTATCTCTACTGTCTGCGGCTTCTTCGCCTTGTCCTGATTTGTTAATCCACTATCTAGGTCGTCTGAAATCGAGTCTGAAACGGGTTTGAGCGACAGGGTGCGGATGACGACGTTGAATATGCCTTCAAACCCAAGCCCACTTTCACATGGATTCAGGTAGCCGATGCTGCCGGTGTACAGGCCGCGCGGTTCGGCTTCGAGCGATTCGATAATCTGCATGCTCATGCGTTTGGGTGCGCCGGTGATGCTGCCGCAGGGGAAGGCGGCGCGGAGGATGTCGGCGGCGGTAATGTGCGGCAGGGCTTGGGCTTGGATGGTACTGGTCATCTGCCAGACGCTGCCGAAACGCGATACTTTAAACGGCTCGGGCACGCATACTTTGCCGGTTTGGGCGATTTTGCCGAGGTCGTTGCGCAGCAAATCGACAATCATCACGTTTTCGGCGCGGTTTTTCGGGTCAGCTTGCAACTCGGCGGCGCGGCGTTCGTCTTGCCCGTCGCCCAAAATCGGCGCAGTACCTTTCATCGGTTCGGTGCTGATGGTGCCGTCCGCACCGATTTTGAGGAAGAGTTCGGGCGAGAAGCACAGCGTCCACGCGGATTTCCCTTCCGCATCGGGCAGGTGGGACAAGACGGCATAGGGGACGGGCTGGCGCAGGCGGCGGTAGAGGCTGACGGGATTGCCGTAGGCTTGCAGGTGCAGGCGGGTGGTGTAGTTGATTTGATAGGTGTCGCCGCGCCGGATGGCTTCGTGGATTTGGCGGATGCGGTTGAGGTAATCGGCTTCGGATACGGAGGATTGCGGCGTGGAAATGCCGGCGGGGAGGTCGTCTGAATTTTGGGCAAGCCAGCTTGCGGCATCGATGTCGGCGCAGTCGGCAAACCAGTGCAGGGCAAGATTGCCGCCGCGTTCGGACTCAACCCCCATCAGCGGCAAACCGAATTCGTAGTCTGCAAACAACACAGCATGCAGCCCTTTTTGCCAGCCCTTTTGCAGCGTATCGTCCAGCGAATCCAATTCGTTATGATGGAAAAGGCGGCTTTCCACATGATTTTGATAGAGTTTTGCGCGGCCGCTCACGGCATCGTCAAACAGGGCGAAATAGGGCATGGCTGTGGTGCAAATAGCCTGATTATACGCCGTTTTTACACAAATTAGCAGACCGCGCCGAAAAAAATGAAGCAGTGTAATTTTATGTAGTCCGCAGCAGTATAAAAGGAGTAAAATCAGGTCATCCCACACCATATCATTTCAAACTTAAGCAATAAGGAGACCCTATGGCAGATCATCAGTTAGAACCGTTCGAAAACGTTGAATTGGGCGAGAAACAAGACCAGTTACAAGTTTTTGAAAGAGCTGTTTTGGAACACGAAGGACGCGGTACGGACGAAGACTCCAGCAGCGCGCCGCTTCCCGCCAACTACCCCTACAAACAACGTATGCGCCGCGCCGCATACGAAAAAGAAAAACAAAAGCTGCAAATCGAATTGCTGAAAGTGCAAAGCTGGGTCAAAGACTCCGGCCAACGCATCGTCAGCCTGTTTGAAGGTCGCGACGCCGCAGGTAAAGGCGGTACCATCAAACGCTTTATGGAACATTTGAACCCACGCGGCGCGCGCGTTGTCGCTTTGGAAAAACCGACCACGACCGAACGCGGCCAATGGTATTTCCAACGCTACATCCAAAACCTGCCGACAGCAGGCGAAATGGTCTTCTTCGACCGTTCATGGTACAACCGCGCCGGCGTAGAGCGCGTGATGGGCTTCTGCGAACCCAACGAATACCTGCTCTTCATGCGTCAAACCCCTGAATTGGAACGTATGCTCGTTGCCAGCGGCATCCACCTCTTCAAATTCTGGTTCTCCGTATCCCGCGAAGAACAACTGCGCCGCTTCATCTCCCGCCGCGACGACCCCCTGAAACACTGGAAACTCTCCCCTGTGGACATCCAGTCGCTCGACCGTTGGGACGACTACACCGAAGCCAAAAACGCCATGTTCTTCCACACCCACACCGGCGACGCGCCTTGGGTCATCATCCGTTCCGACGACAAAAAACGCGCACGTCTCAACTGTATCCGCTACTTCCTGCACCGACTGGACTACCCGGGTAAAGACGTGAAAGCCATCGGCAAAGTGGACGAAAAAATCGTCCTCATCCCCGACACGCGCTACAAAGAGAAAACCGTCGATATCGGTCATGACTGATTGAGCAGTTAGCCGTTTAGCAGTAAATAAGGTCGTCTGAAAACCTGGAATACGGGTTTTCAGACGACCTTTTGTTTGTGCGGTAAAGGTCTTGGATATTGACTGTCGTATGCACTTAGATTCGCCATAAAACTTGCGCATTCCTCAAAATTACAATATAAATAGAAACGATTATTATTTGGTTTATAGGAACGCTTCATGAAACAAAAGGCAGTCGTTTGCGCTTTAAGCGCATTGTTTTCCCAACATTATTTATATGCGGCGGATGTTCAGCCTGCCCAGCAAGTAGAGCTGGCGCCCGTGTTGGTTACCGCCGACCGCAACGCGCAAACGCTGGACAAAGCTGCGCCGAATGTGTCGGTTATCGGGCGCAAGACCTTAAACCAAGCGTCGGCGCAGAATTTGGACGACATCGTTTTGTACGAACCCGGCGTCAGCGTGCCGTCTGATAATAACCGTCGCGGTCATGCGGGCATCAATATCCGAGGCATAGACGACAACCGCATCCTGATGATGGTGGACGGCGTGCGCATTCCCGAATCCTACGAGGGCGGCGGTTCTAACGGCGCGATTTCGGGACGCGATATGGTCGAAAGCGACACGCTCAAGCAGGTCGATATTGTCAAAGGACCTTATTCCGCGCTCTACGGCAGCGATGCGCTCGGCGGCGTGGTGAACATGGTCACGCTCTCACCGAGCGATTTCGTCGATGCGGGCAAACGCGGGCATTTCGGTTTGAAATACGGCTACCGCAGCCGCGACCGCAGCCACGGTGTAACGGCGACAGCCGCCGGTTTCCATGAAAACGCCGAAGGCCTGCTGATGCTGACGCGCCGCCAAGGACATGAAACGGAAAACATGGGCGGCGACAAAAGCTACTCGACTTCGCGCACCGCCACCAACCCGCAGAAAAACAATGCCTACAATATTTTGGCAAAAGGCAGTATCGGCAACGAGCGCCGCCGTTTTGAAACCTTGTATGAACAGTATTACCACGCCAACGACACCGTGTTGGCAAACGGCTTAGGTTCGCAATCGCGCGGGCCGGTAACGGTGGCGACTTCGGAAAGCAACGCCCGCGACCGCATCCGCCGCCAACGCATTGAAGCGGGCTACCGCTACACCGGCGAGGGTCGTCTGAAAGAAGCAAACCTGACCGCCTATCAGCAAAAACTGCGCACGGAAGACGATGCCGTCGATGTCAGCATTACCCGCATGGGTGCGCGCCAACTCGGCAACTCGACCCGCTATTCCGATTACGGCTTCGAACAAGTCATACGCGGTCTGACCGGACGCGGCGTGTGGGAATTTGACGGCGCGGTCAAACAAACCGTCGTTGCCGGAGCCGAATACAAACATACCGAAACCGCCCGTCCGCGCGACAGCCTGACCGTGGACAACCTGACCAGCGCCGTCAGCAAAGTCTATGCGGGCAGCACCTATCCGAACAAAACCTTTCCCGACAGCAAACGTAAAACCCTCAGCCTGTACGCACAAGACAGCCTGACCTTCGGCAACGGCATCGTCCTGACCCCTGCCCTGCGTTACGAGAAAGACAAACTGAATACCGAAACCGACCAAGCCTATCTCAACGCCAACCCAGACGGCACGGCAACCCGCTTCAACGATTCCGCGCTCACGCCCAGCCTGCGCCTGAGCGTACCGATGGGCGAGCAGTTCACCGGTTTTGCCACTTATTCACAAGGCTTCCGCACACCGCCGTTTGACAGCGCGACCATGGCGTTTGCCAACACAACCTACGGCTATGCCGTCATCCCGAATGCGAATCTCAAATCCGAACGCTCCAACAGCTTCGAATTGGGCATGAAGTTCAAAAACGAACGCGCCCGCGCGCAAGTTACCGCGTTCTACAACCGTTATCGAAACTTCATCGACCGCACCGAAGTCGGCACTGCCTCCATAGGCGGCCGCCCGATTATCCAGTACCAATATCAAAATCTGGATAGGGTCAAAACCTACGGCGCAGAAGCCTCCGCCGCCTACAAATTCCTGCCGGGCTGGCAAGTCTCCGGCAGCATCGCTTGGATGCGCGGCAAGCAGCAAGACGGCACGCCGCTGGATTCAACCTACCCGCTCAACGGCGTTTTGGGCTTGGACTACGCGCAAGAAAAATGGGGCGTCGATACTAAACTGCGCTGGTCGAAAAAACACAGCCGCGTCAGCAGCGACAGCGTTTTCCAAGCGCCCGGCTACGGCGTATGGGATGTCGGCGCGTGGTACAAGCCGTCTAAAAACGTCGAAATCGGCGCGAACATTTACAACATTGGCAACAAAAAATACTGGCAACACGCAGACGTCGCCGGCATGAGCCGCTCAAGCGTGATGGATTTGTACACCGAAACCGGACGCAATTTCGCCGCCCGCGTGCAGCTTAAGTTTTAATGTTCCCAAAGAGGTCGTCTGAAAACAGGTCATGGGTTAAATGCCTGACACCCAAGCCAAACAGCAAACCAAGTCTCTGATTTTTCAGACGACCTTAAGCCATCCCGCATATACCGAACTCAAAATTTAGTCAGTTACCGATACTTTTCATTTTCTGTTTCCCCTCACTATCGTCCCTTGACACTACCTATCACTAGTGATTTAATTTTCAAATCTGATTAATAATCATTTTTAATCAACCATGGAACAGCAGATCGTTTGGACACCGCGCCAATCCGCGCCCAAAGCCTTTCCCGAACGGCAGGCGTTGATGCCGATATGGGGCGGCATACCGATTCCTCGTCCGCAATGGCAGAACATCTGGCGGCAGAAGCTCCCCCATGCCGCCGATTCCGACGCGCTCGCCTATCTGCACATCCCCTTCTGCGCCAACCACTGCGTGTTCTGCGGCTTCTACCGCAACGCGTGGAAAGAGAGTTACAGCAGCGTTTACACCGACAAAATCATCGAAGAAATGGCGGCGGAAGCCGAAATCCGCCAAGGCAACGGCAAAATCCGTGCCGTCTATTTCGGCGGCGGCACGCCCACCGCGCTGCAAACCCCGGACCTCGCCAGACTCATCCGCGCCTGTTACCAATACCTGCCGATTGCCGACGACTGCGAATTCACCATCGAAGGCCGCATGAGCCATTTCGACATAGAAAAAGCCCAAGCCTGCGTCGAAGCGGGTGCCAACCGCATTTCCATCGGCGTGCAAACTTTCGACACCGCCATCCGCCGCCGCCTCGGCCGCAAACACGGCGGCGACGAAGCCTTTGCCTATCTGGAAAAACTGTGTGAAATCAATGCCGTCATCGTTGTCGATTTGATGTTTGGTCTGCCCAACCAAACCGACGCCGTTTGGCAAAACGACCTCGAACGCGCCACCGCCCTGCCTTTGTCCGGACTCGATACCTACGCCTTCAACCTCTATCCCATGCTGCCCATCAACCGCATGGTGGAGAAAGGCGCATTTCCCGCCCCGCCCGGTTTCGACGTTCAGGCAGACCAATACGCCTACGCCGTCGAAACGCTGGCACAAAAAGGCTGGAACCAAGTCAGCAACAGCCATTTCGCCTACCCCGGCCGCGGCGAACGCAACCGCTACAATACCCTAGTTAAATCTAATATCCCCTGCTGGGCGTTCGGCTCCGGCGCAGGCGGCAACTTCGGCGGCTTCAGCTATCAGGTGCAGGGCGATTTGGACAGCTACCTCGCCACAGCGAAAGGCGAAAAAAACATCGCCTTCATGAGCGGCCACAGCCCGAACAAAACCCTGCTCGGACAAGTGCAGCACGATATGGAAACAGGTCGTCTGAATCCCTCGCTGTTTGACGGCAACGCCGCCGCGCAGAAACTGATTGCCCAATGGCAGGCAATGCAGCTCTTTGAAGAACAAGGTTCAGACGGCCTCATCCGCCTGAACACCAGCGGCCGCTACTGGTCGCCCACCCTCATCCGCAAACTCATGCTCACCCTTCCGACTCAAGAAAAGGATCAAACCATGCAAAAACTTTCATCCGAACAACAAATCATGTTGCGCCAATCATTGGAAAAAAATCCCGGCCAAGTGCTCGAAATGCTTGCCGCGCAAAACCAATGCAGCTTTGAAGACGTCATCCGCTGCCTGCCCGAAAACTGCATCCGCCAAACCGAAGGCAGCCGCATCGTCGAAATCCTCCAAGCCGTCGCCGCTTGGGACGAAGCCGTCACCTTCATCGCCCACACCCCCGACGCCATCGTCGAAGTCACCGGCAAATTACCTAGCGGCAAAGTCGGACGCGGCTTCTACAACTTCGACCACCCCGAAACCGACGGCGGCGTACACGGTCATATCTATTACGAAAACTGCGCCGCCATCTACCTTTTAGAGCGTCCGTTTATGGGCAAAGACACCTGCTCGCTCAACTTCATCAACCGCAACGGCGGCGCCATGTTCAAAATCTTCGTCGGTCGCGACGAAGCAGGCGAACTCAAACAACACCAAATCGAAGCCATGAGAAAACTGTTCGATGCAGTTTAAACAGGTTTCAGACGACCTCTGCCTGAAAACCAATAGAAATTGCCACATTCCTGCACAAGCGAAATCATCTTTCTGCATTGTATAGTGGATTAAATTTAAATCAGGACAAGGCGACGAAGCCGCAGACCTGTCTCTTATACACATCTGACGCTGCCGACGACTCCTTACGTGTAGA
>OJLB01000343.1_pt1 | contig 22675 bp, 9 predicted proteins | sample 1596861 | NCBI WGS metagenome assembly OJLB01 (sample SAMEA3904681, study PRJEB24821) | metagenome | biome: Builtin; feature: hospital; material: surface | place: USA | collected 2013-06-06
CTACACGTAAGGAGTCGTCGGCAGCGTCAGATGTGTATAAGAGACAGCCCTTGCCCCGCCCTAGCAGGTGTACACGGACGGTCCTAGTAAGGCCAGCCTGGCCCCGCTATAACACACCTCTCAGGTGCATCGGTCCATGATCTAATAAAGGTGGGTGGGATGTGCGACTGTGTTGGTCTTAGAAGAGCGTTCATCCAACGATGGAAGAGACAGTGCCAAAGCCAGAAGTGTCACCTGAACAGCTGAATATCAAGGTCAAGGATGCCGAAGGCAACGAGGTGTTCTTCAAGGTGAAGCGGACGACGAAGCTTGCTAAGCTGAAGCGCGCCTACGCTGAGCGTATGGGCAAGCCTGAGAACAGTGTCCGGTTCATTTTTGATGGTCAGCGTGTTGGCGACGACGATACCGCTGAGTCTGTACGTACCAGTTTTCTTTGCAATGGGCTACGTGGACAAGTGAGAACTAACATGGGACAGCTTGATATGAATGACCAAGACGAAATCGATGCGATGATTGAGCAGCTGGGGGGCGTTGCTACTGTGATAGTGTAGTCTCGATGCATCTTAACTACAAGACGCCACCCGCGATATCTTTATTTTGAGTTGGTGTCTATCTAGAATATCTGTGATAAAACACGCTCCATGTCCTGTCCAGCAGGTGCACTGGTTCTGCTATGATTTTGCACGCGTTGATCACGAACATCTCTGTACACGGGTGTTCGCTGCTGAAACTTGCGCTTGGGTGCCGGGGCCTCATCCTCGTTTGTGGGCGGCTCTGCACGCTCTGCCTGCTTCTTCCGCTGGATACGGGACCTCTCAACCTTACGGAGATAGTCGCGTTGCTCATGCGCCGACTGAGAAAGTTCCATACGCAGACGTGCCGCATGCGTTGCTCGTTCATGCGACAATTGTTCCATGAGCATGGGCCACCGGAAACCCTTCAAATATTTCATAGTCCAAACGTCATCTTTCCATCGATTAATAGCGCCTGCCCCTGATTGTGAGCGCCGGGAAGAATGCGATGCACCGCCCAAGGCTCCGATTGGCTGCGCATTCAGCATTTCAGCTGTGGTTCGTGCCACGCGCTTCGATACAAACTCGATCCAGCCCTCGGAAAAGTGTGAGGGACGATTCTTTTTTTTGCTAGAAGAAGAAGAAGAATTCTGCTTGTCTTTTGGTTGCAAGTAGATGCGACCAACCTCGCCGAACTGAGAAAATATATGTCGCACTTTGGCTGGTGTCATGCCCGGTGGAAGGCGGCTCAGATAGATAACACCACGCTTTTGTTGCTTCTTTTTGTATTCTTCAAGCTCTTCCCTGCTAAGAACAGGGAGCACGCTTTCCGTTCCATGCGACTCGTATGACTCGTGTGCCTCATGATTATGCATGTCGTTGTCGTTGTCGTTGTCGTTGTCGTTGTCGTTGTCGTCAGCGTCACTGCCTGGCGAGCCGTTGTCGGTTTTGTTTCCTAGCACGTCATCATCCGTATCCTCGAGCTTGCGCTTCTTCTCTGTATGTGACGCTGGTTCCCAAGATGACAAGTCGAAGCGTTCATCTGAGATGGCCGCACCATGCTGTTGCTGCTGCTGCTCCTTTTGCTCTCGCCGGCTCTTGGCCATGTTCCTTTCTGAGACCGATGGTGTAGTGGAGCGACACGTGATGAGTGGCAACCAATATTCTGGGTCGAAATTTTCATCTTTGTTCCATCGCGTGGGCGATAGGAAGCTTAAATTCCAGTTACGTGTTAGCACTCCAAGTGGGTCTTCTACGACCGTCACATCTACGTATTCAAGTATGCCGTTATCATACTACGACGAGATTGAGCTAGAGGATATGGACTATGACGAATCTAAGCAGGTGTTTCATTACCCGTGCCCGTGTGGCGATCGCTTCGAGATTTCTCTGCTGCAGCTTCGAGCAGAGGAAGATGTCGCTCGATGTCCGAGCTGCACGTTGATTATCCGGGTCATTTACGATCCGCTGGACCTCGAGGATGATCAAGGGACTCCGCCCTGCATGGATACAGGTGCCGCGCAAGTGTCGGCTGCGGCATAATCATGTCGAGGGCACGAAATGTGATGGCATTTATTGCTTGTGAATACTATGCAGCAGCTATTACTCTTACTCTTATGACACAGGGAATTCGCCAGGAATACTTGTGTCAGCCTCATGCGTCTCGTCGCTGAAGGTGTGCCAGTCTAGTCTCGGGGGCTCGACAGACGGATCAACACGTCGAATAGTGCTGGTGCTCACGACTATGGGCTGGCGTGCGTGCTGCGACGAAGCCCAGTCTGAATCGCTCGATGTGTCGGCCTGGACGGTTTGGGGCCATGCAGAGGACGTGGGTGTGTCCGTAGTCGGTGTTGGACTTGTGGGCAACGCTTTCTTGGATGTGGAGGCATCATCAGGCTTCGGCGAGCTGGCCGAGCTCTGGTGGCTTTGTCTGGAATGACTCTTTTGCATCAAGTTGTCGAATGAGAAACTCGGGCGAGTGAATCCTGCAAGCTTGGTCATGGATGACCTCGATCTGGGAAGGGAATTCTCAACGAGCTGTTGATCTTGTCTGGTATCCGCTGGCGCAGTCGGTGTCAATGCAGGCGCACTGTCAGCAGACGAGCTTGCTTGACTTGGTCCAGCGCCTTGGGCAAAATTTGGTCGTACTGGAGATATCGCATCTGTGTTTTCATTCGCAAGCGACTCAGTCGTCGAGGCGTTGAGTTCAGGAATTGCGATGTGATTGGTATTGTTGACGGACGGAGCCATATCCATGTGGCGCACCAATGTCGCGGGCACCTGGGCCTGGGCCTGGGCCTGGGCCTGGGCCTGAGCTTGAGCTTGAGCCTGCACCGGTGATGTCGACACTTCGGGAGCGATTTCAGTTGCAGCCGCTGGCAGCTCTGATCTTGATAGGACTCGTACTTTGGAAGCAGTTGCGGGAGCAAACGACGTTGTGGGTGTGGAGACAGGCTCTGTGTGAAGTGGCATCGTAGAGTTCATTGGCGTCTCAGAAGGTTCTTCCGTGGACAAAGGCATGCTTGTCGGCGACGGAATGCCAATACTTGGCACTTCGTCTATTTGCGCATCCGACGTCTTAAGCAAGTCCCTGTCGTTGTCCTGTGGCGCCTTCTTCATCCACACAGAGGGCGGCTGAGAGTCTGCCGGCGCGATATCACGTGATGTGAATGTCCGACTCGTCATGGACGCATCCATGGGAGCGTGAGTGCCGGGCGTATCGTAGTCGTTGGCACTCGCGACGGCGACAGAAGTCATGCTGTTGTCAGCTGGCGCCTCGGCATCGGGCACGGACTCCAGTGTCGTGGGCTGGGGCACACGTCTGAAGCTCGACTTGTGCGGCATGGTAATAGACGAAGACTCTGCAACTGCGTGCGGAGGAGAAGCTTCCTTTGTAGGCAAAGGCAGCCTGGTGTCTTTCTGCCCCTCGGCAGGAGAGTCTGTCGCGTTGAGAGAGTCTCTGAAAAACGGTACGTAGGCGCCAGCCAGCTCTGCCGGACGTGTGGGTGGTTGGGTATTTTTATTCATCCACTCAGGCTTGAGCCATGGCGCAAAGGGCTCGCTTCGTGGCTCAGTGCCTTGGGGGAGAAGGAACGGGTTCCGTATAGGGCCAGCTGGTTCGCCAGCTAGTGTGTCTGCACGCTCAACTGCGGTGTTGTCAGGCTGCTGGGCATGGAGCGTAGTGTTTCCATCCGTCATGCGCTGCAACTCGGGGTCACTACCCACCATTTCTTCAGCATCCGTATCTGGGAGTATTGCATATGGCACGCTCTGAGGCAAGTCGGTCTTGCGATCAATAGGCTGTCTAGACTCGGTCGGAGCATGAACGAAGGCGTTTTCATCCGGTGCATCCAAGACATCCAAAGCATCCATATACAGACCACTCCAACGAGCGCGGCGCTTGGCGTCATGCTCTTGCTCCGAATCCGTGACGGAGCTGGTCGCAGAGTAGGTTTGACCGAGAGCCGACGAGACACTGCTGCCATGCTCCGTGGATAGTGTGTCGGTCGGCGCTGTGGAGGAAGCATCTGGCACTGCAGCTGGTATCTCGGCGTCGCTCGCATGATTCTGGAGCTCATGAGTGTGGACATTGTTGATGTGACGGGCCTCGGGGATTCGGTCGAAGCCGGCGCTCTCGTGTTCATCCAGGCCATGCGTGTCGCGGCCGCCATACACGTGACGATCTTCCTGCACATCAGGGCTTTCATGGACATGACGATCCTGGTGCACATTCGGATGCTCATGGCGTGTGAGTTCATCTGCACCATCAACTTGGTGTGTTGGTTGCGTTGGACCGCGGTGAAGAGTGCCATATGTGTCGGCCTGGTAGGGGCGCCCGTGATTCTCTTTGGCCACTTCTTCCACAGGAGCGCGCGTCGTCGGCCCGTCAGATTCCACGAGCGTCTGTACACTGGCATCACGCAAGGCCATTTCCATGGGCTGAGATGTAGCCGAGAAGCGGTGTGAAGAGCGCGTTGCATCGTCTTCGCTGACCTCGGTGATGCAGCTCAGTCGATAGTCATGTGGCTTGGCTGCTGGCGGCACTGCTAGCGGCACTGCTTGCGGCAAGGCCGGAGCGACCCCAGGCAGGGTCGGACCGCTCATGAGCGGACTCTGTATAGATGGTGCACCGAATTCGCTACTTGCATCAGCAAAAGCATCGGGACTCTCGGGCGTCGGTGGTGACAAGTACGCAGCCGCCGAGCTGTTGAACACATAGGGAGGAAGCGTTGTCCATGACATGGGAGGCGCGACGGGGCTGTGATTGTCGGGGGACAACGTGGACGGCGGCGACCTGTGTAAAAGCGTAGGCACTGCGAGCGGCGTGGCAGACGGTGCGTCTTGCGACGCGGGCGACGGTATCCCTTGGCCCATGGCATCTGTGTGCGACTCGACAGAAGGGGGGATGGTAGCTGGTAGTGTGGATGCTGTCGATGCCATCGGCGGCCATGCCGAAGGTGCCGTCGTCGCGGCTGCCCGGGAAGGCGGCTCGTGAGCAACAGGTGTGATGTGGGACACGGTGACAAGCTGCTGAGTGCCATACGCACGCGGCGATGATACGGCGCCGACAATGGGCGGTGACAACTTGGTAGACTCGTGCATCGCTCGTGGCTCCGCGTTGGCGGAAGAGGAAGAAAGTAGCGGCGACGCCGGTCGTGGCGTGCTTGTCGTCTCGACGTCCGTTGGGATTGCAGGATCATGGGGGGGCACAGTCATCGTAGCGGCCGTGGTTTCCGCTGGTCGCATGAACGGCGAGTGGTCATGACGAGGCTCTTCATCGGTGCGTTTGATCGGTCGAGATGCGTCGGCCGTCGCAGCTGCGCTATCTATCCCGGACTGCAGAGTGTGCCTGTCATAGCTGACAGGCACATTGCCGTCTGGCTGCTGCCGGGGCGATGGCATTGACAGCTTGGAGGACGCGGCGGCACGCGCCGCATTCTTTTCTGCAGAAACGTCGCGCGGCAGGTCCGGCGCGGCAGGCGCATGTTCACCTGACGGTATGCGTGACGCCGTGGAATGTGTCGGTTTGTCTTGGTCGGCGTGAGGCACCAATGGCGATGACGATGTGGGACGCGACTCTTGTGCCACCGGCTGGGGCATCATGGGCGATGCACTGTCACGTCTTGGAACCATGGGCGGTGTTTCACGGGGTAAAGACGTGCCCGAGATGGCCGCAACCTGCTCGGGAGACAAGATCGGTGTCTGCTTGCGCGGGATCATCATCGAGACGGGGCGTGAAGCGGGTGATCCGTGCGGCTTGGCGCCTGCATCTCGCCACAGGCCCTGGGGGTCCACACGTGGTGATGCATTTGTACCAACCACGGGCGTGCTGTGTCGTGAAGACGCCCCACCAGTAAGCGGAGAGAACTTGTCCCAATCGACGATGGACGATGGCGACTGCGTCGGCGGTGACGCTCCCGTGTCGGGTGACAAATGATGCATTTGGTTCGTTGCGACACCGGATCTGAGTTCCGCCTGGTCCTCGTACTTGACCGACGGTGGATGTGGTTGCCCATACGGCGCGTTCTGCTCGTCCATCTCTGTCGCACGGGGCAGCATTCGATCCATGGCGGGATATGCATCTGCGTGTATAGGCGCATCGGACGTAGGCGCCCCGCCGTCCGACGGAATGCGGTCGCCATGCATCGCTCCTGTAGGTCCGACATGCTCTCGAATCGGGGCTCTGTCTTCTTGGTTTGAATGCGCACGAACAGACCGAAGACTCTGCTTACCCTTGAGGATCCATTGTGATGACCGCTTCCGGATATTGCCCAGAAGCCCAGCCGCCGTCTTGCCTGATGAGTGTGCAGCATGGCCAAGACCACCATGAGCGTCAGTGGTCGCAGCGGTATCAGCCATGGGTACAGCTGGCCCATGGTCCTGCACGCTACTTTCCAGCTGTGGTGAGCGCGCAAACGGACTCCATGGCATGCGTGGGCTCTCATGCATGCGACGAGGCGACCCAATGGACGAGAGAATCTTGCGGATCGAGCGCTTTCCACGCGCAGGCTCGCCATCGGGGACGGGGCTTGGATGTGTCGTAGCTGCAGTCGTGCCAGAGGCGGTGGCTACTTCTGGCGACGTTGAAGTCTTGGCCGAGGGGCGCTGGAAGTTGTCGTGCTGGCGCTTGTCGTGTTGGTGCTTGTCGTGTTGATGCTTATCATGCTGATGCAGCTGGTGCTGTTCGGCACGATGATCTACTGCGTGTGCGTCGGTCGTGGGAGCAGCAGCTCCTTCCCGACGCCACGGCTTGGGTGGCGCGGGTGGTGGCATGTCAGCTTGATGATCCATGGGGATCCCTGGCTGGTCTGGCAACGGATCAGGCGGCGCTGATGCGCGAGGGAACGCAGGTGCGGTGAGCGGCGTGCTTGTAGCGGGAGGCGGCGCAGACGTCTGAGCGGCCGTGCTCGATGGATCTTGGGGTCTCTCGCTGGGTGTGGAACCCAACGAGCCGTGCGGCACGCTCGTCTTGTTCGCTTCGAATGCCGCAGGCACACCGGGAGCAGCGCTCACACCTGCTGATCCGTCCGCGCCCAATCGATACACAACCGAGACCGTAGACTCAGGGGCAAGACCAGCTCGCACCATGCGGAACTGGTTCAGCTTGCGAAGCATCGGCATAGAGTGGCGCCGTGTGCGGCCCAGTTGGTCAAGCGTGTCGCGGTACGCAGCAGGGACGACCTCCTCTAGCACGTACCATTTGGTGGACAAAGACAGCGGCGGCGGCGAGGCGGCGTCAGCCGGACGACCGCTGCTAGGCCGTGTGTCTGTCTGGAGCTGCAGCACGACGAACGACGCATCCCGATGCACACGCTCATCACGTTGACTCCATCCATTGCCGATCAGATAGTCTGCCCAGACCTGCGGGAATAGCTCGTCCATGACCGTCTCGGCCGTGTGTGGCACTGTGTCGTAGGGGAAATCAACCTGCTCGCCCTGGAACACGTGCGACTCACTGCGCGGCACGCCTTCGTGCACAAGCACTGGCATCTGTTCCGACGGCTCGTCGAGGCGCATGACCCAGTCCCAGCGTGAGTTGTCGTCGGCATTCTGGTGGAAGCCACGCTCCTCAAACTGGTACCATTGCATGCTTTCAGGCCGCTTCATCCGCTGCCGTCGATCGCTTTCCCGAAGGTCAAAATTGAGGAACGACGTGTCGAGGTCATTGAACCCTTCGAACGAGAACTCATTCCATCGCTGCATGAGCGTCGACACGTATCCATCCGCGAGCTCTGTCGGCGAGTCGTGTCTGTACTGCGACGAGCGCGGGCGCAGCGAGCGGTACGGCACTACATTGAGCATCTTGCACGTCTCCTGCGCAAAGTCCCAGCCCTGCAGCTCCGACGGCCAGGACGCTCGGTCAATGAGGTCGTGTGCATACTCACGAACGTGTCGCGCCACATACGTCGCTGGCACAGTCTGCACGGCACTGGACGACGCGTCCAGGTCGGGCGACAGCATCCTTGGGTAGTCGTCGATCAGACGAAGAAGGCGCCGTGGTAGATACGTCGATGCCTTGGCCATCGACACGTGGTACCGCATAAAGGCGAGCAGAATGTGCTCCGCCGCATTCGATGCTCGCACATACGCGCCATACGTCTCGGCAAAGCTTGCATCTTCCGGCAGACCAAACAAGAGTGCGCCAAAGTGGCGGCCGACCTTGCTGGGCGTCATGTGGTTCTGCGCACTATGCGTAGCGACAAGCGCAAGAAAGTCCATCACCGTGTCAAGGAGCCGTGCGACGCGCTTTTCCAGCCGCCTCGCCAGCACCACATAGGACAGTGTCGAGAAGCCATTGGCGCTTTCCTGCGCACGCCAGCTCGTGTACGTCATCCATGGGACAAAGCCACGCTCCTGCTTCAGCACAAGTGTCTGGTTCTCAGTCCGCTCCGCCACCACACAGCCTACGCGGGCAAGGATCCACTTCAACAGCGCCACGAGACTGTGCACACTCGCAAACTTGAGCTCCTCATGGAATGCGCGGTCCGCCTGCGTGCTGGGCGAGCGCAGCGTATCGATGACGGTTCGGATCAGCCGCTTGGTATCGGCTGCCGAGAGGTCCATTGCCATCGAGCTTAGAATCAGCGGCATGTCGACGCCAAACGTGCGGATCCGCTCCACGATCCGAATCACGTACGCCGTGGCCATCTCCATGTCGATCAGCTGGTCCCATGCCTCGCCCGTATAGCCATACACTGTCGCTGGACGCTGTGTGCGTGTGCGCTGCAACATGCTTTGGGTGCTAGACTCGCGCGTCCCAAGGAGGGTCGAGTCACGTATTGCACCCCTGTCATGACGTGGCTGTGTCTTGGACGGCAGTGCTGGCCCAGCCACTGACCTAGGCGAATGCGCAGCTGCTGTGCCTTCGGGCGAGGTCGTCAGTGCTGGCGCTGCGGCCTTTTCGGTCGACTGTGTCACGTCGCGCGCACGTTCGCCGTCAGTAGCGTTGGCTTCAGCTCCGTCCTGCTGGTAGTGGGCATCAGACGAATACAGCACAGCGTCCGGACGATGCAATGTCTCCACACGATCATGCGTCGACACTCGCACCGGGTCATGCACCGCCGGCGCATGGACAACCGAATCTTGGTACAGTGACCGGTGTGCTTCTGTGGCAGGTGACGCTGCACTTGCGCTTGGCGTTGGCTGTTCTGCACGCTGTGATGACGGCTGTAATTCCACATGTGATGGCGCATGCGTATGAGGCCCAGCCGGCTGGTTAGACTCTCTCTCAGCCTGCGGCGGAGTGCGCGCCATGTCCGATATCAACGTTGCCCTGGGCGTTGACACAGAGTGGATCACAGCCTTGTGCATTGAGCCTGGCTCCAACGAACCGCGCGTGTTCGGCATGGGCATGGGTTCATGATCATGCGCAGTGGGAAGGGTGGACCCCATGGCACTGGCCGCGCCCTCGCTAGCCCTCTTATTCCCGCGTGCATTCACTCGCGCCTTCGCATTCATAGACAGCTCACTCGTACCAACAGACTGTGGACGTGGATCGTGATTACGAGCTGCCTCAGTGCGTTTATTGTCAGCAAACAAGTCACGATTCTCGGTATCACTTTCATGGCGCATCAAGTCGAGCGGCGGCGTCGTATCAAGAAGCTGGCCTCGCTGAGCGCCGCTCAATTCCTTGATTGGCTTCGCGGGTGGACCAGGGATAGGTTCATGTTCAGTCTCACTGACTTGTTCTAACGCCGGCTCATCATCCAAATACAGACCTAATGCAGACCCGGGCGTGTTGGAGCGAGACGGCGGTCGTCTGGACTCAAACTCCATAGACTTTCGCACGGAAGGCGCAATAAGTGTCGTTGGCTTAGATGTCGGCACCGCGGACCGAGATGCAGGCGGTACGTCAGACGCATTCGTTAGTCCCGGAGCGGTGTGAGCAGCGGTGGATTCGACCGCGGCGGCGCCTGTGATGTCTGTCTTCTCCGGTACGGTATCAGCTGTCGCAGCTGTGGGTGTCGCATTGACTGCCTGTGCCGCTGCTGAGACGTCTGGTGTATCAGCCGTGACTGCGGCACGTGTTGTCGGCTTGGACACGTGCGGAAGATGCAACGGTTCAGTGCGACGCGACGCCGGCGGCCGCCGCGTCGGCAAAGATGTGAATGCAGGCGTGATTACAGGAGGCGCTTTCATAGGGGGCAGCGGCATAGCATCGTCATCATCATCAGGCACCGGGTCCACCAGTCGCGGGGCTTTTTGCGATGCAGATGATATGATACGCACACGTGCCTGAGACTCACTTGGAAGCAACTGCGAAGAGGACGACGTAGTGTCTGGCTTCGTCATCACATTCACACGCGATGTGACTGTCGATGGGGCAGGCGGTCTTTGTGAAAGAGTATGGCGACTCTGCGAAATAGATGAAGACGACGTTGAAGTGGCTGGTGGCACGGGAGAAACGTGCCAGTGCATGACGTCATTCAGCACTGCACTAACATTCGGCTCATCCATCCCACCACCAGACATGTTGTCTAAAGACAGGGCTGTATCGTTTCCTGATTCATGGGCTACGCCGTCAAAGGATAGGACATCTTTGCCTGCGTGGGAGGATGCAGAAGTTGGCGGCTGCTCTGGGGGTATATACAAGCCAAGGCCCAGAGACGATATGGTAGGCGCAGTCGTCGTGGATGAATGCGCATTGGCATCGGAAGCCATTGAAGAAACAAGATGATGCGTCTCAGGTATAGCGTGATCATGACTTCGAGATTTGGACGATCCCCGAGACACTTGAGCAATGGCTGGAGTTCGGGCATTCGCACCGCTCGGCGACGAGCCCGACGGCACAGACGCCGGGCTTGTCGTCGTTGACACAGAGCCTGTACGGCCATGCGCATTGATCCACGCCAGCGCTGGTGAGCCAGTGGTGAACAGGTCCCCACTGTGCCGCTTCGGGCTCGCTGAGCCGTCTAGGCTGTCATGCATTTGGCTGAGGATCAAGACGCGTGGTGTGTGTATGCGGCGAGTCCAACCCTAAGAATTTGAATCTGGCCAATTAGCGCTGCTTATTCGGCTCGTGCAACACAACAGTCACATGGCTTTCACAGCCTCGATCCACGCGACGCGCCTGCCAGGCACAGTCCGGCGCTCCCTTGCGGCCGAGACCCACAGCAGCGGCAGGCAGCCAGGCAACTGGGCGGCGCGCCCCTTGAGGGCTTTTTAGGCACGTTGCGTCAATATTCGCATGTCTTGTGATGGCACTCAGATGCACTTCACTCAAAGAAGCGTCTACTAGCACGGCGTTCGAAACAGATAAGGAGGTTATCAGGGCACGATTCAGGTGCTATGGATGGAAAGAAGAAGAGGAAGGAGGCGAAGGGGCGGACAGGTTTCGGCGCCAAAGACATAGACTGCAGTGGTATGATCGTATAGGAAGAAAAGGCAAGTAGATGCACTTCTACGTATATCAACAGCCCTCTAAAACAGAGCAAGGCGGCAAGCAGGCTGCGGCATCTTTCGCTGCATGGCGGCACGCACGTGCTTGTCACTCAGAAGGTGTAACATGGCATCGCGCGTTTCCGGCGTGTCAAATACCGTGCGCTGCTTCGCATCTGTCCACGAAAAGTCAATGATCAGAGCTGCGAGGTGATCCAGTCGACATGAGCCCTGCTGAATGAGTGTGTGAACGCGGTGAGGCGTTCCTACGCCGAGTGGCGCCGGCTGGGCTCGAAGCCAGGCATCCTGCTCCTCCACCTTGAAATGTCGAGCGAACAGCTTGGCAACGACGGGCGCCGGCGCCGCAGCCTTCTCGTCTTTCGAGGTCGACGCCGCGCTTACGTCGTCTCTTTTACCCTTGCGAGGTCGCTTGACTCGCTCTGCCGAGCTATCAGGCATAAAGGTGCGGAGTGTACGTGCGATATCAGCTGCGCGCTGTGCATTGCCTGCTAACACAAGCACGTACGGCATGCCATGCTCAGCTCGGCATGGATGCTGTGCACTTTGTAACGGATTCATGTCCACGTCTGTGTAAGTCAACTTCGTGCATACGTACATGTTTGGACGAACGAGGGCAAATGTTCGAGTGTGCGGGCAGGTTGGAACATGAATGTCTCCATGATACTGGTCGTTGGCACACTAGATTCATGTAGCTCCATATCACTGAGTTTGGGAAACGCTTTGCGTTGGAGTGAGCGCAAATAGTCTGCTTGGAGGTCAGACGGCTGCTGAGCCACCGACACCGCTGCTGCTGTCTGCTCGTGGAACGCGGCCGATTTCTAAAAGGGCGTGAGCAAGACGCGGACATACACAAAACAGGCACGGTGAGGGATCTGTCAAACACACGTGCACTAGTCGTCTCGAAGCCGCTTCTGACGTACCTTTTTGCGTTGCACCTTCGCTCGCTCACGGCGCTTGCGTTTCTTCTGTGATGCTGCGTCCTCTTCGACCACTTGCGAAGTAGGTGCACGCTCCGAACTGCCCTGTCGGAATGTCTCAACATCCGAGGTGCCATCATCAGAATATGCCACAATGTCATCCTCGACCAAGAGTCCGTCGTCCAGTTCGTCACCCATACTCTCTCGCGGGCCGCCGCAATACCAGCGAGGATGAGCGCTTGGGCCCAGACATTGGGCCAATCTGATCGTCTTAATTCCTGTGCACATTCATGCAGCGCACCCCAACTACCGATGTCTTTTTTATTTTCAGGTGGCGGGCTTCCACTGCCTGCCTGCATGAGCAAAAATGAAAATTACGTCAGATGCCTCCTCGCGCGCGCGTCGTCGCGGACCGTGATAAGAGACACTTCCATCGCGATCAGCATCCAAAGCACTATCTTTTTTTCTCTCACTTCACAGCCTCAACACACATTGCACCATGGCCAAACGTAGTGCGGCCAGCAAGTTTCCCATCGCACGCATCAAACGCATTATGCAGGCTGACGAAGATGTCGGCAAAGTCGCTCAGGCGACACCCGTTGTGATCTGTACGTGTGTATAAACACGCGCGCACGCGCGCGCGGTGGTAGTCTGTGATTGACCGTACAGCGAAAGCGCTCGAGCTCTTTATGCAAGATATCGTGGAAAGTGCAGCGGAGCAGACGCGAAAGACTGGTGGAAAACGCGTCGCTCCTTACCACTTGTACGTACGTTTGTGCGCTCACAGTAGAAAACGCGCTGCCCTCACGACAGAGACGTTTGACTTTTTGAAGGACATTGTAGAGAAGGTGCCTGATCCTCTGGAAGCGGGTCATTCACGTGGCACGAAGCGGCGCAAAGTCGCGAAATCGCCGTCTGATGAAGATGACGCTGCTGCCACTGAGGCAGACCATGACGATGGTACCGCGGATCCATCTGGTGCAGAAGCCCATGGTGAAGATGCGGATAGAGACGAAAATGGTGCAGAAGATGAGCATGACGCAAAACCTGAGCGCGTATAGGAAGATAACGCTACATCCTCTATTGTCAAGAGTGATGCCAATGTACAAGAAACACCAGAAACATGCGCTGCTAATGAGGAGGCCAAACAATAGGCTGGTGGGCCTGCATTCCACGACAAATCGCAGTTATACGTCTATTTTTCTTCTTTTTTTTTTTGTTTCAACGATGCATACACTTTCCGCTGTTAACCTACCCTTTCTATCCATTTCTCATCTTCTGCAAGTAGCGCGCTATCTTGTACGATACATGTGTAGAATGTGTGCGCCCTTGAAGCTGTGCGGCCAGTGACGACATCTATGCACCGCGCGACATGGCAGATTTGTGTGCTTGGCCATGCGTCGCACGAGAAAGTCTCGCAAGAGCTCCGCACCGCATGCTGCATTCATAGAATCAGGCTGATTGGCTTGTGCACACGAGAAAAGGCTGGTGGAGGATTGTCGTGCTGACGAAAGCTGACTCAATTTCGTCCGCCTGTGCGCCTCCGGCGCATTGAATTTTTCCATGTCCTTTTTACCCGTGCATCAGTCTACGGGGGAAAATTTTTTTTCTGCTCGTTCTTTAGCCAAGTTCAAGCTCTCTACGCTCCACCACTGTCCTGGCAGTTGGCGAACGACTGGGTTGTTACGTCTCTCAAAGACGCTTGCGGCGACCGTGGTGGACGATTCATATTGACCAAGTAAGAGTCAATCCATATACGTTGCATGTCTGCTGAAAATTCGTTGGTACCTGGCCAACGACAGGCCGTGCCTGCAGCCATTTCGCCATCGTTACACAGTTCGCTGGTCGACCAGATGCCCTCTCGGACACCGTCGCCAGCGCCTCCCGCTACCTTGGCGCCGGTTTCCGTACCAAGTGCACCGAAGATGATGCTTGAACTTGCTGATAAGACCGAGTTCCAGGGCATAAGCTTTGGCGCAGAGGGCAAGAGTGTGTCTGGCGAATGCGTCTTCCAAACAGGTACGTACGGATGAAGAAAATTGCAATGGCGCTATGCACGATTATGTGTGTGTACGTGCGGTGTCATTGCGCTGCTTTGGAACTCAATGTTCTTACACGCTAGGCATGGTCGGCTACGTCGAGTCTCTCACGGATCCATCGTACGAGGGCCAGATCCTTGTGTTAACGTACCCATTGGTTGGCAACTACGGCGTGCCAGCACGCCCGACTGACGCCGCGGCCATGACACAGGTGCCGCCAAAGCTGCAAGCGCCCTTCGAGTCGACGCGCATCCACGTGGCGGGTCTGGTCGTTGCGTACTATAGCCATGACTTTAGCCACTACCTTGCCGCCTCGGGCTTGAGCGACTGGCTGAAGGAAAATGGTGTGCCAGCCGTATATGGTATCGACACGCGTGCGCTGACAAAACGGATCCGGACGAAGGGTAGCATGCTGGCGCGTCTTCTCGCCGCCAGGCCTGGCGCTTCTCTGGGAGGCGATTGGCGCGAGCAAGTGCTGGACGTGCCGTGGCACAATCCTAATGGTGAAAACCTTGTGGCTAAAGTGTCGTGCAAGATGCCGATGCTGTATACGCCACAGGACACTGCCCCTGCTGGCCTTCGGATGGCGAATGAGCCGACGCTCATGCACGCGAGTGGCCGTCCCATCCGTGTGCTGGCACTCGATGTCGGTATGAAGCAAAACCAGATCCGGTGCTTCACATCACGTGGTGTCGAGCTTAAAGTCGTGCCGTTTGACCATGATATCCTCACTGAGCCTGAGCCATACGACGGCTTGTTCATCTCGAACGGGCCAGGCGATCCCATGCAGTGCACGCAGACGATCCAGCGTCTGCGCGCGCTCCTGGCGCGCACGTCGGATGTGATCCCGATCTTTGGTATCTGTCTTGGCCACCAGCTGCTGGCCCTCGCTGCTGGCGCTCAGACGACCAAAATGAAGTATGGTAACCGCGGACAGAACATCCCTTGCACAAGCCAGCTCTCGGGTCGTTGCTACATCACTTCGCAGAACCATGGATATGCTGTTGATGCGCAATCCCTTCCTGACGGCTGGGCCGAGCTGTTTGTCAATGCGAACGACCACAGCAACGAAGGCATTTACTGCACGCGTGCGCCGTTTTTCAGTGTGCAATTCCACCCAGAAAGCACGCCTGGACCACGTGACACTGAATTCCTATTTGATGTGTTTGTGCGCTCTGTAGTGGACAATGCAGCTGTGCGCCACTCGGCACACAGCGGCGGCAACGCGCTGACACTGGCACCCGTCGCTTTCCCTGGGGGCCGCCGCGCCGACCACGAAGCAGCGTTCCCGCGCCTGCACCCGAAGAAGGTGCTGGTGCTGGGCAGTGGCGGTCTCAGCATTGGCCAGGCTGGTGAGTTTGACTACAGCGGCTCGCAGGCGATCAAGGCGCTGAAGGAAGAGGGGATCTACACGGTGCTGATCAATCCCAACATTGCAACGATCCAGACCTCAGCGGGTCTAGCCGACAAGGTGTACTTCTTGCCAGTGACGCCGGAGTTTGTGCTGAAGGTCTTGCGTCACGAGCGCCCCGACGGCATTTACTGCACGTTTGGTGGCCAGACAGCTCTGAATGTGGGCATCCACCTGAAGGACGAATTTGAGAAGCTGGGCGTGCTGAACCTCGGCACACCTATCGATACCATCATCAAGACCGAAGACCGCGACTTGTTTGCACGTGCGATGGAAGAGATCGGCGAACGGTGTGCACCGTCAGCCAGTGCGAACACGTGGGACGAGGCGCTTCGGGCGGCGCACAACATTGGCTTCCCGGTGATCGTGCGAGCGGCCTTTGCGCTGGGTGGTCTTGGCTCTGGCTTTGCGAAGAACGAAGACGAGCTGCGGCGTCTGTGCCACACAGCCTTTGCAAACAGTCCACAGGTGCTTGTGGAAAAGAGTATGCGTGGCTGGAAAGAAGTCGAGTACGAGGTGGTGCGTGACTGTCGGGACAACTGCATTACTGTGTGTAACATGGAGAACTTTGATCCACTCGGTGTGCACACGGGTGATTCGATCGTCGTGGCGCCCAGTCAGACACTGTCCGACGAGGACTACAACATGCTGCGCACGACGGCCGTGAATGTGATTCGGCATCTCGGCGTCGTGGGTGAGTGCAACATCCAGTATGCACTGAATCCCCACTCGCGCGAGTACTGTATCATTGAGGTGAACGCGCGTCTGTCTCGGTCATCGGCTCTGGCATCGAAGGCGACGGGCTATCCATTAGCGTTCGTCGCCGCCAAGCTGGGTCTCAACATTCCACTGAACGAGCTGCGCAACTCGGTGACGCGCGAGACGTGTGCATGCTTCGAGCCCAGTCTCGACTATGTGGTGACTAAGATCCCCCGTTGGGACCTGCGCAAGTTCATGCGCGTGAGCTCGAAGCTGGGCAGCAGCATGAAGAGTGTGGGCGAGGTGATGGCCATTGGTCGCACATTCGAGGAAAGTGTGCAGAAAGCCATCCGGTCGGTCGATCCGTCGTTTGCTGGTTTCAGCGAGAATGATATGGTTGATGATGCCGAGATCGACGAAGAGCTCGAGTTCCCGACGGACCGGCGCATCTTTGCTGTGGCCAATGCGCTCGCACGTGGTCGGTCTGTCGAGCACATCCACAAGCTGAGCAACATTGACCGCTGGTTCCTGCGCAAGCTCGAGGGCATCATCGCTGCCGCCAAGGCCATGGAGCACAGCGGCGCAGCGCAGATTCCAGCGGACTTGCTTCGTCGTGCGAAGCAGCTGGGCTTCTCGGACCACCAGATCGCCAAGTACTCCGCCAGCACGGAGCTCGCCGTGCGACGCAGACGGCAGGAGCTGGGCATCACGCCGTTCGTGAAGCAGATCGACACAGTCGCAGCCGAGTTCCCTGCGCAGACGAACTACTTGTACACAACGTACCACGCCGTGGAGCATGATCTGAACTTTGAGGACCACGGCGTCATGGTACTGGGCTCTGGTGTGTACCGGATTGGCTCGTCTGTTGAGTTCGATTGGTGTGCGGTGCGTGCGATCCGCACACTGCGTGCGAAGGGCTTCAAGACGGTCATGGTGAACTACAACCCCGAGACCGTGTCGACCGACTACGATGAGGCGGACCGACTGTACTTTGAGAACATCTCGCTCGAGACCGTGATGGACATTTATGAGATGGAGCAGTCGACGGGCGTGGTGATTTCGATGGGTGGCCAAACGCCGAACAACATTGCGTTGCCGCTGCACCGCCAAGGTGTCAAGATCCTCGGAACGTCGCCGGAGATGATCGACAATGCAGAGAACCGATACAAGTTTTCCCGCATGCTCGACCGATTGGGCGTGGACCAGCCCATGTGGAAGGAGCTCTCATCGTACGAAGATGCACACAATGCATGTGCCCGCTTCGGCTATCCGGTCCTCGTGCGTCCATCATACGTGCTGAGCGGTGCTGCGATGAACGTCGTGTACTCAGCCGAGGATCTGAGCAGCTATCTGTCGCAGGCGACGGCCGTGAATCGCGAGCACCCCGTCGTTATCACCAAGTATCTCGAGGGTGCCAAAGAGATTGAAATGGACGCAGTCGCCAAAGACGGCAAACTCATCATGCACTACGTCTCGGAGCATGTGGAGAATGCTGGCGTGCACTCCGGTGACGCGACGCTCATCCTGCCGCCGCAGGACCTCGAGATCGAGACTGTGCGCCGCATCGAGCATGCGACAAGCATGATTGTCGAGGCGCTGAATGTCACAGGGCCGTGCAACATCCAGTTCATCGCCAAGAACAACGAAATCAAGGTCATCGAGTGCAACGTGCGTGCAGCGCGCTCGTTCCCCTTCGTGTCGAAGGTGACGAATGTGGATGCGATTGAAATGGCCACGTGTGCGATGATGGGTCTCCCTGTCGAGCCGTACCCGCGGGTCGACTTGCCGAAGGACTATGTCGGCGTCAAAGTGCCGCAGTTCTCGTTCTCGCGTCTGAGTGGCGCCGATCCCATCCTGGGCGTCGAGATGGCATCGACCGGTGAGGTGGCGTGCTTCGGCCGCAATAAGTACGAGGCGTACTTGCGTGCGCTGCTTGCGTCGGGCATCCGCATGCCGACGAACAATGTGCTGCTGAGTGTTGGTCCGTTCAGCGAGAAGCAGGAACTCCTGCCGTCTGTGCGCACACTGCACCAGCTTGGCTTTACGCTGTACGGCTCGTCTGGCACGGCCGACTTTTACTCGGAGAACGGCATCCCCGTCATCCACCTCGAGGCACTGCCCGAAGACGAGGACTGGCGCGGCGACGAGAGCAGCAAGGCATCGTACTCGCTGCTGACGCACCTGACACAGGGCCGTAGCTCGCTGTTTATCTCGCTTCCCAGCAAGAACAAGTACCGCCGTCCATCGTCGTTCACATCCATGGGCTACCGCGCGCGTCGCCTGGCCATTGACCGCTCGATTCCGCTCGTCACGAACGTCAAGAACGCCAAGCTCTTTGTTGAGGCGCTCGCCGTTCATCGCCGCCTGGGCAACTCGTTCGACATTCAGCCGGTCGATGCAAAGACGTCCCACAAGACGTGCACGTTCCCAGGCTTTGTCGAGCTGCAGGCGTTTGTCCCATCGATGGGCGCTGCGCTTACCAAGCAGCATGTGGCTGAGTACACGCGTGCGGCTGCACGGGGCGGCTTTACGTCGATCGTCTGCTCGCCAGTCGGCAGCGTCGGCAGCGACAGCAGCACTATGTCTGCCATTGTCGATGAAGAATCGCTGAGTGCCGCGGAAGCTGCCCTTGATGGCCAGTGCTGCGTCGACGTGTCACTCACGCTCCTTGCGACGCCCGAGCATGTCGGAGAGCTGCCGCACCTGTCGTCGCGTGTGCGTGCGCTGTTCGTTTCATACTCGGGCTCGGCCCGCGAGCACAGCTTGCGGCCCGCGAACGTGGCGAACTACTTCGCCCACTGGCCGGAAGACAAGCTCATCCTCACGGATGCTTGTGGCGCAGATCTTGCGTCGGTGCTCCTGCTGGCCAGCTTGCACAACCGCCCGCTCCATGTGACGAATGTGCGTGGCTCCGACGACGTGCAACTCATCGCGCTTTCGAAGGCCAAGGGGCTGCGTGTCACGTGCGATGTGCCTGTGCACGCGCTCTTCTTCTCGAACGACATGTATCCCATGGCGTCGTGCCTGCCGTCGGCACAGGACCAGGCCGCGCTTTGGGACCACATCGAGGACATTGATGCTTTCTCGATGGGCCCCGTGCCGTGGGAGCTTGCGACCCAGGTGGGCCACGAGCCCTCGCCGACGATCGGCACGGACGACGCCGTGCGCATGCTGCTGAATGCGGTGAACGAGGGCCGTTTGACCATCGACCACATCACGTCCCGGCTGGGCACAAACCCACGCATGATCTTCCAGCTGCCGGAGCAGCCAGAGACGCATGTGTTCGCTGAAATTGACCGCATTGAGCACCACCACCAGCACCACGACCAAGACGGGCGCCCTGCATGGTCGCCACTCGATACGGCCTCACTCCGTGGCACGATCAACCGTGTCGAGCTGCGTGGCAAGACCCTCATGCTGGACGGCAAGCTGCGTGCGAACGTGCCTCTCGGCTCAAACGTTAGTGCGCTTGAGCAGCCACGCATCTCTACGGGCACAGCACCCGCTGCGTCGTCGGCCGCTTCCACCATGGCTGGCGGTGCTGCTTCCTCGGGTTTGGCTGGTACCGGCCTAAGCGGCCTGGACGTGCCTGTGTCGCCATCCATTGCGTTGCGCTCGCCACGTCGCCGTCCGCTCGTGGGAGGTGCCACGAGGCAGCCGTCCCAGATCGACGAGCTGCGTCTCGAGCCAGTGGCTGGTCCTGCGCCAGTGACGCGCCTCTCGCTGTACCATGGGTCTTTCTCGCGCCGCCACATTCTCTCGGTGCGGCAGTTCACGCGCGACGATCTCCATGCCCTCTTTGCCGTTGCACAAGAGATGCGTTTCCTTGTGCAGCGCAACGGCACACTAGATGTGCTGCGTGGCCGCATCCTTTGCACGCTGTTCTACGAGGAGTCGACACGCACATCGGCATCGTTTGAGGCGGCTATGCTCCGCTGCGGTGGCCAGGTCGTGTCGATCAACACGTCGCGCTCGTCTGTCGCCAAGGGCGAGACACTCGCCGACACAGTACGCACGCTGGGCTGCTACGGCGATGCCGTGGTGCTTCGGCACCCGGCTGTTGGCTCGTCGCAGGAGGCCGCGAAATTCTCGCCCGTGCCCGTCATCAATGCTGGTGACGGTGTCGGCGAGCACCCGACGCAGGCACTGCTCGATGTGTTCACCATTCGCGAGGAGCTCGGCACAGTGAACGGTCTCACTGTGACTCTGCTTGGTGACTTGAAGAACGGCCGCACCACACACTCACTCGTGCGTCTTCTGTCGCACTACGGTGTTCGCGTCAACTTTGTGAGCCCACCATCGCTTGCAATGCCACGCGAGGTCATCCGCGAGGTCGTGAAGCATGGCATGGCCGTGTACGAGACGTCGAATCTCGACGAAGTCATTGGCACAACAGATGTGCTGTATGTAACGCGGATCCAGCGCGAGCGCTTTGCGTCCCAGGACGAGTACGAGGCCGTCAAAGGCTGCTACGTCGTGAACAACGATGTCCTTGCTCGCGCAAAGCCTGACTTGGCCGTGCTGCATCCCCTGCCGCGTGTGGATGAAATTGATCCCGAGGTCGACTTTGACATCAAGCGAGCGGCGTACTTCCGCCAGATGCGCTGTGGCCTGTACATCCGCATGGCGCTCTTAGCCATGGTGATGCAATCCAGCGACCGGTCGTAAGTCGCGTTGAGTATGTTTGTGCTCCTCGGTGTATATGTCGTGCGAGTCTCTTGCACGCTGTGTGTCCCATGGATGTCTCTCGCACCTCTTTCAGATCATGTTCCCTCTCCTCCGTAGCTTTCGTGCATATATTGATGGAGAAATTAAGGTTTGCTCTTCTACAACACACCGCTTTCTTGCGTCACCCGTGTGCCGGATGTGCGATGATGTGCATGCTTGTCTCTATGTGTTACTGCTATGTCGATGAAACGCCAAGTCATAGTGCCCTCAGTCTCGCCTCTGACACGTACGCGACAAACCTTGCTGCTGGCACACCGCACATTCGTTGGGACTTCGTTCATCCAGTTGCCTATATCCCAACCGCTGGTCCTCTTACGAGCTCCGGACCCATGTGGAGAAGGAAATGTGCCCTTGACATTTAGTCATCACACATATGCGCCGTCTCAGGTGCGCGGCGCTTACGACATGCGAGAAAAGTTGGGCGCAAGACGTGTGAGTGAGTAAATGTGGGTGTGGTCAACTGTTGTCGGCATCGAACTTAGCAAGGCACGTCCCACGGCCATGCCGTACTGGGACGCTGACTTGCAATTGCAGTGGCCTCCGAATTACACTGCATTAATCCACGTATATGCATACCTTTTTAGCGCCGTCACCCTAGCGCTGTTGTTTCGCTCTGTAACGCGAAAGCCCAATCACCACTTCACGCACGCAGCTGGCATATCGGCACTATGCAGTGCGGCAATGATCATTCGGGCCGTGCGATATGAGTGGTTCATTGCTGCGCGCATCCTTGACATATGGTCTGCAGAAGCTTGCCTGAGCATGTGTATGCAGCTTTTGTATAACTACATTATGATCTTGGAGTGTGCTTCAAGGCGGACATGGCGCTTTCGGTCACGACTCGTGCGCTACATGCGATGGAGTTACCTTGCATGGGCTGCATCTGCACTCACTGCATTTCACCGAACTTCCTACACAATCATGTACCTAGTCTTATGCTTGCAATGGGGCGTGTATGCGCTGTGCCTGAATATGCTCCAAATGCACGCACAAGCTATGCTATACCCAAAGCATGGATCTCTTACACCACCCAAACGCGTACAACCACGCATGCCATTGGTCTCTATTTGGCTGGATATGTCTAGTTTCTTTTCTTGGCCCAGCTCTCTTTCATTGACTCGCGAGACGGTACGGCAGCTGTATGATGTGTTGTGTGTGATCATGCTGATGTGTGTTCAGCTCATGTTTCTCGTTATATGCAGCTATGCCGAAGAGCTCCGCGATTTTCACGCATGGATCATTCACACCACGCGTCTTTTTTCCGTTGTCTTTCTTCTTCTTCTTATGACACCTGGCTTTCTGCCTCGTTTCCAGGCATCAAGATATACGTCCTCTCTTCTTAACGCTTAATGTGTTGACGACTATTGACGAGCTACCGTTTCCTTTGAAAATGTACTCTCTTTAATACACACACACTTTCTCTCTCTCTCTCTCTCTCTCTCTCTCTCTCTCTCTCTCTCTCTCTCTCTC